>WNGH01000126.1_pt1 | contig 77357 bp, 87 predicted proteins | sample 5400631 | NCBI WGS metagenome assembly WNGH01 (sample SAMN13153373, study PRJNA577476) | soil metagenome | isolation source: 115 cm soil or saprolite under Garry oak tree replicate 1 | place: USA:California | collected 2016-06-15
AGGAGATCGGCCGAGGGCCTGACGAAGTTGACGAGCTCGCTGTCCGTCAGGGTCAAGGTGCCCCTGCGCTTGATGAGCATATGGCGGTCCGGCGGAGCGAGATAGACGTGATCGGGCTCGAGCTGCGTGCCTTCCTCGCCGTGCACCACCGGCATGCGAGACTGGCGGCCGATTACCTGCGGCATCAGGCTGCGGTGGCGCGGATCGACGTGCTGAACGATGACGACCGCCGCGCCCAGCTTCGCGGGCAGCCTGGCAAGCAGAAGGCTCAGGGCGCTGACGCCGCCGGCCGAGGCGGCGATGGCGACTATGTCAAAGGCGGTTTTGGATCGAAGCAGGACGTTCAGTCGGGGCTGCGGCCCCGTCCGCCTTGCATTTCGGCTACGCGGAGCTTCCAGTAGTCGCGCTTCAGCTCGAAGCGCGAAGCCTGCATCTCCAGGAGGATGACGGTCGTTGCATCGAGTGCCGCTCCCATATCCCGATCACCGGACCGTGCAGATTTGTACCTGTCATCATGCTCTCGATCGGTACGGGGCGCGCGCTGGGCGCACCTCGGAGCTCGAGGGGGGCAAGCGATGGATCGTCATCCGCGGGCGGAGGTCGTGGGCAGCCTGCTGAGGCCCGAGTTCTTAACCTCGGCACGCAAGCAGCTCGAGTTGGGCGAGATCGACCCAGCCCGTTTCAAGGAAGTCGAGGACCGCGCCGTCGATGAGGCGGTGGCGGCCCAGGTCGCGGCCGGAATCGACGTCGTTACGGACGGAGAGCAGCGGCGCTACGCGTTCTTCGGCCATCTGGTCGACGCGATGGCGGGGTTCGACAAGTTCGGCGGCTGGGCGATCCCCTTCCGCGACGAGAAGGGCGAAGAGCTCGTCTTCAAGCGTCCGGTCGTCGTCGAGAAGCTGCGTCCGATGCGCAATATGGCCGCCGAGGAGTTCACCTACCTGAGGGCGAAGACGAAAGCGCCGGTCAAGGTGACCATGATCAGCGCCCAACAGGCCGCCGCTTACTACGACCCCGAGAAGTCGAAAGGTGCTTACCCGACACGTGACGCCTACCTCGCCGACATCGTCGAGCTGAGTCGCCGCGAGGTCGAAGAGCTGGTTCGCCTCGGATGCACCTATGTCCAGATCGACGCGCCTCAGTACGCCGCTTTGCTCGACCCCGAGCTGCGCGAGGGCTATCGCAAGCGAGGTAGCGATCCGGAAAAGCTCATTGACACGTGCATCGAGATGGACAACGCGATCATCAGCGGACATCCAGGGGTCACCTTTGCGATGCATATCTGTCGTGGTAACAACCAGAGCAAGTTCTATGCCGCCGGGGACTACGAGCCGATCGCGCGCATATTTGAAAGGACGAGGTTCAATCGCTTTCTGCTCGAGTACGACGACGAGCGCTCTGGTGGATTCGAGCCCCTGAAGCACGTGCCCGAAGATCGATTCGTCGTGCTTGGGCTGGTCACAAGCAAGAAGCCTGCGCTCGAAAGTGAGGACGAGCTCAAGCGAAGGATCGAGGAAGCTTCTCGCTACATCCCGCTCGAACGGCTTGGTCTAAGCCCACAATGCGGATTTGCGTCGACCATGGAAGGGAACCGGCTCAGCGCGCTCGAGCAGCAAAAAAAGCTGCTGCTTGTCGGCGGCGTCGCGCGCTCCGTCTGGGGGTGACCAGCGGCAGCAAGCACTTTCCTGTCCGGATTCCCTGGGGTAAGGAGACGTCTATGAACCTGCCATCCGGCGTGACCTCGCACACCGCACAAACGAAACGCTTGCGCATGCGGTACATCGAGTCCGGGCCCGCCGACGGCGTGCCCGTGGTCATGATCCACGGCAACCTGTCGACCGGCCGGTTCTTTGAGCACCTCATGCCCGGGGCGCCTGACGGCTACCGCATCATCGCGCCCGACATGCGAGCGTTCGGCGACACGGAGCGCAAGCCGATGGACGCCACGCGCGGCCTGCGCGACTGGGCGGACGATACCGCCGGATTGCTCGAGACACTCGGCATCACGCGCCCGCCACACCTGGTCGGATGGTCGACCGGCGGAGCCGCGATCGCCAACTACGCCGAAGACCGGCCTGTGGCGTCGCTCACATTCATCGACCCGGTCTCGCCATATGGGTTTGGCGGAACCAAGCTTGACGGCACGCCGTGCTTTTCCGACTTCGCGGGTACAGGAGGCGGCACAGGCAACCCCGAGTTCATCCAACGGATCGCCGACCACGACACCTCAGACGAGTCACCCTTCTCGCCCCGCAACGTAATCAACAGCTCCTACTGGGCTGCATCGCACCGAGAGCCGAAGGAGCGCGAGGACATGCTGCTGGAGGAGGTGTTGAAGTCGGAGACGGGCGAGGACGGCAACCCGGGCGACTCGACCGCGTCGCCGAACTGGCCAGGAATGGCGCCCGGGACGCGCGGCGTCCTCAATGCGCTCTCGCCCAGGTACTGCAACTGGAGCGGGATTGTCGACATCGAGCCCAAGCCGCCGATCCTGTGGACGCACGGCGCGGCGGACATCGTCGTCGCCGACGGCTCGGCGTGGGAGATGGGCACGCTGGGCAAGCTGGGTTACGTGCCGGGCTGGCCGGGCGAGGAGGTGTTTCCGCCCCAGCCCATGGTCACCCAGATTCGCAACGTCCTCGAGCAGTACCGGAAGAAGGGCGGACGGGTCGCGATGGAGATGTTCGAAGGTTCGGGCCACGGCCCGGTCTTCGACGCGGCCGAGCGGTGGAGCAACGTCTTCTTCAAGTTCCTGGCTTCGGTGGAGGTGCCGGCGGCGGTCTAGAGCGAAAGCAGCAACCCCTCTCTTGACCCTCTCCCCTTGCGTGGCGGGGAACCTTTTGCGAACATGTGTTCGTGGATGATCCTCCGCCTGAGGCCGTCGAGCTCGGGCTGAACACCGCCGACCCGGCGACCCTGGTCATCGACCTGAACTGTGCCTTCGCGTCGATCGAGCAGCAGCACGAACCCGAGCTGCGCGGCCGAGTGCTTGCCATCGCCGCCTACGCGACTGACGCGGCCACCATAGTCTCGTCGTCGCGTGAGGCACGCGATCTCGGTATCAAGACCGGCATGCGCGTCTTCGAGGCGAAGGCGATCTTCCCTGGCGTACTCGTGCGCGAGCCCAACCCGCCGCTTTACCGAGAGGTGTCCGACAAGCTGATCGAGATCATGGAGAGGCACAGCCCCGACGTGCTGCGGATGTCGATCGACGAGGCGTCGACGAACCTCGCGGGAACGCCCGGGCTCAAAAAGCTCGGACCGGAGGGCGTGGGCCTCGCAATCAAGAGAGCCATCCGGGAGGAGATCGGCGAGTGCGTGACGGCATCCGTCGGCGTCTCCACCTCCATCTGGATGGCCAAGCAAGCCTCCAACCTGGACAAACGCGACGGCCTGCAGCGGATCGACCACAGGAACCTCGTGGCGGTTTTCGAGCGCTTGCAGCTCACCGACCTTTCGGGCATCGCCGACGCGACGGCCCGCCGGCTCTCGCGCGGCGGCATCCGCACGCCGGTCCAGTTCCTGCGCGCGACCGCTCCTCGCCTTCGACTCGCGGGCATGCACGCTGAAGTCGCCCGAGGCTGGAGCATGCGGCTGCGTGGATTCGAGGTCGGCGGTTTCGAAAGCGTCAAGCGGAAGAGCTACAGCCACTCCCACGTGATGGCCCACGCAACCGCTTCGCAGTCCGAACTCGAAGAGCTGCTGATGCGGCTTTCGGACATGGTGGGCCGGCGGCTGCGCGCGGTGAACCGGCGCGGCAGCATCGTTTCGGTCGGCGTCGTGTATCGGCCCGACCCCGGACATTTCTCGAAGCAGGCAAAACAGCCCGAGCCGGTTGCGACCGGCGACGAGATCTACCAGGCGGCGCTGAAGCTGCTCGCGGCGCGGGATCCGCGGCTGACGGTGGGAACGCTCGGCGTCGGAGTCTCGTCGCTCAGCGATGGCGCGGGCGGACAGCTCGACCTGTTCGCGGAACGCATGCGCCCGCGTGGCGAGAGGCTGGAGGCTGCGGTCGACGCGATCCGCGACAGGTTCGGCGAGGACGCCGTCCAGCGCTCGCGTCTGTTGGGCCGAGCCCGGGTGGTGCGGGACCGCATCGCGTTCGGGAATACAGGCCACCCTGATGAATCCAGGCGAAATTCACCGTGACATTCCTACTGATAAGGGCCATGATGCGACCATGGCCTCCAGAAAAGAGGAGGCTGCTGGGGCCGCCTGGGAAGGTGCCGATCTCGAGCGACCGATCAGCGGCGAAAACCCGCAGTCTGAGTCGCTGGTGGAAGCGCGCCGGTGGGTTGCCGTCTACGGGCACCTGGTCAAGCTCGAGCAGGAGCTTTTCGACCTGCTCGCCAAGATGATCCCGACCATGCCCCGGGAGGCGCAGCGCGAGGCCGAGGAGACAAACCTGCCGGTGCTGGCGTCGCAGGTGGAGCGGTTCCGCCACCGCCTCGACTACTGGGTCAAGCGCGAGCAGGAGCTGGAGCAGAAAACGCCCTAACCCGCCGGGTACGTGGAACTACTGTCTTACTGGCGTCTTCAAGGTGCTCGTCGACCTTGCCCCAGGACGTGTGGGGCCTCGAATCGTCGGGGCCGTAGGGGTGCGCCGCGAGTGGTCTCGCGCCAGGCATCAGATGTGGGGTCGATATGTGAGGAGAACGTTTCCGTTGCGAAAGTCACGCCGGCTCAGCAGCTTCAATGGGATGTGGCGCGTCGCCGAGCTCGCGAGCGATCTGCCCGAGCCGATCAGCACCGGGTTGATGATGATGCGCAGCTCGTCGAGCAGGCCCTGCTCGATGAGGCTTGTCGTGAGCACGGAGCTGCCCAGGACGAGAAGGTTCTGGCCTTTCTCACGCAGCTCGCTCGCTTCTTTGACCACCGTGGAGTTGTTCCATTCCGGTTCAGGCTTCTGAAGCGTGCGCGAGAGGACGATTTTCGGCGCCCGATTCATCCGCGAAGCGACCTCGCGATCGTTCCTGATCGCCTCCTCGCCTGGCCAGTACTGGGCCATCCCTTCGTAGGTCGAGCGCCCGAAGACGAGGCAGTCGAATTCATCCAGTTGCTCGATCGCGAACTCGTTGAACTCGTCGTCGACCTGGTGCCAGTCGATATCCCAGGGCTTGTCGCCCTCAAAGTAGCCGTCGAGGCTCACCATGATGAAGGAGGCGATCACGCCGCCGCCTCGCAACGCACGCAACCCTCGTCAACCGCGGCCGCGGTCTGACTGCGCAGCAACCACGCCGAGGTGCCCAGGGTCACGACGACGATGCCGGCTCCGATCAGCCATGCAAGGTGGTATCCGCCCGCCAATGCGGTGGTGACATCGATGCCACTGCGGACCAACTCCAGCGAGCGGGAGCCGGCAAGCGTCGCCAGAACCGCAAGACCAAGCGCCCCACCCACCTGGCCGGTCGTGTTCAGAAGACCGGAGGCAAGGCCGGCGTCGGTCGGGTGCACGTCCGCCATCGCGATCATCGTGAGCGCCGGAAACGCCAGCCCGCCTCCCAGCCCGAGCAGCACCATCGGCGCCAGCAGGTGGGTCACGTAGTTCGCGTCGGCCGGCCCGAAGCCGACAATCGCGAGCGCCAGCCCGGCCACGACCTGGCCGGTCACCAGCATCGCTCCGGCGCCGAACCGGTTGATCAGCTGCGCCGAGAAGCGGATCGAGAAGAGAGCCATCACGATGGCCACGGGCAGGAAGGCGAGCCCAATCGCCATCGGGCCGTAGCCCAGAACGCGCTCCAGATCAAGCGAGCCGAGGAAGAAGAAGCTGAAGAACGAGGTCGACATCAGGGCCTGCACTATGTTCGTGCCGGCGACCTTGCGGGAGCGGAACACTCGCAGCGGAAGGATCGGGTTGCGACCGCGCGCCTGGCGCACGACGAACGCCCCGAGGAGCGCCACGGCGATGCCTCCGAGGACAAGCGTGCGTGACGAGCTAAGCCCATAGTCCGACGTCTGCACGATGGTGTACACGCCCAGCATCAGCGCGGACGTGACCATGATCGCGCCCAGCACATCTGCTCCGTGGCCGAGGCCGATGCCCTTGTCAGAGTCCAGCATGCGAGCTGCCGCGATTGCGGTGATGATGCCGATCGGCAGGTTGACGAAGAAGATCCAGTGCCAGCTGACCGCCTGCGTGATCAGGCCGCCGGCGAGCAACCCCACAGCCGCACCGGCCGAGGCAACGAAGCTGAAGATGCCGAATGCCTTGGCGCGCTCGAGCGGCTCAGGGAAAAGGGTGACGATCATGGCGAGGATCACGGCCGAGCTCACCGCTCCGCCGATACCCTGGACGAAGCGCGCGCCGATCAGCATCGGCTGCGCGAAGGAAAGCCCGCAAAGCACTGACGCGCCCGTGAAGATAGTGAGGCCCACGAGATACACGCGCTTGCGACCCAACAGGTCCCCGACCCGGCCTGCGAGCAACAGCAGCCCGCCGAAAGCGATCAAGTACGCGTTGACGACCCACGCCAGCCCTGACTGCGAGAAGCCGAGATCGACCTGGATCGACGGCAGCGCGACGTTCACGATCGTCATGTCGACAACGATCAAAAGAAAACCCGTGCAAAGAACGATCAGCGAGAGCCAGCGTGAATTCTTCATGCCCGGTTTAGACCCACCCGCGCTGCAAAACTCATCGGTCACGAACCGATTAGTTAGAGGGGGGTATTCCGTCTAAACGTCGATGGCGACCGAGACGGTCATCCTGGACTGTGCCCGATTCAAGCGTCCGGACATCGCCACGATCGACCGCATCGCACGGACCCGGCTGGACGCCAGCCGCCGCGGCTGCGAGCTCCGGCTGCGCAATCCAAACGCCGCCATCCTGGAGCTGATCGCGCTCCTGGGGCTGGAGCGAATCCTAGGCGTCGAGGTGCAGGGGCAGCCCGAATAGCGGGAACAGCTTCGCCGTGTCGAGGAAGAACGTGAACTCGCCGATCCGCCCTCCCGAGATGTCGAGCACCTGCAGGGCCCACGGGTCGAAGCCGCCGTTCGGGCTCGGCTTGTACTGGCCGAAGGTCGGCATGCCGTTGGCACTGATGGTCGGGATGACACGCGATCCCTCGCAGCCAATGCCCGGTCCAAACCACCACTTGAGGATGTCGTCGCGGCCACTCAGCCACATGTCGTAGGGCGGCATGGACTGCCTGGCGTCTTCCCGGATCAAGCTGGTCAACGCGCTGAGGTCGTACGCCTCGAACGCGGCGACGTACCGCTCCAGCATTGCGCGGTCCGCGGCGCTCAGGGGCTGAGCGCGGGTGGCGCCGTCGGCGTTGCCCTTGGCGAGCGTCGCGCGCGCGCGCTGCAAGGCGCTGTTGACGGACTGCACTGAGGTGTCCAGGAGCTCCGCGACCTCGGTCGCCTGCCAGTCCAGGACCTCGCGGAGGATCAGCACCGCCCGTTGCTTGGCGGGTAATTGCTGCAGCGCAGCCACGAACGCGAGGCGGATCGATTCGTTGGCCACGGCGACATCCGCCGGATCGCGGTCGGGCGCGATCAGGCTGAGCGGGATCGGCTCTAGCCATGTGACCTCAGCGGGGACGTGAAGGTTGGCCTCGATCGGTTCGCACGAGGGGCCCATGTCCATCGGCCGCTCGCGGCGCTCCTTGCCCTTGAGCACGTCCAAGCAGACGTTGGTCGCGATCCGGTACAACCAGGACCGCATCGCCGAGCGTCCCTCGAACTTGTCCCGGCTGCGCCACGCGCGGACAAAGGCATCCTGCACCGCGTCTTCGGCGTCGAAGGGCGACCCGAGCATCCGGTAGCAGTACGCCGTGAGCTCGCCGCGGTACTTTTCCATGTCGCCAAACGAATGGGCAGCCGAGAGCGTCGAGGTCTCCATCCAGCCGATTTTAAGAGCTAGGCGGCGGAGCTTTCTTCAGGCGGTTTCGGAGGCCGCTTCGGCAGGCTGGTGGTCGAGCCAATCCATTCCGCAGTTGAATGCATGCTCGACGCTGTCGTGACTGTGCGAGCACCCCCACTTGCACTCGCGAAAGCGGTCAGCTTCGTCGTACGCCTCCGCGCGGTAGATCAACGCCGGGATGACGCCCCGGCCTGGCGGGCCGTGCGAGGCCATGACCCGGATCTTCATAGCCACGGGGCCCACCCTAAGACGCCTACGCCCGGGTTGTCATCGTTCAATTGAAGTATCGGTCGAGGCCTGAATTCGTATTCAAATCAAAAAGGTTTGAAGGCCATGAGCCCGAATAGCATCACCAACGCCGGCACGCCGATCCATAGGGCAAGCATGGGCTTGGCGCTCGCAAGTCGCGCCGCGATCGCCTCGTCCGGTTCCTTCATCGCGTCGCGCGCCATGTAATAGGGACGAGCCACATAGACCATCGCCGCGAAGACCACGATCAGCAATGCCAGCGACGCCCATGGCCAGACCCTGCCAGACCAGTGTCCGGCAAGCGTCATCCAGATCCCCGTGACGATCACGAGCAGGATCGCGGGGCTGGATAGAAAAGACGATTGCTGGGAGAGCCGGAGGAGCGAGCGGGTCTGCTGCGAAACCGGTCCGCGCAACAGGAACGACGCACCGCCGGACACGCCATGGGCGAAGAGGAACGTCCCCACCGCGAGGACGTGGACGAAGAACAGCCAGGTGTACAGGGTCGGCATCGGCGTGATCCTAAGTGATCCGGCTTCCAAGCTCCCGGCGGAAGTCGTCGATCGTGATCGTCATGTGACCAGCGAAAGCACGAGCAGGGCCTCGCCCACGTGGTAGGGCACGATGTTGACGATCCGGCCGCTCGGGACCGGCCTCACGAATCGATTCCACGCCAGGATCGCGTCCGAATAGAAGAAGAGGAGCGCGCCGCCGAGCGCAACGAGGGATCCGGTGCCGCCCGCCGACGCGACCATGACTACGAACACCGCGACGTAAACAATGACGGGAGCGACAAGCTTCGGACTGCTGTTGCGAAGGGCGCGATAGATCGGCGGCAGGAAGACGGCGACCGACGCCAGCGCTACAACGAACGCGATCGCAAGCGGCGCGACGTTGACGTTGCGGGCGCGAAAGCCCGCGATGTACGCGATGTGCTCGACCAGCGCGGCGACCAGGCCTGCCACGAACATGTCCTTCGGCAGCATCAGAAAGACATCGCTGGCCATGCCGAGCGCGAGGGCGATGACGAAGAAGGCCCGCTCGGCCGGGCTTGTCGGGCGCAGCGCGAGCGCGACGGCGATCAGGCCGATCATGACCGCGGGCTTGGCGACGTATTCGAGCCGCCGGGTCGACGCGACGACGGCCACCCAGTCCGCGATGGCGACCACGCCGGTGCCCGCCAGCAGGACCAGGGCGGTCCCGCTCACGGGCGAGTTGCGTGCGGGTCCGTGAAGTAGCGTTGCAAGGTGGGTCCGATCCAGGCCGCGAGCTTGGCCGGAGGCGCTGAGGCGAGCGGCTCGACCTTCACCACGTAGCGAAGCATGGCCAGCCCGATCAGCTGACTGGCCGCGAGGCTGGCCCGAACTTGAGGGTGGTCGAGCTCGAGCGCCTGGGCAACCCGGGCCAGGATCTCCCGGCTGACGAAGTCGCGCATCAGCGCCGCGGCGCTTTCGCTGGTGACCATCGAGCGCACGATGGCGTGGGCGCGGACGCCCGCCGGTGAATCCCAGATATCGATGAAGAAACGGGCCAACCGGACGCCGAGCCCGTCCAGCCCCGGCCTCAGCAACTCAGGGATGGCCTGCGCCGGGTCGAAGGGAAAGTCCATCGCTGCCTGGAAGATCCCTTCTTTCGACTCGAAATAGTGAAGGACCAGCTTCGGATCGACGTGGGCGCCGGCGGCAATGCCGCGGATGGTCGTGCTCTCGAAGCCGGATTTGGCGAACTGGGACCGCGCGGCGGCGAGGATCTTCTCCCGCGTGCGGCCTGGCCCGGGCCTCCTACCCGTCCGCGCCATGCGCCGCGCCGCGACGTGTGACCAGGGCGCCCAGCAGCATCAGCACGAGGCCTGCGGCGAGCCACAGGCTGAGCACGGTCACGGGTGTGCTGACGCCCGCGCTCTCGAAGTACAGCGCGCCGCGGATCCCGCTGAACAGCTGTCCGGCGGGCATCCCGGGCGCGAGCCAGCGATAAGCGTCGGGCAGCAATTGGCTGCCGATCGGGCCTCCCGAGCAGACAAGATCGATGAGCACGGCCACGAGCGCGGCCAGCGCGACGCCAGGCCTCCCCAGCAATGCGGCCGCCCCGGCGACCACCGCACCGATCGCGGCCGACCCGAGCGCCACGAGCGCAGTCGCGGTCCAGAATCCGGAGCCGTAATCGCCGGCGATCCACGTCGCGACGCCCATCGCCACCGGAGCGGCGACGATCGCGTAGACAACGACCAGGGCCAGTCGCTCGGCAAAAGAAACCCCACGACGCAAGCCCGCGAGCGCCTGCGCGATCAATGTCGAGACAAGCACCGCGAGGATGACGAAGAACAGGATCAGGCCGTGCGGGTCGCCGTAGGCAAAGGGATGCACGGTCTCGACAGCGATCGTCTGGCCCTGGGACTGGAACACGCCGCTGAATACGCCGGTGATGACGCCGGTCGCGCCATCCCCCGCGGCGCCGGCAATGATCAGATGAGGACCGCCGCTTCCGAGGACCAGCGCTCCATCGATATCGCGCGCGTCGATGGCCGCGCGTGCGTCGGTCTCGGTCCCATAGGTCGTGAAGTGGAACGCCCCCGGCGCGTTGGTCGCGAAGGCGGTTGCGATCTGCTGGGTCGCGGGCGCCGGGCCGACCAGGCCAACAGGGATATCGTGAGGAGATGGGCTTTTGATCGCCGGACCGATCAGGCCGATCAGCGTGACGAGAGTCAGAAGGCCGGCCACCACCGGCTGAACGAGAGTCTCCAGCTTTTCACGCATTGCGTCCCCTCCCAGAATTCAACGTGCGTTGAATTCTACACCTGATGAATTCCTGGCGTCAAGGCCGCAGAGGTCGCTGTCAGCCGCCCAGAGCCTGAAGCAGATCCTTCAACTGCGCCGTCTGCCAGTCCTGGAAGGTCGCGTGGGCGGGCGGCATCGTCTCGGTGAGCCTGACGACAGGAATGGCCTTGGCCCGTGCCTTCGCCACCAGGCCCTGGACCTCTGGCGTCGAGTTCTGCGAGTTGTAGGCAAACACCTTGATTGCCCTCGTCGCGATCTGGATTTCGACCGTGGCCTTTTCGGCCGCGCTCGGATCTGCCCCCTCGCTGATCGCGTTCAGGTAGCCCGACGGCGTGATCAGGTTGAGTCCGGTTCCTTCGGCCAGGTAGGCGAAGATGCTCTCGGTCGCACCCACCTTAGTGCCCCCGTACTTCTGCCTGATTGCGCCAATCGTGTCGTGGTAGCTCTTGAGGCCGATAACTTTGTAGTCCGCCGCCTGTCGTTGGAAGTACGCCGCGTCGGCGGCGTCGAGCTTGCCGAGGTCGGAAGCGACCTGCTCCACCGCCTGGTCGACGTAGGACGGCGAATACCAGAGGTGCGGGTTGTCGCCCACCTTCTTGCCGACCAGGTCGCCGACAGTGAGCACGATCCGGGCCGGCGCCGGATTCGCGTCCAACAGCTTGGCGGCCCACGCGTCGTAGCCCACGCCGTTGACGATCACGTACTTCGCCTGCGCGATCGTTCTCGCGTCCTGAGGCGTCGGGTCGTAGTCGTGGGGGTCGGTGTCCGGGTTGGCGATGATGCTCGTCACGGCTGCGTGCTCGCCGCCGACCTGGGCCGCGATGCTGCCCCAAAAGTTCTCCACGGCCACGACCGGCACCTTGCCAGAAGCCGAGCCGGTCTGAGCGCTCAACCCGCAACCCGAAAGCAATACCAAGGCGACGAGGCTTCCCAACACTTTCATGCGAGTCGTCCAATCCGCGACATGCGGCGCGCGAGATGTGACGCCAGGTACAGGACAAAGGCGAGGCCGGTGATCAGGAAGCTCGCCGGCAACGCGATATAGAAGGCGACGACGAGCCCGAGCCAGACGACGGCGACGGCGATCCCGGCGGAGAGCGCCATTCCCACCCATGGACGCGTCGACAGGTTCTGCGCGACCGCCGCCGGGGTGACCATCAGGCCGAAGATCAGCAGAGCACCCACCGCCTGGACCGACTCCGCGACGGTGACCGCGACCAGGACGAAGAAGAGCGCCGACAATGCACGCGAGGGCACACCCCGCGCGGCCGCCACCTCGGGATCGACGCTGAGGAAGAGCAGAGGACGCGCGATGAGGAGCAGCACGACGGCGGTCGCGATACCGGTCAGCGAGCCGATGACAACCTGCGCCGGCTGCAACCCCAGGATCGACCCGAAGAGCACGCTGACACCAAGGGTTCCCGACGCGGCGCTGCGCGCGGTCGTATACAGGCTCAAGAACAGCGCGCCCACGCCCAGCACCCACGCGAAGACGGTGCCGATCGCGATGTCGCGGCCGCGGCCGCGGCCTCCCAACGCGCCGATCGCGAGCGCGACCGCGATACAGCTGCCGAAGACGCCCGCCAGGAGGTTGAGCCCGGCGAGCACGCCGCCCAGACCGCCCGTGAACGCCACGTGGCTCAGCGCGTCGGCGGTGAAGACCTGGTTCCGCAGGACGACGAAGTAACCGACGAGCCCGGCTGCCAGCGCGATGCACCCACCCGCCATGAACGCGTTGCGCATGAACTCGAGTCCGAGCATGCTCATACCGGCGCCACAACCGCGCGGCGCGTCTTGACGAGTCGGACCGCCAGGTAGAACACAAACGCCAGCGTGGTGATGAAAAAGCCAACGGGGACGTTCGTGAAATAGGCCAGGGCAAGTCCCAGCCATGTGAAGGCAAGCGACAGGGCGACGCTGAGCGCGATCCCTCGTCCTTGTCTCGCGGTCAGCTGGAGCGCGGATGCGGCGGGGGCGACGAGCAGCGCAAAGATCAGCAGCGTGCCGACGATCTGCACGGTGATCGCGACCGACAACGCGAGGATGAGCAAGAAAGCCAGCGACAGCATCCGCACGGGAACGCCGCGGGCCTGAGCGACGTCGGGGTCGACCGACGCAAACATCAGCGGGCGCCCGATCGCCGCGAGCAATGCGATCGTGACCAGCGCGACCGTGAACGTCAGCTGCACATCGCGGTCGGTGATGCCGAGGATCGCTCCGAACAGAAACGCGTAGATCCCCTGAGCGCTGCCGCCGTACAGGCGGACGAAGAGAAAGCCCAGGCCCAGCGAGAACGCGAGGATCGAGCCGATGGCGGCGGATTCAAGCCGATGACCGGCATCGACCTCGCGACCGATTGCCGCGATGCCCACCGCCGCCCCGACGCAAAACACGATCAGCCCGAGCACCGGCGAAACGTGCACAAGCACGCCCGCGGCAGCGCCTGGAAAGCCGACCTGCGACAGCATGTGCGCCGCGAAGCTCTGTCCGCGAAGAACGACGAAGTAGCCCGCCGTGCCGGCGAGCAGCGCGACGAGCGTGCCAGCGAGGAAAGCGTTCTGCATGAAGTGGAACTGGAGGAGCAGCTGGATGTCCGCCACGACGTCCCACGACGGTCCCGGCTCAGGCATCAGTGGTCGTCGGGGTGATGCGTGACAGGCTCGTACTGGCCAACCACGACGATGCGGCCGTCGCTCGTGTGCAGCACCTCGACCGGGGTTCCGTAAAGCGCGGTCAGGGTCTCGGTGCGGATGACCTCCTGCGGCTTGCCGGACAACACGTGGCCGCCGGCGACGTAGACAACACGATCGACGAAGGGAAGGATGGGATTGATGTCATGCGCGACGAGCAGGACGGTGACGCCGCGCGTCTGGCAGATGCTCCGAATCAGCTCCGAGATCGCCTGCTGATTGTTGAGGTCAAGGCTCTCGAGTGGCTCATCGAGGGCCAGCATCCTGGCGCCGCTGACCAGGGCCTGCGCGATCAGGATCCGCTGCTGCTCACCGCCGGAAAGCTCTCCGATCGGCCGGTCCTGGTAGGCGGCGGCTCCAACCAGCTCCACCATCTCGGCGACCCGATTTGTTTTCGCGGGCGACGGCAGCGACATCCCCCAACGCTCGCCGTCGAGACCCAGCCGCACAAGGTCGACCGCGCGGATGCGCAGGTCCGGATCGAATCGGCGTCGCTGTGGCAAGTAGCCGATCTCGTCGCTGCCTCGCCGGACCGGCCGGCCGAAGACGCGCACCGAACCCTCGGCCAGGGGCACCACCCCAAGGAGTGCTTTGAGCAGCGTCGACTTGCCGGCCCCGTTGGGGCCAAGGATGGCGACGAACTCGCCTTCCTGGACTTCCAGGTCGACCTCGGCCCAGATCAGCCGTCCGCCCACACGAGCGGCCGCATGGTCGAGTTGGAGCGCCCCCAAGATGCGCAAGAGTATTGCACAAGCACCTTGCGCAAGTGATTTGCGATATATTGCATGGATGCCCAGGCCGAGCCCGGTAACGGACGAGGTGCGCCGGCTGCTCGACACCGAGGAGCGCCACGCGTGGTCGATCGACGAGCTGTTCCAGGCGACGCGGTCGTCGCTTGGCTCCGCCGATTACTCTTCGGTCTTCCGCGCCCTGAGCGTCTTGGAGAAGCAGGGCGTGGTCGACAAGATCGACCTCGGGGACGGGCGCGCGCGCTTCGAGCTCCGCGAAGACCACCACGAGCACATCCGGTGTGAGCGCTGCGGGCGCGTCGAGGAGGTGCCCGGGTGCGTGCTGGACGACGCGACCGCGCAGGTCCACAACCTGACCGGCTTCAAAGTGACGAGCCACCGTGTTGTATTCGGCGGTTTGTGCCGAGACTGCGCCCCCACCCCGACCCTCCCCGGCGAGCGGGGAGGGCAAATTGCCTCGACCTAGTTGTTAGCCGGCCGGCGCTAGGAACTCCACATCGGCTTGCGTTTCTCGACGAAAGCGGTCATGCCCTCGCGCCCGTCGGGAGCGACCGCATTGCAGGAAATGGCTTCCGCCATCAGCGCGTAGGCGTCCGTCTGCTTCGACTCGACCTGCTCGTAGAAACCTTCCTTGCCGATCTGCAGCGCGTATCGGCTCAGCTGCGCGAGCTCTTTCACCAGCGCCATCACCTCGGCGTCGAGCTGCTCGCGCGGCACCGCTCGGTTGATCAGACCCCAGCGCTCCGCGGTGACGGCATCGATGAAGCGACCTGTGAGCAGCATCTCCAGCGAGTGCTTGCGGCTGAGGTTCCGCGCCACCGCGACGCCGGGCGTGGAGCAAAACAATCCGTACTTCACGCCAGACGTCGCGAAGCGGCAGTCGTCGCTTGCGATCGCGAGATCGCACGTCGCGACAAGCTGACAGCCCGCGGCCGTCGCGATTCCATGGGGCGCGGCGATGACGGGAACCGGAACCGACTGCACCTTGGCCATGAGCTTGTTGCAGAGCGCGAACAGCTCACGCTCCTCGTCGAGCGTCTTATCGAGCATCTCCTTCAAGTCGTGGCCCGCCGAAAACGCGCGGCCGGCGCCTTTGATGACGATGGCGCGGACTTCGGGCCTGGATGCCTGGCGTTCGAGCTCGGCTGTGAGCTCTTCCATCAATCCGGTGGACAGCGCGTTGAGCTGGTCGGGGCGGTTGAGAGTGATGATGGCCACAGGCGGCGCGTCCTCGACCAGCAGGTACTTCAGAGAGATAGCCATGCACGGACCTCCTTGTTGCTTCTTCGATCTCCCGTCAAATAGAAGCATGAGCCAGCCGGAAGCGCCAGACCGGATGACATCGCGGCTGCCCGTCGTAGGCTGCGATTGGCGAATCGAAGCCCCCCAAGGAGCCTGCGAATGGACACATTTCGTGCGACTTCGGACACGATCGCCTGCACCCTCACACCCGATGATCTGAAGGAAACGCAGGCGGCCTGGGACAAGCTGCTTCGTGTTTCGCTCGTCTCCCGGGAGGAGGTCCCGGGCGGGCTTCGGTTGATCGTCCATCCAGGAAGCGCGGACGCCCTGCGCCGGCTCATCGACGTCGAGCGGGACTGCTGCCGCTGGATCACGTTTGAGCTGGACGGCCCGTTGGTGAAGATGACCGCTTCAGACGGCGGCGAAGCCGCCATTCGCGAGATATGGTCGGCGCCATGAAAGAAAAGGGTCGGCTTCGCGACGCGATGAACAGCTACCGGCGGCGCGTCGAGGTGGACATGCTCGCGACACGCGCCCGTCTCGAGGCCGCCGACCGCCTCGCCGACGCTGTCGAGGCCGGCCTGGAGGGCCAACCGGCCGCGGTGCGGAATGCCTTGCGCGCATACCGCAACGCGTCGCAGAACCCGGTGTAGGCTTCTGCGGCCGTGGTGGAGTACCCTCGCGACCAGGCGACCCGCGCTTGATCGTGCTCGAGGAGCGCGAGGCGATCACGCTGGAGATCAGCCCGCCGACGGTCAGCCCGCCGCCGGACTTCGCCTGGCCGCCGGGTTTCTGACGCCGCCCAGCACCCCATCGGAGACCAGCCGGATCGAAACGAGAAACGTGAGCCAGGCGACCGCGATCAGGATCCCACCTAGCACGTCCGTCGGCCAGTGCGCCCCGGTATAGATCCTGGCGATGGCGTTGGCGACGATGATCAGGACGACGACCACCCAGCCCATGACTCGCGCCCACTGCGGTAGGAATCGGTAGCCGAAGCAAAGCATCAAGACGACCGTGACCGTGACGATGAAGATCGTGTGCCCGCTGGGATAGCTGGACGCGCCCGGATGCTCCGTCACGCGCAGCACGTCGGCGGTCGTCGGCCGGGCGCGCACGATCAGGTGACTGACGGCCTCATACCAGCCACCGCTGAGAGCGGCTCCCCCGGCAAAGATCCACGCGCGGCGGTTGAAGATCAGGATCGCGCAGAAGATGAGGATCTCTACCGCCAGGCCTTTGGCGTCACCGATCCAGCTGAAGAATCGGAAGGTGACCGCGAGCGGCCCCCAGTCGGTCGCCTGGATGTCCCGCTCGACCAGTGCGTCCTCTGGTATGAACGGATGGCTCGCCACATAGACCGACAGCCCGACCGCTGCGAGCGCGACGATCACCGCGATGGCGAATAGAGGACGGTTCATGAAGCGCAGAGCCCTATCGCATCAGCTCGTCACGCGCCGGCGCCTGGCCGTGAACCGTTTCCAGGAGGGGGAAGGCAGCCAGCGCTCGGGCAGCCAGACGACGAACGCTGACCAGCCAAGCCCGAGGAGGAATCCTCCCGCCACGTCGCTGGGCCAGTGGGAGCCCGCCCAGACGCGCGCGCAACAGGCGAGGAAGATCACGATCGCCGCCGCGACCCAGAGCATCCACCGGCGGGGCGGCCTGATGTGCGGCGCCAGCGAGAACGCGAGCATGAAGCTGAGCCACGTGAAGAACACCGCATGCCCGCTTGGATAGCTGTACCCAGGGGCGGGTGTGAGGATGTGGATCAGGTCGGCGGCCGGACGTTGGCGCGCCATGGCGAGCTTGATCAGGTTGTCGAGCCCGCTGGAGATGGAGCCGATCGCCATCAGGTAGCCGGCGCGCCGCTCGACAAGAAAAAGAATCAATACGGCCGCTACCCCGACGGCGACCTGCACGTAGCCCGCCGTGTAGTTGATGGCCTCGAAAATGTATATAACCGGGCCCCAGGGGAACGACTGGATGAACGTCGCCACGGGGACGTCGAAGGGCAGCAGAGGCTGGGTGGCCACGAGGTAGGTGTCCATCGCGAAGATGATTGCCACCGCGACCGTCAGTGGCCAAAGCCATGCGCGGGCGCTCTCGCGCGGATCGCCGGCGATAACCTCCTGGGCGGCCTTTTCGACGGGTTGCGCGCTCACTTCGGCAACAGCATCTTGAGCGCGCTGGTGTAGGCGCTGATCTTCGCCGGCGTCCGCCCCACCTGGAAGTTGTCGGCATAGACGCGCACGCGCGGCCTCGTCTTGACTTCGAGCTCGCTGAACTTGAAGACCTGGCCGGTTCCGTCCTCTGTGTGCTTCATCAGCAGCGCCGACTTCAACGCGCGGATGGCGATGTCGGTCCGCGATTCGCCCGCGTGCACAGAGAACTCGAGGTGAGGGTCGATCGGGGTGCCGTCGCTGATCGGCAGCTGGCTGCCGATGGAAGAGGTATTGCTGAAGACGAGTGACATCGCGGAGCCGCCGCCCTCGATATCGCCGGCGAGCTCGTACTGAAATCGCTTGGCTGCGATGACGTTCTTCAGCTTGACCGCGAGCTGACCGAACTCGAGGTCTTTGGCCGAGTCGCCAAGCGCGATTGTCTCGCCGAACAGTCCGATCGCGCAGGCCTCTACGAAAACGTGATCGTTGACCCTGCCCAGCGTGATCGGCCGCGCGTGACCATCGCGGGCGACATCGATCGCGTCCTCGATCTTTGGAGGCAGGCCGAGTGCGCGAGCGAGATTGTTGAATGTGCCAAGCGAGATGACGCCGATCGGATGTCGAGAATCGGCGAACTTCCTCACCATGAATTCCACGGTGCCGTCGCCTCCCGCCACGATGATTCGTGCCCGCGACGAGACCAGCTTTTCGATGTCCTCGTGGGGGTCGAAGTCGACGATGAGGTGATCGGCGAAGGCCGAGCGCAGCTCTTTCTCGACCTCCTCGTTCATCGACCCGGCGCCGCGGCTGATGACCAGCAGGCGCGTGGCCTTCGTCTCCGTCTTGGTGAAGCTCAAGGCCGGCTTCCGAGGAGGCGGATCCAGCGCGCGCACGCGAACGAGTGGAGACCGAGGGCGATGAAGCCGGCGGCGACCATGCCCAGCAGGGGGCGACCGTAAGGCTGGTTCAGAAGAAAGATGAAAGCGCCTGCGAATCCGTGCACCTGGCTCGGATCCCGGTGCAGGCCGCCCTGAAGGACGAACCATCCGACGAGGCCGAAGGTGATGCCGCGCGAGAGCATGCCGAATCGCCCGAGGCCATCGACAATCTGCTTCTCCACCCTGTTCATATCGAATCGCTTCAGGTCCTTCTTGAAGGTGGCTCTGGCAGCTTCGACCAGCTGGGCCAAACCGGCGGCGATGGCGATGACGCCGATGACGATCGCCACCCAGTGGCCGCCCGGAACGGTGAGGATCCTCGCGATCGTCGACTGGGCGCTGTCATGCGACCCGGCTTGTGAGGTCCCGGCCAGGAGGCGAAGTGCGAACAGGACGATCGCGGCGTAGGCGACCCCACTCCAGGCAAAGCCAAGCCTCTCGGCGATGCCCGGAGCGTCGCGACCGCGATGCAGCGGGTCGAAGATTGCCCGCACGAAGCCCCATATGGAATAGGCGCCGAGGCCGAAGGCTACCGCGAGGAGCAAGGCCTTGCCGGTCGGCCCTGCGGTTATGAGCTTCAGGCTTCCGGATTGATCAGTCGCGCCGCCTCCGATTCCGAGCGCCAGGCCAAGGGCCAGGACGCCCATCACGGCATAAATGACGCCACGCATCACGTAACCGACCCGCTCGAGAAATTCCAACCACGGGTTGGAGACACCTCGCCTGGTTGCCGATCTAGCCTTCTGGGCGACCCTGTGAACGCTTGCCATTGCCGTTAGGTCAACGTCCGGGCCGCTGACAGGCCCCGGCGATCCCGGCCCCGCCAGATCAGGGCTGGCAGGCTGGACACCAATAGGTGAGCCTCGCGTGCTCGCCTTGGGCGCGGACCCGAATCCGGGTGCCGCAGCGCGGGCACGGCCTGCCGCCGCGGCCATGCACCGCGCCCCTGCCGTAGCCGGGAAAGCGCCGCTTGAAGCCGCCGTTCAGGTTGGCGCGCATCGCCTCGTGGGCGGTCTCGAAGAGCGCGGTCAGTTGCGCGTCGTCGAGGTCGGTCGTCTTCGTCCACGGATTGATGCGCGTGTGCCACAGCGCCTCGCACCGGTAGACGTTGCCGATCCCGGCCGTCACGCGCTGGTCGAGGAGCACCTCGCCAAGCGCTGTTGCTCCGAACGAGCGCGCCCGTGCCACCACCTCCCTGGCCGTCCAATCGTCGGAGAGGATGTCTGGCCCGAGATGGCCCACCTTCGTCGTCTCGTCGCGGACGAGATCCACCACAGGAGCGCCGAAGCAGACGGCGACCACGTCATCGGTCTCGAGCAGGGCTTTGATCTGCCACGCCGGCCGGCGCCATCGCTCGCCGCGTTTGTAGAGATGCCACGAGCCCTGCATCCGCATGTGGGAGTGGATCGCGAGGCCGTTGTCAAATCGGATCAGCAGGTGCTTGCCTACCGGCTTGACCTCGGTGATGGTCGTTCCGGCCAGGCGCTTCAGTGCGTCGGGACGAGCGGCGAGGACCCGCTTGCCTTCGAGGCCTTGGCGCAGCGTCGCGGCGGTTCGCCAGATGGTGTCGCCCTCGGGCATCTGTGACCTATGGTGATCGGATGACCAATCAATCGCGAGCAATCGGCCTCCTGCTGCCTTCGCGTGAGGCGCTCCTGTGGGGGGACAGCGACCTGACGCTCATCGTGGAGGCGGCACGGCGCGCGGAGCAAGCCGGCTACGACTCAGTGTGGGCCGGCGACTCCTTGCTGGCGCGGCCCCGGGCCGAGCCGCTCTCCCTGCTGAGTGCAGTTGCGGGCGCGACGACGCGAGTCAGTCTCGGCACCGCCGTCCTGCTGCCGCTGCTACGTCACCCTGTCTCGCTGGCGCATGCACTGTCGACACTGGACCGCCTCTCCCGCGGGCGCGTCATCGTCGGCATTGGTCCCGGTGCGGAATTGCCGGGCACGCATGCCGAGCTGGCCGCCATCGGCGTGCCAAGCGACCGCCGGATCAGCGCCATGCTGGAAACAATCGGGCGCTGCAGGCGGTTGTGGCTGGGCGAGGAAGGGATGGATCTGGAGCCGAAACCTTCCCATGCAGGCGGTCCGCCGATCTGGCTGGCAGGGAATGGTCCGCGCATGCTTCGTGAGACCGGCACGAACTTCGACGGATGGCTGCCGTTCAGCCCAACCCCTGGCGAATACGCGACCGGACTCGGAGCGGTGCAGGAGGCGGCGGAGCGCGCCGGCCGAGACCCCGACAGCATCGCGACCGGCGTCTATCTGACCGTGGCGATCGCCGATGGCGCCTCTGAGGCGGCCAGCGAGCTCGACGTCTACATGCGGGCCTACTACGGCGTGCCGGCCGAGGTGATGGCCCGGGCCCAGGCGTGCCACGCAGGAACTCTCGAGTCGGCCGCCGAGTGGTTCGCTTCCTACGCCGCCGTAGGCGCGCGCCACATGGTGGTGCGGCTGGCGCGACCCGGCCTCACCGATTACAGCGCCACGGCGAAAGAGGTCCTGGGCGCGGCACGTGGAGCGGCTAAAGCCTGAGGGGGGCGTTCGGTCGCTTGAAGGTTGATGCGGGCACCTGACACCAAATTAGGCTTGGCTACAGACAAATCGATGAGTCCACGAGTCGGCGGCGGACTTGCCCTCGCAGCCCTGTTGCTCTTGGGCCCGTGCGTTTGTTATGCCGTATTGGCGGGGACAAGCGCGGCGGCCATCTCGTCCTCGGTCAGGTCGGCCACGGCCGCCTTGACGATCTCGTCGATGCTCTTGCCGCGGTCGCGTTCGAGAACCTTCATCCTCTTGTCGAACTGGGTGCTCGCGAAATCCAGATACGTTTCCAGGCGCTGACCGAAGGGGGCGTGGTCCTCGTCGTAGTGCTCCCAGAATTCGCTGACGACCCCTAGCGCGGGTCCGAGCAGCTCATTCATCCGCTGGTTCATGACCTCCCACCCGTCAGGAGACTGGTTGATCAAGCGGTTGAGCAGGAAGACGCCGTAGCGGATATGACGGCTCTCGTCGCGGGCGATGAGGCGGATGCCGTCGAGCAGTCCCGAAAGCTTGTGGTTGGATTCGAGGGACTGGCGGAATCCGTGGTAACCGGTTTCCGCGAGCACCCCCTCGATGATCATGTTGTAGGTCACGGACGCTTTGATCTGCGCCTCGACCGAGCGATCAGTCTTGAGCACGTTCAGCGAAGCAGGCAGCTCGACCAGGAACAGCTGCCTGTAGCTGGGGGACATGAAGTGCGCGAGGTCTCCGTGAGCCATCGCGATCTCATCGAGCCAGCGTCGGAAGAACTCGACATGCTTGGCCTCCTCCCAAAGAAAGGACGTAAGGTAGATCTCTTCCTCGAGCCTGCCCTCGTCGGCGACGGCCATGATCAGCGGCAGCAGGTCGCTGGTCACCCCTTCCTCACCGGCCTGAAACAAGGCGAGAGTGCGGAGCAGGAAGTCGTGCTCGGTGTCGTCGAAGCCGGTCCAGTCGGCGGCGTCGGACGAGAAGTCGAGCGCCTGGGGATCCCACGTGCCGAGCTTCTTGGCCTTCTGGAAGAGACGCATGGGGACCGACTCCCAATCCAGGCCGCGACCGGAGATGGTCGCGTAGCCATCCCGCGGGGTGGGGGCGGTCACGATGCCGCCAAGTCTAGAACTCAGCGATGCGCCGAGAATTCGGTCATGAGAGCGGTTGTCTACTACCGGTACGGGCCGCCCGACGTTTTGCGCATCGAAGAGGTCGAACGGCCGGCGCCCCTCGACGACGACGTGCTGGTCAGGGTTCGCGCCGTGGCTGTGACCCGGGCGGACTGCGCGACCCGCGAAGCCAACCGGCGCAGCGGCCGAGCTATCTCGCTGATCAGCCGCGCCATCTCGGGCTTCCGGCGCCCGAGACAGCCGATCCTGGGGAGCGAGTTCGCGGGCGAAGTGGCCGAGGTAGGATCGGCCGTCACCGAGTTTCGCGTCGGCGACCGGGTATTCGGGAGCACCGGATTCAGATTTGGTGCCTGCGCCGAGTTCCTCCGGGTGAAGGAGAGCGCGCGGATCGCGCAAATGCCGGCGGGGATGCGCTTCGAGGACGCGGCGGCGATCCCCGACGGAGCCCTCAACTCCCTTTGGTGCCTGAGGGGCGCCAATCTCAAGAAGCGTCAGAGCATCCTGATCTACGGCGCTTCGGGTGCAATCGGCACAGCCGGCGTGCAGCTGGCCCGCTATTTCGAGGCCGATGTCACCGCGGTGTGCAACACGAAGAACGTCGAGCTGATGCGCTCGCTCGGCGCCGACCGGGTGATCGACTACACACAGGAAGACTTCACCCAGAACGGTGAGAAGTACGACGTGATCTTCGACGCTGTCGGCAAGCACTCATTCCGGCGGAGCAGAGGATCGCTAAAGCCGGGCGGCGCCTTCCTGCCGACTGACGGACTCGAAAATCTGATCCGAGCGGTGTCGCCATCTCGTTCAGGAGCCAAGAGAGTGGTGTTCCGGCTCCCGCCTCGCTACACAAAGCAGGATGTCCTGTTCATCAAGCAGCTGATCGAAGCCGGCAGATACCGCGCCGTGGTCGACCGCACTTACCCGCTCGACGAGGTCATCGAAGCGTCTCGATACGTCGAAACCGAGCAGAAGACCGGCAACGTCATCCTGACCCTGAACTGAAGCGGAAGTGCCGAGCGGCCCGCTTACCTCGTGACGGGCGCCTATCGGCGGACGAGCACCGGCCGCGTGTCTCGGGCTCGCGACTGACCGCGGAGCGGTGGAGTTAAAGAGCGTATGTCCTCGAGCTGAAGCCGGACCCAGCGCGCGACGTCATTGGTGGCCACGATCTGACCGATCGCATTCGATCGCTCGGCTCGCTCCAGCGGAGCCATCCGCAGCGCTCGATGGATTGCTCGTGCGGTGACGTCGACGTCAAAGGGATTGATGCTCAGCGCGTGCGCGCCAAGCTCCTCATGCGCGCCGGCGGACTCCGAGAGGACAAGCACTCCCGACCGCTTATTGACCACTGGCCCCTCTTTCGCAACGAGGTTCATCCCGTCCAGAATCGGATTGACGAGCAGAACGTCATACGACTTGTATGCGGCAACCGCTCGATCCATGTCCTCGCCCAGCTCGAGTCGTGTCGGTTCCCACGTGTCTGATCGGAATCGCGCATTGATGCGGTGAACCGTCGCCTGGACAGAGTCGAGATAATTGCGGTAGGCCACGACGTCGAGTCGCGAGGGTTGCAGAAACGCCCACAGCACGACCCGACCGTGGTATTCCGGGTGGTCCTCGAGCAGCCTTTCGTAAGCAAGGAAACCACGGATCAAATTCTTCGATGGATCCGTGCGGTCCACGCGGACGATCAGCCTCTCGGTGCGCCACGTTTCGACCTCGGCCTCAAGCTCCCGGACCCTCGACGTTTCGCCGAGCTGCCTCATCGCGTCCACATCGATTGAGACCGGATACGCTCGAATCCAGACCAGCCGGCCCCCGTACAAGACCGCACCCTCGGCCTCCGCGACTCGCAGGCCCATCAACTCGACGCAACACCGTAGAAAGTTGTGCACGTCCAGGCTGGTCTGCAATCCGATGATGTCGTTCGCAAGAAGACCCTTGAAGATGGGATCCCGCATGGTTGCCGGGAGCACCTTCAGATAGCGGGGCTCAGGCCAGGGAATATGAACGAAATGCTGCATTGCCGCATCGGGCATCTCGGATCGAATGAGCTCCGGAGCGAGGTAAAGCTGGTAGTCCTGGGTCAGGAAGAGCGGGCGGCGAGGGAGCAGGCGAGCTGTGGCCAACGCCGTCCTTGCCACAGCCTCGTTGACCACCCGGTAGCCGTCCAACCAGGCCTTGTGAAGACTTTGGTCAACGACCGGCTCCACGGCGATGTTCCACAAATAGTGGTGCGCGAACCAGAGCAGCGGATTGCTGATGATCGTGTAGTGAAGCTGGTAGCCCTCTGCATCGGTCGGCGCGAGAAAGATCGGAAAGCCCTGGTCGGGATCCGTGCTCGAGTTGAGAGGAACGCCCGACCTGGCGATGTCGCGCTCGACGTCCGTCCTGGAAGCCGAGACCCATGAGGCCTTGGTGGCGCTGGCGAGTGAAGTCAGGGCCTTGACCAGGCCTCCGGCCCCGGGTGCGAACCGGCCGTCGGCCAGGGGTTCCACCGGCGCCCGATTGCTGAGGATGATCGGCGAGAACTGGCCCAGTAGCCTCGCCGCGTCGCGTCCAATCGCCTTGAGCGCGGGGGTCTGCTCCATCGAGCTCAGACTCCGTGACCGTTGGACGCCACACCATGGGTGGAGCCAGTGGGCGAGAGGTGCTTTGGCCGGACCAACAGCACCGGACACTCGAGCCGGCGGACAATGCGCTGGAGTTCTCGACCGATCGGGATGTCCGGCTTCGATGGACTGAGCCGCGAACCGATGACCACGAGGTCCTGACCCGCGGCTTCTTCGAGGAGGCCAGTCGGCGCATTCTCGTGGTGGTGGACCCGGACCGTTGCTGACGGTCTGTGCAACTCAGCGACGATCTGCTCAAAGCTGTCCCATTCGCGGCGAGAGCGGTCGGGGTGCTGCGAGTCCGTTTGTATGTGGGTCAGCGTCAGGGCGCTGCCACATGCATCGGCCAGGGCCGATGCTGTTGACGCGACCACGCGGGCGCTCGATCCTCCTCTGATGGCGGCCAGAATCGTCCGCGGTGCGATTGCCTCGTGTGGCGCGCGGGGGTTGGAGCGGACGAACACAATGTCCGTCCTATGGTCAGGCAACAGCTGGCGGCTCAGGTCGATCAACCCATGGCGACGGGCGCTGGAAACAGTGGGCCACTCGAGCACGAGGCTCGTGGTTTCGTTTTCGGCGGCGAAGTCACGAATGCTGCTCGCCAGGTTCGCCGTGATTCGCAAACTCAGGCTCAACCGGCGGCGACCGTCACCCGGATATTCGAGCCCCGCGACCCAGCGAAGCATGTCTCGTCGTCGCTGGTCCTGCGCGAAAACCTCATTGTCGCGGCCAGCGCGGATCTCCACGAGACCAAGTACGCTGCCCGATCCGCCTGGTGAGGTCGCGAGCGCGTCGCCGATGCTGATCGCCGGTCGAGCCATCTGGCCCATGAGAACGGGCACAAGGACACGTGGCCGCGCGCCGATGTGCGGAAACACGAAGCGATGTCTCGGGATCACCCTGAAGGTCCTCCTTTCCCCCGCGCGATGGGCGATTGTCGCATCGGCGACAGCCGGTCGCGCACGTAACTCTAGAGATGGCGCCCCTCGTGCGCTGGACCGGATTGGCATCGTCGCGTGGACGCGCCTAGGTCAGGCCTCCTCGGGAATGGTCGTCGTTAGCGATTTCGATTCGGCCAGTGGTGGGCCGGGAGGGCTCCCGGCCCGCAGTTAACAAGCTTCGGCCTAGGTGCGATGCCTCGTCAGGACCCTAGTCAGCTGATCGACCACGCGACTCGCATGTCGCAGGTTTGCCTCCCCGATCTCTTCGCCCACGCTGTTCGCCCAGACGCGCTGGGCGTTTCGAATCGCCCTGAGGGCCCTTAGGCCTCGTGGTGTGATCTGAACCAGCTTCGATCGCTGGTGAGCCGGATTGGATGCGTATCCGGTCAGGCGATCGTGCGCCAGCAGGTCAGCCACCCGCTGGACGCTCTGCCGGGTGAGGCCCAACCGTCGAGCAATCTGCGCGACGGTGGCCGGCTTGTCAAATACCATCTCCAGCGCGAGCCAGCGGGCCAGAGTCTGGCCTCCCGACGCCGCGATCGACTCTCCTGCGCGGCTGAAGTGCGCCTCGAGCTGGATCACGGGGATGATCATCGACGTCAGGATCTCACCAGCTTGAGAGCGCCGACCCGACTTGACAGCATTCTGTCGTTTTGCTAACCTAACTATGACAATATTCTGTCATATCGTCGAGACCAGGGGGCCAAGAATTGGAGACTGACGCGCTCACCGACCTCAGACCCTTTCGCATCGACGTTGCGCAGTCCGAGGTGGATGACCTTCGCGAGCGGTTGCGCAAGACCAGGTGGCCTGACGAGCTGCCCGGCGCAGGCTGGGAGTACGGAATCCCTCTGAGCCTTGTACGCGACCTCGTGACGTATTGGGCCGACGGATACGACTGGCGTGAGAACGAGGCCCGACTGAACGACTTTCCCCAGTACACAACCATCTTGGATGGCCAGAACGTCCATTTTCTGCATGTCCGATCCAGAGAACCAAATGCCATTCCGCTACTGCTGACGCACGGCTGGCCCGGTTCGGTGGTGGAGTTCATGAAGATCATCGGTCGGCTCGTGGACCCAGGTGCCCATGGCGACGACCCGTCGGACGCCTTCCATGTCGTCGCACCATCGATTCCTGGATTCGGGTTCTCGGGACCTACCAAAGAGAAAGGGTGGGACGTCAAGCGCATCGCCGCCGCGTTTGCGCAGCTCATGCAGCGCCTCGGCTACGACCGGTACGGAGCTCAGGGTGGCGACTGGGGTTCAGCCATCTCTCGGCAGCTTGGCTTGAGCGCGCCGGAGCACGTCATCGGACTGCACCTGAACACGCTGGCCACCCCGTCCTCCGGCGATCCCGAGGATATGAAACTCCTCACCGAAAAGGAAAAGGGCTACATCGAGGCGGCAAACCGCTTCCGCCAGCAGGGCTCCGGTTACTTCATGATCCAGGGCAGTCGGCCCCAGACGCTGTCTTACGGACTGACGGACTCGCCCGCCGGCCTGCTGGCCTGGATTGCGGAAAAATTCCACGAGTGGAGTGACCAACCGATCGACCGCGACCAGATGCTGACCAACATCTCCGTCTACTGGTTCACGCGCACCGCCAACTCGTCAGCACGGCTCTACTTCGAGTTCGGCCGCTCCGGCAGCTCCTGGGGCAAGGTCGAGACGTCCATGGTGCCCACTGGCGTGGCGGTGTTCCCGCGAGAGATCGCGCCTCCCATCCGACGCTTCGCCGAACGGTCAAACAACATCGTGCACTGGTCGGAGTTCGATAGAGGTGGACATTTCGCAGCGATGGAGCAGCCCGACGCACTGGTCGGCGACGTGCGTGCTTTCTTTCGTAGGTTGGGGTGACCCGACATCCTCGGCTGACGGTTGAAAACCCTCGCTTAAGCGAGGAGAAATTCGGGATGGTGTGCCGGGAGGGCTCCCGGCCAACAGTTGCTAAACGCTTCATGGTCACCTTTCCAATGACCGAGCGCGTGCTGGGGGATTTGCGCTCGACTCATTGATGCCCGCCCTTGCCGATTCTTGTTGGGGGCAAAGGGCGATCGTGACTCGGCAGCGGGCCAGTCAGATAACGCTGAATCGTCGGTGCGTAGCAGGCAATCAGCAGCTCTGGATCGGCGCTTGCGATCGGTTCGAGCTTTATGACGAATCGGGCCATCGCGAGGCCCATGAGTTGAGAACCGACGAGGGCAGCGCGAAGTCGCGGTTGCGGCATATCAAGCGATTCGGCGACCCGACCCATCACTTCTCTCGAAAAGAATTCCCGAGCCAGGCGAGCCGCCTCGTCGTGCGTGGCCGATGCCCGGATCAATCCAATCATCGGCCCACCCGCAGCCCAATCCCTTCCCCAGACGCCGAGGAGACGTCTCAGCAATCGTTCTCCGATGCCGTCCAGGCCCCCCGCCAGGAGCTCCGGCACGACATCGCGTGGGTTGACCGGTAGCTGGAGGGCAGCCACCAAGAGCTGATCCTTTGAACCGAAGTAGTGGTAGAGCAGCGCGGGATCCACACCCGCCGCGTCCGCGATGCCACGGATCGTGCTCCCTTCGTAGCCGTGTCGCTCGAAATAAGTCTTGGCGGCAGACAGGATTGCTTCCCGGTTCGCTGGCGAACCTGGTGTTCGCCCCACACGGACCTTCCTGCGACTTCTCGCGACGACCATGCCGCTCAGTCTACCCGAGAAATTTCAACGCCCGTTGACATCTCAGGCCGTGGCGGCATATAATTCAACAAGCGATGAAATCGACGCTGCGGTTTGTTGCTTGCGCTCGGAACCGCGGTTGGCTTCGTGGTCGCCATCTCAGACGGCTTCCAGACGCCAAGCCCTGCCGTCGTTACCGGTTCACTGAATGAGAGGTCTGGATCATGAATCTGTGGCTGAGCATCGCCTCAAGCTTCTTGCTTCTGCCCCTTGTGCTCGTGATTGCAGTTCGGCTCTGGCCGAAACAGGTCGCGCGCTTCAATCGCGTGGTGACGAACCGCACGATCGGCCGACTGGCGAATGGCTTGAAGATGCCTACGTTTGGATACGTCATTCACGTTGGCCGCAAGTCCGGGAAAGTGCATCGCACACCGGTCAACGTATTCAGGATCCGCGATGGCTTTCTGTTCGGTCTCACATACGGGAGGGATACGGAGTGGGTCAAGAATGTCCTCGCGGCCGGCCGCTGCGCGGTGGAAACGAGGGGGCGAGTCTACGAGCTCGTGGACCCGGCTCTTGTCACCAAGCCCGCTCGTGGAGACTTGCCGTTCATGTTCTGGGTGGTTCTCCGTTTAATGCAGGTAGAAGGGCTGAAATTCAAGAATGCGCCGCGCGCCATGCCAAAGGCGGTGTGAGCTTTCGCCTCTCCATTGGATGAATCAATCACGCCAGGTGGATCAAAACGCCGCCGCGTTACACGACCTGGGGAGGAGTTGCGCCTACGCTCTCACGCTTCCGGTCTAAGTTCGGTGCGCGGCCGAACGGTACCCTCACGATGTCGAGGCGGTCGTCTACTTCTGCTGCGCCGAAACGTTGCAGAATCTGGCTAAACATGCGCGGGCATCCGGGGCGACAATGCACGTTTGGCGGGAAAGACGCCCGACTTGAATTTGAGATTTGCGATGACGGCGACGGCTTGGACCCTTCGCGGGCTGGGATGTCCTGTCCACGAGATGTGGCGACGCCATAGGAGTGACGTGCTCATAGCCTAACCGCGGCTTTCAAGGTCTCCGCCGGTGTCCGGCCGAGGTCCCGATGCCGTTGTGGCGCGGTCGAAGCTGTAGTCGTGGAGGAAGCGCTCAAGGTCGCGCCGCATGCCGACGCACTTGGGTGTCAGATGGGGGCGAAGGTTGACTGGCCCTGCTTTGGTCGCGGTGTGGCGATCCGAAAGCTTGGGGCCCCGACAGCTCAACCAGCGATGCTGTGGCTCTTTCAGCCCACGTGCACCAGATGTTGGGGAGTGGGCCGGGAGGGATTTGAACCCCCACAGCTTTCGCGGGTGGTTTACAGCCACTTGAGCTCGCCAATGCCCAGCCGACCCACTAAAGAGCCGTAATCGTACGAAATCACGGCCCGGTCCTTTGCCCCGGCGCCCAAGCGTCCAACCTCATAATTCCCCCGTGGCGAAGGGGTACGCGCGATACGTGCTGGCCCTCATGTTCGGGATCAACCTCTTCAATTACCTCGACCGCTACGTGGCCGCCTCGGTGGCGCCGATGGTCAAGCGCGAGCTCAACCTCACCGACTCCGAGATCGGCCTTTTCGGCACGGCCTTCCTGCTCGTCTACGCGATCGCCGCGGTGCCCTTCGGCTACTGGGGCGACCGCGGCGTGCGCAAGAACGTGATCGCCGTCGGGGTGGCCATCTGGAGCGTCGCCACCCTCCTGACCGGCTTCGCCCGCAACTACTTCCAGCTCTTCCTCAGCCGCGCGGTGGTCGGCATCGGCGAGGCCAGCTACTACCCGGCCGGCACCAGCCTCATGTCCGACTATTTCCCGAAGGAGCAACGCAGCCGGGTGATGTCGATCTGGGGCGCCGGCAGCACGGTAGGCATCGCACTCGGATTCGCAGGCGGGGGCTACCTCGCCGACAAATTCGGGTGGCGCGCGGTCTTCTTTATCGCCGGTGGGCCAGGCCTGCTATTCGCGCTCCTGGCGTACAGAATGCGAGAGCCACTGAGAGGCGCCGTTGAAAGGGGGCCCAGCCTCGCCAAGACGGCGGACGCCGGGCTTAAGCAGTTTCTGGAGCTCCTGCGCATCCCGACGTTGCGGGCGACCATCATCGCCCAGACACTCCTCTTCTTTGTCCTGGCCTCGAACGCCTTCTGGCTACCGACCGTCCTCCAACGGAGGTTCGAGCTGAGCGCTACCAAAGCCGGCCTCCTGGCCGGCGTCGTGATCGTCGTCGGCGGCCTGATCGGCACCCTGGCCGGCGGCTGGCTGGCGGACAAACGGGCGCTCACGACCCCGAGGGCTCATCTCGAGGTCGGGATCGCCGGCTTTGTCGCCGGCGCGGTCCTCGTCACGATCGCCATCCTCAGCCCGCTCAACATCGGGCCGGTCCCGGTCTTTGTGCCGATGTTCCTGCTCGCGGTGATCGCCCTCTACCTCTATGCCGGACCCTTCACCGCCCTTTCCCAAAACGTAGTGTCGCCTGGCTTACGAGCCAGCGCGGTCACGTTGCTCCTGTTCATCGCGCATGTCTTCGGCGACTCCCATTCCCCGTTCGATGTGGGCCTGCTTTCGGACTGGCTCGGCGGCAACCTTCAGCTTGCGCTGCTGATCACCTCGCCTACCCTGCTCATCCTCGCCGCCGTGGCCGCGGCCATGGGCCTGAAAACGGTCAAGCAGGACACGGAAAGAATGGAACAGGACTGGGCGGCGCGAGGCGCCGAGGCCGCGGCTACCTGATCAGTAGATAAACCCGACCAGTCGCGAGCCGAGCTGGCCCGGCCTGATGGTTCGCTCGTCGATCACGTCGAACGCGACCCAGTTCATCTCCGAGACCACCCACGATCCGTCGGAATTCACCGCCTCGACGTACGCGACGTGCCCGGCCCAGCTCTCCCACGTGACCATGATCGAGCCCACCTTCGGCGTCGGTCCGACCGCGTAGCCTGACGCCGCCGCGTTCTGGTACCAGTAGCCGGCGTCACCGTTCCAGGTCACGTTCCGCTTGGTCGCCACGTAGTAGGTGCACCAGCCGACCGGGAACTTGTTGTTGACGTACGGGCCGAGACAGCAGCCCAGGACCTTCACCGGGAAGGAGGACGGAGCGGTGTTCTGCTGCGCCAGGATCTGCCACAGAGCCGGCGGCGGCGGAAACGCCCCACCCTTGCCGCCAGGGATGACCAACGTCATGCCCGGGGTGAGCGTCGTCGTGCGCAGCCGGTTGAAGTCGACGATCACCTGCGGGTCGACCGAGTACTTCGTGGCCAGGGCGCCCACCGTGTCCGACGCCTTCGTCGTCACCACGACCCCATGGACCGGCGGGATGACGATCTGGTCGCCGGTGGCGACCGAGTCGCTGGAGTAGAGGTTGGTATTCGACCAGCGGATCTCGGCGACGCTCACGCGGTACTTCGTCGCGATCGTCTTCAGGTTCTCGCCGGACGCGACGATGTACGTGAAGGGCTGGTGGCTGATCGGCGCCGATGTTGGGATCGACACCGGTTTGATGATCGTGCTGTACCGGCCAAGCGAAACGTCACCAGACTCCCCGCCTTCCGCCACCATGATCGCCTCTGCATTCACCGGACCCAAGTGCGCTGTGAGCGTGGTCGGAAAGTGACGGTCCATCGCCGCGTAACTGGACATAGCCACCGCTATTCCGAGCACGACGGCATGGGTCAGGTAACGATTAATTCGCAATGCCTACCCCTAGGATTTGGTGAATCCGCCCTGGCGGCGGGAGGATCCCCAGAAGACCGAGCCACCGTAACAGACGGTCGGCGAGCCAGTCAACCCCGTGGGGGCTACAACCGGTAGGTTGGCGAGAAGAGTTCGGGCCATCGGGTCCGAATTCAATTCGAATTTGAGGACTCGATCGCCAAAACGTCCGGCGCCGAACAACAGTTCGCCCGCTGGCACGCCGCCTGACTTGCACTCGTAGCCGGGTCATGAGGACGTTCAACGTCACGCGATGTTGGTACTTGCCTGCCCCTCCGGCCGGCGACGGGCGCGCCCGAAGGGACCCCAAAAGGAATGAGAAGGAGCTAGGGGCCTCCGCGCACGTAGATCGTCTGCCCCGAGACGAAGCTCGACTCGTCGTTGCTGAGAAACGCGATCACGCTCGCGATGTCCTCTGGCTGACCGATTCTGCCGAGCGGAATCTGTGACGCGGCGCCCACCTTGAAGGCCTCGAAGTCGACGCGCATCCGCTCCGCGGTTGCGCGCGTCATGCGCGTCTCCACAAACCCTGGCGCGACAGCGTTGACGTTGATGTTGAAAGGCCCCAGCTCGATGGCCAGGGTCCGCGCCATGCCTTGCAGTCCCGCCTTGGCCGTGGAGTAGTTGGTCTGCCCACGGTTGCCGAGAGCCGACGTCGACGATAGAAAGACGATCTTTCCGTACTTCTGATCGACCATCGGCTTCTGCGCCGCTCGCGCGCAAAGAAACGCGCCCTTGAGGTGCGTGTCGATAACGGAATCCCAGTCGTCGTCGCTCATCTTGAAGAGAAGGTTGTCGCGAATGATGCCGGCGCAGCACACGAGCACATCGAGCCGGCCGAGCTCGCGCACGGCTCGCCCGACCATGTCCTCGACCTGCTCCCGACTCGTGACGTCGCATGCGACAGCGAGACCGCCGATCGGATTTGCTACCTGCTCCGCCGGCACGATGTCCATATCGGACACGACCACGTGCGCGCCCTCACGCGCGAAGAGCTCGGCGGTCGCAGCTCCAATCCCGCGACCTCCGCCGGTGACCAACACAACGCGGTCCTTGAACCTCACTTGGTCTCCGTGTCGAACGCCGCGCCGCCATCCTTGCGAGGGTCCGACGCGCCCGAAAGGTATCCATCCTGCTCGCCGACGATGAGCTGCGGCCGTGCGAAGTACGTGTCGTAGTTCAGCGTGCGGCGATTCACCCTGTAGCCCAGCCGCTCGAGTCCTTCGCAGACCACACGCGGAAGCCGATGCTCGGCCTGCACGATGTCGCCCTGAAAATCGATGCGGGGCGCGCTCACCGCCTCGACCGGCGACATGTCGTGGTCGAGCACGTTGACCAGAGTCTGGAGGATCGAGGACACGATCTTCGTCCCACCAGGTGCGCCTACGCACACGCGCAGCTTGTTTTTGTCGAACACCATGGTCGGGGTCATCATCGTCACCCTCGTCTTGCCTGGCCGCACCGAATTGGGCCGCTCGGGCCGCGGGTCGAAGCAGTTCATGTAGTCGTTGTAGGAAAAGCCGAGGCCGGGGGTGACCACACCGCTCGACGAGCCCAACGTGTGGGAAAGCGAGACGGCGTTGCCCGCGTCATCCACGACGCAGACGTGCGTCGTGTCGGCGCGGTCCATGATCACCTCGCGTGCTTTCGCCGCGTAGTGCTTGTCGGCGAGCGCGCCGGTTGGGATGTCGACAAAACGCGGGTCGGCGACGTGCAGCTCGCGGTCGGCGACAGCCCAGGCCATCGCCTCGACCAACAGACGTGCCGCCTCGGAGCTCGGCCAGCCGTGGGCGGCCAGGTCGTAGCCCTCGAGGAAGTTGAGCATCTGCAGCAGCGTGAGGCCGCCCGCTGGCGGGCCCGCGGCCACGACCGGCAAGCCCCGGTAGGTGCCGCGGATGGGCTCCGTTACGTTCACGGTGTAGCCCTCCAGGTCCTCTTTGGTGATGAACCCGCCGTTGGCTTCGAAGTCAGCCGCCATCGCGTCGGCGATCTGCCCCTTGTAGAAGACGTCGGGGCCTTCGTGCGCAAGCCGCTCGAGCGTTCGCGCCAGGTCGGCCTGGACCATCAGCTCGCCGATCGCGTAGAGGGCGCCGTCGTGCGTGTAGATCGCCTTGGCGGCGGGCGTCGTCTGGATCCGTTGCGCGTTGGGCACGACGTCCGGGCCATAGTCCATGGTCCAGAAGCCGTGCACGTAACCGGTGACGGGAAAGCCGTCGCGGGCGAAGGGGATCGCTGGCTCGATCGCCTCCTCCCACGAGATCGTGCCGAACCTGGTCAGCGCCTCATGCAGGCCGGCCACTGTGCCCGGTACGGCGACGGACTGATAGCCGACGTCGTTGACCCATCCCTCGAGCACGTATCCGTAGTGATCGGCTGCCTCGCGGATGAAGATCGACTCCCACTGATCCTCGCGTGTTCGCGAGCCCGCGGTGCCGTAGAACTCGAGCAGGGCGTCGCCGCCTTGCGCGCTGTGCACGAGCATCGCGCCGCACCCGCCGATGCTGCACATCTGCGGATCGATGACGCCCTGCACGAACGCGCACGTGACGGCCGCATCAACGGCGTTGCCACCGCGCCGCATGACCTCGAGGCTGATCTCCGCCGCCTGGGGCTGCGGGCAGACGATGATGGCCACGGAGGTAAGTTAGTCCAAACCGAAGGCCCCTCCGGCGGACTTTCCTTCCCCCGCTTGCCGGGGAAGGTGGGCCCGTCGCGCAGCGACCGGACCGAAAGGGGCCGCCACTTCCCCATGAATGGGGAGGAGTTCCGGACGTTAGCCGGGCAGCTCGATCGTGAACGTGCTGCCGGCGCCGGGGGCGGTTTTCACCCGGATCGTCCCTCCGTGCCGCTCGACGACACGCCGCGCAATCGCGAGTCCCAACCCGCTACCCGAATCGCTGCGCTGAAAACGCTCGAACAATCGGGGCAGGCGATCTTCTTCGATCCCGGGTCCTCTGTCAACTACCGCGATCATCGGTCCGGTCGAGCCACGATCGACGCGCAGCGTCACCTTCGCTCCAGGCGGGCTCACTCGCACCGCGTTATCCACCAGGTTGGCGACCGCCTCGCGCAACAGGTCCTTGTCGGCGTTGATCCGCGTGTGGTCGGTTACGTCGGTGACCAGCTCGACGCCGGAAGTCGAGGCCTGCGCCGTGTATGCGCGAACGACATCAGCCGTCAGCTCAGCAAGGTCGACCAGCTCTCGGCGCAACGGCACATCTTCGTCCGCGTGCGCGAGCGACCGAAGGCGGGCCAGCATCCGCTTCATCCGCTCGGCCTCGGCGACGCTGTCGTCCACAGCATCCTCGGCCGGCTTGCCGCGATTCGCGCGCCTCAGGATCGACAGGTTGGTCATGATCGTCGCAAGTGGCGTCGCCACCTGATGCGAAACATCGGTCAGGAATCGCCGCTGCGCGGTCAGGACACCAGCCAGCTGTTCGTTTGCGCGCGACTGCGCCTCGATCGCGCGATTCATTCGGTAGATCATCGGCAGCACGACCAGGGGCAGCGGCGCAGCGATGGGCGCTTCGACCGCCAGCACTGAGACCGTCACGGCGCACGCGCCAAGGGTGAGCGACGCAGGCCACGTGGCTGAGAGGGCTTGGCGAAGCAACGTGAGGTACGGGCGCCCGCTGTGCAGCGCAGCCGGAAGCACCGCGAGGCCGAGGTTCACCACCAGATAGACGAGCCCCGCCAAGGCGGCGCGAAAGTCCTGCAGGGCGTCGCTGTCATGGCCGATCACCCCGATGAATGCCGCCAGCGCCGCTGCGGCCAGAGTGTTGCCGGCGTTGAACGCGCTCTCCGGCCAGGTCCGGCGGACGAGGACGTTGCCGGCGAGCACACCGGCAGCCGCTGTCACCGGTCCGATCCCGCGCGGCAGCATCAAGGCGGCCACGATGCAGGGCAGCGCGCCGAGACTGATCTTCTGCTGGAGGCCGATCTTCACCGGGAATCTCTCCGCGAGAACGATCGAGAGAAAGCACCCCGGAACCAGCACCCAGCGCCAGGGCTCGGCGACCTCGAATGCGGTGCCCGCGGTGGCTGCAACGACCGCCGCGAGCACGATACCAAGCGCCGGAACTCCGACGATCGATGCCTTCAGCGGCCTTGGGAAGGTCGTGAAGGCGGGGCTCATGGTCCTCAGCTCCTGGGCACGTCCAGGTATAGGGTCACCACCGAGCCGCCGGTGCCCACTGCGGAAGCCGAGACCTGGTAGCGGTTCACGCTGCTCGTGACGCGGGCGCTGCTGAGGCCGGCAGGCAGGTAAACGTGAACCGTGATCAGCGTGCCACCCCTGCCGTCCGGAGCGGTCGACGCGTCGCTCCGGAAGTCGTTCAGGTAGTGCACCTCTGGCTGGAGGACCGTGACGTAGGTGTTCACCGTCAGGTTGGCGCCCGAACCGGTCACCGTCCTGGCAGGCGGATCCGCCGAGCACCACATGATGTTCGCCGAAGCGCTGGCCGTCCCTCCGATCACCATCGCCATCGCCGCCACCACGCCCGTCACCACGCTTCGCGCTTTCATCTCGCCATGCTCCCTATTCGGTACCGAACCTGTAACCCAGGCCGCGTACGGTTTGAATCAGCCTCGAGCGCCCGTCTTGCTCGAGCTTTTGGCGGATCCGAGAGATGTGGACCTCGAGTGAGTTCGATTCGGGCCCGGTCGTGACCGCCCACACAGCCTCCGCCAGCTGAGCGTAGGTGACGAGCTGGCCGCTGTTGCGCATCAGCGCGGTCAGGATTCGGAACTCGATGCCGGTCAGCGACAGCCGACGGCCTGCCCGTGTGGCAATGCCCTCGCTCAGATCGACCATGACGTCGGCGGCAGAAAGACGAGCGCCACCCTTGCCTCGGTGCCGGCGGATGACCGCTTCGACGCGTGCCATCAGCTCTTCAAGGGCGAACGGCTTGGTCACGTAGTCGTCGGCACCGAGCTTCAAGCCGGCGATCCGGTCGCTGACCGAGGAACGGGCGCTGATGCCGACAAGCGCGGCGTCGGTCTCGGCGCGAAACGCCTCGAACAGCTCCGGTCCCTCGTTGTCGGGCAGCATCAGGTCGAGAAGGACGACGTCCGGGTTCCACTGCCGGACAAGGTCCAGGCCGCGGCCTGCCGAGTCGACGGCACGCACCGTGTAACCCTCTTCACCCAGCCCTGTGGCGACCGCCCGCGCGAGGCGACGGTCGTCCTCCACAAGGGCGACTTTCCACTTGATGGTCATCGCGACGAGATTGTCCCACGGAACTTGCGCGAACTCGACCCGATAACGCGTAACCGCCTCCGCCGGCGAGGCGTTCGTAAAAAACGTGGGCCGACGCTCCTCCCTGCGCAGGCTCGCGCTCGCCTTCGCCGTGCTGGCCGCGATCGTGCTCGCAGGAGGAGCCGTGGTGTGGGTCTCCTCACCCGACCCGAGCGACATCCAGGCGCGGGTCCAGGCTCTGACCGAGGCGCGCGGCGTCCCGATGCTGGGCGAAAACGACGTGCCCCCGCTGTTGTCGGACGCCGTGGTGGCCACCGAAGACGAGCGCTTTTACTCGCACCACGGGATCGACTCGATTGGGCTCAGCCGCGCGCTCCTCTACGACGTGACCAACCTGTGCCTCTGCCAGGGCGGCTCCACGATCACCGCGCAGCTCGCGAAGGACGTCTACCTTCGCGGATCGGACCGCGGGTACAACAAGGTGAAGGACATGGCACTGGCCCTCAAGATCGAGCGCGTGCTGACCAAGCGTCAGATCCTCGCGGACTACCTGAGCGAGATCACGACCGGGTACGGCCGCTACGGGGTGACCGAGGCGGCGTGCGTGTACTTCCACGCGCCGCTGGGGAGCCTGACCCTCGGCCAGTACGCCCTCCTCGCGGGAGTGACGCAAGCGCCCTCGATCTATGACCCCACCGTCAATCCCGATGCTGCCCGCCAGCGGCGCTCACAGGTCCTTGCCCAGATGGTCGCCGAGCACTACATCACGGCCGGGCAGAGGGACAAGGCGAACGCCGAGCCGGTGGTCGCGGCTGGGCCGCGCTGCTGAGCGGCCCCATCCCCGGCTTTTTACCCCACGGAGTATTCGACTCCGCGGGGGCCCCTGAAGCCGGGTACTTCCCCCAAGCGGGGAAGGGTTTGCTAACCCCAGGCCAGAGGCGACGTCGCGTCGAACCCGTTGTTCGTTGTCACCTGGATCGGCTTGACAGGCACGACCGGGCTCGGCGACTCGGCGGGCGATGCACCGGGGCTCCGTGAAGGCGTCGGTACGGGCGCGTAAGCAGCCTTGGGCAGAAACCAGAGCTGGAACGGCCCCGCCGGAACGCCTGGCGCGAGGTACGCGATGCCCGACCCGTCCGGCGCCCAGATGGGCTGCGCGACCAACTGGTTGGAGATGATCGCCTTGCGCGCCCCTAAAGTGCTGCCGTTCCACGACGCGATGACCAGGTACGAAACCTGCTTCTCGTAAGTACAGATCATCGCGATCTGGGTGCCGCTTGGCGACACGGCCGGGCTGCGGCAATCCTCGCCGGCGCTCGTCAATGGCTTGCCTGCCGCACGAGCGCGATTGGTGAACCAGAGCTGCCCGACCAGCTTGGTGTCGGGCCCATAGCCGTATTTCGTGTAGATCATTCCGGTCTTGACGGGAATCGGCTGTACATCGCCGCCTGAGTAGTCGTTGGCGCTGGTCCAGAGCTTGCCCTGCTTGATCGTCCCGCTGAGCGGCATCGCCCAGACCGACATGATCACGTTATAGCCGTACTTCGGTTGGTCATAGGCAAACCACAAGGTTTTGCCGTCTGGGCTCAGGCGTGGGTAGAAGGCCCAATGGTTGGCGCCTGTGTCTCGGTTGCGCGGAGGAGCGGCGTTGTTGGTCACGCGTTTCGTCACCGACCCGAACCGGTTGAGCACGTATACGTCTGAATACCTGCCGTTCGTCTTGATGGCGAGTAGGTGAGTGCCGTCGGGAACCAATGCCGGCATCGTCCAACCAGCTTCCGGTGTCAGCTGGTGAAAGCGCCCGACGCTCAGGCTGTACAGGGCGCCTTGCTGAGCGATGTAGATCGTTCCGGGCAGCGTGTATGCCTGAGGCCGTGGTGTGGATGCGGTGGGTTTCTGCGGCGGAGCGGCGACCTTGGATGTCTTCGATGCCAGCACCAGATAAGTCGTAGGACCGGCAGCCAGCATCACGACCACGAGAACGATTCCAAGCAGGAAGCGACTGATCATGGAGCGACTGATCATGGAAAGTACTGATGCACCAGGGGCAAGATCAAGCTCCAATTGGCTGTGATGCTGCCCCCAGGGCCGCCTCCGTGCGTGTAGGGCGGAAGCAAGACGATCTGACGGATCGCGTCTGGATTGTCAAAGCTCGCCGCCAGCGGTAGAAGTGCAGCGACCTTGGATAAGCCGATGCTTGTTTTCAGCTCACCGCCAAGCGCCGCCGACAGCGCGGGAAGATCCTCGGGGGACAGCTGTTTGGCCTTCTGACGGATCGCGAGCAGCACTTGCTGCTGCCGTTGCGATCGCCCGAAGTCGCTCTGCAAGTCGCCATGCCGCGAGCGCACGTACTGCATGGCATGTATCCCATCGAGATGCTGAGGCCCGCCGAGGACAGCGACACGTTGATAGTCGTAAGGAGAATGGCTTGCGATGTCTGAGGGGTAGTAGTCGTCCAACACGGGATGACTCGTGACCACGTCAACGCCGCCTACGGCGTCGATCAGTTTGATCAGACCCAGCAGACCGACCCAGATGTAGTCATTTATCTGGACTCCGAAATCCTGAGAAACGGTCGCCATCGCGGCTCCTGGACCGCCGTACGAGTACGCGCCGTCGATCTTGCCAAAGCCGCCCGTTGAGAGATGCACGTACAGGTCGCGAGGGATCGACAGCATCGTCACCTGCTTGGTCGAAGGGACCACCCGGACCAGGATCATCGACTGCGTCAGGACATGGTCGGCGTTGAACTTCGAGTCGTCGTCGGAGCCGAGGAGGAGGATGGTGAACGCGCCGGTCACGGGGCTCAGTGCAGGCTTCTGCGGCGACGGCGACAGCAAGATGTCCGTAGGAGAAGGTGTGGGGACCTCGACGACCTGGCCGGCCGACTCGATCGCGAACTGCGCGGCCGGCAGGAAATATGCAAGACCACCCGCCACCGACGACAGAGCGATGGCAAGCAAGACGAGGAAGCTTGTGCGTAGTGGGCTAAGCCGCCGGCGTGAAGCTCTTATGCGGTGCCCCGGTCTAAGGCCGAGAGGCACGGGGGAGCATTCTAGACCCTGGGGTGGTGTTGCTTTGTAAGCGTGCTGTTAACGGTCCTGTAGGACCGCCTACCGCATCCCGAGCTGAACCGCCTTCACGGCCAGCATCACGATCGAGAGCACGAGGTAACCCGCCAACGCGCCGATCGCGATGCGGCGGCCTCTCGACCAAGCGGGACGTTCGAGCAGCGCGAGAGCGGGCATCCGCCAGTTGGCGCGCTCCTCGCGCGAAAAGCGAGGCGGAGCCGGCGCGCCACGCGAGGTGAACCAGCTCCAGACCATGCCTGCCAGCAGGGCCGCAGCGGCCACCGAACCGAGAACGACGAGCAGCGTCGGGACGTCGACGGACGGGATCGCGGTCGAGATGACGAGGATCGCCGACAGAACGAGCATCGCACCGACGATCACGCCTGCGACCGCATTCAGCCACCGCCGGTTGACCCAGGGACCAAGGACATCACGATCGTTGCAGAGCAACACCGCGAACACGGTCGTGCTCGGCAGCATGACGCCGGCCATCGCCTGGACCGCGGTTGTGATGAGGCCGAGGGGGGCGTATGGGATGAGCACGATCGCGGCTGCAACCGCCACCATCCCCGTGTACGAGGCATAGAAGAGCTTCGCGTCGCGTACGCCCCGATGCAGCGAGTGACGAAGGCCGAACATGTCGCCGAACGCATAGGACGTGGCGAGGGTGACGGCCGAGGCGCCCACGATGGAGGCATCGAAGAGAAGCAACGCGAATATGGCGCCTGCCGCCGGCGAGATGTTCACGTGCAGGCCCCGCGCGATGTGGAGTGCGTCCTGGTAGTGGCCGAACGCAGGAGTCCCTGAAAACGCCGACGCGGTCGCCATCATGATCGCGGCCGCACCGATCACGACCACGAAGGCGCCGAGCACGGTGTCCGCCTTCTCGTAATCGAGCCAGCGCGGGGTGATCCGCTTGTCGATGACGTTGGACTGCTGAAAGAACATCTGCCACGGCGCGACAGTCGTACCGACGATGGCGACGATGAGGAGCGCCGAGTTGGAGGTGAGCCCGCCCTCGACGCCGGGCGTCACAAAGCCTTTGAGGACGCCGTCCCCGCTCGGGTGACTCAGCACGAGGAGCGGCAGCACAAGAAGGCTGGCGAACAGAAACACAAACATCGCCCGCTCCCAGCGCCGGAAGTTGCCGCTGACCGTGATCAGGACCAGGACCGCGGCCGCGATCGGCACCACGATCACAGGTTGGAGCCCGAAATACTCGCCGGCCAGGCTGACGCCCATGAACTCCGTGCTGATCGTGAGGAAGTTCAGCAGGAAGATCCCACCGGCGGAAAACCACCCCCAGCTGCGGCCGAACCGCTCGCTGATGAGCCTGGCGTAGCCGACGCCCGTGACCGCGCCCAGCCGCACCACCATCTCCTGGTTGACGATCAGGACCGGGATCAACAGGAGCAGCGTCCACAGAAGCGAGTAGCCGAAGTCCTGCCCGGCCTGCGCGTATGTGGAAACACCACCTGCGTCGTTGTCGCCGACCATGACGATCAGACCAGGCCCGACGATCGCGAGCAACGTGAGGATGCGACGGCGCCACGTGCGTCGCGGCGTGACGTCGCTGACTCGGATCGTGCCGAACGCTCCGTGAATGTCGCCCTGGTTCAAATCGTCGAGCACGGCCGACGTTGGCTTCAAGCGCGAGTCCTTTCGGTTTGACTCGCGCTCGGACATTTCGGTCTAAACGCCGGTGGAGGCTTCGACGCGGTTGCGCCAGTCTTCCGGGATGAGCTCTGCGATGACGTCGTCAGACGAGATCGCTCCGATGAGGTTGCCCGCCGCGTCGACCACGCCCAACGCCGTCAGGTTGTAGTCGGCCATGGTCAGGGAGACGTCCGAGAAGTCCGCGTTGCCATGGACGTAGACCTTGCTCAGCTCGAGGTCCTCTATGCTGCGCGCTCGATCGGAGCGGAGCAGCTCGACGACGCCGACACTACCTATATATGTGCCGTCCTGCTCGGTGACGAAGACGGTCGTGAGCAGCTGGTGAGGCGACTTGTCGTCGGTCCGTACTGCCTCGAGTGCCATATCGACGGTCGACCCGCGGACCACCCAGATGTAGTCGGGGCTCATCATTCCGCCGGCCGTGGTCGGGTGGTACTGGAGCAGCTTGCGCAGCTTGTGCTGCTGGCTGGGGGACATCATCTGAAAGACCGGCATTCGTCGCTCCTGGTCCAGCTCTCCGAGCAGATCGGCCGCGTCGTCGGGCGCCATGCGCTCGAGGATCCGAGCCGCCTCCTCGTTGGACTTCGACTTCAGGAACTCGACCTGGTGCTCCGCGTCCAGCTCTTCGAAGATGTCGGCCGTGAGCCCTGGGTCGCTCTCGACCGCCTCGATGATCTCCTGCCCTTCTTCATGCGAGGCGTCCTCGATGATGTCCGCGATCTGCGCGGGGTGAAGCCTGCGGAGGCGTTGCAGTGGCATCAAGAGCTTGGCGGTCGGGACCTGGCCGACGAACGGCTGCACGTCTTTCCAGTCGAGGATCGCGTGGCGGCGTAGGTCCGGACGGCCGCGCCGCGGCAGCAGCCGGCGCAGCATCGCCTGCGGGCTACGATCGATGCCGGCGAGGTACCAGCCTTCAGGGCTCGGCGCGAGCACCAAGTCGTGCGCCTGCACGATGCGACCCCTGGCCACGTCGACGAGGTGGCGGCCCAGCACGTCCGTCGCCAGCAACACCTCACCCGGTCGCCGCTGGAATGCCTCGGTGCGGATGGTGTGAGTGTTGAGCCGCACGCCGCCCGGCTCGAGCGATTCGATCACGGATTTGCCGATGAAGACGTCCTGCGCGCCGACGCGCACCTTGAGGCCAGTGACCGGCGGGTAGGTGCCGTCGCCGAGCTTGACGATGAAGTCTTCCACGCGTCCGACCTCGGTCCCCGCCGGGTTGAGGACCGGGCTGCGCAGAATCTGCGTCAGCATCAGCCGGCGCTTGTCTTGATGGTGTCTGGGCTGGTCCATGCCTCCGTCGCTCACCCGGCCATTATTCACCTCCACGCACGGCCTCACGGGCCTCCGGCACCAGCCACGCGAGCAGTCCTAAGGCAGCGACGTACTGGATCCACCACAAGCCGGTGAGCATGCTCACCACCAGACCGAACAGGGTCATCGCGGCAAGGTAGGCGCAGCTGATCGACTCCGCGATATCGGCCCGCAGCGCGGGACTTTGCAACACGGCGTTGACGCGGCGTTTGCGTTGCGCCAGCACCGGCATGGCAACGATCGCGATCGCGGTGACAGCGATGCCGGCTAGCGAGGATTCCGGCTCGATCCGGAACAGCAAACCAGCGATCGAAAACAGAAGAACGTAGACGCAGAGCAGCACCAGCAAGACGGCCGAGATCCGGGTCGCGGCGGTCTCGCCGGTTCGGCCTGTGAGAAGGCGAAACAAGACAATCCCGCTCAAGAGCTCGACGACCGAGTCGATGCCGAAGGCGGTCAGCAGGACGCTGCGCGCGACGATCCCCGCGCCGACGGCGACGCAGGCCTCGATCAGCATCCACGCGATGGTCAGGATCTCCAGTCGGATGCCGCGACCGAGTGCACGCGCGCGTGCCGCTTCCATGCTCGAATTGTCGGTTAGGATCGCGTGCACGATGGGCCCGCGCGTCGACGGATATCGCAACGACCTTCGCGGGCTCAAAGACTGGGAGCCCTACCTGCGGAAGCATTCGGGGCTGCCGGGGCCACGAGCCAACCTCGAGCTGGTCGCGGCGGTCGCCGAGGAGGCTGACGCGGACCGCCTGTGGCGGTTGTCGGCCTCGCACGACGAGTTTCTAGCACTGTGCGGCACCGCCGGCCTGGGCCGCATCGCCTTGATCGAGCCCGACGCGGTGATCAAGTGGCTGCACGAGCTCGCTTCGGACCCGAGGTGGCGGGTGCGCGAGGGCGTGGCGATGGCGCTGCAGCGTCTGGGCTCGGAGAACATGCCGGGACTGCTTTCGCTCATAAAGGGATGGGCACGCGAGGGTCCCTACGTGCAGCGCGCCGCTGTGGCGGGGGTGTGCGAGCCGGCGATCCTCAAAAGGAATGAAGATGCGGTCGCGGTGCTGGTGATCCTGGACGGAATCACCAAGTCGGTCGCCTTGGCGTCAGCCGCCGATCGCCGCGACGAGGGATTCGAGGCGTTGCGCAAGGCGCTGGGTTATGGATGGAGCATTGCCGCCGCAGCTGCACCGCGGAACGCCAAGCCCTACCTGGAGAAGTGGCTCCGCTCGACCGACAGGGACGTCGCGTGGATCATGAGAAGCAACATGAGGAAGGCGAGGATGGACGGGCTGAGGGAACAGCTTGTCTCCTCACTGCGGCAACGACCCGCGGAGCGACTGAGCTAGATCCGCTCCAGGATCACGATCGGGATCTCGCGCTGGGTCCGCTCCTGCTGAGGTCCGAGGTATTCGATCAGCCTGGCGATCTTCGGGCGCTCATCCGGTGAAGCGACGCGGGTTCGGACCTTGAATTTCTCGTTTCCCACCTCCACTGTCGCGACCGGATCTTGCTTTAGATTGGCGAACCATTTCGGTGCTTTCGGCGCGCCGTTGTCCGAGGCGATGATTGCGAGGTCGTCTCCATAGGACCGGTAGCCAACGACCGCCGTCCGTTGCTGGCCAGATTTGGCGCCTGTGGTCGTCAGCAGAAGAAGCTGCCTCCCCGCCATCTGGCCACTCATCTGGCCGTGGTTGGCGCGGAATTCCTCGATCAACTTCGCATTGAATGCCCTCATATCGTTCGGAATTTGCGGACGCTGTTGTTTGCTCGACATGTCTTAACCGTAGAACGCCTTTGCGAGTAAGGACACCGGGCCTCCCGTTTCCTTCCTTAGGAGGTCTAGAGAATTGACACAGACACTGATAGTTGTATTCGTCGTTGCGGTCGTGGTCATCCTCGCGATCGCCCTCATCGTCGCGTTGACGCGGCGGTCTTCCCGGCTTCGCCCGCTTCCGGCTGAGTCGCGCGATCGTTTTGCTCGCACCTGGAGCAACATCGAGAGCCGCTTCATCGAGGATCCGCGCGCCGCGGTGCAGGAAGCCGACCGTGCCGTGGTGCTGATCCTGAGCGAGCGCGGGGCGACGATGCCCGATGGACGAGATGTGCCGGAGGATCTGCAACAGGCGCGCGAGGCCGCCTCGAGCGACGGGGGCAGACAGGAAACTGAAAGCATGCGTAAGGCGATGGTGCACTACAAGCACATCGTCGATGACGCGATCGGGACCGCGAAGGAAACGCGGGAGGCTTCCCAGCGGGAGGTTGCCTCATGAGCGACATGGGACGTGAGACCGGGACGAGCGTAGGACTGACAGATCGGCGTCGGGCCGAGCGCGAGCCGATACGTACCAATCCCGAGCTGATGGGTCGGATCGCTGCAGAAGCGCCGAGCGGCCCGAAGGGCACCTGACGAGTCCGGCCGGGTGAACCCCGGCCGGCCGTCACATCATTTCAGGAGCTTCAGGCGGCGTAACACGGTCTCGACGGCAACCTGAATCCGTCTCGCCAGCCGCTCGGCCCACGGAAATTCGAGCGCGAGGACGGCGATTCCCGCCGCGATGACCAGCAGGCCAGGGCCGGGCAGCACCAGCAGTGCGATGCCGACACAGAGGAGCAAAAAGCCAACGACCGCTACCACGACCCGCCGCACTTGCGGATGGGAACGTCGATGGAGCGCGCGAGCTTTGTCGATCAAGCCTTCATCGGGCACGGCTACCGATGCAGGGTACCGAAACCTGTGCGGTGCCCGGCCAGAGGTCGCTGCGAACGTGCCACGAGCTCGGCTGAAAACTGGCGCCCAGGCGTCGCAGTCCTTGTGGCCAATGATCGGGCTCATTTTGGTAGGGCAAAGGTCCTAATGACAATGGGACGGGCCAGGCATATGCTGGCGGTGGGGTAGTCGAGGGCAGTGGGGGCGTAGGCCTCCAGGGGCATCGGGTGCCCGGCCACACCGCTTCCCCAAACTCTTGGCCGTCGGCCCGATCAGCCGGCGGTCAGGCCTTTTTATGGGCAAGCCGTCCTCCCGGTCGGCGTTAATTCAAATAATTCGATCACCTGACAGCCCAGGGCAGTTGAGCATGTCAGGGAAGGGCGCCGGGGCCGAGCTTCGTTTTTAGGTCCGCGTCGCAGGGTGGGGGCGCTCTTCCCTCGTCCGGCAACCGTCACCGCCGGCAGCCGCGGCATTCACGCGACCCTCAATCCCACGAGCGCCGGCAGACGCGGGAAACTTCGCAAAAAGTGCCCCGCGAGGGATTCGAACCCCCGACCCTCTGTTTAGAAGACAGATGCTCTATCCACTGAGCTAGCGGGGCAATCGGCGCATTCGGGAGAATACCCGTAAGGGTGGCGGGGCACACAAACGGCAAGCTGCAGGACCTGAAGGACATCCTGGCGGAGGTCAGCGACCTCAGCCACGCGGCTCTGCTCCTCGAGTGGGACCAGGAAACCTACATGCCGCCCGGCGGCGTGCAGTCACGCTCCGAGCAGCTTTCGACGCTTCTGCGCCTGTCGCACGTGCGTTTCACGTCCGGCGAAGTCGGAGGGCTGCTGGACTCGCTGGAAGGAAAGGTCGACGGCGACTTCGATTCCGACGACGCAAGCCTTGTCCGCGTCACGCGTCGCGACTACGAGGAAGCGCGCAAACTCTCGCCGGACCTGATCGCCGAGGTCGCCCGCGCCGGCTCGACGGCGCGGCCCGTCTGGGAGAAGGCACGGCACGACGAGAACTACACCTTGTTCGCGCCGTACCTCGAGAAAAACGTCGAGCTCAACCGGCGCATCGCAGATGCGCTGGGCTATAAGGAACGCCCATACGACGCGCTCCTCAATCGCACCGAGCCGGGCATGAAGACGTCAGAGCTGGAGGCGATCTTTGCCGAGCTCAAGGAGGCGATCGTGCCACTCGTCGCGGACATCGGACGGCACGCCGATGCGGTCGATGACCGTGTGCTCCGTAGGGAATTCGACACCGACCTCCAGGTCTCGTACGCGCTCGAGGTCGTCAAGAGGCTCGGCTATGACCTGGAGCGCGGGCGCCAGGACATCTCGACCCATCCCTTCTCCAGCGGTTTCGGCCCGGACGACGTTCGCATCACGACGCGCGTCTCGCGTGAGTTCTTCAACGAGTGCCTGTTCGGCTCAATACACGAATCCGGGCACGCGATGTACGAGCAGGGAATGGGCCGCGACATAGCACGGACACCGCTTTACGGGGGCGCGTCTCCGGGTGTGCACGAGTCGCAGTCACGACTCTGGGAGAACCTGATCGGCCGCAGCCGCCCGTTCTGGCGCCATTTCTATCCGAGCCTCCAGGCCGTCTTCCACGAATCGCTGCACAACGTGGACGAGGAGACCTTCTACCGCGCGGTCAACAGGTCCTACCCTTCGCTGATCCGAGTCGAAGCCGACGAGGTCACTTACAACATGCACGTGCTGCTCCGCTTCGAGCTCGAAAACGAGATGCTCGAGGGCAAGCTCAAGGTGATGGACCTGCCGGAGGCATGGAACGCTCGCGTCAAGTCCTACCTCGGCGTCGACGTCCCCAACGATCGCCAGGGCGCCTTGCAGGACATCCACTGGTCTTTCGTCAGCTTCGGCATCTTCCCCGGCTACACGATTGGCAACCTGATCGGTGCTCAACTGATGGAGAAAGTGCGGGCGGACATCCCCGACCTCGATTCACAGATCGAAAGAGGAGAGTTCGGCGCGCTGCTCGGCTGGCTGCGCAAGAACGTGCACCGACACGGGCGCAAGTTCACGCCCAACGAACTGATGGAGCGCGCCACGGGCAAGCCGCTGACAGCGATGCCATGGATCGCCTACGTGCGTAAGAAGTTCGGCGCCCTGTACGGACTGCAAACGGCGGCGCACAACTAGGCGAAATCTATCGGTGCGAGCGCCTCGCGCTTGACCTCCAGGTGGAAGATGTCCGGCCGTCCGTAGTGCCCGGCGACGTCCAGCGTCCGCTTGGCGGCTGAGGCGACGGCAGGGTCGCAGTCCGCGTACAGGATTCCGTGCTGCTCATGCAGGGGTCCGGCAACGAGCACTCCTCGCGGGTTGACGATCACCGAGTCGCCCGGGTTGTACCAGGACAAGAGGTCGGGAAAGAGCTTGGTTCCCTGCGGGAAGTCTTTCGGGATGTCCTTGCCGCGCATCGCGCAGCCCGTGCCGAGCACCCAGCAGCGTCCTTCCGCCGCGATATGACGCATGGTCGAGATCCACGTCTCGCCCTCGTCCCACGTCGGCGCGATGTAGATCTCGCAACCCTGCGCGTACAGCGCGAACCGCACGAGAGGCATGTAGTTCTCCCAGCAGATGAGGCCGCCGACGCGACCCATCGGCGTGTCGCTGACGCGGAGCCCGCTTGCGTCCCCCATCCCCCAGACCATGCGCTCGGGGTTGGTCGGTACCAGCTTGCGGTGGCGGTTCAGCACCGCGCCGTCCGAGCCGATCAGGACGGCGGTGTTGTAGAGGGTGCCACGGCTGAACTCGCCGTCACGCTCGTGAACGCCGATCGAAACTGTGATCTTCAGGCGTCGCGCTGCAGCCTGGATCAGCTTCAGGTCGCCGGCTTTGAGGTCGACCGAGTTTTCGATCAGGCGGCGGTGGATCTCACCGGTCAGCTTGTAATCGCCGCCCGGGCGCAGCCGCCACATCCACTCCGGGTAGCCGGGCACCCACGTTTCGGGAAACGAGATGAGACGCGCCCCGGCTGACGCGGCCTTCTCGATCAGCTCGACGCCGCGCTCGAGCGTCTTCCGCCGGTCCAGCGTGACCGGCGGATGCTGGATGACCGCGACCTTGTGCGTGCCCGCTCGCTTAGGCATTCGGCACAGGGTAGTCGCCCGCACGCGCCAGCATCCCGGGGAGGTCCTTGCCGAGCTGGCCGCCGAGCCACCGCGATGTGGCGACGAGCGCGTCGAGGTCGATGCCGGTTTCAATACCCTGCCCTCGAAGCAGATAGAGAAGGTCCTCGGTGGCGATGTTGCCGGTCGCGTTCGGCGCGAAGGGACACCCGCCGGCGCCGCCGACGGACGCGTCGAGCGAGACGACACCGTCCTCCAGCGCGGCGACCGCGTTTGCGTAGCCGGTGTTGCGCGTGTTGTGGAAGTGGGCGCCGACAGTCGCGCCCAATTCCCGAGCGCCGCGAACAAGCTCGTGGACCTGTGCGGGAACGCCGACGCCGATCGTGTCCGCGATGCAGATCTCATCAGGTGGCACGGCCATCAATCGTTCCACGATCTGCAACACCCGCCGCGGGGCGACCGGGCCGTCGAACGGGCTGCCGAACGCGACGCTGATCGTGACGGTGACCGGCATGCGATCGCTTCGCGCGCGAGCGACCAGCCCCAAGGCGGTCTTCAGGCCTTCGTCTGTCGTCGCGTTCTGATTGCGGCGACCGAACTCGTCGGCCGCGGAGAATGCGTAGTGAAGCTCATCGACGCCTGCGGAGAGCGCTCGCTCGTATCCCTTCTCGTTTAGTACAAGCCCGGCATAGGCCACGCCGGGCTTGCGGTGAAGAGCAGTCATCACCTCTTCCGCGCCCGCCATTTGGGGCACGAGCTTGGGGTTGACGAAACTCGCGGCCTCCATGCGCTTTACGCCTGCCGCGGCCAGGCGGTCGCACAGCTCCGCGCGCATGGCTGGGCTCAGGGTCTTGGCTTCGTTCTGGAGGCCGTCGCGCGGCCCTACGTCGCAGACGATCACATAGATAAAGGTAGGCCCCATCCCCGGCCTGCGGCCGGTACTTTCCCATGAATGGGGAAGAGTTACCCGATCAGGTCGGTCATCGCCGAAGCAGTTTTGGCTTGGCCCAGCCGCTCGACCCCGAGCAGGTCTTCAATCGTCGCGAGCAACGAGTAATGCGTGTACTCGCGGGCACTCGTCCGGTGGCCCAGGTCGGGCGTCACCACGATCGTCAGGACCCGGTTGTCCGCTGTGCTGTCGTCCTCGTCGTAGGTGACGAACAGCACGCCGTTGGACTTGAACGCCTTCGACGCGGTGATCTGCGCCACCTCCCGGCGCAGCCAGTCGTCTCCGACCGAGACGTCGCAGTCATGGGTGTTGTGGCAGTCATCCGGCGTGATCCACACAAAGCGCGGCGTATCGCCGGCGAGGTCCGCGGCCAGAGAATCGTGGGGGACGACGTTCGGTGGGCACTGACCGCCGTAGTAAGCAAACGGGTTGTGGCCAGGATCGTAAGGCGTCGGGCTATCGATGCACTGGCCGGTCGTCATGCCCTCCATGTAGGCGCGCCAGGTGACCCCAGCTTTCGTGAGCTGTGTCCCGAGGTCGGCTCGCGGTAGCACGTGAAAGCTGTCGTCGGTCACCCCCCACGTCGAACCTGAGGTGAGCGCCAGGTAGTTCGGAACGCTCGGGTGGGTTATCGCGTGGTAGTTCTCGGCGACTCCGTACTTGTCAGCGAGCGATGCCATGAACGGGCCCGAGAGCGCCTGCTCGGGCGTGTGGTTCTCCATCACGATGAGGAAGACATGCCTTTGTGTTTTGCCTGGCGATGGCGAGTCACTGCAGGCCGCGAGCAGGACGGCGACAAGCGCCATTGTCGCCGCGACCCTCATCCCTTCCTAGGTTACCGGGCGTTGGTCTGAGGAATCTCTAAGGTGAACGACTCACGGTGAGCGTCGCATGCGCGTTGACAAAATTGATCTGACAGGTATCGTTCGGCGGAGGACTAGAGCCCGCAGCTCGTGTGCACCCGGTGCAACCGGTCAGAGAGGAGGAGTCAGATGGGTGATTCGCGCGACCCCAAGATCGCCGGCTCGTCGGAGAGAATCCTGATCCCGGGCACTGGCATCGAACTGCCCGTAGATTTCGACCTCTCGCGGCGCGACATGCTAAAGATCGCCGGTTACGGGAGCCTGGCGGCCTTTATCGCAGCGTGTGGCGGCACGACCCCCACCACGACGAGCGGTTCGGTCACGGCCAAGGGCGGAAGCATGTCAATTGGAAGCTACCTGTCGGACGCTGTGCCTAAGAAAGGCCTCCAGGATGTTGTCGACGCCTTCACGAGCGCGAACGGCGGCACCAAAGTCAAGGTCAACACAGTTGACCATGGCACCTTCCAGAACACGATCAACAATTACCTTCAGGCCACGCCGGAAGACATCTTCACGTGGTTCTCCGGGCACCGCATGCGGTTCTTCGCCAAGAAAGGCCTGGCGCAGCCCATCGACGACGTCTGGAACGATGTCAAAAGCAACTTCACCGAAGGTTTCGCTGCTTCAGTCAAGGGGGACGACGGTCACGTCTACGCGGTCCCAACCTCCTACTACCCGTGGGCCATCTTCTACCGCAAGGACGTGTTCACAGCGGGCAACTACAAGATTCCGACCAACTGGGACGACTTCATCAAGCTCTGCCAGCAGATGAAGAAGGACAACTTGATCCCGATGGCTTTTGCCGACAAGGACGGCTGGCCGGCGATGGGTACCTTCGACATCCTGAACCTCCGCATGAACGGCTACGACTTCCACGTCGGGCTGTGCGGGGGCCAGCAGAAGTGGACGGATCCAAAGGTCGCCAACGTGTTCAAGAAGTGGGCGGAGCTCACGCCTTACTACTCACCCGCCTTTGCGGGCCTCACGTGGCAGGAAGCGGCGCAGCAGCTGCGCCAGAAAAAGGCCGGAATGTACCTGCTGGGCCTGTTCGTGTCCGAGCAGTTCGTGTCTGGAGGCAACGCCGACGACATCAACCAGCTGGACTTCTTCCCCTTCCCAGACCTGGGCACTCAGTACGACTCGGAGAAGGCACTCGACGCGCCGATCGATGTCTACATGCTTGCCAAGAAATCGCCGACGCTGGGCACCGACTCAGGCCAGGCAAAGGCGTTTCTCGAGTTCATGTCGAAGGGCTCCTCGCAGATCACCTACTGGAAGGCCTCGCCAGGAGCGATCCCCACGGCGAACGACGCCGACCCCAGCCAATACCCGGCATTGACCAAGAAGGCGGCCCAGATCGTGAGCGGCGCCAAGCGCATCACACAGTTCTTCGACCGCGACTCGCGACCTGACTTCTCGGGACCCAACGCTATGCAGGGGTTCTTGCTGAGATACCTCTCGAGCCCCAAGCAGGACACCTCGAGCCTGCAGGGTCAGATGCAGAGCTTCTGGGACTCTCTAACGCCGGAGTAGAACCGATACGCTGATCTGAGCAGTGGCGACGAGCATCACCCCCGCTCGGGAGGATTCGCCCGAGGCGGGGGAGCTCGCGCCGACCAGGCGCGGCCGCTACAACGTCCTCACACGCTATGACCGGCGCGTCCTCATGCTCATGGTGGGCATCCCCCTGCTGCTGGAGATCATCTTCATCTGGTGGCCGACCCTTTCGTCAATCCTCCTTTCCTTCACCAACTACAACGGCGTGGGCGAGGTGGGACCGCAGAACTTTGTCGGCCTGAAGAACTACCAATTCCTGTTCTCGGGCTACACGCTCTTCTGGCCGGCGTTCTTCCACAACGTGATCTGGCTGGCGTGGCTCGCGTTCATCGCCACGCCGATCGGCATCTTCTTCGCCGTCCTCCTCGACCGCGAGCTGAGAGGCACGGCCTTTTACCAGAGCGTGTTTTTCCTGCCGGTGGTGCTCTCGCTCGTCATCGTCGGCTTCATTTGGGAGCTGCAGTTCAGCCCGACGGAAGGGTTCATCAACAACGCGTTCGGGCTGACGAAGGCGAACAACATAATCGACTGGCTTGGCAACCCGCGCATCAACCTGTTCGCGATCCTGATCGCGGCGAGCTGGCGTCACGTCGGCTACATCATGGTCATCTACCTATCGGGACTGAAGAGCGTCGACCCGACGCTGCGGGAGGCGGCCAAAGTCGACGGCGCCAACGAGTTCCGCACGTTCTTTCGGGTCATCTTTCCGGTCATGGCGCCGATAAACACCGTGGTCGCGGTGATCACGACGATCGAGGCGCTGCGCGCTTTCGACATTGCGTTCATCGTCAACCAAGGCAAGAACGGCCTCGAACTGCTGTCGATCTTGATCACCAACAACAGCATCAGCGAGGCGAGCCTGGTCGGCTTCGGCTCGGCCATCGCCGTGATCCTGCTCGTGATCTCGCTGGGACCGATCATCGTTTTCCTCTCGCGCGTCATGAGGACGACATCATGAGCGCGGCCGCCGTCCGAGCGCCCCGGATCCGGCCGGCTCGCGTCGTGTTGCACGGCTTTCTGATCGCGATGGCGGCCCTGTGGATCTTTCCGCTCTTCTGGGCGATCTACTCGTCACTAAGGCCTATCAGCGACACGATCCAGCACGGATATCTCTCCTGGCCCTCGAACGGTCTGAGCCTCATCAACTACCAGACGGTCTGGAGCCAGGCCGAGCTGCCCTACTACTACCTGAACACGCTCGTCATCGCCGTGCCCGCGGTCGTGCTCACGCTGCTGCTTGCGTCGATGGTCGCCTTCGCATGCACGCAGTTCAGCTGGCGCTTCAACCTCGCGACCCTGATGATCTTCACGGCCGGCAACCTGCTGCCGCCGCAGGTCATCATCGTGCCGCTTTACAGGATCTACCTCGCTACACCCATTCCCGTGCTCGGTGAGATCGACATAGGCAAATTTGCGTTTCCTATCTTCAGCGACAGGGGGCTGCTGTACGACCAGTACATCGGGATCATGCTCATCCACATCGTATTTCAGACCGGATTCGCGACCTTCGTGCTGAGCAACTACATGAAGACGATTTCCAAGGAGATCACGGAGTCGGCCATCGTCGATGGCGCGCATGTGCTGCGGATCTGGTGGAACATCGTGCTGCCGCTGTGCCGGCCCGCCCTCGCGGCTATGGCGACTTTGCTGTTCACGTTCATCTACAACGATTTCTTCTGGGCGTTGATCCTGATGTCCACAGGCTCCAAGCGACCAATCACCAGCGCTTTGAACAATCTCCAGGGCGAATTCTTCGTCAACAACAACCTGATCGCCGCCGGCGCGCTGCTGGTCGCGATCCCTCCGATCCTCGTCTACATCTTTCTGCAGAAGCAGTTCATCGCTGGTCTGACGCTTGGCTCAACCAAGGGTTAACTCACCCGAGCCGCTCCTGGGTGCGACGCTGCCGCACATCGCTTACGGCGGCGACTACAACCCCGAGCAGTGGCCGGAAGGGGTCTGGCAGGAGGATGCGCGCCTGATGCAGGAAGCGGGCGTGAACCTGGTCTCGCTGGGCATCTTCTCGTGGTCACGACTCGAGCCGGCCGAAGGTGAGTTTGAATTCGCTTGGTTCGACCGCGTGATGGATCTGCTTCATGATGCAGGTGTACGCGTCGACCTCGCCACCGCGACAGCGTCTCCCCCACCATGGCTGTCGCACCGTCACCCCGAGATGCTCCCTGTCCTCGCCGACGGCGTGAAGCTGTGGCCAGGTGCGCGGCAACACTACTGCCCGAGCAGCCCCGCATACCGGACTGCCGCACGTGGCCTTGTCGAAGCGATGGCGACTCGGTACGGAAAGCATCCGGCCCTGGCGATGTGGCACGTTGGCAATGAGTTTGGATGCCACGTTCCCGCATGTTGGTGCGATGTGTCTGCCGAAGCGTTTCGGGCGTGGCTTCGTGACCGCTACGGCTCGATCGAGCGGCTGAACGAGGGGTGGGGAACGGATTTCTGGTCGCAGCGCTATTCCGCGTTCGAAGAGATCCTTCCTCCGCGCAGGACGCCGACCTGGCCCAACCCGACCCAGCAGCTCGATTTCATGCGGTTTTCTTCCGACACTCTGCTCGAGTGCCATCGGTGACCACCAACTTCATGAGCTTCTTTAAGCCGCTCGATTACTGGAAGTGGGCTGAGCGCGAGGATATCGTGAGCAACGATTCCTACCCAGACCCTTCGGATCCGCGCTCAGCCATGCGCGCCGCGATGGCAGGTGACCTCATGCGATCGCTCGGTGGCGGCCGGCCCTGGATCCTGATGGAGCAGACCACGAACCGCGTCAACTGGCGTGACGTCAACGTAGCGAAAGCCCCCGGGCAGATGCGGCTGTGGAGCTACCAGGCGATCGCCAGAGGCGCCGACGGCGTGATGTTCTTCCAGTGGCGGCAATCGCGCGCGGGAGCCGAGAAGCATCACAGCGCCATGGTGCCCCACGGCCCGGTCGACGCTTCGCCTTCGTGGAAGGAGGTCGTCCGGCTTGGTCACGAGCTCGGCCGCCTCGACTCGGTCTGCGGCTCGCAGAGTCGAGCCGACGTGGCCGTCTTGCTCGACTGGGACTCGTGGTGGGCCCTGGAGCTGCCCTCCAAACCATCCAATCGCGTTCGTCAGGTGGACCAGATCGAGACCTATTACCAACCGCTGTTCGACCGGAACGTGACCGTCGATTTTGCGCGGCCAGACCACGATCTGTCGCGCTATCGCTTGGTCCTCGTCCCCAACCTCTATCTGGTCAGCGATGAGGCCGCCGGCGGGATAGTCCGCTTCGTCGAGTCCGGCGGCACGCTGGTCATGTCGTTCTTCAGCGGCATCGTCGACCAGGCTGAGCACATACGGTTGGGCGGTTATCCAAAGCCCTTCATTGACCTGCTCGGCGTCCGGGTCATGGACTTCCATCCACTAACCATCGACCAGGAGGTCGAACTCGAATTCAATGACGGGAAGCGCGCTCGGGGCGAGCTATGGAGCGAGCACATCGAGCTTGCCGGGGCGGAGGCGGTCGCAAGGTTCAGCAGCTCTGAGCTGGCCGGACGTCCGGCCATCACTCGTCACGCGGCCGGTTCAGGCCGTGCGTACTACCTCGGCACGCGACCAGACGCCCGGACGATGGAACGCTTGCTGCAGATGGCCTGCGCAGACGCGAGTGTGGAGCCCGCCGCCGAGATGCCCCAGGGTGTCGAGGCAGTGAGACGGCAGGGACGTGGGAGATCGTTTCTCTTCGTACTCAACCACCGCGAGATCGAGGTCGATGTCCCGCTCAGCGTCGCCGGTCAAAACCTGGTCGACGGCAGCGACTTGCGCCCCGGATTGATGCGCCTCCCGCCGCGGGCTGTTGCCGTTATCCGGGAGGGCTGGTAACCGGACTCAGGCGAACGACAGGGATCTCGCGGTCGGTGACCTTCTGATATTTGGCGTAGCCCGGCGCGACAGCCACCACCTTGGAGTACGCCGCCTCGCGCTCGGCGCCCTTGAGCAGCTCGGGCCTCGCCTGGAATTTGAGTTTCCCGACCTCGAGCCAGACCTTGTCGGGATTCTTGGCGAGGTTGATGAACCAGCCCGGGTGCGAGGCGGCCCCACCCTTGGAGCCGATGACGAGCCACGCCCCATCACCCTCAGGGAAGCCTCCGAGGACATGCGTGTACTCCTTGCCCGTTTTCGCGCCGATGGTCGTCAGTAGGACGAGCGGAAAGCCCCGCATCGTGGGCGGCTCAGGGCCCGCGTTCTTGCGATAGCGAGTGATCTGGCCCGCCATCAACGGCTGGAGGTATTTGATCAAGCCCCACGGAGTCCGCGAGCCACGGGTGCCTCGCGGGGTGATCTCGAGCTTGTCGCCCATCGACACAGCTAAATCGCCGGCCCGGGCAAGACTATTCCGCCTGGTTTACCCGCGGCCGGGATTGTCAGCCGTCGCGGTGACCACCGCGGCGTTGACCGGCTTGCCGCTGATGGTGCAGGCGACAGTCGTGGTGGCGTTGTAACCGACGTCAGGCTGCACCACCGCGCTGCATGTCCCGATCACCTGCTTGCTCACCGGGTCGGCCATCGTGAAGGCGACGGTCGATGGGCCGCGGGCGCCGGTCGCGCCGCCTAGGTTCTTGAGCTTGGCCGAGACGATGCACGGAGACGAGCAGGCCGATGTGTCCACCGACACCACCGTGTAGATCGGCGGCAAGGTAGACAAGTTGCTGAAATTGAGCACGTCGGATGGGGCGTTGATTCCGAAGTCGCGATCGACGTTGGTGTATCGCAGGTCGGCCTCACTGATCCCATCGACAACGACGCCTTCTTTGAGATGCACTCGCAAGAGCTCGTACGGCGCGGTGGATGCGATGTAAACGTCGGCCCGAACGCCGGAAAGCTCCACGGCATCGACGCCGCCCACCGTCTGGTGGTCTGTTCGCTTGGTCACCGCGGGCCCGAGGAAGTTCGTGCGGAAGGCGCTACCGTCGGTGAGGTCGGGCAGGCTGGGCACCAGGCTCGCGGTGTCCTTCCACCACGCGTTGCCTGCAGCTTTGGCGATGCTCTGGGAAAGAGGGTCGGTCCCGAGGTGCTTGGCGAGGAAGGCCTGGCCGCGAAAGTAGGCGTCGCCGCCGACGATGATCGCCTCGACCTGGTCGGTGCTCGACTTGACCGTGACATGCCGCGTCGCGGGCCGGGTCAGCTGCATGTCGATCGTCCAGCCGGTTCCGTCGGCGGTGTAGTCGCCGGCCAGCTCAAAGCTGTTCGCCGATGACAGCATCGACTGCACACCGCTCTCCAGGGCGCGGGTCGCCGGCAGCCCGAACGGGTCGCACGCCGCTGTCAGGACGATGACCAACGCCAGTGCTGGAGAGAGCTTTAGCGGGCCATTCATCGCGAACCATTCGGGTAACGGGTGGAGTTGAATACGCGTTACCCGACCATGGCTGCGAAGCGACGAACCGTCAACATCCGCGGCCGCGAGTATCCCGTCCTGCTTCCCAGCATCCGCGACCCCCGCCTTCACGTCGCCGTCGTGCTCCTGACGCTCCAGGGTCTCGGCCAGACGGTGCTCAACTTCCGGCTCTCGATCGCGCAGATCCTGATCTGCCTTGCGACCGGCGCGCTGATCGAGTTTGGATACGGCTTCTTCAAGGACAAGGTGATCATGTGGCCGGCGAGCGGCCTGCTGACGGGCAACAGCGCGGCTTTCATCCTCCGAGTCCCCGGCACATTGCACGGCCAATGGTGGAGCACGCGGGGGATGTGGATCTTCATCGGCGTGGTCGCCGTCTCCATGGCGTCGAAGTATCTGATTCGGTGGCGCGGCCGGCACATCTTCAACCCCTCCAACCTCGGTCTCGTGCTCGCGTTCGTCGCGCTCGGTCCCCAGTACACAGAACCGCAGGACCTGTGGTGGATTCCCATGGGGCCGTGGATGATCGTCACCTACGCGATCCTGATCGGCGGCGGGCTCTTCATCGGGTGGGAGCTGAAGCTTCTCGGGCTCGAGCTGGGATACATGGCGGCTTTTGCGTTGTTCGTCGCGCTGGCCCTGATCCCGGTGCCGGACCACTGCATGATCGCCAGCTGGTACGCGACGCCGATGTGCGGGCAGCAGCTCTGGCAGATCCTCGTGACCTCGCCGGAGGTGTTGATCTTCGCGTTTTTCATGGTTCCCGATCCAAGAACGGTTCCGGACGGCCAGGCCGGGCGCTTTGTGTTCGGTGTGCTGGTGGCGTTCCTTTCCGTCGTCCTGTTGGGACCGACGACGCTCGAGTTCTGGACGAAGACCGCGATCCTCGCGAGCCTCGTCTTCGCATGCGCCGGCCGTTTCGCGCTTGGCCGGCTCCTGGCGCCGTTGGAGGAGGGCGGCGGCCCCGTCGACGCGGTCCGCCGGCTGGGTCTGCGCGCACCGGTCGCACTCGGCGTGAGCCTGCTGTTGCTCGCGGCGCTGCCACTGTCGGCCGAGTTCTCGCTACATGGAACCATCCCAGCGCCTGAATTGCCCGACGGAACCCGACCGACGCTCGCCTTGGTCATTGGCCCGAACGCTGTCGACATCGGGTCGTGGACGGTCAACGCCGCCGGCCAGGCGCTGCCGCCTCCGGGCGGCACAACGCCGACCCAGGCGTCATCGAGGGTGTGGTTCCTGCCCCCAATTCCGCCGGTCACATTGCCAGACAACGTCACGGCATTCGATTCGACGATCACCCAGACGAAGGCCGACACTTGGGCGCGCCAGGTCGTGCTCGACCTGATGATCGAGTCGGAAGCGCGACGTGCGCACGACCTCACGCTCGCATCGGTAGGTGCCACCGGCGACGGCCTGACGGAGTTTACTGACGTGATCAAGCAGGACATCAAGGCCGGCAAGAGCGTTCTGAAGACCTACAGCTTCGATCGCATCCAGCTCACGCTGTTCCTCCCCAAGCTGAGCACGCAGGCGAGCAGGTTGGTCGGCGTGAGCCTGCATGGGACATCGACCTTGATCACCCGCGACGCGTCGGGAAAGGTCCTTTCCCAGCAGACGCAGCCCTACGCGAAGAGCTGGGGCCTCGGCGGGTCGAACGCCAACCCGGACCCGATCATCAACGACTACACCGACCTCAGCCTGGCCTAGCTTCCCCTCCCCACCTCGCTGGGGAGGGTTAGGGTGAGGGCGCGGCTGCGGCGGGGACCCCGTTCGGTTCGTATATCGCGGGTGGTTCGATGCCGAACGTGTCGGCGAGTCGCACGAAGAGGTTGAATAGCGCCGCGTCGTAGGCGGCCTCTGCGATCTGCTCGTCGCTCCAGCCCGCATCGCGCAGCTCCTGAACCTGCTCGTCGGTGACTCGGTACGCGTGCCGCGTGATCGTTTCGACGAAGTCGAGCAGCAGGCGATGCGGCCGGTCCAGGCCCGCCGCGTCGAGGTCGCCGTTGCGCAGCGCTTCCGCGACCGGCCCGTACGCCTCGCCCTGCAACTGCAGGAACCAGCTATGCGAGCTCAGTCAATAACGGCACTTGTTCAGCGCCGAAACGTACGAGGCGACCATCTCGTGCTGCGCGCGGGTGAGCGCACCGTCGGTGAAGTGAAGACGCGACGCGGTGTCGATGGCGGCGAGGAAGTCTGGCCGCAGGCTCATAGTCCGCAGGATCTCCGGCACGACCTTGGCCACGCTCTGAGCCTTGCTCCGGGCATAGATCTCCGCCAGCGGCCCTTGCGCCTGCGATTCGGTGACCATCTTGATGCGTGCCACTGGCCCGGGTAACGAACGCCGCGCGCCGACGGTTACGAGAGTCTTCCCGATTATGGGAAGTACGGGCCTAGGGCCGGGGAGGAGGCTCCTGCAGTCCGTCCCAGGACCAGTGCGGCATCGGTTGGTTCGGATCGACCCGTGCGCCGGGCGGCGCGTAAGAGTTGACCTCGCGCGTCGCCCAGTGCATGTAGTCGCTGAGCGCCCGGCGAAACTCGGGCTCGTCGGGGAGCTCGGCATCGTCCATGGCCCGGATGAAGCATGTCTCGAAGCGGTCCCCCATCTCGTCGGGTGCGCCCTGGCCGGCGTGGATGGTGAGCATCCCCGAGTGACCGCCGAGCACGTTCGAGTAGCGAGGAGGACCTCCCAGGACCTCAGCCCAATAGGCGGCGAGATTCTCGACGTGACGCGGGCTCAGGCCATGGGAGAACGGGTGGTTGAGCTCCGGATCCTGGAGGCAGCGTTCGTGGGTCGCGGCGGCCAAGGCGAGGAAGGCTTGCTCGCCTCCGGCGAACTCGTAGAGGGATGGACGCGCCCTGCGGGAGTCTGGTTTAGTCATCTCAGCCTCCGAAGCTCGAAGGTACAGCAGCGGACGAGGCCGAGTCCAAACGGAGGCGCCGACGACCATTCGGAGCACGAGAGACGAGGATCATCTGTCAACGTGGGCCGCAAGTCGGTGGAAAGGGTCTACATTGGCGGAGAGCCCCACGTACACGCGGTGTCATGCCCACCGATCCGTTGAGGTTCCACGAGGAGCCCCAATGCCATCACCAGCCCGCCCAGGCCACTGCTCGCGCTGCGGCCTGACCTCCGTCAGCGATCCATGCGCGCTCTGCGAGCGCGAGAACGACCGCCGAATCATCAAGGCGCGGGCCCGGGCCGACCGTGAGCAGATCAGAGTTCGACTCGCGCTCTACGAGCGGTACTTGGCATGACGCGGCGACTGGGAAAGGCGACCGTTGACGTGCGCGGACAACCCGTGATGTTCGTCCTGTTTGATGACGGGAGAGCAACGTGCGAGCACGTGGCGGCCGGGGCGCTCTCGGTTTCCAGTGGCCATGGACATCTTTCGGCGCGGCGGCACCAAGCCGAACCTTTCACGATTCATCGATGCGCCCGCTGCCACCGCCTTTTTGGACCCTGACCCCTCCGCTCAGTCCCCGATCGATGCGGCAGACCCTCCTGCCCTTTCGACTGGTCTCGCTGGTGCCGAATTTACAGCCTGGGTAAAGGGTGGCTAGCGGGACTTGAACCCGCGACACCCAGATCCACAATCTGGTGCTCTGCCAACTGAGCTATAGCCACCACGGCGCGGCCGAACGAGGCAGCCTGGGGAAGGAGACGATTCTACCGGGCCTGATGTACCAGAATTGAATTGATGTCAAGCGCTGCCGAACTCGACCAGATGATCAAGTCGGGCGAGCTCATCGAATCGACGAACGAGATGACGCCCGAGTACCTCCGCGAGCTGAAGCACACCCTGATCGTGTCCGGCGATACCGAGCTGATCTCCGCGCCCGCCTACTACCTCGCGGCCAAGCGGGCGCCTTCGATCAACGCCTTCATGACCGGCATCGCGATCATCCAGGACGAGCTCGCGCACGCCCACATCGCCTATCACATCCTCGAGGAGCTGGGCGAGGACCAGGAAAAGCTGATCTTCAGCCGTGACCCGAAGAGCTTTCGCTACCCCTACGCGTTCGACGTAAGTGCTCGTACGGGCCGTGGAAGCGCGGGCTGAACAAGGTGATGCTGGAGGAGAACTTCCATCTGCGCAACGGCCGCACGTGGATGAAGCGAATCAGCGCCGCCGGCGGCGCCGCGAAGGACGAGCTGCAGCGAGCGGTCGACTGGATGTTCCCGCTCAGCGTCGAGTGGTTCGGCCTACCCGACTCGAAGAAGATGCACTCGACACAGCTCGAGTACCGCCTCAAGGGTTTGACGAACGACGAGCTGCGGCAGTGGTGGCTGTCGACGGTCGTCCCGTTCTGTGAGCAGATCGGCGTCAAGGTCCCCTCGCACAAAGAGACGCGCGATGGCAAGGATGTTTGGGAGCTCGACTATCCCTTCCCCTGCGAGTTCGACGCCGAGGCCAAGCGCTGGGATTTCCAACAGCCGATCACCTGGGACGACGTGCTTGGGCGCTGGCGCGCCCGCGGGCCCCGGAATGCCGAGATGGTTGCTATGTTCCAGGAGGAGTTCCACAACTTCCGCAAGACGCACAAGCGAGACTCGTGACCCAGCGTCTGTGGGCCGCGCTCGCGGAGGTCGAGGATCCCGAGATGCCGGTGAACCTCGTCGACCTGGGGGTCATCTACGGCATCAGCGAGCAGGACGGAGTGGTGGAGGTCGATCTGACGTTCACGGCAATGGGATGTCCAGCCTCCGACTTCATCCTCGAGGACGTGCGCGAGAGGCTGCTGCGCGAAACAGGCGTCCACGAGGTGCGGGTGAACGTCGTCTGGGATCCGCCGTGGACGACCGCCCGGATGACGCAGGCCGGCCGCGACGCGCTCGAGGCCTGGGGCCTCGCCGTATGACCCCGGGTTACAAGCGAGTCAGCGGAGACGCGGTGGAGTACGAGGTCTTCGCGCGCAAGTCGCGCGTCGAGGCGCTGCACCTGGTCGGCAGCGTGGTCGCGCCGGACGACGACCTGGCGATGGCCTACGCCCGGGCGACGTACGACGAGGAACGCTGGTGCGAGATGGCCATCGTGCGCAAGGAGCATGTGATAGAGCTCTGGCAACCCGGGGAGGCATGAGTCTCCCCGACCTCGTTCTGAGCATCGCCGACAACAAGCAGATGCTGGGCCTGCGCTACGCCGAATGGGCCACACGCGCGCCGTCACTCGAGGCCGACATCGCCGCCGCCGCGATGGGTCTCGACGACCTGGGCCACAGCCGCGTCCTGTACGGCTGCCTCGAACCTCTTGGCGCCGACCCTCGCGGTCCGGAGCGGGAGTCGGACGCGGGCAGCCTTCGCAACCTGGCTTACTTCGACCAACCCTGGAGCGAGTGGAGCCAGTTCGTGGCTGCCAACGCGATCCTCGACACCGCATTCACGGTGATGATCGAGGCCTGCGTCGGAGGCTCGGTCGAGGTTCTGCAGCACCGGCTGCGCAAGATGCTGATGGAGGAGCGGTACCACTTCCTCCACGGCCGCAGCTGGCTTCGCTCGGGAATCGACAAGGAGCCGCTGGAGCGCGCCTGGCGCGAAGCAATCGAGTTCTTTGGTCCGCCCGACGGCGAGACCGAGACGTTGCGTCGCGACGGCAAGCTCAGCATGGGCCCGGCGCAGCAGCGCAGGCGCCTCGAGGAACAGCTCGAGGCAAGGGCGCCACGAGTCGACATCGACTGGAAGGCCTGGGATCCGATCCGCCGCCGGACCGCGCGCGGCGCGATCGACGAGCACACCTTTGGCATGCTCAGGGGACTGGAGGAGAAGAAGTACGCGCCGACCGCAGCGAAAGGCTGAGCCAGCTTCGGCCCCTCTCGCTGACCCTCGCCCCGGGGGGGCGAGGGAAATGCCGCGCTGTCCCCATTGCCAAGAGAAGGACTCCGAGGTCATCTCCCTCTTCGGCACCCAGGCGATGACGCTTCAGTACCGGTGCAAGCGATGCGGCACGGTCTTCGAAGCGATCAAATACGACTAGGCGTCCTTCCCCCGTGACGATCGCCGTCGGCGCATGACGGCCAGCGGCAGCCCGGCGAGCACGACCAACACGATCAGCACCGCGACGATGATCGGCAGCAACTGGCCCCCTCCGACGGTCACCGCACCAGGCGGTGCCGATGTCGCCGCGTACCCGGCGGCGAAGTATCCGAACGTCGTCGTCCTGGCGACGATCGTGAACGGCTGTCCCTGCTGCGAGCGGGGCAGCTTGGTCCACGGGCCGTCGGGTGCCGGCGCCTGGTAGATATCTGAGGGATCGGGCTCGAGGTTCGAGTAGATCAGCACTAGGTTGGCTGACTTCTGCGGGTCCAGCGGCGCGCTAGCCTTCACGTCATAGACGTTCGTGACGAACCTGACGCCAGGTGGCTGCGGACAGCTGTCGAGTGGTGTCACATCCACCGTGATCGAGGTCTTCCCATCGACCATGAAGGCGCCCGGCAGAAAGCCGATCACGAGCTGGCCGTCGTCCGTGAACGCCGAGTTGGGATCGCTCGAGCCGTCGATGACCTTGATCACGAGATGCCCCGAGCTCGGCTTGAGGTTGGCTCCTGCCTGCGGCGGCGGGCAAGTCCAGTTGTATGGCTGCGTCGGGCCGAAGCCATCGTAAAAGCCAGGCGCGACCATCCACGAGGCAACCGCATAGAAGATGGCCGCGAGGGCCAGCATTGAAGCCCGTCTCACAGCGCGAGGTCCGCGATGACGTGGCCCAGGATCGGGCCGACCAAGTCCTTGCACGCCCAGCGCCACAGCGCGAGCAGCAGCCCGGCGGCAGCGACCGCGCCAAGAAACTCGGGCGGATGCGACAGCACGTGGGCCAGCGTCCAGAGCATCGTGCTGCCGGTGATCGCCAGAGGTGCGCCGCCCAGCTCTTCGAGAGCCGCGTAGAGGGCGCCGCGAAACGCGAGCTCCTCACCGATCGAGACCACCACGGCACCGAGCGCCAATCCCGCGGGTAGCAACGGAGCCGCGCCTGAGCGGGCCGCGGCAGGCAGCAGGAGAACCGCGCCCAGGGCCACGCCGCCCAGGATCCGAAGGCCGAACCGCGACGTGCCCAAGCCGAGGCTTTCGGGTGGCCAGCCGACAGCTGCCACCCCCAGGACCGCGCCCCCCACCACAAGCGCGGCCAGTGTCCAACCTGGCTGCCGCGAGATCTCGGCGCGCGACCATTCCGCGATCAGGATGAACAGCGCGACCGCGCCGGCGCGCAGCGCCGCCCGGCTGCGGACCGCTGCGATCAATCGGCGAGCCTCTCAGGCGAGGCGTATACGTTGAACCGCTCGCCGCGCAGAAAGCCGACCAGCGTCTGCCCAAACTCGCGCGCCAGCGCGACGGCCAGGCTCGAAGGTGCTCCCACCGCCGCCAGCACTGGTATGCCGGCCGTGATCGATTTCTGAACGATCTCGTAGCCTGCCCGGCCGCTCACGACAAGGATCGACTCGTTGGCTGGCAGCCGGCCGTCGAGCAGCATGCGGCCGGCAACTTTGTCGACCGCGTTGTGGCGTCCGATGTCCTCCCGCGTGCAGATCGATTCGCCCCCCGCGGTGAACAGGCCTGCCGCGTGAAGTCCGCCTGTGCGCTCGAAAACCCCCTGGCCAGTGCGTAACCGCTCCACCAGCTGTGGAAGCAATGCGGCCGACACGCGCGGGCCGGCCGCCAGCGGCGCCAGGTCTCGGCGCAGGTCTTCGATGAGAACCGCCCCGCAGACGCCGCATGCCGAGCTCGCCAACATCGATCGCTCTGGCTTGCGGCGCGGCGCTTGCGCCAGGTGGATGTCGACCTGGTTCGACTCGACGATTGATGCCTCAATGTCTATCGCGGACTCGGTCTCATCGGACTCGGCGCTGATGCGAATCTTCCGAATCGCGTCGAGCGAGCGCGCGATGCCCTCGGCGTACATCAGGCCGAGCGCCAGCTCGATGTCCTGGCCGGGCGTGCGCATCACGACCGAAAGCGGCTCGCCGTCGAGCATCAGCTGCAGCGGCTCCTCGGTGACGACCGCGTCGGGCGCCTCGCTCCACCTGCCCGCGTCCCACTTGCGAATGCGCAGGCCGGGTGCTGCTGGCCTGGTCATCCTTCGGCAACGCGCAGCTGGCGCGCGGATCGTGGCACCGCCGTCGTGATCGCGAATCCACGCCACGAAGTGACGCGCTCAGCCTTCAGCTCGATGACTGGGGGAACCTCCCCGAGCTTGATGCCGTAACGCTCAGCGATCGCCTCTCCGTCGTTCGACGCGGCGAAGCTTCCGCGCACACACGCCCCGACCATCAGCGACGGCCGGAAACGATGATGGGACTCGACGACCAGCGCGCCGGGCGATCCCGCTCGTGGACGTCCGCTCGTTGGAGCCACCGTGACGCGGCCGTGGTCGACCTCCCAGAACGCGGGCCGGACGACGGGCATCCCGCCCTCGATCCAGCACGCGTAACCGCGCGAGACTCCCGCAAGCCGGCGGCTTACCTCGGCGGGCACGGCCGGCACGCGGGCCGCCTGGGCAGACGGGAACGGCGCGCCCTCGACCGTGTCAGCGTCGCTGAGGCGAAGTCGTAGCACCACTCGGTTGTAGGGCATCCATTCGCGCGGCAACCGCAAGATGTCGAGCGCATACCCAGCAAAGAATGGAGCGTTTCGCAGCGCGTAGCCCGCCATGCCCAGGAAGTAACCGGGACCGTCGAGGACGGCGCGGATGTCGTTGGAGAGGCTGAGTGGGTCATACACTTCGAGCGCTCCTCGAAGCAACACCGCCTTCGAGCCGCCGTCGACGAGGAAGGCCGCCCTCGGGTCGCGTTTGGCGATGATCGTCTTGGCGGCGTAGCGCGAGGTGGTCATCCACAGTGAGCCGGCGGCGAAACTGAACACGGCGGGGTTGACCAGCGGCAGCCGTCCGGAACGGAGCGCGAGCATGCCGATCGAGGTCTTGCCAAGTACCGCGCTCGCTTCGCGGGTCAGTCGCATCGACTCAAGACTTTAGAGATTCGGACTCGAGCACCTTGCGTATTCGTTCCAGGGCGGTCTCCAGGCGACGCCTGATGACGCCATCGAGGCGCCGCGCGACCGCTGCCCCGAGCACCGCGGCAGGCGGCTCGTACGCGATGCGCAGCTCGATCCGCACTCCGTCCGGCCTCTCGCTGAAGGTGAAACCGCCTTCCTGTTTGATGAGTCCCGACTCCGAGATCCACCCGATCTCGCGTCCACGGCGCCAGCGGTCGAGACGGAGCACGTTCTTGAGCGGGATGCCAAAGGCGAGCATCTCCACCTTGTAGCGCGCGCCCAGGCCCTTCGTCCTGGCGCCGATCGGCTCCCACCGGCTGACGCCTTCGAGAACCTGAGCCACGTGGCGGTGGTCAGCGAAGTAGTCGAAGGCGCGCTCGGGCTTGGTTTTGACGTTGATCGCCGAGCTGAACTCCAGCCGAGCCATGCCACGAAGATATGGGAGTGGTGAGCTGGGATGGGGGACGGGTGTCCATCCGGGCGTCCGTCCAAGTGCCTCGCGCAATCACCGGGGCGAAGCTGCGCGACAGCTACATCGAAGCGATCAAGACCCAGACGTTAGGGTTGGCGCGTTTCCGCGACGGCTCGATCATGCTCGGCCCGCTGACGCTGCTCCGCTTCGGTCCACCGAAGGTCACGCGGAACGCCGTCGATTGGCCCATCGAAGGCGGCCTGTTGGCTCGGCGGGCGGGTGGAAACTGGCGGCTTCAGGCTGCCACCGGTCGGGTCGAGGCGACCGTGGCCGGCTACACTCCCAGGCTTCCCCGACCCATCTACGCGGCAACGCACATGCAGGTGCACCAGCTGTTCAGCCGGCTCTATCTCCTGCGCCTGCGCGGTCGCGATTCTCTCCCCGGCACGCCCGCCACGCCGGGCGATCGCTTTCGCGCCGGCACGGTCGACGTGGCCTTCTGCCTGACGCTTGCGGGATTCAGCGGGCGGCGCCGGCTGCGCCGGACGCTGTTTGTGATCGCCGTCTACCACATCGTTTGCTGGAGCATCTCCGGCAGGACGCTCGGAGGACTGGTGATGCGGCAGCGCGTGGCGGCGATGGATGGGACTCGCCTGACCCCGACCCAGGCACTGCTGAGGTTGGCGCTCACCCCGGTGTCGTGGCTGTCCCGAAGGCCGGTCCACGACGAGATCGCCGCGACCGAAGTCATAGCCGACCCGTAAGCCCACACCCTGACCCTCCCCAGCAAGGTGGGACGGAACTCAAAAAAAAGGGGCCGCGAGGCGGCCCCTTAAGGAAAACTCGGTGGTTTGCTTACGCGCGCGCTCCGGACGACATTCCGCCCTGCATCCAGAGTGCCGGCTTGTTCGGGTAGAGCACGAGAACGAGCACCGCCGCGAGGATCGCGATGATGAACGAAACGATGTCAAACGTGCCGATTGTGATCTGCGTGAAGACCTGGAAAACGATCTCGAGGATCGCGTACACGACCAGCGCGCGGACCCAGCTGATGTTGGCGATCGGGTCAAAGCCGGCGATCATCATCCCGGCGCCGAACGCGATGCCCGCAACCGGTGCGGTGACGCCCGCGCCGCTACCGAAGTCGAAGACCGCGTTGCCGACGAAGCTCGCCGCCGAGCCTACGACGAGCAACACACCCATCACCCAAAGAAGAATCTTCAGCGCCAGGGGGTTCCACTTTGCCACTACTTGCCTTCCTCCATTTCGACCGCTGTTGATTCGTATTTGGTGAGCGGGCGGCCGTTCAGGTGCAACTTATAGACGGAGTGCACGCAATTAGCAACAGTTTTTCACGCAAAAGCTTGCGCGCCTCTCAGCCAAACAACCCGCGGTTTCAAGCCGTAAGCCCAGGCAAAGGCGCCCTCGTGCTCGGCCTCCCACAGGACCAGGTCGGCGAGCTTGTGCGCCGACACGACGCCGCGGTCGGAGCGTGAGATCGAGTTGGCGCCACCGAGCGTAGCCGCAAGAAGCGCGCGTTCTACCGAGAGCTTGAATACCGCCACCGCGAGCGCAACCACCACGCTCATGCTCGTAATGCCGCTCGTGCCAGGGTTGTGGTCAGTGCCAAGCGCGATCACGGCACCGGCTTCGACAAGCTCCTTCACGGGAGGCAGCTTGCCTATCGAGAGCGCCGTGCCTGGCGCCAGCGTGGCTACGACTCCAGCGCCGGCGAGCGCGATCGCGTCTGCGCGGTTGGCGCGCAGTAGGTGATCCGCCGACACCGCGTGCAGCTCGGCCGCGAGTCGCGCACCTCCGGTGCGATCGAGCTCGTCCGCGTGGATGCGTGGGATCAGCTTCGCCTTGAGCGCCGCCCGCAGGATGCTTCGGGTCTGCGGCACGCTGAAATATCCGCGGTCGCAGAAAACGTCGCAGAAGCGAGCGCCCGCCAAGTAAGCGTCTTCGCACCACTCCCCCACCTCTTTCGCGTAGGAGCTCATGCGCGCCCAGCGATCCGGCGGCAGGGCATGCGCGGCGAGAAACGTGATCTCGATGCGCGGCAAGTCCGCGCGCTGAGCAAGACGCGCGAGTAGCCGTGTGGCCTCCAGCTCGCCTTCGCGCTGGAGGTGGTAGCCAGTCTTCGCCTCCACCGTGGTCGCGCCTCCTTCGAGCCAGTTCCACAGCCTGCGTGCGGTCGCTTGCTCGAGCGCGCTGATCGGCTCCTCGCGCGTCGCCTTCACAGTCGCGACGATTCCTCCCCCCGCCTTCGCTATCTCGGAGTAGGTCGCACCCGCGGAGCGCATCGCGACCTCCGCCAACCGATCGCCGGCGTAGACGGGATGCGTGTGTGCGTCTATGAGACCTGCGGTCACCAGGCCGCCCCCGCAGTCGTTCTCGTCGGTGAGCGATTCCAAGAGCTCGCGCGGCTCATCGCCGGACTTTCCGCACCACGCAATCTCCTCACCGTCGCAGATGACCGCGGCGCCCGCAATCACGCCGGCGGGCGTGCCGGTGAACAAGCGGCCGATGTTGCGAAGGCGCCTCAACGCGACACGACCGTGTTGCCGCCGACGACCACGTTGGTGACGTCGTGACCCGAGAACCCGTAGATGAGATAGGCGGGGTTGAGCTCTCGCCACTGACCGCGTGGCTGGTCGAGTGTGATGAAGTCGGCGAGCATCCCGACCTTCAACTCCCCGGCGTCCCAACCGAGCGACCGCATGCCATCGGCCGTGGCCGCGCGAAGCAGGTCCGCGGGTTGATGAAGCACCCGGCGCCCAAGGGCACGGCGCTGGTCGAGCTCCAGCGCACGCGCCTCCTCAACGATGTCGATCACCGCGTTGGAATCGCTGCCCAGGTTCAGTAGGCAGCCCGCCGACGCCAGAGCGCGTAGCGGCCCCACCCTGTCTCCGAGGTCACGCTCCGTCGTCGGGCACGCGCAGATCGAAACCTGGTTCTGGCCGAGAATGGCCACGTCGCCTTCGTTGACGTGGATGGCGTGGATCGCTGTGAGATCCGGGCCCAGGATGCCCTCTCGTTCAAGGAGCGCGACGGGCGTGCACCTCTCGACCTCCAGGCACTCGTCGACCTCCGCGGGCTGCTCGGCGAGGTGGATGTGCAATGGCGCCTTGCGCTCACGCGCGTAAGTGGCCACGATCCGCATCGACTCCGCGTCCAGCGCGCGGACGCTGTGGATGGCCGCCCCGATTCGCACGCCGTCGGCGTCGCTCAGCTCGTCGACCCGTCTCGCCCAGCTGTCCGCGTCGCCGTCTGAAAACGACAGCTGCTCCGCCTCCAGCGGCCGGCCATCCAGACCGGCGCGCAGGTAGCAGGCGTCGAGCAGCGTGATCCGAATGCCTTCCTCCCGAGCCGCGTCGATGAGCGCCTCGCCCAGCTCGTTGCCGTGGCCGTGCAGGTAGTGGAACTCGCCAACCGCGGTGATGCCCGCCTCGAGCATCTCGCGAAAAACCAGACGCGCGTGGTTGAAGTAGTCGGCGGGCTCCCACTCAGTGAAGCGATACATGCGATCGCGCCACTCCCAGAAGTCGCCCGCTCCTGATTCGATCTCGCCCCGAAGAAGGCGTTGAAACGCGTGGCTGTGCACGTTCGCCAGCCCGGGAACCGTCCAGCCCTTGAGCACGACCGCGTCAGGCGGCGCAAACGTGTCGTCCTCGATCGTCTTGATGCGTCCGTCTTCTACCTCGATCAAGACGTTCTGAGCACGACGGCCGAGCCACGCCTGCTCGGCGTGCCACGCGCCAGATCCGTTCAATCCTTGAGCATGGGGATGCGCACGCCGCGCTCACGCGCCACCTCGACCGCCCGTTCATAGCCCGCATCGGCGTGCCGCATGACTCCCGTGCCCGGATCGTTCGTCAGCACGCGATCGAGCTTCTTCGCGGCGACCTCGCTTCCATCCGCGACCACGACCATGCCGGCATGGATCGAACGACCGATGCCGACCCCACCGCCGTGGTGCACGCTGACCCACGACGCGCCGCTCGATGTGTTGAGAAGTGCGTTCAGGATGGGCCAGTCCGCGATGGCATCCGAGCCATCGAGCATGGACTCCGTCTCGCGGTACGGCGAGGCGACCGAGCCCGAATCGAGGTGATCGCGACCGATCACGATCGGCGCTTTGACCGCGCCCGAGCGCACGAGCTCGTTGAACCGATGGCCGGCGCGGGCCCGCTCACCGTAGCCGAGCCAACAGATGCGCGCGGGCAGCCCTTGAAACTGGACACGTTCGCCCGCGGCTTTGATCCAGCGCACGAGCGCCGGATCATCCGAGAACTCGTCGACGATCGCGCGGTCGGTAGCCGCGATGTCAGCCGGGTCGCCCGAAAGCGCAACCCATCGGAATGGGCCCTTGCCCTCGCAGAACAGGGGCCGGATGTACGCCGGCACAAAACCCGGATAGTCGAAAGCCCTCGTGCTGCCGCCAAGGCGCGCCTCCGCACGCAGGCTGTTGCCGTAGTCGAATACCTCGGCGCCCCGGTCGAGAAAGGCGACCATCCCGTCCACGTGGCGCGCCATGCTCTCGCGCGCGCGCCTGACATACGTGTCAGGCTCGTCGAGCCGCAGCTCCGCCGCATCGTCCGGCGACAGACCCGCCGGGACGTAGCTGAGCGGGTCGTGCGCGGGCGTCTGATCGGTGACGATGTCGACCTCGAAGGCGCGAGAGGCGAGCTCGGGGACTACCTCCGCAGCGTTGCCTAGGAGGCCGATCGAAAGCGCGCGCTTCGCCCGCTTCGCGTCGAGGGCGAGCCGCAGTGCGTGTTCGACGTCGTCGGCGCGCACGTCGAGATATCGATGGTCGAGCCGGCGCTGCATTCGCTCGGGGTCGACCTCCACGCAGATCGCCACACCGCCGTTCAGCGTCACGGCGAGCGGTTGCGCGCCGCCCATCCCGCCGAGGCCTGCGGTCAGGGTGATGGTTCCTGCCAGCGAATCGTGGAACCGCTTGCGGGCGATCGCCGCGAAGGTTTCGTAGGTCCCCTGGAGGATGCCCTGCGTGCCGATGTAGATCCACGACCCGGCCGTCATCTGGCCATACATCGTCAAGCCCTTCGCCTCCAGGCGCCGGAACTCCTCCCATGTCGCCCATTCCGGGACGAGCAGCGAGTTGGCGATGAGGACCCGGGGCGCCCACTCGTGGGTGTCGAACACCCCGACCGGCTTGCCTGACTGGACAAGCAGCGTCTGGTCGTCCTGAAGCCGTTTGAGCTCTGTGACGATCGCGTCATAGGCCTCCCACGAGCGGGCGGCCCGCCCCGTGCCTCCATACACGACGAGATCCTCCGGGCGCTCCGCAACCTCCGGGTCCAGGTTGTTCATCAGCATCCGCATCGCGGCCTCCTGCGGCCAGCCCTGGCAGGTGATCTCCGCGCCCCGCGGAGCACGGATCGTCCGACTCACCGAAGCTGTCCGGTCGCGGACTCCGCCGCCTCGATGACGGCGCCGCTCCGGATCAGAGCCTCCGCCGCGGCGAGCTCCGGCGCGACCACGCGGTCGGGGCCCACCCCGCCCACCGTCTTGCGAAGCACGCCGCGCACCGCGCCGGTGGCCGGCGATGGCTCGAGCGGCCGGCGCAGCTCCTGCCCGCGCGCGGCCGCGCACAGCTCGACCGCGAGGATGTGCGACAGGTTGTCGAGCACGGAGCGGAGCTTCAGCGCCGCGCCCCAGCCCATCGAGACGTGGTCCTCCTGCATGCCGGACGTGGGCACCGAGTCGACGCTTGCGGGCGCGGCAAGCCGGCGGTTTTCCGCGACCAGCGCCGCGGCCGTGTACTGGGCAACCATCAGCCCGGAGTTCACGCCAGGCTCTTCGGCGAGGAAGGGCGGCAGACCCTGGGAGCGGTGCGGATCGAGCAGGCGGTCGACGCGGCGCTCGGCGATCGAGCCAACCTCGGCGGCGGCGATGGCCAGAAAATCCGCGGCGAAGGCGAGCGGCTCGCCGTGGAAGTTCCCGTTCGACTCCACATCTCCGCTCTCGAGAACGATCGGGTTGTCGATGGCCGATGACAGCTCCACCTCGGCGATGTGGCGCGCGAAGTCGAGCGTGTCGCGCGCGGCCCCGGCCACCTGCGGGCTGCATCGCACCGAGTAGGAGTCCTGCACCGCATGCTGCGAGTGCCGGTGCGACGTGACGATCTGCGAGCCACGCATCAGCTTCTCGAGATTGGATGCGCTCGCGATCTGGCCGGCGTGGGGACGCAGCTCATGTAGCCGAGACTGGAAGGCGCGGTCGGTGCCGAGCAAGGCCTCAGCCGACATCGCGGCGGTCACGTCGGCGGTGCGAAACAAGAGCTGGGCGTCCGCGCATGCGAGGACGAGCATCCCGAGCATGCCGTCCGTTCCGTTGATCAGCGCGAGACCTTCTTTGGTCTCGAGCCTGACCGGCTTGAGCTTGGCCGATTTGAGCGCTTGCGCCGCGGGCTTGCGCGCACCCTCTGCATCGGCTACGTCCCCTTCACCCACCAGCGCAAGGCCGATGTGCGCGAGCGGGGCGAGGTCTCCGCTGCAGCCGACGGATCCGTAGCGCGGCACCACCGGCGTGATTCCCGCGTTGAGCATGGCGATCAACGCGTCGGCAAGGACCGGCCGCACGCCGGACATTCCCATCGCCAGAGTGCGGGCGCGGAGAAGCATCGTCGCCCGGACGACCTCGGTGTCCACCGGGGGGCCGACGCCCGCGGCGTGCGACCGGATCAAGGCGAGCTGCAGCTCCGGCTGGCGAAGCGGCGCCACGCGCGTCCCGGCAAGCGCTCCGAACCCCGTCGACACGCCGTAGACGGGATCGCGCGAGCTCGCCGCGCGTTCGACGCGGGCACGGCTGTGCTCCATCTTCAGCCGGGCGGAGGCGGCAAGCGCGACGTTCTCGGCGTGACGTGCCACGGCGACGACCTGATCCTCGGTCAGGCCTGGGCCGCGCAGCGTCACGGTCATTGCGTCAAGGCTAACCGATGTTTTTGAGGGCTTCGCGCCGGCTTAGACCACTCAGCTGGGAGTCATGGGCGCGCACGTAGCGCGCGACTTCTTGCGGGTCGGTCCACGCGTACTGCCGCAGCGCCCACCCGATCGCCTTGCGGATGAAGAAGTCGTGGTCGGCCAGGTTCGGCTCGATGTTCGAGTAGAGCAAGTCGAGGTCCGTCTCGCGCTTGAACTTCAGCTGGCAGATGATCGAAACGCGGCGCTTCCAGAGGTTGGGATGGGTGCTCCACTTGCGCATGAGAGGCCGCATCTGCTTCGGATGGTGTTGCAGTAGATCGCCGATCACCATCGCGAGCTCATCGACGTGGTCCCACCACGCGCCGGTGACGACCATCTCTTCGAGCATCGGCATCAGCCCCGGCCTGACGCAGTCGCGATGACGCTTCATCGTTAGGAGAAACATGGCCGCGTAGCGCTCTTCGCGGTGGCGGGCGCCGCGCCATAGCTCGAGGAGCGTTTCCCGCCACTCGTGGCACCCCATCTCCATGTCTCCGAAGACCTGGCGCGAGACCCTCCGCACCGCAGGCAGATTGAGGCCGTAGTAAGGCATCGTCGATTTCATATAGGCCTGCATACCGACCGCTTTCTTCGGATCAGCCGCGAGCGCCATCTCGCGGCGGAGCCTGGTGATTACGGCGCGGGCAGGTATGTAGCCTTCACCGGGCCTTCATCGTCGACGCTGAGCACCCACGTCGACCCTTTCTCGAATCCGCCCGCCCCGGCCCTGACGAGATTGCGGTGGACGAGGTCTTCGACCAGCTCCCACACGATATCGCCGTGCGTGCTCAGTACGGCGCCGTCGAGCTTTTGGTCCGTCAGGAACTCATCGAGGCCATTGAGTCCGTAACCTTCGGCGAGGGAGTCCGTCTGCTTGATCGCGAGCCGCCGCGCCCTTGCTAGCGGTTCCACGGTCTGCACGCAACGGAGGTACGGGCTGGAGAAGATCGCCGAGACTTGAGAGTTCTTCAGGAGCTCGACCAGGTCTTCAGCCTGCTTGAAACCCTTCTTGCTCAGCGGCCGCTTGCGATCGTCGCCGCTCCAGTGGCTGCGGCTCCCGGCCTTCGCGTGCCGGACCACGTAAAACGTGCGCAATGCGGGTTACGGCATCCATCCGCGAAGCCGCTTCCGGTCGAGCGACTTCCAAACCTTCGGCCAATCCGACCGGGCCTTCTCGGCGGCAATCCCTTCCAGCGCGATCAGCTCGCCCGCGACAAATGCGCGGCGCCCCGTCACCTTCGCCGCGCGGAGCCAAGCCTGCGCCGTGACGCTGTCCTGGTGCTCCCCCAGCACGGTCTGAAGCTTGGCAGCGGCGCGGGCAAAGGCAGTCGCGTCCGCACCGACGATCGGCGCAACCGCCTCCGCTGCGTAACGTGCGCGCTTGGCCAGGATGCGGATGCGATGCAATTCGGGATCGGTCGGGTTCTCGGGAAGCTGACGCACCGCCGACCGTAGCCTCCGCCAGGGAGTGGTGGCCAGCGCGGGCAGCGACGTGGCGGCGGGCTGGTCAGCGTCCGGAAGTGTCATCGGAACGTGAGACGCCTCGACCAGCCTCTCGAGAAGGTCGATGTAGCGCTGCGAGTCGAGATCGGCAGACAGCCTGTCACGCAGGGCGTCGATCTCGACTTCGAGAATGTGTAGTAGCGAAGTCGCGGAGCGCAGGTCGTTCGCCGGCAGCGACCTGGCTCGTTCGCGAAGTCTCATCAACAGCACCTCGCGGTCGCGCACGACGCCCAGCCCGGAGGCAATCCACCCGAGCTCAGCGCGCAGCGCCTCGGTCCACTCGACGTCGAGCAGCGGTCCGAAGGTCCGCAGGTTCGAGCGCAGCTTGCGCGTCGCGACGCGCGCCTGGTGCACCGCTTCGGGATCGCGACCCGTGCGGACCAGCGGGTCGTGGTGCAGAAGCGCGGCGACCGACTCGGCGAGTCCGAACTTGATGACATGGCGCGCGGTTGCGTCCGGGGGCAGCGGTTCAGTCGAGACCTCGGGCGGCTCGATCGCCCGCGGGCCCAGGGCGCGGATGTGCTTCGGCGTCGGGTCGGGCGCTCCGGCGCCAGCGCCGCGCAGGCGGGTCACGACGGGCGTGATGATCCCGTCCGCCCCATCGGCGCCCGCAAACTCCACCTCGATCTCCCGGAATCGTGCCGCCACGCGCCGGCCATCGCGCACGGAGACCTCGTCGTCCACGACCTCGGCGACCCGCGCCCCGCTCCCGTCGACCAGCCGCACGCGGCGACGCACCGTCGACAGCCGCGCCACAGGCACGAGCTCGGCCTTCCGCACGTAGGCGCGCACCACCTCCAGCGCCGCCTCCGGCGGCTTCGCGCCGCCCTGGAAGGTCAGCTCTTGCCGTTCGAGGACTGTCGTATTGGGCTTGCCGGGCGAAGAGGGCGGCTCGGCGAGTTTCAGGGTCCAACCCTCGCCGGCCCGCCGTCGCAAAGAAACGCCCCAGCGGGCGAGGCGCAGGTCGGGCGTGTCGAAATAGACCGTTTCCATGCGCACCGTCTCGGGCGGCGCGACCTCGACTCCTTCGACGACTCCGGCGAGGTCCGGGAGGTGGAACGCGGGGCCCGCCCCGAGCTTCACCTCTCGCTCGATCACAGGGGTCCCAGCGAATCCGAGCCGAAGGCTCGGGACTCGTGGGCCTTACGCATTCGTTAGGCCGCTCACTCCGTTGCCGTGCGTGCTCTCGAGGGCGAGCTCCTTAAAGCGTTCGTGCGAGTTCAGTCCCCGCACGGTCGGCACCCGATGCCATCCGCCGTCTGGTCCGAGCTCCCACGCAAGAACGTCGTCGGCGAGCGAGACGTCGAGGATCTGCTGCAGTCGGTGGCGCAGCTTGGGATCGGTGACGGGGACGACCGCCTCGACGCGACGGTCAAGGTTGCGCGGCATGAGGTCGGACGAACCGAGGTAGTACTCCGGT
>WNGH01000279.1_pt1 | contig 76070 bp, 64 predicted proteins | sample 5400631 | NCBI WGS metagenome assembly WNGH01 (sample SAMN13153373, study PRJNA577476) | soil metagenome | isolation source: 115 cm soil or saprolite under Garry oak tree replicate 1 | place: USA:California | collected 2016-06-15
GGTCCCGGTGGACCGCGGCGACGAGTTCACGGAGGCGGTCGAGGCCGGCCTCACTCCCATCGACCATCTGCTCGAAAACGGCTTTCCGAAGCTCCTGATGGTCCGTGGTGAGACGGTGCTCCATCTCAATCTCGATCGCCGGCGTGCCGACGTACCGGATGCGCTCGAAGAGCGAGTGGAAGTACGCGACGTAGAAGTCAATCACCTCGCGTAGGGGACCGCCCTCATCGTCGAGATCCACCTCGAACCGCAGGTGCGGGGACCGCAGACGATACTCGAACGTCCGGGCGTCGTGCGGCCGACGATCGACCATCCCGAGTTCCGAGAAGCGCTGCAGGAACTTCGACGCGGTCGTGATGTGGATGTCGAGGGACCGCGCGACCTCGCTCGACAAGTGCCAGTTCCCGTCGCGCAACGCTTGGAGGATCGAGACACTGTGCTCGCCGGAGAGGAGCAGAATCGCTTGTCGGAACGTCTGCTGGTCCATCTCGGCGAACCTCAAGCTGTCGCGCGCTCTGCGCGGCGAAGTCTATTCATCGTGGAGTTGGGGGGTCTTAAGGGGTCTCCCGGAATTCTCAGGCTCGATTATCTAGGGAAAGAACGAACGAATCCGGGTAGGGACGTACCATCCGGGTTCGACGTCCGCCATGCAGCAAATCGACTGCTTCGAGTCGTCGATCGGATGGTCCTCCGAGCGAGTGCTGAGCAAGGTTGAAGTATGGGTACCCGATTCGGGCCCCCTACGGCCGTCCCGCCCGATCGATAGTCGACCCCTTCGCCCGCGGCCCGGTGCGAGGGACACCGATGCGTTACACGCGATTTGAGAAAGCTCGCATTATCGGAGCGCGGGCGCTCCAAATCAGCATGGGATCGCCGATCCTCATCGATGTGCCGGCCGGGGTCGTCGACCCGATCGAAATCGCGTGGGTCGAGTTCAACAGCGGCGCGATCCCGATCACGGTGAAACGGGACACCTGACCCCTCGGTGCGGCAGCGGTCAGTCCGGCCCCCCAGTACCCTTGCGGAATCCGCCCTCCGAGTCGTAGAATTTATATAGAACCGCATACACATTATTGACCGCGAAAAACCTCTGGAGGTGGCGCACCATGGAGCGAAAGAGCAAGGAGATTCAGACAAAAGACGGACAGACGAGCCTGGCGAAGGGCGACCGTTTCGCCCTTCGCCTGGTTGGACGACATGGACCGGTGGTTCGATACCTTCCGCCGGAGCTTCGAGGAGCGCTTCTGGGGAGGTCCCCTCGCGCAGTGGACCGACTCCGACCTGCGCGTCCGCGAACCCCTCGCCGACCTGATCGACAAGGGTTCCGAGTTCGTGGTCCGGGCAGAACTCCCCGGCGTCGCGAAGGAGGATGTCGACCTGACCGTCACCGCGCACGGGATTGAGATCCGCGCGGAGACGAACCGCTCCCGGGAAGAGAAGGAGAAGAACTACGAGTACCGCGAGCGGACCTACCAGGCCCTCCACCGCGTGCTGAGCTTCCCGGAGGAGGTCAAGGCCGACCTCGCCGCCGCGACGCTGAAGGACGGCGTCCTCGAGGTGCGGATCCCGAAGAAGGAGCCGACCCCGGAGCCGAAGCCCGTCAAGGTGCCCGTCGAGTGACGTGGCCCTTGACTTTTTCTCTTTCTCTCGTTCTCTTCGAGGTTATCGACATGAGTTCAAGTAACGCCGACTCGTTGCGAAGTCCTGCGAGCGCCGCGCGAGCGGTCCCGCGAAAGGAGGCACGCTGAAGATGGCCGCCGGCCGTGAGAAATTCCTCCGGGTCGCCGAGGCGAAGCCCGCCGATGCGGGCCGCGGGATCGTGCGCATCGACCCCGAGGTCATGAAGATCCTCGAGTTGAAGGAAGGCGACATCGTCCTCATCGAAGGCGCGAAGTCCACCGCCGCCGGGGTTCGCCGCGGATATCCCGAAGACGCGAACCGCGGCGTGATCCGGATGGACGGGATGCAGCGCCGGAACGCCGGCGTCGGGATCGACGACAAGGTCGGCCTTCGCAAGGCACTCGCTCGTCCCGCGGAGAAAGTGTCGCTCGCCCCGACCGAAGCAATCCGAATCATGGGCGGCGAGCAGTACATGGCACAGGTCCTGCAGGGACGCGCGATCACTCGGGGCGACGTGATCAGCGTGAGTGTCATGGGCCGGAAGTTCGACTTCGTCGTCACGTCGTTCTCGCCCGGCGCGGATGCGGTCTTCGTCGAAGCCGAGACGGACATCAAGATCGCCGAGAAACCGATGAAAGAGGAAGAGGCGAAAGTCCCGAAAGTCGATTACGAGGACATCGGCGGCCTCGGGAGCGAGGTCCGCAAAGTCCGCGAGATGATCGAGCTCCCCCTGCGCCATCCGGAACTGTTCGAGCGGCTCGGCGTGGAAGCGCCGAAAGGCGTGCTGTTGCACGGCCCTCCGGGGACGGGCAAGACGCTCCTCGCCAAGGCCGTCGCATCGGAGACGAACGCGAACTTCCATTCGATCTCCGGGCCCGAGATCATGTCCAAGTTCTACGGACAGAGCGAAGAGAACCTGCGGGACATCTTCAAACAGGCCGAGGAGAACGCGCCGAGCATCATCTTCATCGACGAATTGGACTCGATCGCGCCGAAGCGAGACGAGGTCATGGGCGAGGTGGAGCGGCGGGTCGTCGCGCAGCTGCTCGCCTTGATGGATGGCCTTCAGGCGCGCGGCAAGGTCGTCGTCATCGGGGCCACGAACCGCCCGAACGCGCTCGATCCAGCGCTGCGCCGACCGGGCCGGTTCGACCGAGAGATCGAGATCGGCGTCCCGGACCGAGACGGCCGGCTGGAGATCCTCCAGATCCACACGCGGGGCATGCCTCTGTCGAAAGACGTCGACCTGAAGGAACTCGCGGGCCTCACCCACGGATACGTCGGCGCCGATCTGGCGGCCCTCTCGAAGGAGGCCGCGATGCGATCGCTGCGGCGCATCCTGCCCGACATCGACCTCCAGGCCGATGTGATCCCGCCCGAGATCCTGAACCGGCTCACGGTCACGCGGGACGACTTCCTGCAGGCGTACCGGGAGATGGAGCCGTCTACCCTTCGGGAGGTCCTGATCGAGAAGCCCAACGTCCGATGGGAGGACATCGGCGGTCTCGACGAGGCGAAGCAGGAGCTGCGCGAATCGATCGAATGGCCGCTCCGCATGAACAAGGTGTTCGCCCACTTCGATGCGCGACCCCCGAGGGGCATCATCATCTTCGGGCCTCCGGGCACCGGGAAGACGTTGCTCGCGAAGGCCGTCGCGACGGAGTCCGAGGCGAACTTCATCTCCGTCCGCGGCCCGGAATTCATGAGCAAGTGGGTCGGCGAATCGGAGCGGATGGTCCGGGAGACGTTCCGGAAGGCGAAGACCGCGGCTCCGTGCATCATCTTCTTCGACGAAGTCGACGCGATCACGCCGGTCCGCGGCGGCATGGAGGATTCGCAGGTCACCGAGCGCGTAATCTCTCAGATCCTGACGGAGATGGACGGGCTCGAAGAACTGCATAACGTCACCGTCATCGCGGCGACGAACCGGATGGACCTCGTCGACCCGGCGCTCCTCCGACCCGGGCGCTTCGACCGGCACATCTACATCGCGCCGCCGGACCTCGCGACGCGCAAGGCGATCCTCAAGATCCACGCGCGCCGGAAGCCGCTCGGAAAAGACGTCGACCTCGATGACATCGCGCGGCGGACCGACAGGTACACGGGGGCGGAACTCGCCGCCGTATGCAACGAGGCCGCGATGCTGGCAATCCGCGAGACCGCGACGAAGTACCCGGACCTGGACGAGGCGACGCTGAAGAAAGTCACCATCGAAAAGCGCCACTTCGAAGCCGCGTTGAAGAAAGTCCAGCCGCAGACGGGAGACCCGTCGCTCTACAGTCGCATGCCAACCCGATTCCCGTCGAGCCCGGAAGTCAGCTGAGCCGAAAGATTAAGCCGGGTTGGACGGAATCGCCGCCGATGGCGGCCTCCGCTCCCGGGAAGCTGATCCTATTCGGAGAGCATGCGGTCGTATTCGGGGAGCCGGCCCTTAGCACGGCGATCAACCTCCGAGCCGAGGTGTTCGCCCGGCCTCATCCGGAATGGAGGGCGGACGGGGGTTCGATCGACGAGCCCCGGTATCGCTACATGAAAGCCGCGATCGCGAAGGTGAAGACGTCCGGCCCGTTGTGGCTCGAGGTCCGCTCGATGGTCCCGAGCGGCGCGGGACTGGGATCCTCCGCGGCCGTGACCGTGGCGACCCTCGGGACCTTGCACGGGATGAGCGGATCGATCGACGCGCAGACGATCGCGCGCGAAGGCTTCGAGGTCGAGCACGAGGTCCAGGGGCGCGCGAGCCCGATCGACACGAGCACCGCGAGCGCCGGCGGCGGCCTCCTGGTGCTCCCGAACCCTCAGGACGGGCTGCTGTGGACGATCGAACGGGATGCGCGCCGGTGGTGCCTCCATCGGACGGACCTGCCGCCGCTCGACTTCGTCATCGGCAACACCGGGATCAGCGCCGCGACCGGACCGCTCGTCGCGAACGTCAAGGAGCGGGTGGAGCGATCCCCCCAGGCCGCGGACGCCGTACGCGAAATCGGACGGATCACCCTGGACGGATTGGACGCGCTCCGGCGGAACGACCTCGGGGCGGCCGGGCGCCTGATGGATCGGAACCACGCGCTGCTCACGCAGCTGGGCGTGGGTCATCCGATGCTCGACCGCCTCGCAGACGCCGCGCGGAAGACGAGCTACGGCGCGAAGCTCACCGGAGCTGGCGGGGGCGGGAGCATCGTCGCGCTTTCGGATCGCCCTGCGGAGACCACGGAAGCGATCCGCGCGGCGGGAGGAAAAGCGTTCGTCGTCAGGTCGGATCCGATCGGAGTGGCGAGCCTTTCATGAGACGGGTCCAGGCCCACAAGATCCGCGCGACCCGCGAGGAACGGGCGGCGGAACCTCGGTCCCTCCTGGTCGCCCACGCGACGGAACTGCTCTCCTTGCGCGGACCGGCGGGGCCCCGGCAACACGAAGCGGCGGGCGAGCTCGGGATCGTGGAGGATGGGGCCTTATACGCCGAAGGCGAGCGAATCGTCGACGTCGGCCCCACCGCGGAGGTGCTCGATCGACATTCCCGCGCGAGCGTGACGATCGACGCGACGGGACAGACGGTCCTGCCCGGCTTCGTGGACGCGCACACGCATGCCGTCTTCGCCGGAACCCGGGAACACGAGGTCGACTGGAAGGCGCAGGGCATGGGGTATCGGGAAATCGCGGCTCGCGGAGGCGGCATCCTCCACACCGTGCGAGCGACGAGGGAGGCCCGCGAGGAAGACCTCGTCCGAACGGCGGCGGAGCGCCTCCGATCGATGCTCGCCTTCGGGACGACGACGATCGAGGTGAAGAGCGGATACGGTCTCCGGACCGCGGACGAGCTCAAGGTCCTGCGCGCCGCGGAGGAAGCGGGTCGGGCCGCGGGCGTCGATGTCGTTCGGACGTTCCTCGGGGCGCATGCGATTCCCCCGGAATTCGAGGGTCAGGCCGACGCCTACGTCGATCTCGTCAGCGGTGAAATGGTCGATGCGGTCGCGACGGCTCGGCTCGCTTCGTGTTGCGACGTCTTCGTTGACGACGGCTACTTCACGGCGGAACAGGGGAGGCGAATCCTCGGCCGCGCGAAGTCCGCGGGCCTCGCGCCGAAGGTCCATGCGGACGAACTCGCGGACTCCGGGGGTGCCGCACTCGCGGCGGAACTCGGGGCGACATCGGCCGACCATCTTCTCCATTCGTCCCCGGAGGGAATCGACGCGCTCGCCCGGACCGCGGTCGTCGGGGTCTTGCTCCCGGCGACGTCGTTGGTCTCCCATCTTCCGTTCGCGGACGGTCGGCGGCTGATTGCGGCGGGCGTCCCCGTCGCCCTCGGGACGGACTTCAACCCGAACTGTTGGTGCGAGTCGACGCAACTCACGATCGCGCTCGCATGCCACCACAATGGCCTGTTGCCGGCGGAGGCGGTGGTCGCCGCGACGATTAACGCGGCGCACGCGGTCGGATTGGCAGACGAGGTCGGTAGTTTGGAGCCTGGAAAACTTGCGGACCTCGTGATCCTCGGTGTCCCCTCGTATCGCCATCTCGGGTATCGCATCGGCGGGAACGCGGCCCGCGTCGTCATCAAGCGAGGCGCGGTCGTAGTCGGCGGCCCATTCCGGTAGACAGGCCCCGTCCATCGCCGGCGACGGATTCTTCCGTCCGACTCCGATGCCGCTCGGGAGGGCCGACATGATCGCGAGAACATGGCACGGCGTGACGCCATCATCCAAAGCCGACGCGTACTTCGACGTGCTGAAGGAGTCCGGGCTGAAGGAATATCGGGAGACACCCGGGAATCAGGGCGTGATGGTCCTCCGCCGCACCGAGGGCGATCGGACGCACTTCCTGCTGATCACGTTCTGGGAGTCGTTCGATGCGATCCGCCGACTCGCGGGGCCGAATCCGGAGCGGGCGGTCTACTATCCCGAGGACAAAGAGTTCCTCCTCGAATTCGAGCCGACCGTCACTCACTATGACGTGCTGATGTCGCCCGACGGTTCGCGATAGGGCGACCCGGACCGAGAGGTCCTATGGCGGCTGGGAGACCGTGGCGTTCTCGAGCCGCGAGCCCGCACGAATCGTCATCATGTCCCCGATGATGCTCGAAGCGATTCGCGCTCCTTCCTCGATGACGCAACCGCGGGAGATCACGCTGTCGAGGATTTCCGCGGCGGCTCCGATCACGCTGCCCTCGAGGACGATGCTGTTGCGGACGACCGCGTTCCCCTCGACCCGTGCGGATTCGTAGAGGCAAGCGTTGTCCACCACGCTCCCGGATCGGAGGACCGCATTCGCCCCGACGTAGCAGGGACCGCGGAGCGTGACGCCCTCATCGATGCGCGCGGCCGGATCGAGGATCACGGGTCCCTCGCTCTTCACGCCCGCGCGGCGGAGCGGTTTCCCCTCCCGGCGGACGATCTCCATGCTCGCCTTCCAGAGGTCGTGCGGACGTCCGATGTCCATCCACACGCCATCGATCCGGGAGCCGTACAGCGGCAGGCCTTTGGACAGGAGCTTCGGGAACAGGTCTTTCGAGAAGTCGAACTTCTGGTCCGTCGGGATGAACTCGAGGACCTCTGGCTCGAGGACGTAGATGCCCGCGTTCGCGAGGTTCGAGAAGGCCTCCTCCTTCCGCGGCTTCTCCTTGAACTTCTGGATGCGACCCTTCGAGTCGAGGCCGACGATCCCGAACTGGGTCGGGTCCTCGACGTCGGTCAAGGCGATCGTCACGACGCCGCCTTTCCGCTTGTGGAAATCGTAGAGCGCTTTGAAGTCGACATCGCACAAGATGTCGCCCATCGCGACGAGGAACGTGTCGTCGATGAACATGCCGACCCGGCGCACGGCGCCTGCGGTGCCCGCCGGGTTCTCCTCGAAGCTGTAGACGATCGACGCGTTGTAGTCGAGGCCGTCGCCGATCGACTTGATCAGGGTGTCCGACAAGTACGCGGTCGTCACGATGATCTCATGGAACCCGGACGCCGCGAGGGAGCGCAGCACGTAGTCGATGCACGGCCGTCCTGCGACCGGGATGAGGGGCTTCGGTCGCTTGTACGTCAGCGGTTTCAGGCGGGTCCCTTCGCCACCCGCGAGGACAACCGCCTTCATCGGCCGATCTCCACTTTCCCTTTCTCGAGGAGCGCTTTCAGGGCCGCGTCCGCGGAGGCCTCGAGTTTCTTCTCGTCCAGGAGCGCATCCCGGACCGCCCGGTTCTGCTGGCGCAGCAGTGTCCGGGACTCCCGGGCCTCCGAGCGCTTCGCGCCTTTGATCGACAGGACCTTCTCGCGCATCTCGACGACCTTCGCGTGGACGTCGTCGGCTTTGTCGCGCACGGCGAGGAACGCCTCGTGCTTCTCGTTCCCGTCGTGGACGAGCGCCGCGATCTGGTGGACGATCCCGAGGGTCTCTTCGTGCACGGCCCGGGCCTTCTCGCTGAGCCCGACGGCGGCCTCGTGCTCCTTCTCCGCGGCCTCGAAGAACTCCGTGATGCCGGAGTCGATGTCCTTGATCTCCTTCGCGATCTTGTCTTGATCCGACTTGAGCACCTCGAGCTGCTTCAGGCGTTTCATCGAGTCCTTGAGTTCGCCGAGCAGCTCGTTCTCTGCGCTCAGCGTCAAGGATGCGGTCTGCTGCCGCATCTCCATCGCGATGACCCGCCGCTTCAAGGCGCGCAACTCCGCGCCGACGTCGGCGTGGCCGGAGCCGCGGAGCTTCCGTTTCATTTCGATCAGCGCTTTCGCCTTTGCCTGGAGCTCGTCCCGTTTCTCGCGGTGCTTCCGGGCCTCCCCCGCGAACGATGCCCGACGGTCCTTGAGTCCTCGGAGCTTCGCGCCGATCTCCCGCTTCGTCTCGTGGACGAGATCGCGCTCCTGGCGGAGGAGCGCGGCCTCCTGGTTCAGGGCGTCGCGCCGCTCCAGCAGGCTCTGGAGCTTGATCTCCGCCTGATCGAGTTCAGAAAGGGTCTTTTTCCGGACCATCGGGTCCCCCGCGCAGGATGGAATGCAGCGATTGACGGATGTGCCATTAACCTTTCGCCATGCGGACGGCATCGGCGATGCGACCGATTTCCTCTGGGGACAACTCCTCGACGCGACGCGTGCGGAACGGCACGGCCGGCAGGACGGCTTCGAGCTCCTCCCGCGACTTCGCCACGGCCGTCCAGCCGAGGCGCAGGCCGTTCTCGACCGTCTTCCGCCGGTGTTGGAAGAGGACGTCGACGACCGCATCGTATCGCTCCGGATCCGCGATCGGGAACGGGGCGGGACGGGGTTCGAGCCGCACGAGCGCCGAATCGACGCGGGGCTGGGGGTGGAACGCGTTGCGCGGCACCCGCTCCAAGATCTCGCATGCGGACCGCCGGTAGACGCCGACACTCAGCCGCGAGTAGTCCGCGGTCCCAGGCTTCGCGATCATCCGGCGCGCGAACTCCCATTGGTACATCAGGACGGCACGGCGGAATGGCTCGTCGAGCAACCGGAACGTGAGCGGGGACGAGATCTGGTACGGCAGGTTCGAGGCCATGATGTCGAAGCGAGGCCATTCGATGGTCAGCGCATCGCCCTCGATGACCTCGACGCCGGGGAGGCTCTCGCGCAGGTACGCCGCGAACCGGCGATCGGCCTCGATGGCCACGACGTGCCGCGCCCGCTCGGCTAGCAGGCGGGTGAGGACGCCGAGCCCCGGGCCGATTTCGAGGACGGTATCGGTTGGACCGATCTTCGCGTGATCGACGTGTCGCAACGCCACACGGGAGTCGACCAGGAAATGCTGACCCAGGCTCTTCCTCGGGCGGATTCCCAGCCGGTCGAGCACGCGGCGAGGGGTTTCGTCCACATCGGGCGGGACGGATTCCTGGCCCTTTAGGGTTGCGCGGGGCCGGTCAGATTCGCGTCGAAGTCGGTCGCGTGATACGCCATCGTCGTGTACGTCGTCGTGGGGTCGATGCCTCGCGCCGTCGGGCTGATCGACAACGTGGCCTGGTACGGTCCGTCAATCCCCGCCGCACGGATGTTCGGGCCGGCGAAAGCGAACTCCGCCCACTGCGTTCCCTCTTGCAAGCACACCTGGCTGGAGGACTTCGCGATCTCCGGAGACCCGGACGCCGCCGCGAGCAGTCCGGACAAGTCGAAGCTCGCGGTCGCAAACACCTCGACCTCCGCTCGAATCACGAGGGCGTCGAAGGTGCCATCCCCGTTCCGATCGGGAGTGAGCTCTTGGAACCGTCCGGTATACCGGAGGAGCTCCACGGTCGGGTCGAAGTCCGCGGCCCGATAGGTCGACGTCGTCCCGCACAGTGTCTCCGGATAGTAGACCGGCTGAGGCGGCAGGATGGTGCCGATCGGGCCCGGCGTCGCGTTGCCGCCCGCGTAGACGAGCGAGCTGTAGTACAGCGTGAGGCTGAAGTCCCACGGACCGTCGACGCCGGCCTGGAGGATCTGGTCCCCTCGGAACCGCAAGAGGACGCTCGTGTCGGTCGTCGTGAGGTCGAAGTCCCGATACGCGGACGCGATGAACCGCACGACGTCCGTGCCCGCGCCCTTCGAGAGGTATCCGCTCAACGTGTAGTGGCCCGCCAGATTCACGTGCACGTCGGCCCGGAGTTCGAGGAAGTCGGCGAGGCCGTCCGCGTCAAGGTCGACCGCGGAATCCGTGTGGCCGCCGGTGAAGGTCGTCGGCCGGACAGGCTGCTCGAACTGCGAGGCCGCGTACGCCTTCGTCGTATAGTTCCACTCCACGACTGGGCCGCCCCAGTCGCCGATCGGTCGCAACGTCATGTACGGGTAACCGCCGATCGACAGACGGGCGTGGACCCGGTACGGTCCGTCGACCCCGCTGCGGGCGATGTCCGTTCCCGCGAACGCCAACCGCACGGTCTGGGTTCCGTCGGTGAAGAAGTATCGTTCGTACACGTAGGCGATCGGATATGTATACGGAACGGGGGAGCTGACTCCTCCGCCGAGGATCGCCAGCGGCGGGGGCGCGCCATAACCGCACGACCCGCTCGGCGGCGGATTGGGACTCGACAGGTCGGCCGAGATGTCCCAGGTGCCGGCTTGGGGGAGCGAGACCTGCGCCTCGACCACGAGCCAATCGAACGTCCCGTTCCCGTTCGTGTCGAGGCCGTAGTCCGTGCCGACGTCGCCGGCCGCACCCATGAGGGCGTGCAGGCCAAAGGCCGCGCCGCCGGTCGCCAGGGCCATCGTCACGAGCAAGACAATCGTTCGACCCGTCAGCATCATGTTCGCACCGCTCGACGTAGATGGCGGGGAGCATATCACACCGCGTTTCTCGTTCGGCTTTCGTCTAACCGCCGATATTCCCACCGCTCACTATTTGAACGAGAACCCGACATCGGGGACCGTGCCCGCCCCCTGGTCCATGCTCCCTTTCCAGGACGACGGAAGCCTCCAATGCTGGATGGTCGGGCTGATCATCGGGGCCCTGGTCCTCGTCCTCGGCATCTTGATGGCCTACCAGCGGTACGTCGCGGGCAAGAAACCGGTCCAGCACCTGTGCGACTATTGCGGGCACATGGTGACCGCCGTGAGCGACTGCCATCACGCGCCCGTCCGCGAACGGTTCCTGCACGGCACGTGCCTCGAGTGCAAGCAAGACTGCCGTCTCGTCTGCGCCCGTTGCAAGAATCCGCTCTGAGAGAATCGGGGCGCCAACATTATACGCCGAATGCGTTTGCAAACCGAGCGCATGTCCGCCCCCACCGCCACTCCGAGCACCCCGAAACCGGCCGCCCCGCGCAGCGTCCTCCTGGGCGATGCGAAGGTCACGATTCGCGCCCCGATCCCGCGCGTCTTCGAGGCCCTTCTGGATCCGGCACAGCTCGCGCAATGGTGGGCGGACGATCCCGAGGTCGAGGCCGAACTGGGCGGCCACTACGAGGGGACGCTCTCCGATGGCCGGGTCGAGGGATCAATCACGGCGATCGACGGCCCCGGCACGCTGTCGTTCCTGTGGCCGGTCGCCCAACCGGAAGGACCGGTCGAGACGAGCGTGGCCTACGAGCTCAGCCCGAAAGGCCCCGAGACGTTCGTGCACCTCGTCCATCGATCCCCACTGCCGGTCCCGGGCGACTGGAGCGGTTACTGGAATGGAGCGCTCGCATCCCTGAAGGAATTCCTCGAGTCGAGCGTCCCGACGTACGCGTAGCCGATCAAGGACGACTCCCGATAGGGGCGCGTCTCTCCCGTCGCGTGTACTCTCGGACCCATGGCATCTCTGACGCCATCAAGCCCCGTTCGATTTCGGGCGAGGGAGCGAAACAGATATGCTGCGGGCGCGGACTTGTGTGGCATCGTGACCATCGTTGGAATCGTTCCTCGTCCGTACGGGGAGATGATTGGCGCAGTAGTAGCGATTATCTCAGGAATCTCACTGGGACTTCTCGCCGTCGGCTTCCCTCAGCCCACGGGCGACCCTTTACTCGAAGGAATCTTCGCCGCGGTTGTCTCCCCTCTTGGTCTAGTGCTCTTTCTCCACGGATGGCAACTTCGTAAACGTCCACCGGGTGACGGTCGACGGCTCACCGCACATTGAAGGGGTGCTCGAAGCCGCTTACTTTCCACGAAGCGCTTCTCGACCAATTTGCTCGTCGCCCGCGTCATTCGCCGACCCATTCGACGATCGTCGCCTCCCCCTGCCCTACGCCGACGCAGAGAGTCGCGAGGCCGTAGTACGGCCGCCGTTCGCGCGGTGCGCGTCGTCCCATCTCGTGGATCAGGGTGCAGACGATCCGCGCACCGGAGCATCCGAGCGGGTGACCGAGCGCGATCGCGCCGCCGTTCACGTTCGTGATGTCCGCGCGCAGGCCGAGCTCGCGGATGACGATGAGCGCCTGAATAGCAAATGCCTCGTTCAGCTCGATCAGCCCGAGGTCCTTGACGTCGAGGCCCGCCCGGGTCAGAGCCTTGCGCGCGGCGGGGACTGGACCGAGGCCCATCGTCCGCGGCTCGACCCCGGCCGCAGCGGAGGACACGATTCGCACGAGCGGAAGTAGGCCGAGTTCGCGGGCCTTGCGGTCGCTCGTCATGAGGACCGCCGCGGCGCCGTCCGTGATGCCGCTCGAATTCCCCGCGGTCACGGTGCCACCTTCTCGGAAGACCGGAGGGAGTTTCGCGAGGGCCTCGAGCGACGTGTCCGGCCTCGGAGGTTCGTCCCGGGAGACAAGGCGAGGCCCGCCCGTTTTCTGAGGAATCGGGATCGCCACGATCTCGGAAGCGAACGTGCCCGCTTCGATCGCGGCGACGGCCCGTCGATGGCTCTCCAACGCGAACCGGTCTTGATCCGCGCGGGAAATCTCCGGGCTTCGCTCTCGCAGGTTCTCGGCCGTCTCGCCCATCGAGTCGTTTTCGTATTGCGCCTTGAGCCGTGGATTAGGAAACCGCCATCCGAGGGTCGTGTCCCAGGCCGTGACGTTCCCCGTCCCGCCATCGAGGTTCTTCGGGATCGCGTACGGTGCGCGGGTCATGCTCTCGACGCCTCCGGCGACGAAGACGTCGCCTTCGTCGGCCTTGATCGCCCGCGCGGCGGCGTTGATCGCGGAGAGGCCGGAGGAGCACAGACGATTGAAGGTCACCCCGGCGACCGAGACCGGGAAGCCGGCGAGGAGCGCGGCCATCCTGGCGACATTCCGGTTGTCCTCTCCCGCCTGGTTCGCGCAGCCGAGGTAGACCTCCTCCACGATCGCCGGGTCGAGGCCCGCGCGACGCACGACCTCGCCGACGACGAGCGCCGCCAGATCGTCAGGCCGGACGTCCTTCAGGTTGCCATGATGACGCCCCATCGGAGTCCGGACGGCTCCCACGATTACCGCTTCCGTCATTCCGCCTCACCGAACGGTCGCCATCATTCCGTCGTGGGATTTGGACTTCGGGGTCGATCGTTCACGGATCGGTCGAAACAGTTTCGCACACCTCCCACCGGAAGACCGATGCCCGAGGGAAGTATACCTCTACTTAGAGGTATGAAAATGGAAATCGGCTGCGGCGCCCGGATCCGGAGTTTCGATGGCCGGCGGTACTTCTACTTCTGGCACTACGAGCGAGCCAACGGACGATCGATGAGGAAGGAGGAGTACGTCGGCCGCGTCGACTCCGAAAAGGCCCGATCCGACCTCCTGCGTCGGATGGCCTCCTATCATCGGAAGGCCGAGCAGGAATTCGCGAGGAAGCGGGTCCGGATCGAGGGCCTGATTGCCGCGAGTCATACCTCTACTTAGAGGTATGTTGTCGAGCAGCCGGGGGCGGCCCGCGCGGCCACCACCTCCCGAGCGGAGGAATCTTTATCCCGCCCCGACCCTTCGTCGCGGCGTGCGCCTTGAGGAACGACCGTTCGGCGGATTCGCCCGCGGGGCCCTGCCGGTCGGGTGTCGTCAGTGCACCGACGGCTCGAAGATGGTCCTGTTCGTCACAGGCATCTGCTCGTTCCACTGCTTCTACTGTCCCGTGTCCGATGAGAAGATGTACAAGGACGTCGTGTTCGCGGACGAAAAACGGGTGACGCGGGACGAAGACGTCCTGGAGGAGGCCCATGCGATCCAGGCGACCGGCGCGGGGATCACGGGCGGGGACCCGCTCGACGCCGTCGAGCGCACCTGCCATTACGTCCGCCTCCTGAAGCACGAATTCGGGCGGCAGTTCCACACCCATCTGTACACGATGTCGACGGATAGCGAGAAGATCCGGATGCTCGCGGACGCCGGCCTCGACGAGATCCGCTTCCACGTGCCGCCCGGCCTTTGGTCCCGGGCTCATGGGAGCGCGTTCGTTGCGGCTTCGCGCCTCGCCCGGTCGCTCGGCCTGACCGTCGGGATCGAGGTGCCCCTGATCCCGGAGCGGGAGGCCGACCTCATCCGCCTCATCGAATGGGCGGGCGACGAGGGCCTCGCCTTCGTGAACCTGAACGAGATGGAGTTCTCCGAGGCGAACTTCCCGCGGATGAAGGTCCACGGGTACACGATGAAGCATGAACTCTCGTACGGCGTCAAGGGCGCGGACCCGGTCGCCCTGCGCATCCTCGCACGGAAATGGCGGACGACGGTCCACTACTGTACGAGCGGCTACAAGGACGGATGGCAGCTCCGGTCGCGCATCAAACGGCGCGCGGAGACCGTCGCACGCCCCTGGGACATCATCACCGAGGACGGGACCCTCCTTAAGGGGATCGTCGAAGGGTCCGATCTCGAGCCGTTGAGGAAGGTCCTTGAGGCGACGTACCACGTCCCTCCGGATCTCATGGGCGTCGACGGCCCGCGGAAGCGCCTCGAGATCGCGCCCTGGATCCTCGAGGAGATCGCGCCGAAGCTTCGCCGGCCCGCGTTCCTCGTCGAGGAGTATCCGACCGCGGACGGCCTCGAGGTCGAGCGGACCCCGCTGGGGTAGGCGCGCACGTCGGGCATCGCAGTCCTTCGGGGGACGACCAGCGCCATGGTCCGCCGGTCCCGCCGCAACCCGAGCAGCTGAGCCCCCGCAACCGCCCGGACCACGCGTCGAGCCGCGCGTCCGTCCCCAATCCGTCCGGGAACTCGAGTCGGAGGCGAGCGGTCGGGACCTGGACGGCGCGGATCGAACAGAGGGAGGCCCCGGCTTTCGGATCGAACCGCTGCACGGCCTCGGTGAGGCGGCGATCCCGCTCCGCCATGATCGCGCGCAGCAGCTCTTGAGATCCGTCCGGATCGGATTCGCGGAGCTCTTCGATCGTCCGGTCGAAGTATCCGAAGATCCGACGCACCTCCTCTTCGAGAAGGCCGAGGCTCCGGGTGCGGAACCGGCCCACCTCTCCGGCCGTGATCGATCGAAGGGATTCGGCCGCCATACGATACCCCGCCTCGAGAGCCGCGGAATTCCCCGAGGAAGTTTGCGGGATGAGCTCTTCGTCCGACCGATGTGGGTCGACGGTCCACGCGGACTGCTCCGACGGCGAAACCGCGATGAGATGGAAGCTCTCGCGTTTCTCGTCTGACAGGAGCGTGACGCGGAAAGCGAAGAGCCACAGGAGCCCGTCCTCGATTCCGTCCACGTGCGAACGCACCCCGGCACCCGGACCCAGGCCGGATTCGCGGAGCGCGACCGAGATCCATTCCGTGCCGGAGACCTCGCACCGAGCCGCATCCCACTGCCCCCGGCGCGCGATGACGCCGATGAGGCGCTCCAGGAAGTAGCTGCCCGGGGCGACCAGCTCGGCCTCGAACTCCCGACTGCGCTCCGCATCGAACGTCAGCGCGAAATTCGCGGGCACTTCGAGATCGCGCTGGACCGACTCGGGTGCCTGGACCCATACGAGCGATTCGCCCGGAGACACGACGGCTCCGAGGTCTGTGAGCGCTTCGACGACGAACGGTTGCAAGGGCGGGGCGTCGCTCATGCGGAGGCCGCCTCCTCCGCACCGCCGAGGACCGCCTCGTTGACGTCCTTCACGTCCTCGTACTGGGCCCGAGCGCGGACGAGGGAATCCCCCAGGCGGCGCAAGGCAGACCGCCGGTCCTCCGCCTGCCGCAGCACCCAGATGTCCATCATCAGGTCCTCGAACGGCCGGCGCTCGTCGAGGTTCCCGAGGATCAGATCGAGTTCTCCCACAACGAGCTCGAACATGTGGATCTTGCGATCGAGGAGCTCCATCAGGTTCGCTTCGACGGTGTCTTCGGCCCACACGTTCACCACGTGGACCTCGCGTTCCTGGCCGAGCCGATGCACCCGCCCGATCCGCTGCTCGATCCGAAGCGGATTCCAGGGCAGATCGTAATTCACGACGGTCCGGGCAAACTGCAGGTTCCGGCCCTCGCCTCCCGCCTCGGTGCTCAGGAAGATGTCGGCGTCCCCGCGGAACGTCCGCACCGCCGCGTCCTTCCCCGCGGGCGAGAGGCTGCCATGGTAGGCTGCGACGCGATGCCCGTCGGCCTCGAGGACCCCCTGGAGATACTGAAGCGTCCGGAGATACTGCGTGAAGATCAGGACCTTCTCGTCGACGGACTCGAGGAATTCGCGGAGCCGTCCCGCCTTCACGTTTGAGGTGATCGCCGCGGCGTCATCTCTCAGTTCCTCGAGACGCTCCCGTTCATCCGCCCGGAAGAGCGGGCTCTGGGCGAGGCGTCGCAGCGTCTCCGCCACCGCGAACGTGCTGCTCCCGATCTCGCGTTGCAGGACGATCAGGGTCAGCCGCGCGGTCCAGGGCAAGCGACCGGACGCGGACCAATAGGCGTCCCGCACGAACTCGGTGACGTCGTCGTAGAGGCGCCGTTCCGCGGGGCTCAGACGGACGGCGAGGCTGTGCACGCGCCGCGGCGGCAACGTGAACGCGATGCCGCGGCGGTTGCGGACCATCACGTCTCGGAGGCGTCCGCGCAGCTCCGACACCCGCATCGGCACCCGCCGGTCCGGGCTCGCGACGTACCGCTCGAGGAACCGATCGTACGTGTGCAACTGGCCGGGTTTCAGGAGGGTGACGAGGTTGAAGAGCTCGTCCATGTCGTTCTGGACCGGGGTCGCGGTCAGAAGCAGCATGTACTTCTTCGAGAGTCCGGCGACGAAGCGCCAGTTCAGGCTGAAGCGGTTCTTGAGTCGGTGTGCCTCGTCCACGACGATGAGATCCCACGGCCGGGCCTGGGCCGCACGCCGATGGGGCTCGCGCTTCGCGGTGTCCAAGGACGCGATGAGAAAGGGCCTTCGGTCCCAATCCCGGACGGACCTCAGGACGGCGAAGGGCACGGCGAATTTCGTCTCCATCTCTTCCCGCCACTGGTCCGTCAGCGCGGCCGGGGTGAGGACGAGGACGCGATGGATGAGCCCGCGGACGGCGTACTCCTTGAGGACCAGCCCCGCCTCGATCGTCTTGCCGAGGCCGACCTCGTCGGCGAGGATCGCCCGACCCCGCAGGTCTCGCAGGACTCGGAGCGCGGTTCGCTCCTGGTGATCGTATCGGTCGACACCATGCAGGACCGGCCACGCGAGGAGGCGGTCGAATCCGTCGACGAGAGAGATCCGGTGGGCCTCGCCGTTCAAGCGCCACGCGCGGGGACCGTCTCCGGGAGACCCGAAGGCGCGGGCGATGAGGTCCCGATCCCCATTGTCGAATCGCAGGGGGAGGGAGGCGTCCGCCGAGGGAGGGGGCTCCCTAGCCGGGAGGGACATGAGGGGGGATCCCTTCACCTGCCACCGCAGGCGAGGCGAAAATGGCCCCGGCGGTAATAATCGTTTGGTTGAGGACGACGCGCGTCCGGAGACGTTCGACTTAGGGGTCCACGGCGGCGATGGAGGGGCCGGCGTCTCGGTTCGCCCGCCGTCCCCGGAGCAAAGACGGCAGGATCGCGAGCGTGTTGATGGCCGCGAGCCAGAGGTACGTCGTCTTGATCCCTTGCGCGAAGAGCATCCGATCCGCGTCTGAAATTCCGGCGGTGCTGCCGGACGCGATGATTTGCGTGACCAGGACGTACGGCACGGAGAAGGTGGTGATGAGGATCGCGAGGTTCAAGCTGATCGTGTATCCGACGTTGAAGAAGGTCGCTCGGAACCCGGACGCGATCCCGCGTCGCTCGGGCGGGACGGACCCCATGATCGAACTGATGTTCGGCGACGCGAAGAACCCGAGGCCCGCGCCGAAGAGCAGCATGTAGACAACGAGGTGCGAGTACGGGGTCGATTCGTCCGTCGCGGAGAACAGGAAGAGGGACAGGCTGATGACGGCCAAGCCGGACGTCGTGAAGGGCAGGTGCCCGTACTTGTCCGAGAGGCGGCCGCTCAACGGTCCCGCCGCGAGCGTGGCGATGTCCAGCGGGATCATCAGGAGGCCCGTGGTCAGGGGGCTCTGCTTCAATACGAGTTGGAAGTAGAGGCTCAGGAGGAGCAGGACCGCGCCGAAGGCGATCGCATTCAGGAGCTGGGCGACGACGCCGCCGGTGAACTCGCGGATCCGGAGGAGCTTGAGATCGAGCAGGGGGTGCGGGTGCCGCCGTTCGAGGACCACGAACAGGCCGAGGCTGACGAAGGACACGGCAAACAACGTGGCCACGGTCCTCGTCTCGGCGACCCCGTACGCCGCGAGCGTGAGGGCGAGGAGGAGGCCCATGATGAACACGGTGAACGCCGCGAAACCGCCCCAGTCGATCGGCGCACCGCGCTCGAGCTTCCCGATCTCCCGCAAGCGGAAGCGAGCCCACGCGGTCCCGAAGATCCCGATCGGCACGTTCACGTAAAACAGGGCGCGCCAATCGAGGAACGAGAGGATGATGCCGCTCAGCGTCAGGCCGGCCATGGACCCCATCCGGAAGGCCACCTGGTTGATCCCGAGGGAAAGCCCGAGCTCCTGAGACGGGGTCGCGTCGACGATCATCGCCGCACTGTTCGTGAACAGGATCGCGGAGCCGAGGCCCTGGATCGCTCGGAAGGCGATCACCTGGGCCGGGTCGAGCGCCAGGCTCGTGAGGAGGGAGCCGAGCGTGAAGACCGCGAATCCGCTCGTGTACAACTTGACGCGGCCGACGATGTCCGAGATGCGCCCGACGAGCAGGAGCGCGACCGTGCTCCCGAGGACATACGACTGGGTGATCCAGATCGCCTGCTCCGCGTCGGCCCGGAGGCTGGCGGCGACCTGCGGAAGGCCGACGATCACGATGCGGGAGTCGATCCCGGCCATGAGCACGCCCACGGTCGTGACCGTCAAGACCGTCCACTTGTACTGGATCCGGCTCGCCTCCGTCGGCGGAGTCCGGGCCGCCGCGAGCGACCCGATTTCGCGCGACGAAGCAACCGGAATACGTTAAGGTTCCTACTCACTCGTGGTGACGAGCGGACCCGGTGCCGTCATGCGACGCTCACACTCTGAATCGGATGATGGCGGGCGATCAGGTCTCGGGAGACGCGCAGGTTCTTTCCGTCCTTGCCGATCGCACGCCCCTTCTTCGTCGACTCCACGGTGACGGTGGCGTGGACGACGTCCCCCCGTTGTTCGATCTGGACGGACTTGACGTCGAAATTCCGGAACACGTTCGCGACGAACTTGTCCGGCTGCTCCGAATACTCGACGACGTGGATGTCCTTGTTGATGAGCCGCTTCAGCTTCGCGATGTTCTCGCCTTTCTTGCCGATCGCCTTGCCGATGTCGCCTTCCTTGACGACGAAGATGAGTTTGTCGCCGGCGTCGACGCAGTCCACGACCGTCGTCCGTGTAAGGTCCTGGAATAACGCGACGTACTTGATCGTCTGCTCGTCGAAAACGATCTCGGCCATGCGAATCAGACGGTCAGGATGTTCGATTCCCCGGGGCTGATCACCGCGACCGCGGCGACGGAGAACGGCACGCCACAGGCGGCGCCCAGGTCCACGTTCGTGCCGCCGAAGCGGAACAGGCGGACGTCCCCCAGGTTCCGCGTGGCGCGGACGTCCCCCAGGTTCCGCGTGGCTTCCTCGGGGCAGTTCGAGGCGAGGACCACGAGCTTCGCCTTCTTCGACTTCGCCGCGCGGCGCACCTCGCGCATGCCGAAGCGCACCTCGCCGGTGTCCGCCGCGACACGGAGGGCGCGGGGGACGTCGATCACGGGACGACCTCTTCCAGGGGCTCCTCGGGGGCCCGCACGGGGGCCGGCGGCGTCACGGCGGGTTTCGGCTTGGCGACGGCCGTCGGCTTCGAGGCCCCCGGAGGCGGCTTGTAGATCAGGTTGACCGCGCCCGTGCCGAGGGTGACGGGTTGGCCCACGATCACGTTCTCCGCGACGCCGTCGAGGTAGTCCACCTCACCCGTGATCGCGGCGCGGAGCAGGTGATGGGCCGTGATCTCGAACGCGGCCCGCGCGAGCACGGAGGACTTGCGTCCGGAGATGCCGTGGCGGCCGATCGCCTTCACATCCCCGTCGTTCGTCATCATGTCGGAGACGAGCATGATGTGGCGGATGTCCACGGTCAGGCCCTGCTCCTGGAGCGTGTTGTACGCCTCGTTCACGATCGCGTTCCGCGCGGCCTCGATCCCGAGGACCTCGTAGATCTCCTGGACGGAGTTCGTGGTCGTCCTCGATGCGTCGACGTACGGGAGCTCGAGGATCTTCGAGAGGTTCGATCCTTCCGTGTAGATGACGTAGCCCTCGCCGCGCTTCTTGATGATCGCTCGCGAGATCCCGTCGATCCCCTTGATCTTCATCATGCGGACCTGTTCGACGAGGCGCTGGAGCTTCTTGAACGACGGTTCTCCGGCCTCGACGACGAGCGCCCTCGCCTTCTTCTCCGCATTCCCGACCTGGCGGCGGACCTCTTGGATCTCGCCGAGTTTCTTCAGCTTCTCCTCGAGCTCCGGCCACGTGACGCCGCGCGACTTCATGCGGTGATCGTCCGGATACGCGAGGACCCGCATGTTCACGAGGTCCGTCTCGATCGAGGCGATGTCCTCGAGGCTGGTCATCTCGATCTCGGTCGCGATCTTTCGCATCCGCTCGAGGTCCGTGTGGCCCGACTTGACGTACAGCTCCATGATCGGGGTCGAGGGCACGCGCCGCGCGTCGACGATCTCGATGAGCCGCGGGAGACCGAGCGTGACGTTCATCTCCGCGACGCCGGCGTAGTGGAACGTCCTCATGGTCATTTGGGTTCCGGGTTCCCCGATCGACTGCGCGGACACGATTCCCGCGGACTCGTTCGCATCGATCGCGTGGAGGTCAAACTTCTCGCAGATTCGCTGGAGGACCTCTTGAAGGCGTTTCTTGCTGAGCTTGAGTCCATGAAGTTTCTTCGAGAGCTCCGTCACGACGAACCGCGGGAGCCATCGTCCGATCTCCTTCAACCCGTCGAGGATCTCCTGCTCGCCCGCCGAGAGCGGCGGCGCCTTGACGGGGATCGTGAGCGGCGCTTCCGGCTCCGCCTCGGCCGCCTTCGCCGAGGGCCGCCGCGCCCGGGCCGCGGGCTTGGCCTTCTCGCGCTTGGGCGCCGGCTTCGCCTCCGCGGCGGCAGGCGCCGTGCCGAGTTTCTTGAGGACCTTCTCGGCTTCTTTCTTGGGGATGAACTTCGCGAGCCGCTCCGGCTTCGAGGCCGCGAGCTTCTCCAGCGTGAAGCCGGCGTCCGCGAGGATCTCCGCGGTCTTCTTCGAGATCCCGCGGTTCCGCAGCGCTTGAATCGTCGTCGCTCGGGCCATCGTCACTCCTCCGACGGAGGCTCTTCCTCCTCGACCTCGACCTCTTCCTCGGAGATCTCGACGTACATGTCCTTCTCCGTGAGGCCGTACGAGGCCATCTCCTGCTCGCGGAGCCGCTCCTTCCATGAAGGCTCCTCGCCGAGGACCTCTTGCAAGATGTCATCGATGTCGACCGCGCGCCCCTGGACGCTGCGGGACGGATCGACGCCGTCCTCCCCGAACTTGAACTGGATGATCGTGTCCGCCGTGTTCCGGACCGTGCCGTCTTCCTTGACTTTCAGGTCCTCGAGGGCGTTGATCAACCGGCGCTGCATGTACCCCGACCGCGACGTCCGCACCGCGGTGTCGACGAGGCCTTCCCGTCCGCCCATCGCGTGGAAGAAGTATTCCGTCGGGTGGAGACCGCTCTTGTACGACGACTTCACGAAGCCCTTCGCCTCCGCGCCGAGATCGCCCTTCTTAAAATGCGGGAGCGTGCGGTTCCAGTAGCCGCGGCTCAGCCGCTCCCCCCGGACGGCCTGCTGCCCGATCGATCCGGCCATCTGGGAGAGATTGAGCATCGAGCCGCGAGCCCCGGATCGGGCCATGATCACCGCGCTGTTCTCGATGCCCAGGTGCTTGCCCGCGATCTGGCCGGCCTGGTCCCGCGCGCGGCCGAGGATCTTCATCGCCTCGACCTCGAGCGTCTCCTCGAGGGACCGGCCGGGCATCTGCTCGAGCTCGCCCCGCTTGTACGACTCCACGAGGTCCTCGACCTTCTCGATCGCGGTCTTGAGGACGTCCGTGATCTGCTTCTTCGCCTCCTCCGGGATGTCCTCGTCGTCGATTCCGGTCGTGAAGCCGCGGATCATGATCGCGCCAATCGCCATCTTCGTAGCTCGGTCGATGAACTCCCGCGCGGCATCCGGGCCGTAGTCCCGGGCCAACTTGTCCACGATCTTGCCCTTGAAGGCGCCAATCGCGTTCTCGTCGATCGTGCCGGACGCGATGACGCCGTTCTTGATCACGACGAGCGAGTCTTCGTCCTTCAGTTCCTTCAACCCGATGTCGCCTTTCGGCGCGATCGAGGATTTGAACGTCATGCTCAGGTTCTTCGGCAGGATCGCGGAGAACAGCGCCTTCCCGGACCAGAACTCCTTGCCGCCGCGCTTGATGTCCGCCGGTGGAAGGTCCCGCATGTCGATCTTGGTCAGGATGAACGTGACCTCCTCCCGCGTGAACTTGCTTTCCTTGTGCGTCAGGAGGAACGAGCCCGAGATGTGATCGTGGATGCCGCCGATGACCGGGCCGCCGAACCGCGGGGAGAGGATGTGCTCCTGCACCCGCATGAGGACCCGGGCCTCCGCGCGCGCTTCCTCGCTCTGCAGGACGTGCAGGTTCATCTCGTCGCCATCGAAATCCGCGTTGTACGGCGGACACACGGCGAGGTTGAAGCGGAACGTCTTGTGGGGCATGACGCGGACCTCGTGCGCCATCATCGACATGCGGTGCAGGGAGGGCTGCCGATTGAACAGCACGATGTCGCCGTCCACGAGCTGCCGCTCGACCGTGTATCCGATCTCGACGGCCTCCGCAACGACCTCCGCGTTCTTCTCCGTCACGCGGATCCGCCGGCCGTCCGGGCGGATGACGTAATTCACGCCGGGCGCATACTCTCCGAGAGGGCCGAGCGGCGTCGGACCGCGCTTCACCCATCCCTTGACGATGTCCAGGTTGTACGCCTGGACGTGGACCGGGACCGTCAGCTCGCGGGCCGCCTCGACCGGGACGCCGACCTCGTTGATCGACAGGATCGGATCCGGAGAAATGACGGTGCGGGCCGAGAAGTTCACCCGCTTGCCCGACAGGTTCGACCGGAAGCGGCCTTCCTTCCCTTTCAGCCGCTGGACGAGCGTCTTGAGCGGGCGTCCGGACCGGTGCCTCGCCGGCGGGATGCCGGACGTCTGGTTGTCGAAGTACGTCGTCACGTGATACTGCAGGAGCTCCCAGAGGTCCTCGACGATCAGCTGGGGCGCACCCGCGTCCCGGTTCTCGCGAAGACGTTGGTTGATCCGCAGGACGTCGACGAGCTTGTGCGTGAGGTCGTCCTCCGAGCGGTCGCCGCTTTCGAGGGTGATCGACGGACGCACGGTGACGGGCGGGACGAGCAGCGCGGTCAGGACCATCCACTCGGGTCGCGCGACCTCGGGGTTCATCCCGAGGACCCGGAGGTCTTCGTTCGGGATCCTCTCCAGGCGTTCGCGCACCTCTTTCGGGGTGAGCTTGTGACCGTCCTCGCGGAACGTTGTTGGCTTGTCGAGGGTGACCTTGCCCTGTTCCTCGCCGCAATGGGGGCAGCGCTGGCGCTTCTGGGCCTCCCGCGCGGTCTCCTTCGTGACGAAGCCGACCTCCGTCACGTCGCCCCCGAGCTCCTCGACCTGTTCCATCTCCGCCATGTACTCTTGCGCCTGCTGGCGCGTGAGGAGGAGGCGTCCGCACTTTCGGCACGTCGCCTGGAGGAGCTTCTTGATGTCCTTCACATACCCGACGTGGATCACCGGCATCGCGAGGTCGATGTGGCCGAAGTGACCCGGGCAGTCGTCGACCTTCCCGCCGCACGTCTTGCACCGGAGGCCGGGCTCGATGACCCCGAGGTGGGAATCCATCAAGCCCATGTCGATCGGGAAGCCGTCGTCGTCGTAGGTGTCGGCCGTGATGATCTTCGTCGCCGACATCCGACGGATCTCATCGGGGCTCAGGAGAGCGAACTTGATCGCCTGGATTCGCTTCGTGACCCCCCTCATTGAAGGCATCATCGCATGTCCTCCAGCTGCAGACGCATGACGACCCCCAGCGACAGGAGTTCGTCCAGGAGGAGTTTGAACGCGTACGACGTCTGGACGGGATAGATCTTCGACGTGTTCTCGCAGACCGGACATCGGAGGTTCCCTTTCCGATCCTTGATCGCGAAGTGACCGCAGTCCGGGTTACCGCACACATATTGGATCGTCCCGTCCGATTCGTCGAGGAGACGGTCCTTGATCACCATCGCGGCGCCGTGGCCGATCAGGCAATCCCGTTCCATCTCACCGAACCGCAGGCCGCCCTGGCGGGACCGGCCTTCCGTCGGCTGCCGCGTGAGGATCTGCACCGGGCCCCGCGACCGGACGTGGAGTTTCCCGGAGACCATGTGGTGGAGCTTCTGGTAGTAGATGACGCCAATGAAAATCTCCGCGGGGATCATGCGGCCCGTGCGGCCGTCGTACAGGATCTCCTTGCCGTTCGACCGGAACCCGTTCTCCACGAGGGCGTTCCGCATCGCCTCTTCCCGCTCGCCGGAGAAGGGCGTGCCGTCGATGAACCGACCTTCGAGACAGCCGACCTTCCCGCCGATCTGCTCGAGGACATGGGCCACCGTCATCCGGGACGGAATCGCATGGGGATTGATGATCAGGTCCGGGATGATCCCTTGCGCGGTGAAGGGCATGTCTTCCTGCGGCGCGATGAGCCCGATGACGCCCTTCTGCCCGTGGCGCGACGCGAACTTGTCACCCAGCTCCGGGACCCGGAGGTCGCGCACCTTCACCTTCGCGAGCTTCGAGCCGTTCTCGCTCTCCGTGAGCATGACGGAGTCGACCCAGCCGCTTTCTCCGTGTCGCACGGTGACGGACGTCTCGCGGCGCTTCTGCGGGGTCAGGAAGTCCGTCTCCTCTTCGAGGAAGCGCGGCGGACTCGTCTTCCCGATCAGGACCTCGCCGCCCTGGACGAGGACCTCCGGCGAGATGAGGCCGTCATCCGGCGTGAGGTTCGCGTACGACAGGTCCGCGCGGGCGCCCCGGACGTCCGGGGACGGGATCTCGAAGTGGTCTTCCTGACCGCCCGGATACCGGCGCTCCTCCGCGCGGTACGTCCGCATGAACGACGAGCGACCGAGGCCACGATCGATCGAGGCTTTGTTCATGACGATCGCGTCCTCCATGTTGTACCCGTGATGGGACATGACCGCGACGACGAAATTCTGGCCCGCGGGACGCTCGTTGAAGGACACGTACTTCATCGAGTCCGTCTGCACGAGCGGCTGCTCCGGGTAGTGGAGGAGGTGGCTGCGCGTATCCGGCCGCAGTCGGTAGTTGCTCGATCCGAGGCCCAGGGATTGCTTCGCCATCCCGGCGCCCATCGTGACGCGCGGGGACGAGTTGTGCTCCGGATACGGGACCACGCCAGAGGCGACCCCGAGGATCACCATCGGGTCGACCTCGATGTGTGTGTGCTCTTTCGTGATCGCCGCTTTGACCGTGAACGTCTTGTGGCAGTGTGCGCACAGCAGCTCGGCCTCGTCGTCGCGGCTCCCCATGTTCGCCCACGTGACGTCGTTCCGGCTCAGCGGGTGCTTGCATTCCTTGCACCGGCTCGGGACGTCGTACGGATAGATTGCGATGAACGTGTCTTCCTCCTCTTCCGCGTCGATCCACTCGACGATCCCGTTCCGGACGAGGTCGGAGAACCGGAGGCGGCCCATCTTCAGTTCGTCCACGTGCTTCCGCGAGAAGACGATGTGGCCATCCTTCACGACGAGCAACGGGCGCCGGATCCGGCCCTCGTCGCAGTTGATGATGATCTCTCCCATGTTTTCGTCAAGGCGGACATTGACTTCGTGGCTCAGGAGACCCGATCGCCGACGCTCCCGGATCTCGGCCACGAGCACTTTCGGGTCCTCGTGGAGCCCCACCAGGTCCCCGTTGACGTAGACGCGGGTGAGCTGGGTCTGCTGGCCCTTGACCTGTTTCGTTCCGAGGTCCGCCAGGAGGAGCTTGACCTCTTCCTCCGGGAATCCCTCCGACACGTCGATCACGAGGGCGCAGTTCTTGACCAACCCGCAATTCTGGCCTTCCGGCGTCTCGTTCGGACAGAGGCGGCCCCACTGGGTCGGATGGAGGTCGCGCGCCTCGAAGTGCGGCTGGGACCGGGTGAGCGGAGATGTGACGCGCCGAAGATGGCTCAGCGCGCTCATGTTCGACGTGCGATCGAGGAGCTGGCTGACGCCGGCGCGCCCGCCGACCCAGTTGCCTGTCGCCAGCGCGTGGAGCAGCCGCTGCGTGAGGAGGTCCGGCCGGATCGCCGAGGAGATCTTCAGTTCGCGGCGGCGCGCGTAGGATCGCTCCAGCTGGTACTTGAGATCCTTCACGAGGTTCGCGAAGGCGACCCGGAACAGGTCCTCCATCAGGTCCCCGGCGAGTTTCAGTCGCTTGTTCGCGTAGTGGTCCTTGTCGTCCTCGCGACGCATGCCGAGGGACAGCTCGAGGACCGTGCGGGCGACGCGTCCGAGGAAGATCGCCTTCTTGATCCGGTCCTCGCGGGTGTCGCCGAGGTGCGGGAGGAGCGACCGGTCGAGGATCGACTCGACCTTCTTGATCCGGTATTCCTTCGCCTGGCCCGTCGCGAACTTCTTCTCGAGGTAGTTGATCGCGTCGTCCCGCGTGAAGATCCCGTTCGGCGGGTAGATCTTCTTGTTCTGGCATTCCTCGATGTTCGCGTAGACGATGTTCGCCATCTCGGGCGTCGAGACGACCGCGTTGTAGATGTCCTCGTCCTTCTCCATGCCCAGGGCTTTCATGAGGATGATCAGCGGGATCTGCCCGGACGCGGTCGGCACGCTGACGATCAGCTGCCCGTCCTTCTTCTTCTCCATCAGGGTGAGGGCGCGGTACCCCTCTTTCTGGGAGAAGACCTTCGCGACCTCGACCTTGCGGCCGTACCGTTCGTTGAACTCGACGAGGACGCGGTTCGGCGCGAGATCCTCGAGCGAGATCAGGGCCCGCTCGGTCCCGCCGATGATGAAGTACCCGCCCGGGTCGTACGGGTCCTCGCCCATCTCGATGAGCTTGCGCTTGTACTCGTCGGAGGTGAGCTCCCCTTCCGTCTCCATGTTTTCCTTGTAGAGGAGGCACCGCTTCGACTTGACCATGATCGGGAAGTTGCCGATGTGCACCCGCTCCGGCTCCCGTTCGATGCCGTTCTCGATGACCGTGAAGTCGAGGTAGATCGGGGCCGTGTAGTTCAGGTTCCGAAGGCGCGCTTCCATCGGGTTCAGGGGGTGCGTGGCCCCGTTCGCCTCCTTGACGACCGGCAGGCCCAGCGTGATCGTCGGTTTCGCCTCGAGGTCGATTCGCCCGCGATCGTCCCGCTTCCGGCCGATCCGGATCTCGATGACGTCGCCTTCGGTTCGGTCTTCGTCGAGCTTGATGATGCCGCGGCGTTCGTCCTCGGGCGACGACCGCAGGTTGTCCACGATCCGCTGCATCCGCGAATTCGGATTGTCGATCGTCGGGAGGAAATCGTTGAAGGAGGCGATGTGATGGTTTACGATGGAGCGTTCTCGGAAGAACGCGTCGATGAGTTCGCGCATTCCCTACCTCCCGATGACGAGGCGATAGGCCTCCGACACGCCCGCGGTCCCGCTCACCCGCGTCACGCGGATGATCCGACCTTCCTCGATGGGCCCCTCGATCTTCTCGAGGACCTGGATCACGGGATCGCTCTTCCGAATCTTCGGGAGCTGGTCTCTCGTGATCTTCATCCCCTTGAATACCCGTTCGGCCTCTTCCTCCGGCACGAGCCGATGCTCTGGTACTAGCTGATGCTCCAACACGTTAAACCTCAAGGGGAGGTCCTCCCTGGGCGACCGTTTTCCACCTGGCATGTCACGCGCGCGCGAGCCGTACGGGCCCGCGGGGACTTTCGGGGACCCCGCGCGCTCCGCAGGGCCCGTTCGAACCCCGGACCACCCGGTTTCTTTCCGTTCTCCGGTGAAGAAGGACGGCTAAAAGCCGGATGCTCTTTCTAGGGACGGTGTTGGTTCGCCATCCTACCTAGCTGAGCTACGGGCCCTCCGGCTAGCGGCGGCGACATGCGACCGTTTGCCAAAACGAGCCTTCGTATTAAAGTTTGCGGTGCGCGCAAACCTTCTTGGCGGATCGAATCGGAGGGGCCATAATTATTCAGCGCGCAGGATATAGATGGCCCGGGAGCACAACGATTTATAGACCCACTTCATCCCGCGTTTCGTGATTCGCGCGGAGAGCCGCTGCACGTCGTGCGGCGCCGTCCTGTCGGGAAAAGGCACGACCTTGTTCCCGTGCCCGAGCTGCGGCAAAGCGAGGATCGGGCGGTGCGCGCGATGCCGCGACCAATCCGTTGCGTATCGATGCCCGGCCTGCTCGTTCACCGGGCCGTGAGGTGCGTCATGGGATCCGTGGCGGTCACGTTCCGAATCATGCCCGACGATGCCGACACGGACCTCGAGTCGATCCGATCGCGTGTCCGTTCGACGCTCGGGGGCGCGCTTCGCGATCTGCGCGAGCAGCCCGTCGCGTTCGGGCTGAAGGCGATCCTCGCGATCGTGGTCGTGAGCGACGCGTCGGGAGGGTCCGACCTCCTGGAGCAGTCCCTGGCCGCCATCCCCGGAGTCGGGAGCGTCGAGACGGTCGACGTCACCCTCGTGTAGGATGCCCAAATCAAATCGATGGCCTGCGTCCTTATGCGGGGTTTCGTCTTACCGCAAACGCACGATGGGGGAGCCGCGCGGATGAAAGGCGTATCGGTCCCGCGAAAAATCTCCCGGGACGATTTGGTGGCCGGCATCGCGGCACTGCCGATCGGCATCGTCGCGGGCGTAACGGGCGTCGGGGGAGGAGAGTACCGGGCACCCGTCCTCCTGAGCTTGCTGCGGAATGTCCGTTGGACGATTGCCGGGAATCTGCTCGCGGGAGTGCTCGTCGGGATTTCGACCGCCCTCCTTCGGGGCGCTCTCTCTCAACCGTTCGACATTCTCCTCCTTGCCGCCACGATGATGGTCGGGTCCTTGCCCGGTGCATACGGCGGAGCGGTCCTCGCGCGCCGAACGCCCTCGAAGTGGCTCAAAGGCCTTCTCGCCGGCATCCTCGTGACGACGGCTTTGCGGCTCCTATTGTTCGAGTCTCCCTCGCCCGGTCCGTTTTCGTTTGGACTCGAACAGGCGATGCTCGGATTGGTCGTCGGACTCGGCATCGGCCTCACGTCCGGCCTGCTCGGGGTCGCGGGCGGCGAATACCGCATTCCCGCGCTCATCCTGATCTTCGGCATTCCCGCCATCCTGGCCGGGACGATCAGCTCGCTCGTGTCCTTGCCGCAGCAAATCGTCGGCTTCCTCACGCACCGCCAGATGGGTCAGGCCACTCGCAGAACGCTGCGTCTCGCGCTCATCATGGGCCTGGTTGGGATCGCGGGTGTAGGACTCGGAGTTGCCCTCTTGCAACGCACGACGAATGTGACCGTCACGAGAATCCTCGCCTTCCTGATGCTGCTCGCGGCCGCTCGAATCGCATGGGAGATCCGAAGCCCCGACGTCAAGGAGGACCCGGCCATGAGCGGGGCGTCGAGCTCCCGCGATGCCGAGCCCTAGGCCCCCTTCCGCAGGATCAATACGGGGCACTTCGCGAGCTTGACGATCCGGTCTTCGACCGGTCCGAGGGAGAACTTTCGGAGCCCGCCGGGCGACGTCGCACGTATCATGAGCAAGGAAGCTTCCGCGCTCTCGCGCAGCGCCTCCGATTCCCATTGGGTCGAGTAGATGACCTTCGGTTCGACCGTCACGCCGCGCTCGTGGGCGCGGCCCTCGAAGCGCGTGCTCTCCTGCTTGAGACGCTCGGCTTCAGACGGATCGCTTGCGAGCGCCACGACTTCGACGACGGGATGGTCCTCAGCGGCGAGGATCAGCGCGAGGTCGTCGATCCCCTCGAGGCTCCAGATCGGACTCGTCAGGACGACGATCCGGCGCAGGGGCCGTCGGAATCCCTGGGTCTTGAACACGATGACGTCGCACGGCGCGTTCTCGATCAGGTAGTCGATGTTGCTCCCGAGGACCCGGCGGTCCCCTTCGATCCGCTCGCCCCGCCATCCCATGACGAGGAGGTTCACCGCCTCCTCGCGGATCGTGTCGAGGATGATCTCGTACACCTTGTGGCCGATCTTGACGACCGGGCGGGTGTCGACCCCCAGATGCTCCCCGATCCGGGCGAGCCGCTGAAGCCCGCGAATTCGATCGTCGACGTAGCGGAAGCGAATCGCCTTCGGCGGGAGGTTTCGAGGGATCTCGACGACGTGGAGGAGGCTGAGCTCCGCGTTCTTGGCGCGGGCGATGCGCGCGCCGAGTTCGACCAGGGACTCGTCCTCGAACTCCCGGAGCGGGAGGAAGACGCGATACCGCTCAAGCTCCACGTGGTCCTCCGACGTCGCCAGGATGTCGCGCACCTCCCTGGCCGCGTTGGCCGGAGCCGGACGGCCCGCGGTTCGGCGGCCTCCGATCCAATGATACGCGAGCCCGACCGCGAGCCAGACTCCGCCGAGGAACATGGCGAAGGTCCCGGGCGGAATCGGCGCGTCCCTCCGGGCGGGGTAATTCCACAGCAGCGCACCGAGAGCCAGGTTCAGCGCAATCGCGGCCATCGGGACCGCAGGCACAAGCGGCACCCGGAAACCGGGCGCGCTCCTCCGCTCTCCCCGGCGCAAGGCGATGACGGACGCGTGGACGAACGCGAAGAGACCGAGGAACGCGAGGCTCGCCAGGATCGCAATCGTTTCGATGGTCAGGAAGACGAGGACCCCCGCGCCCACGAACGTGAGGGCGACGGCGGCGGGAGGCACTTCGCGTCCTCGGATCCGCGCGAGGATCCCGGGAAGGAGGCGATCGCGCGCCATGCTGAACGAGGTCTTGATGGCTGCGGTCAGGTTCGAGTTCAGGGCGCCGTACATCGAAACGACGCCGATGATCAGGACAGAGTCCCGCACAAACGGTTGCCCGATGAAATACCGGACACTCAGGAGGACCATGTCTTCCGACCCGCCGATGCAGGCGCCGCACACGGGCCAACCGGACAACTCGCTGGCCGGCACGTTACCGAGCACCGCGAGGAAGAACCCGCCATAGACGAGGAACGCGAGGAGCAGGGCGAGGAAGACGCCTCGCGGCACATTGCTCTCGGGGTGCTTCACCTGGTCGGACAGCTGCGCGACGACCTCGAAGCCCTGGAACGCGATGAAGAGCACGCCCGCACCGAGCATCAGCTCGAGCGAGGAGACCGGCGCTCCGACTGCGAATCCCCGCGGCGGACCCGGTTGGAAGACGGAAATCGCCCCGAGGACGGCAACGAGGACGATCAGCAGGATCTTCCCCAACGTCAACCGGCCGAGCGCGCGGAGAGGGAGGTGAACGCGCGCGAAGTGTGCGGCCGCGGAGATTGCGAGGACAGCGAGCGCGACGAGGCTGACCTCCAGCGGGTTGGGACCGAAGAACGACGATTGAACCGAGGGACGGACAAGCTCGACGAGGAAGATCCCGAGGCCGAGAGCGCTCAACGCGGAGGCGGCGATGTGCCCGCCCCACGAGAGCCAGCCGCTCAGAAACCCGCTTGGCGCGGGCAATGCGCTCCTCACCCACACATAGGCGCCTCCCGAGGCATCGGGCCGGCCCGACGCGAGCTCGGCGTACGCCATCCCGGCGAGGGCCGCGATGACAGCGGCGATCGCGAGGCTCAAGAGGATGAGCGGACCGGCGACCGCGTACGCGGCGCCGACCAGCAGGAAGATCGCGGCGCCGACCATCGCGCCGAGCGCCGCCATCGTGATGTCGAACAGGCCGAGGTCCCGGGTAACTCGCACGCGGACGGAGGCCGACGCGGGTCCGGCACCGGACACGGAGGGCCGGAGAATGGGCCGGCTACTTGAGCCTATGGCGGTGCGCCGGATGAGCGAGGGTCCGTCAAGTCCGAGGACCTGCGAGCCGCCTACGGTTGCGATGCGGATTTCGCGGCGGTCTTCGCGATCGTTTCGCCCAGGGTGCGGAACACGAGCTCGACGTTCTCGCCGGTCTTCGCGGAGCTGAAGAAGTACGGAGCCTCGAAGGCCTCCGTGGCCTGTTTCACCTGCTCCTCACCGAACGCGGCTTGGTCCTTCAGGTCGATCTTGTTGATCGCAAACGCGACCGGGATCTCGCCGACGGTCCGGAACACGGACTCGACCCACGAGTCGAGGTCCTCCAGCGTGTCGTAGCGGGTGATGTCGGCGACGGCGAGGATCCCCTGCGCCCCGTGGAAGTAGGCCTCGCGAAGGAGCTCGCGGAATCCCTTCGAGCCCATGATGTCCCAGATCGTCATGTCCATCTGGATCGCGTCCCCGCCTTTCGGATTGAGGGCGAGTTCTTTCTTCGAGACTTTCGCGCCGAGCGTTACGATGTATCGATCGTCGTACTCGTTCAGGACGTAGCGTTTGATCAGCGAGGTCTTGCCCACCGCGTGCTCGCCCACGAGGCAGACTTTCACCTTCATTCGCCGCGGCTCCATCATGTCGGTCCTCGGAGGGATTCGAGAAAATCCTTCGACGATTTGCGCTATTCGTTAGGGTCTATTTAGTCGTTACCGAGAAAAACGCAGGTCTTGCGACCCATGACGCGGTGCACGCAACCCTTGAAATAACGACGCTGGGATGCGGACGCGTGGACGCGTTCGCGGCGACGCGACTCGCGGCCGGCACCGCCTTTCTCGTCGTCGCTGCGACGTCCGACCTTCGGACGCGACGCGTCCGCGACCCGTTGTGGATCGGCCTCGGAACGCTGGGACTCGTCCTCCTCGCCTCGCAGCTCCTTGTGGAGTCTGTACCGTGGCCGGCGTGGTTGTTCGCGGGCTCCGCGGCCCTTCTCTTCTACGCCGTCTTTTTCGGACGGCCGCTGACCGAGGAGGACGGATTCCACGCCCGGCCGGCTCGGATCGCGTTGTTCCTTGTTGCGGGCGTGATGTGGATCGCGCCGCTCGCGCTCACGGGCGCCGTTCCGGCCACCGGATCGACACCCGCGTTGGCATCGACGCCCATCATGATCGTCGTGTATCAGGGGCTCTACCGACTCCGAGTCCTCCACGGCGGCGCGGATGCCAAGGGCCTGATGGCAATCACGCTCCTCGTCCCGACCTATCCGGATGCCCTGCCTTTCCCTCTCTTGATTCCGGACCCGCGGGTTGATTCGGTCCTGCGGATCGTCTTCCCGTTCTCGCTGGTCGTGTGGGTGGACGCCGCGATCGTGTCGCTGGCCATCCCGATCGGGCTGTTCATCTTCAATGCGCTCCGCGGAGACTTCGCGATCCCGCAGGCGTTCCTCGGTTACCGGGCCCGACTCGATCCGTTCCCGGCCAACACGTGGCTCATGGAGAAAATCACGCCGCGAGGAGAACACGTCCTCGTCTTGTTCCCGAAGCGCAGAGATAATCCGGCCGACGACATCGCCCGGTTGCGCGCGGCCGGCGTCGATCGCGCCTGGGTGACGCCGAAGACCCCGTTCATGCTCCCGCTCCTTATCGGATTCGTGCTTGCCTTCCTCGCGGGGAACCTCCTCCTCGCGGGGCTCGGCCTGGGTCGCTAGACCTCGTCCATCGAAATCCTGATATATCGCGCACTGTCTCGCCCGTCTCAGCAGTGGTTTGACGGCCAAAGCGGCGGGGATACACCCGGTCCCATCCCGAACCCGGAAGTTAAGCCCGCCCACGTTCCCTGCGGTAGTGCAGTGCGCGAGCCTGCGCGAAGCCTGCCTTCCTTTGAGGAGGGCTTACTCTCCATTCCTTCGAGCGGTGCTTCGCCCGGACCTTCAGTCCGAGGATGATGAGGGGGACTGCCGCGACGAACATCATGTCGGAGAGCTCGGGGATCGAGACGGTGACGGAGGACGTGCTCCCGATCAGCGGATAACCGCCGACCGTCGTGTAGTTGAGGAACGCCCAGTTCACGAGCTGCGTGCCGCTGAAGCTCGCGTTCACGCGAGCCGTCATCGTGAGGCTGTGTGGGCCCGGCGCGACGTTCGTGAAGTTCCAGTAGAACGTGCGTCCGTTGTTCCAGGTCGGCGCGGGCGTCGCGCCGATGTAGTCGAACCCGGTCGGCAGAGAGTCCTTGATCGTGAGCGTGCCCGCGGCGACGGAGCCTGTGTTGTTGTAATAGATCCGGAAGGTCACGAGGTCTCCCGCTTTCGCGTTCGTCGGGGTGGCCGTCTTGACGACCGTGATAGTCGGCCGCGACACGGTCGTGTTCGCCCATCCGCGGCTCCTCGTAAGGGACCGCGAGAGCTGGTCGGTGTAGTCCAAGGTGACGGTGTTGCGAAGGACTTGCCCATCGGTCGTTGTCGCGGCCACCTGGACCGCGACCGTGAAGGAATGGGCCCCCGGCATGACGTTCGTGAACACCCACCCGTAGGTCGGGCCGATGATGTAGCTGTACGGGACACTCGAGGACGAGTAGACGACGCCCGAGGGCAGCGTGTCGTTGATCCAGGTCGTCTTCGCCATCCCGGTGTCGGTGTTGTTATAGTACAACGTATACGTGATTAGCTGGCCGGGGGCGGCGACGGTGCGGCTCCCCGTCTTGACCACGGTGATCGTCGGGCGGTGTCGATCGTTCGCCCGGCTCGGTGACGGCGACAGCGAGATGTAGAAGTCGGCCGGGTCGCTGTTCGTGTCCATCGGCTTTCCTGTGATCGGGTCTTTGAAACGGGCCCACGTCTGGCCGCTCCCGACGCTCGGAGAGTACGCCGTCTGGTCGACGACGGTCGTGCCTTGCCGCAACAGGAGCTGAGCGTTCCCGTTCGGGAGGGAGTTGGTGGGCAGAGCTGTCGAGAGATACTCGAGCCCCGATCCCCAAGCGCCGAGGGTCTGCGTCGTGAAGGTGAAGATGACGTTGATTTGGTTCCCACGGACCAGAGCGAGGTTCCAGCCGTTCAAGGTTATCGGAATCGCGGTGGGGTTCGCCAGTTCGACCCACTCCGGGTTCGGTTGAGGAGAGACCTCGTTGATCACCGCGTTCGTCGCGGCCTGTGCGCCGATCGGGAATAGGGCGACGGCGGAATCCGGCAACGCGACATCGTAGCCGAGGCGCCAGTCCGACGCGAAATATGCGACCTGATAGCCGGCAGCCAAGCCGAGCACGCTGGCGTTCACGGAGAACTCCATTCGGTGGGCGTCCAGGGCGACGTCAATCGGCCGGACGACGTTCCATGGATTCGCCTGCGCGGGCGCGAACGCGTACAGGCCGCTCGAGTTCACCGCGCCGTTCCGACCGATCACGGCGATGGCGTAGTCGAACCCGTAGATCCGACCCTGGACGTCGGCCCACAGGCCGGTCGCGCTCGAGTTGTCCGCATCGATGTATGCGTACACCACATCCACCCCTTCCTCGGGCGGCAGGCCGATCGGGCAGATGTAACGGGTCACGATTCGGCCGGCGTACGGAGCCGGGTACCACGCGGGAATCGTCGTGTTCAGCCAGCAGTCCGGCCCAGCCGGGTAATCGACGATCCCATCTCCATCGACGTCACCCCCGGTCCGATCGTCGGTGATGTTGTCGTTGTTGAAGTCCCGCGTGAGGTTCGGCCCGAGCTGGTTCTCCACCGCGTCCGGAACGGTGTCGAGGTCGGTGTCGACCGGGACCGAATAGGTCCGGCTGCGCGTCGTCGGGATGTCTTGTCCACCGAGCAGGCGCCCATCCACGCGGACGTAGCCCGTGAAGTTCGTCCCGACGTCCACCGCGGTCGCGACGAGATCGACGTTCGCGTCGTACTCGGGCGCGCCCGTCCGGTTCGTCACATCGCCGAGCGCGTCTTGCCCGTAGGGCCGCCCGCGCCAGTCCCCGAACGCGCCATCGACCCGGAGGTTCGTGGGCGCGGCGCCCAGGTAGACGAGGCCAGTCTCCGGCGGACGGAAGCTGACGGTTCCGTTTGAAGTGATCCCGGTCACGGATAACCCGAACGTGGAGGTCGGGGTGAGGTTCGCCCATCGGGCTTCCACCCAGAGGACTTCGGGTCCGGTCACGAGCTCGTTCATCGGGAGGCTCACCGCCGTCCCCGCGATCGTGGCGTTCGAGAGGAACGGATCGGCCGCATCGAGGGCGCCACTGCCGTCGTCGCGGTACAGGGAGAGGTCCACGGCGTCCGCGGAGGATCCGGAGCGGCTCACGTTCAGGGCGGAGAGGTAGGGGACGCCCCCGAGGGGAGTAAGAGTGAGTCGCAGGAACGCGACACTCGGGCTCACGACAATGTCCGGTGCAATCGTCTGCTGGCCCATGACGACGGAGGGCCGGCTCGGGATCAAGGAGCCGTCCGCCGGGTCGCGGTCCCCGAGATTGTCCGCGGCGTAGACGAGGATGCGCGTCTTCGCGGGATCCGCGACGGTCGTGCGGAGTTCGAGCTGTTGGCCGCTGACTGCCGCGTCCGCCGAACCGCCGGGGACGAACCGCTGCCAGTCGTTCGACCGGAGGCTCCCCGATTCGTTGAAGCGGAAGCTGTCGACCCCGTGTTGCACACCGCGGTAATCCCGCCATCCGTAGACCTCCACCATCGCATCGGCACCGAGGTCGCCGATCGGATAGCCGGTGTTGCGGTTGTTGTCCTCGTCGAGGAACACGAACACGCTGTCCGTCTCGTTCGCGCCCGGGCCCTGGAAGAGGAGGCCTTGCACCTGCGCGTTCACGAACAGGTTCTGATTCTGCGTCGCGACTTTCACCGCGAGCAGGTTCACGTCCGGATTCTGGACTTCGTCCGAGGGAGAGTCGGCGTATGCCGGGAACTTGGCCCAGTCGCTGAAGTCTCCGTCGATCCGGATGATCGGGGAGGGGCCGTTCGGCGACGGAGAAAGCATGCTCGCGAGGATCGGGACGATGACCATCAGCGCCACGACGGCGGCGATGCCGACGACGGATCGGGACCAGTGGGGTTGCGCGGGAATCCGCGGGGGACCGTAGCGTCCTCGGCGGCCATTCGTGAATCCATTGCCGTTGACCAGACCGTTCGTCGCGCCTTTGCCGAAGGTGAGTCCGTTCACGGCTCCGGTCGTCAATCCATTCACACGACCTTCCGCGACACCGTTGACGCGCCCGTTCGTCCGGCCATTCGTGCGTCCGTTCGTCCGCCCCGAGCGCGTGCCGTTGACGCGGCCGTTCACGTGGCCGGACCCGATGGGACGGGGGGTCGCCAGTCCGCTGGACCGCAGGCCGGAGGCGGCCGCCTGGAGGGATCGGCCTTCCGCGCGCTCGAGCAGGTCCGCACGCTCGAAACACGCTCGGGCCTCGTCCGGGCGTCCGAGTCGGTCGAGGATCTCGCCTTTCGTCCGCCAGGCCACGACCAAGGAGGGATCCGCGCTGAGGAGGGAATCGTAGTGGCGGAGGGCCTCGACGAGGCGCGTGTCGACGACCTTGGGCGCGGCGGTGGCGGCCGGTTGGCGCCAACGAGCGGGGAGGGCCGACGCGTCTGCGGAAGCACGCAGGATGTTCTGGACCTCGAGTCGATACTCGTCGTCCTTCGCCGGGTTCAGGTCCGCGGCCTTCGAGAGCGAGTCCGCGGCTTCTTTCGATCGTCCCAACTTCTCGAGGATCTTCGCGCGGTTGACCCACGCCCGCTCGAGCGTTGAGTCCGTATCGAGGAGGCGGTCGTAGTGCTCGAGTTCTTCCTGAAGCCGGTCCGTCTCGGAGAGCGCCGGGACGGCCGGGGCCATCCGCTGCCAGCGCGTCAGGAAGTCTTTCACAACGCCTTTCGCGTTGACCGAAGGCCCGACCGGCTTCGTCGAAGCAACGGCCGTGCCGCAGATCGCGCACTCGGTCTCATCGGAGAACAGGTATCCGCCGCAGCGGGAACAGAACGGCGCGCTCTCGCCGAGGTCCGGCTGGAACCCGGGGAGCAGCGCAATCTCTTCGGGAGGGTACGACCGTCCACACACGTCGCACTTCGTCCCATCCCCGCCCATCCCCGCACCGCAAGTGAGACACATCCGGGCCGGAGACTCCTCCTCGGCGACGAAGTCAGCGATCTGGTCCGACAAACCGGAGTCCGCCGAGGCCTCGAATTCGACGCCGCAGGATGGGCACGATTTAGCCGCGCTCCCCGCGAAGGACCCACATTGCGGGCAGAGGAAGAGCTGGCCCGATGCGTCCCGTCCGGAACCGTCCGACAGGAGACCGACGAGCCTCTCAACGTCACCGGACGTGACGCCTTCGACCGCCGATAGTTCGTCGCGGGTCGCGGCCCGCAGCAATTCGAACGAGGGGAACCGCTCGGCGAGCCGCCGGGCCTTCGTCTCCCCGAATCTCGGGAGTCCGATCAGCCACTCGAGATAGCTCTCGTCCATCGTCGAGTGGGGGTCCATGTGCTACTTAAAGCGCGTTGTAGCGTCCGTATCACGCCGTCTATTCAATCCGTTAACATGGCCTTCAGACGGGCGCCTTCCACGAGGTCTCGTAGGGATCCACCGGGACTTCCAGGAGGACTCGTTGGTTGCCGCTGCCAAACCGGACGAGCAGGGTCGTCTCTTCGCGTCGCACCAGTTCCGGCGCCAGAGCTTCGTTCGAGAGTCGCCGGAGGAGTGCCTCCCCGAACGCCTCGGCGCGGGCCCGGTTCGCTTCCCGCTTCCGGGCAAGGAGACCCGTCGCATGCAGGCGGCGGAAACGCCCGTCATCGAGGATGCGTACGAGACCGAATTCGGCGAGTTCCGAGGCGACCTTGCTCACGGACTGTCGGGTGAGCCCCACCCGAGACGCGATCTCCTGGAACGAGAGGCCCGGAACGTCGGACACCGCCGCGATGACTGCGCCCCGACCGGCCGCGGCAAGGGTCGCAAAGAGCGACACGTCCCCCGGATCGATGAGCCCGGAGGGAAAGACGCTCACGCCCTCCGACTGGAGATATCGGTTCTCGATGAGGTCCCACGTGTGCCAGCGCACGGTCGCGGGGGACATCTTCAGGTCCCGACTCATGTCTCCGATTCGGGCGCACGGTCGAAGGCAGAAGTAGCGGAACACTTGCCGCCGCCGCGCGTTCGCGAGGCTGCGGCCCTCGCCTTCCAAGTCGACATCGGCCCCTTCTCGGGACACGGCCCGCTGCAGGGCCCGACCCAGCCCGCGGGCCACGTCATGCCCCCTGGTACTCCTGGATAATCAGGTCGAGGACTTGCTCCGGCTTCAGCGTGCGAAAGTCGTCGTCCGTGAGTCCGTCCAAAGATTTCTCGAGCGCGTCGCGCACGTTCTTCGGCATCGAATGGGTGAGCAGGAGCTGGCGGAGTTGGGACGGTGCCTTCGCCGAGGCCGGCTTTCGGACATCGACGCCCTCGATCACGATCCCGAGGCCGCGGACGATCTGGAACGCGTGCGCCGATGGACTGTGTCGGCTGTTGCGGCACTTGACGATGTTCAGGAGCCGCGACGGACTCGCGTGGTCGCTGTTGAACTTCAGGTGGACGACGCAGTCCGCGAGGTACATCGGGATCACGGTCTCGGGGCCTGCGAGGTCCCCCGGGCCGTGTTCCTCGAGCGTGCAGAGGACCGTCCCGACCTTCCGTGTCTGCTTGAACATGTAGCCGATCAGGTCCCGTTGCTCGTACAAGTCTTTCGTCGACCAGAGGACCGGCGTGAGCGGGTCGACCACGATTCGAGCGTTGCTGCCTTTCCAGTCCGCGACGAACGCCGGCAATTCTTTGCGGATGAAATTTGAAAACTCTCGGCCGGATGCGTCGATGAAGACGAGGAGTTCGTTGTCGAGATAATCGAGGATATCGGACCAGCCCATCTCGACCGCCTCGCGGATGATCTGTTCCTTGTTCTCGTCGAGCGAGACGAAGACCCCTTCCTGGCCGTCCTGCAAGCCGCGGCGGATGAACTGCGTGGCGAGGGTGGTCTTGCCCGCGCCGGATCGACCGATGACCACGGTCGTGCTGTTCTCGTTGATGCCGCCGTCCAAAAGCGGGTTGAGTCCGTAGATTCCACTCCGAATCTTACGCACGCGATTTCATCCCGGCGGGAGCCCGATAAACGTGCCGACCTGAGAATCAGGCACGAAATCGAATGCTCACGCGAGTTCCGGTTGGAGTCGGCGGACGAACTCGTCGACCATCTTCTGGTCGATTCCGTACCCGAGGATTCCGTCCAGTCGGTCGACGACCTTCCCGTCGCGGAACAGCGCGAGGGTCGGGACGACGTCGACCGCGTAGTCCTCCCAGAGTGGGTTGTCCTCGTCGTCCAGGTACACGGCCGCGAAGCGCCACGGTCGCCCGGCGGCGAGCTTCTCGAATTCCTGTTTGAACCGCCGACAGAACGGACACCACGTGGCCCAGAACATGACGACGGTCGGCTCGTTGGCCTTCACGACCGACTCCTGGAATGCGTCGGGATTCCGGACCTGCAACATCGCCGGTGCGTTCACGACATTCGAGAGCGATAAAGCTTCACACGTGAAGATTCGCGCGTCACGCGACGCAAAGACATATACGAGATACCCCGGATACGACCCGCCGCTCGCGCTCTCGAAGGGATGGAATGGGTTCACCGGTCGCTTCCGAGGAGGTCCGCGGCTACTTCGCGGGCCTGCTGAAGCAGGTCGAAGCGACGTACGCGGTCGCCCGGGCCGCGAGGACACGGGGCTTCGATCCGGAACTCGAAGTGGAGATCCCGCTGACGGACGACCTCGCCTCTCGCGTCGAACGGCTCCTCGAGCACTACGAGGTTGAGGGCGTCGCGCGTCGGATCCGGGAGCTCGCGAAGACCCACGATCGCGAGGAGCTCGCGATTCTCGTGGCGAAGGAGATGGCGGTGCGACCGGCGACGAGCAAGGAGAAGGCGGTCGAGCGGGCCGTTCGGGTCGGCCTCGCGATCCTGACGGAGGGGATCCTTGTCGCGCCGCTCGAGGGCCTCGCCGGCGTCAAGATCAAGCGGAACCGCGACGGCTCGTCGTACGTCGACCTCTCCTACGCCGGCCCGATCCGCTCGGCCGGTGGGACCGGACAGGCCCTGAGCGTCCTGATCGCTGACATCGTGCGGCGGGAGCTCGGCCTCGGACGGTACGTTCCGACACGAGAAGAGGTCGAGCGATTCAAGGAGGAAATCCCGCTGTACCGGCAGGCTCAACACCTCCAGTACACGCCGTCCGACGAGGAGATCTCACTCATCGTGTCGAACTGTCCCGTCGCGATCAACGGAGAAGGCACCGAGGACGCGGAGATCAGCGGGCATCGCGATCTCCCACGCATCGAGACGAACCGGATCCGCGGCGGCGCGTGCCTCGTCATCGCGGACGGGATGTGCCTGAAGGCGCCGAAGATTCAGAAGCACGTGAAGAAACTCCGGATCGACGGATGGGAATTCATCGACGAATACCTCGCGCAGAAGGAGTCGCGTCCCGAGGACACAAAAGACGAATTGGGTGTCGAGCCGAGCGAGGTGTTCATCCAGAACATCGTCGCGGGCCGGCCGGTCCTCTGCCATCCGAGTCGAGCCGGCGGCCTGCGGCTCCGATACGGTCGGACCCGGGCCACGGGTCTCGCCGCCCTCGCCCTCCATCCCGCGACGATGCACATCCTGGACGACTTCATCGCCGTCGGAACGCAGATCAAGACGGAACGCCCGGGAAAGGCCGGCGCCGTCACGCCGTGCGACCGGATCGAGGGACCGCTCGTCGTCCTGGACTCGGGAGATTTCGTCGAGGTCGCGGACGCGGAAGCCGCCAAACGGCTCACGCCGCGCGTCCGGGTCATCGCGGATCTGGGGGAGATCCTCGTGCCCTTCGGAGAGTTCCTCGAGAACAACCACGTCCTGATGCCCGGCGCATTCTCCCTCGAGTGGTACGGCGCGCTCCTGCGCCAGAAGCTCGGAGCCCTTCCGGACGGATGGGAGGACGTCGACGGACCCCAGGCGCTCGCCTGGTCTCGGGACCTCGGCGTCCCGCTCCACCCGCGACACAACTTGTTCTTCCACGACCTGACGGTGGAGGAACTGACGCGCCTCCGCGAACTCATTGCGGCCCATGGGCGAATCGATGGGGGGCGTCTCGTCGTGCCCGGCGACGAGGAACCGCGGGAGTGGCTCGTGCGGCTCGGCGCGACGTACCGGGTCCAAGGAGACGAGGTCGTCGTGGAGCGACACACCGCCGCGCTGCTCGCGACGCTCGGAATCGAGGCGGGACCGGTGCTGCGTCTCAGCCCGGCTCCCGCGAGCGATGATCCCCTCGCCTTCGTGTCGGCGCTCGCCGGGATCCCCGTGAAGGCCCGCGGGCCCACGCGCATCGGCGCTCGGATGGCCCGCCCGGAGAAATCGGCTCCACGAAAGATGCAACCGGCACCCCACTCGCTCTTCCCGATCGGCCACGAAGGAGGGGCCCAGCGGCTCCTGCTCGAGGCGGCCTCGAAGGAGACAATCGAAGTCGAGGTGGGCCTGCGGATTTGCGCCTCATGCGGAAAGCGGTGGTTCCTCCCGAAGTGTTCGTGTGGCGGCCACACGGTCTCCCGGAACGGGCCGACGCGGCAGCGCATCCCCTTGGCCGACGTCCTGCGGACGGCGCTCGAACGGATGGGCGAGACGAAACCCGCGGAGATCAAAGCCGTCCAGGGGATGATCTCGCGAACGAAGACTCCCGAGCCGATCGAGAAAGGCGTCCTCCGTGCGAAGCACGACGTCTACGTGTTCAAGGACGGCACGACCCGGTTCGACATGACGAACCTGCCGCTCACGCACTTCACGCCGCACGAAGTGGGCATCTCGGTCGAGACCGCTCGACGCCTCGGGTACACGCGGGATCGCGGCGGCCGTCCCCTGGAGCGTGACGATCAGACCGTCGAGCTGCGGGCGCAAGACATCGTCGTCGCGCGGTCGTGCGGGGAATACTTGGTCCGCGTGGCGGGGTTCGTCGACGACCTGCTCGAGCGACTCTATGGCCTCGGCCGATTCTACGGGGCGAAGTCGCCCGAGGACTTGCTCGGCCACCTGGTCGTCACGCTCGCCCCGCACACGAGCGGCGGCGTCTTGGCGCGCATCGTCGGATTCACGGACGCAAAGGCATGTTTCGCCCATCCCTACCTCATCGCGGCGCGACGGCGGAACTGCGACGGCGACGAAGACTCCGTGATCCTGCTCCTAGACTGCCTGGTCAACTTCTCCCGCGCGTTCCTTCCCGACAAACGCGGCGGGCTGATGGACGCGCCTCTGGTCCTGACGTCCCGCATCGATCCGAACGAGATCGACAAGGAGGCCCACAACCTCGACGTCATGCCGGCGTATCCGACGTCGCTGTACGAGGCCGCGGAACGCTTCGCGCATCCGAAAGAGATCGAGCCGCAGATCGACACGGTGAGCAAGCGGATCGGGAGCGTCCTTCAGTACGAAGGGTTCGCATTCACGCACGAGACGACCGACGTCGCGCAAGGCCCGCTCGCGTCGGCGTACGGCGAGGGCTCGATGGCGGAGAAGATCGACAAGCAGCTCGAGCTCGCGCTCCGGATCCGGGCCGTCGACCCGAACGACGTCGTCGCGCGGATCGTCGTCCACCACTTCCTCCCGGACCTGATCGGGAACCTGAAGGCCTTTTCGAGTCAGCAGGTCCGTTGCACGAAGTGCGGGGAGAAGTACCGCCGGATCCCGCTCCGGGGGAAATGCCTCGCCTGCGGGGGGAACCTCACGCTGACGGTCCATGAGAGCTCGGTGAAGAAGTATCTCGAAATCTCGAAGCGGATCAGCCAGCAGTTCGAGGTCTCGAACTATCTGCGTCAGCGCATCGATCTGATCGAGGAAGCGATCACGTCGCTATTCACGAACGACAAGACGCAAGACCTGAAGCTCGACGATTTCTTCTAGGCGGCCGATACCCTCGCCTGCTCGGCACGGATTTTCAGGGCGGCGGTCGCGACGAGGAAGGCGCCAATCCCGAATGCGCCGAGGACGAGCAACGGGAAGTTCGCGATCGTCACGTTGGCGAGGTCCGTCGGCACCAGGCCCGACCGCAGACCGATCTGATCGGGACCGTACACGAACGCGCCCAGGAGGGCCAAGCCGAGGACCATGAATGCGATGCCGGCCTTCGCGGTGGCGGGAGTCCGGAGCGTGTACTTGCAGGTCGGGCACACCCATACCGCGTCATCCGGCAGTTCGGCGTAACACTCCGGGCAGCGGCGCGCCATCGCGCGGGACAGAAAGGCCGCGGGGAAATAGTTTGCGTCAATGTTTTCCGGACGCGCGACGGACCGCGGATAACCCTTTAGTAGCGGGGGCCGGTTCGCGAGCGAATGAGGAAGTCGACCGCCGTCGCGCTGGCCTCGGTCACCCTCGTCGCGATCGCGGTGCGGCTCGCGCCTCTCTGGTCCTACCTCTATTGGGGCTCCGACACCGGCGAGTACTTCGCGATCCTGCGAGCGCTCGTCCACGGAGGGCACGTCTCGACCCCGTACTACGGTTGGGGCGTGACGTATCCGTATTTCCCGGGGATGTTCTTCGTTCAAGCCGGAGTCGTCGACCTTGGCGGCGTCGACGTGCCGACGACGATCAATTTGCTGGTCCCCGTCCTCGGCGCCCTCGCGGTCCTCCCGATGTTCCTCGTCGGCCGTCGGATGACCGGCGACGACCGCTTCGCCCTCTTCGCGGCCGCGTTCCTCGCCGGCGCAATTCCGGTCGCGTACACGACCGCGCACACGGCGCCCGCCACCGTCGGGGAACTCCTCGCCCTCGGAGGCCTCCTATGCTTCGTCCGTCTTCGGACGGACGGTCGGGCCATGGTGCCGCTCCTCCTCGTCACGGCAACGCTCATCGCGACGCACCATCTGTCGCTGTACCTCTTCCTCATCATGGTCCTCGGGACGGTCGTCGTCCAAGGACTCGCGCGTCCGTGGCGCTGGACGCCGGGCGCGAAGCGGGAGGTGGCGTTCGCGAGCGTCCTCTTAGCCGGCACATTCGTGTACTGGCTCGGGTACGCGACGACGTTTCGGGAGTCGATCCTGCCGGATGTGAGCATCCAACCGTGGTGGGCGTTGCTCGCCCTGTTCCCGGCGGGCCTCCTCCTGCTCGGTGGAATTGTCTTTGCACGAGCCCGCCTCGCGTGGCGGTATCGGCCAAGGTATCCGGCGCTCCGCCGTCCGGCAGCGGCGTATGTCGCGGCCGCGGGCACGATCCTCGCAATCGGCGTGGTCTCGGTCGTCATTGGAGTTCCGGGGACGACGTTTCGTGTGCCCTGGACCGGGCTCCTCTACTTTGTCCCGCTGGTCCTCCTTCTGTCGTTCGCGGCATGTGGCCGCCCGTTCAGCGATTTCCTCCCGGATGGGCTCAAGGTCAACAGCTGGCTCGTCGCCCTCCTCGGTTCGGCCGCCGTGGGGATCGCCGCGGCGCCGCGCGTCCTGATTCCGTACCGACACACGGAGTACCTGATGATTCCAATGGCAACCTTCGCGGGAATCGGGTTCTTCCGCCTGCTGGACCTCGCGGGCCTTCGCGGTGGGAAACGGACGCTGGCCCTCGGGATCGGTGGTGTCCTCCTCGTCGCCAACGCGGTCGCGGGCATCCCACCTCCCTCGACTCTCGCGGGCTGGCGGGAGGGGACGACTCCTGCGGCATTGGACCCCGCGTACTGGGCGCGGGACTACGCGAGCGGACTCGTCGTGTCGGACCATCAAGGATCCACCACGGTTTTCGGATTCGGCGGAGTCAACGCAACGTGGGACCGAACGCGGGATCCGTTCTCGACGGACTTCGCAAACGTCTCATACGCCGGGCTCTCGGACATTCCATCGCCTTCGGGGGTGAAAAACGGCACGTACATCTGGATCGACCGGGACATGGAGGCCGGCGTCCGCCTCACGCCGTGGGAGACGGCCACTCCGATGGCCCCGGCCGTCATCGCGAAGTTCGACGATGCGCCGTTCATCAAGCTCTTCGACAACGGCTACGCGCGGCTCTACTGGATCGCGTGGGGCTGCACCCCGACCACGTGCTGAGCCGCACGCTTTTATGGCCGGCGACCGCATCCCGCCGGTCCATGCGGGTCGCGGTCCTCCACGACCACCTTCGGTTCATCGGCGGCGGGGAGCGCGTCGCCCTCACTCTTGCGGCCGCGTTCGATGCCGACCTGTACGTCACGGACCTGGACCGCACGTTGCCCGAGCGCGCGGGGATGCAGAAGGTCCGCCTCACGGAGATCGCCCGCGTCCCGCAGTCCCCTCCGATGCGCCAAGATCGTCAGGCGCGGGCCTTTCGCGAGGTCGTGATCCCCGATCACGACGTCTACGTTCTCTCGGGGAACTGGGCCGTGTTCGCCGCGCCGAGGCTCCGCCCGAACGTCTGGTATTGCCACACCCCCGTCCGCGTGTTCTACGATCTCCGCGATTCGTTCCTCGCTTCGCTCCCGCGGGTCCAGCGTTGGGCTGCGCGACGCTGGATCGATCGGAGACGACCCGAGTACGAAGCCGCAGTAGCCGCGGTCCAGACGGTCGTCGCGAACAGCCGCAACGTCGCAGGTCGCATAGAGCGCTTCCTTGGCCGAAAGGCCCAGGTCGTCTACCCGCCCGTCGACACGTCGCGATATCGGTTCGGGCGAGTCGGCGATTGGTGGCTCGCGGTGAATCGGTTGTCCCACGAGAAACGCCTAGGGCTCCTGATCGAGACGTTCCGCCAGTTGCCTCGGGAGCGTCTGGTCGTCGTCGGCGGACCTCAGCTGGGCGTCGACCCGGCTCGCTTGGTCCGTTCCCTCGACCCGCCGGCGAACGTCGAATTCCTCGGAGAAATTCCGGAAGCCAAGTTGCTGGATCGGTACGCCACCTGCCGGGGCCTCGTCGCGACCTCGGAGGACGAGGACTTCGGACTCACTCCGGTCGAGGCGATGGCGGCGGGCAAAGCCGTAGTGGCGGTGGACGAAGGAGGGTACCGCGAGACGATCGTCCCGGGGGAAACCGGATGGCTCGTTCCGCCGACTGCGGCGGCCCTCGCTTCAGCGATCTCGTCGACGACCGTCGCGGACCTCGAACGGTTGCGCACATCCTGCGAACGGCGGGCGGCGGCATTCGATGCAGGCGTTTTCGTTGACCGCATGCGGTCCATCGTGCGCTCGGCAGTCGAGGGAGCCGATGGAAGGAAATAGCGTCTCAGCGCATCGCCGCCGGATGCCGCGAACGCCCGGAGGCCTCGCATGAGCCGTCTCCCGGACATCACGGAGTTCGCCTGGCCGGCCCGCTTCCGCCACTCGTATCGCTGGAGGCTTGTGGGTTGGCTGCTCGAGGGCCACGCATACCTCCGCGAGATGTTCGTCCGCGCGTGGCCTCGCGGGATCGGACGGACCCTCGTCCTCACGGAGCGTATTTCGGAGATTCCGTTCGTCATCCGCGGGTTGCAGGTTCCCCGCGGAAGTCGGATCCTCGACGTGGGGTCGCGATGGTCGGCCCTCCCGCTGTTCCTCGCCGCGATGGGATATCGCGTGGCCGCCGTGGACCTGGCCCCGTTCCCGATTCAGGGAGGCGGCGCCGACTTCGTGCTCGCGGATCTGAGGCGACCGCCGTTTCGGGACGAATCGTTCGACGCCGCGACCGTCATTTCGACGCTCGAGCACGTCGGCCTGGGCTGGTATGACCCGAGGCGCGCCGCAGAGGACGATATTCAGCTAATGGCGGGTCTCCGATCACTCCTCCGTCCGAACGGCACACTCTTCCTGACCGTCCCCTACGGGGTGCCCGAGGAAAACCGACACCAGCGTGCCTACGACCGGGAGCGGTTGCAGCGGGCAACTGCGGGATGGACCCGGGACGTGGAACGATATGCGGTCCGCCAAGGCGCGGCTTGGCGGGAGGCGACCGAGGCCGAGGCCGCCACGGCCCATTCCATTCCGGAGACCCGAGCGGTGGCGATGCTCGTCCTGCGCAGGGCCCGGTGACCCGTGAGGATCGCGGTCTTCTACGACTACCTCCAGACCATCGGCGGCGGGGAGCGCGTCGCCCTCACCCTCGCGAAGCATCTCGGCGCGGACATCATCACGACCCAGTCGGATGCGGGCTTACCACGCCGAGCCGGATTCGCCGGAGTCCGCGTCATCTCTCTCGGCGACATCCTCCTGCAGCCTCCGCTCAAGCAACTTCATGCCTCCTGGAAATTCACGCGCGCTCGCTTCGACGGATACGACTTTCATTTTCTGATTGGCAACTGGGCCCACTACGCGGGCGGCCGACACCATCCGAATGTCTACTACTGCCTCACCCCGACCCGGAGCTTCTACGACCAACGACGAGCGATGCTGGCGCGACTGCGCCCGCCGAATCGATGGATCGCACGAGCGTGGTCTGCGTCTCACGCCTGGTTCGAATGTCGCTCCGTCCGCAGGTGCGACCAGATCGTCGCCATCAGCGACAACGTCCGCGGACGGGTCCGGCAATACTACGGACGCGATGCGAGCGTCATCTATCCGCCGGTCGCAACGAGCCGATTTCGGTTCCAGGAGATCGGCGACTTCTGGCTCTCCGTGAGCCGGATGTATCCGGAGAAGCGGATCGAACTCCAGCTCGAAATCTTCCGCCGGCTGCCTCACGAGCGGCTCGTCCTGGTCGGCGGCTACTCCGCGGGCGACTTGGCCGAACGGTACTTGGCGAGCCTCAAACCGCCTCCGAACGTGACCCTGATCGGTGAGGTCCCGGAGGACCGCCTGCTCGACTTGTATGCGCGCTGCCGCGGCTTCCTCACGACGGCGGTCGATGAGGATTTCGGCATCACGCCGGTCGAAGCGATGGCAGCCGGCAAATGCGTCCTCGCCACGGACGAAGGCGGATACCGTGAGACCGTGATTCCCGCCAAGACGGGGTTCTTGCTCCCGCCCGATCCCGATGCGTTTGCTCGCACCCTGCGCGACCTCGACGAGTCCGCGTTGCGTTCGATGAAGGACGATTGCATCGCACGCGCCCGGACCTTCGATGAGGCCGTCTTTGTCGAGAAGATGAAAGGCCTGGCGACGGCCGCCACGTAGCTCCGCGCGATTGCTCCACCCATCTGTGCCGATACGGTAAAGAGCGGGTGAGGGGTTCCGCGCGCGATGGCGAAGTCCGCCCTCGTAACTGGGGCTACGGGGCAGGACGGCTCGTTCCTCATGGAGCTGCTCCTGAAGAAAGGCTACGAGGTGAACGGGCTCGTCCGCCGCTTGAGCATTCCGAACATCGGCAACATCCAGCACCTCGTGGACCGCGTGTCCCTGCTCGACGGCGACCTCATCGACCAATCCTCACTGAACGCGGCGGTGAAAGAGTCGGAGCCGGACGAGGTGTACAATCTCGCCGCTCAGTCGTTCGTGGGAACGTCGTTCGTCCAACCCGTGCTCACGGGGGAGATCACGGGCCTCGGGGCCGTGCGGGTCCTCGAGGCCGTCCGCGCGTACGCGCCGGATGCGCGGGTGTACCAGGCCTCGTCCAGCGAAATGTTCGGCAAGGTGGACCGGGAGCCGCAGGACGAGAGCACGCCGTTCCATCCTCGAAGCCCGTACGGCGTCGCGAAGGTCTACGCGTACTGGGCGTGCGTGAACTACCGCGAGGCCCACGGGTTGTTTGTGTCCAACGGCATCTTGTTCAACCACGAATCCGAGCGACGCGGCCTCGAATTCTTGACACGCAAGGTGAGCACCGGGGTGGCGAAGATCCACCACGGCCTCGCGAAGACGGTCACACTCGGAAACCTCGACGCGAAGCGGGATTGGGGCTACGCCCCGGAGTTCGTCGACATGATGTGGCGGGTCCTTCAGCACAAAGAACCGGACGACTTCGTCGGAGCGACGGGCGAGGCCCATTCGGTGCGCGAGTTCGTGGAGGAAGCGTTCCGCGTCGCCGGCATCTCGGATTGGGAGGCGCATGTGACGATCGACGAGAAGAACTTCCGACCCTCGGAGATCTACAACCTGCGCGGGGACGCGGGGAAGGCCGAGCGGGTCCTCGGATGGCAGGCGAAGACCAAGTTCAAGCAACTCGCGAAGATCATGGTCGAAGCGGACATCGAGAGCCTGAAAGGATCCCGCAAGCCGAAATGACCGCTACGGGCGAGGTGGCGACGGGAAGCAGGCCGTGCAATGGGGATCGATGTCCCCGAGGCTCTTGTGGTATTCGCAGAACCGAGCCGTCAGCATGAGGCCGGAGCAGAACTCGTTCACGCTCGCGATCTGGTCCGAGAGCGTCATCCCATGAGCGATCTGGGAGGAGAGTTCGTGCACATACGGTTTGATCTCCGGGAAGAGTCGGAGCATCTCCTGGTCCACGCCGCGGCTCTGCGTGTTGTAGTGGCTCACCGCCGCTTGCGTGATCCCCATCGACCGGGCGACGTCGACTTGCTTCATCTTGTACGTGTGTAGCAAATCGCGGGCCAACCGCGCGCGGATCGTGGGAAGGAGTCGAGCGACCACGAGTTCTTGGGGTTGGAGCATCCGGCGCGCCTCGTCCCTCCCGGGACCGAACTGAATACAGTATAACACGGTATTTAACCGTGTCCCTTTTCCTCGTTGTCGCGATAATTTCACGTTTGCGTTGATTCCCATTTTCTATGGAGGGAACGGTTTCCCAGCGGGGACTCGAATCACGTCACGCAGCAGCGCGGACTCTCCCAATAGTCCAGCCCGAGCCGGACCAACGTTGGGTCGGTCGAGGTGATCGCATACGCGTCATGGTCCGCCGTCCGGGACATCGTCAGAACCTGTTGGCCATCGACGACCACGAGGACGCATTCGCACACAATCGCACGGATCTCCGCGGCTTTCTCGAGCTCTTTCGTGACGAGAATCTCGGGCACCGCGAGGCGCACGCGAATCCGCCGCCGAGCGGCGCGAGCGAGATCGTCCTCGAGCTTGCGGAAAATCCCTTCGTCGGCGGCGAGCACGACGATCTCCTTCCGGGCCGAGGAGATCAGGGCCTTTGCTCGGGCGACGACATTCGGAAGGCCTTTGACGATGTACGCCACATCGGTGTCGGGCGATTTCGTCGCCGCCCGGAGCGGCTCGAGGAGAGAGCCGAGGCGTGTTGTCGCGGCCCGCTGCCTCTCGTACTCGGCCTCGACGAGACGACTCAGTCGGATCTCCACTTCTTTCGCCGGCACGACGCGATACGTCCTTGGCTTCCCGTCCTGGACCTCGACGAGGCCTTTCTCCGCCAGCTCGTCGAGGGCGTAGTAGATCTTCGAATCCGGGATCCCGGTCTTCAGGACCAGATCGCCCGCCGTCGCATGGCTCACTCGAACGAGCGCACTGAACGTCTCGGCGGCGTACCCGCTGAATCCAAGGTCCCGCAGGGTGCTGCGAATCCGCTCCGCGGAAGGCCCGAACGATTCCTGGAGGAGCGCGTTAGCCCGGGCCTTGACTTCCGACATCCGGTAGGAGAAGGAAGGGAGGGTATTTAATGTTGGCTACTACTGATTGGTAGTAGATACCATGGATGCAACCGAGGACGAAGTTCGTGCAAAGGTGCGGGAACGGTATTCGGTGGCGGCGAACGGTCGCGGATGTTGCGGGAACGACGCATGTTGTGCGATCGGCTATTCGCCGGAGGAGCTCGAAGGAATTCCTGTCGAATCCCAACTCGGATTGGGCAGTGGAAATCCGATCCGGCATGCGGAGCTCCGCCGCGGCGAGACCGTCGTCGACCTCGGAAGCGGCGCCGGAATCGACGTGTTCCTCGCGAGCCGCCTCGTCGGCCCGGCGGGACACGCGACCGGGATCGACATGACACCAACGATGGTCGCACGCGCCACGACCGCTTCGGTGTCTCACGACATCCGGAATACGTCGTTTGTCCTCGCGCCGATCGAGAAACTCCCGGTTCCGGATGGACATGCGGACGTAGTCCTGAGCAATTGCGTCATCAACCTGAGCCCCGACAAACCGGCCGTGTTCGCCGAGGCCTTCCGGATCCTGAAGCCGGGTGGTCGACTCGTGATTTCGGACGTGGTCCAAGAACGGGACCTCGGCCCGATCGAAGACGACTGCGGCTGTGTCGGAAACGCGATGATCCGTGGCGAGTACCTGGAGACGATCCGCCATGCGGGATTTTCGGAGCTCCGGATTGTGGAAGACCGGCCATGGCGGACGAGGTCGGGCGGGATCGAGGCGTCCGCCGTCACCCTCATCGCGAGAAAGCCGGGAACGGAGGTGAGGATGTGATACCGATCGAGATAACGCTGGCGAAGGGGCTCGCAGAGGAACTGCGAGCAGAAGGCTGCTGCGGGAGCTGCCCTTGTTGCGCGGCCTCTCGTTGTGGCTGCTGCGCCTGAGGCCGCACCTAATTTCGACGGCGATGAGCGGCAGACCTCGCTGCGCCGACCCGCTTCAGGAACGCCGGACGCTCGAACTCAGCCGTGAGTGACAATCGAAGGGACCGAGTGCAGACTCCGGTAGATCGCGGTGAGTTCTGCCTTCTCCGTGTCCCCCAGCCGAGAATCCTGGATGTACTCCTCGTAGAGTGGGGTGACATCCTCGTCCCCAAGACAGGTGACGGACATGTGGAGGATGTATTCTGTTAGAATATGAAGCGAATCGGAGTTGGGGGCTCGAGTCGACGCGTCGTCTTTCATCTTCCGCCACTGGAATCGCATGGATGGGCCTGCCGGAGAAGGCGACCGCCGCGACGGGTACGTAACCCTTTTCGGCCGGTTATCGCGGCGCGAACTGTGAGGAGGAGTTACGGCAACGATCGGCAACGCGTCCCTTCGCTTGGGTCGTCCCGCCAATCCTCAAGAGCCCGCCTGCATTCCGGGCGCCACGGCGGCATCTCGCGACGGGTCGCGCACGGTTTGCTTCTTCGATGGCGCCTGTCCCGGCAATCAGTTCGCGCAGAAAGGGCCCATGAAAGCGGCCTTCGTGATCGGGGAGAAGGAATCGGTTCGCGATGTACCGGATCTGCGGACGCCCGACGGCCCGATGCGGAGCAACAACATCGCAGAGTACCACGGTCTGATCTATCTGCTGCAGCACCTGCACGATCTCGACCGCGAGCGCGGTTCGAAGGGGGCCTATCTCATCTACGGCGACTCCCAGCTGGTGATCCGCCAGATGCACGGTCAGTACCGCGTGCGCACCGCCCACCTGGTTCCCCTCCACGCGGAGGCTTCACGCCTGTCGTCCGAGCTCGATGTCGAATTCCGCGAGGTCCCCCGTGAGAAGAACCGCGCCGGATTCCTCCTGAAGTAGAGGGGGACGCCTGGAGTACTCGATGTTAACCGCTCGGTTGCACTCGCACACACTCGAACACCGTGTTTTCGGCATATTCTTGAGGGGGGAGAGAAATCGTCGCTCGGCCAATGCGTCGTGGGGGTCGTTTGCAGAACTTCGGCACGCATTCCGTGCTTGTGCTGGTCCTGCTGCTGGCGTCAGCGCTAATTGCGATGGGTCCAAGGACTCCTTTGGCCGGCTTCTATGTCGATAGGCATTCGGCGGGCTTGGTCAATCCCGCCGCCCTTGAGTCGCACAAGCCCATTCACATACGGGCGACGACGGGTTCAACGCCTCAAACGGGGTTCGCAATGGAACCGGCATCGCGGGGGACCCGTACGTCATCTCCAACTGGCTGTTCGACGCCGCCCTCTATCCGAACTCGAGTGCGATGATCTGGCTCGAAAACACCGACAGGCACGTGCTCGTGCAGAATTGCCAAGTCATCCACCTTGACACCGTCGGAGAACAATTCGAAGCATTCTACGTGGGCAAGTATCCGGGTGAAAACATGACGCCGATCATCGGGCCGCCAACGATCGACCTGACGAGCAACGTGACGTTCCTGGACAACGACATCGACAGTCGCTACGGATACGGGATTCAAATCGCGGAGGGCTCCTCGAACATCCTCGCGAAGGGGAATCATGTTGCCATCCATCCGGACAACGTCAGCGGCCGCGACTGGATCTACGGGATCAACGTGGCCCGGGGTACCCACAACGTCACGATCGAGGACAATGTGGTCAATGCCGCGAGCAGCCTGTACATCACGATCGGCATCCACTTGAGCGACTACTACGTGAGCGAGCAGCGCCGGGCGTCCCGGCTCGTCGCCCGGAACAACACCGTGACCGATGCAGCGGGTGGGATCCACGTCGAGTCTTCCCGATTTACGTTGGTCCTGGACAATACCATCTATCGGACCAACCTCAACAGCCTGGCCTACGGCTGGCCACGCGCCATCACGGTTCGCGAGAGCGCGCTGAACGCGAGCCTGATTCACAACTCAATCCGGGTCGAACTCACGGGGATCGTGATCGGAGCGGCGACGGGTCGCTGGGACACGTATGGATCGGTGACAAGCGCAAACAACACGACGATCCGTGACAACACCATCTCGAATGTGACCAGCGGCATTCAGATCGGGAACGTGAGCGGAACTCAAGTTATCAACACGACCTTTGCGGACGTTCGACTTCAGGAGTTGAACCTGAATGGGGAGGGAGGTGCCCCTCGGAACCTGACCCTGGCGGACTTGGCGTCACCGGTCCGAATTCGAGCGCTGACCGAGGCGATACCAATCCACTGGTCTTGGACACATCTGACGCCATCGGCGGACTACAATCTCGTTGCGACGAACGGTACGACCACCGTGAATGCGTCTTTCGCGACGACGGCGGCCGGGGTCGGTTTCGTCGACGTCGAACAGCCGCGTACCAACGCTACCAACGTCACAGTCTACGATCTCGTGGGGCCGCTGCCTCCCCCGAATGCCCCGCCCACCGTGGACTTCGTTTGGGCGCCAACAGTAGGCGACACGAGCACCGTATTCACGTTCACCGCACAGGCAAGTGACGACCAGGATTTGCCCAGCTCGATCCAAGTCCGCTGGGACTGGACGGGAGACGGGACACGGGATACGGCGTGGTCCACGACCAAGACCGCGACGCATTCCTTTTCTTCGACCGGAAACGAGACGGTCGTCGTCCAAGCAATTGACTCCGGAGGTCTGACCGCGACGCAGTCCCACGTGGTCCAGGTGACGGCACCACCCCCGCCACCGCCACCTCCTCCCCCGCCGAATGCGCCCCCCACCGTGGACTTCACGTGGACGCCGACTTCCGGCGACACGAGTACTGTCTTCACGTTCACGGCGCAGCCGAGCGACGATCGCGATCCACTCAACACCATCCAGGTCCGTTGGGACTGGAACGGTGATGGGACGTGGGACACGCCTCGGACGACCACGAAGACCGCCACGCACGCGTTCAGCGCTGCGGGAGATTACACGGTGGTCGTGCGAGCAATCGACTCGGGAGGCCTTACCACGAGCAAGTCGCACGTGGTTTCAATTGTCGCTCTACCACCGCCGCCGAACGGGACCAACCCCGTCTCCACGCAGACGCAGATACTCCTGCTCCTCGCGAGCGTTTCGACTCCGATCATAATCGTGGCTGCCATTGGCCTAATCGTTTATGCGGTGAGTCGCCTGAGACGCGCACGTGGCCGCGGTTGAATCAATCGGCAGCGGCGATACCGGCCTTGACCTGAAGTTCGTGACAGAGCCACCAGGGAGAATTGAACTCCCGACCTGCCGCTTACAAGGCGGCTGCTCTACCGACTGAGCTATGGTGGCGTATCGAGTCCATCGACCCTTTCGGTAAAAGCGTTTCCGCGTGGCCGAGCCTCGCAACGACGCGAAAGAGTCTCATTTTTGGAAATCATGGAAAAGCCTTTATTCGCCGCACCCGGCCTCCGATGCGTGGCGTGATCAGTCTTCCTTGTCCAACCTGCGGTAGCGAACTCGCTTTCCTCGAGCAGTATCAGCGGCACTACTGCTACGCGTGTGGAAACTACGCGCCCGAAGGCTATGGCGATCGGGGCGCGAAGATCTGTCCGACCTGCCGGGGAATCTTGTCGTACGTCGCCCAGTACGACCGCCACTTCTGCTACCGGTGCAATGGGTACCCCGCGGACGGCGTGGTCTTGCAATCGCTGGAGGCCGCGATGCCCGTTGATGTCCTGCCCGTCGAAGATCGGTCCGTGGCCGAAGGGGCCGAGCCCGCCGCGGTCGTGACAGAACCCGAGACCACGACGGCGGTGACGGAGGCCGCGAAGCCGGACGTCGAACCGACGGCGGAGTCAGAGAAGACCGAACCGCCCGCGACCCCGACGATCCCAGTGCCTGCCGAATCCTCGCCCCAACCCGAGGAGATTGTGGAAGAAGAACTTCCCCGCGATGTGCCGAAGGAGCCAGGACCGAGACCGCCGATTGTTCGCCTCAAAGTGTTCCAGGCGAAGAAACCGGCGCTGATGGATCTGTGCAAGGCCTACGACCTCGATCCGACCGGGACCAAGGAGCAGCTCCGCGAACGACTGCTGAGCTATCTCGACACCTTGGAGGCGGAGTCGGAGCCGGCAGCGGAGAGTGAGGCGCCGGCGGGACCGGTTCCGACCGAAGGACCCGACCTCGAGGGTGAGCCCTCTCACACGCCGGAGGAGGTCGCGGAAACCCCGGCCGTCGAGGAAGAACCGGAACGCGAACCGCCCGCCAGCGCGACTCCCGGGGCGGAGACGCCGGTCTTCGAGACACATCCCGCTCAGGAACCTGTCGTGCAACGAATCGAGATGCCCTCGTTCGTCTCAGTCCCCGAATCCCAGCCCGTGGTTTCGGTAGCTCCCGCCGTCGAGCCGATGCACGCTCTCCATCCGTGTCCGACGTGCAGCCGCGAGCTCACGTATATCGCCCGATACCGGAGGTGGTATTGCTACCACTGCCGGGCGTACGCGCCGGTGAGGGAGTCGAGGTTCGCCTGTCCGACCTGCGGCGCGGCGTTGCGCTGGATCGGTCAGTACGAACGGTGGTGGTGCGACTCCTGCCGACGGTACGCGCCTGCGGACCTCCCGAGACCCGAGTCCGCCGAGGACGTCACCGCGACGCCCGAAGAAGCCTCGAAACCGGTCTCCTTCGCGGTTGCCCTCCCGGCAGCCACCCGCGTCACGCATCGACATCGAAGCCCCGGCAGCGGCATCAGCCTCGTCAGTTTCGGGGTGATCCTGTTCGTCGTCTACGAGATGCTCGTGGACCTGCCAGCTGCCCTCTCGTACACTACGGGAATCGCGGTCGCGCCGGACCTCGCGTTCGGCCTCCGGTTCTTCGCCTTCGTGTTCGTCGCGCTCGGGGCCATCATGGGCCTGTCGGCCGTACGCGATCGACGCTGAGCCGGCAAAGGTTTTTCCGGACTCCGACGTTCGACGCCGGGCCATGCGGCTCCAGCAGGTGGTGAAGGACGAACGACGCCCCCGGGAGTTCGACCCGCGGGAGTACATCTCCACATGGACGGAGAAGGACCTGCTCCATGGGAAGATCGTCGACGCGTGGGTCATCATCTTCCGGACCCGCGGCTGTTATTGGGCGCGCTCAAGCGGCTGCTCGATGTGCGGATACGTGAACGACGTGGCCCAGGAAGTGAGTCCCGCGGACATCGGCCACCAGCTGGACGTGGTTCTGAAGAAGCATGCGGGACAGCCGCTCGTGAAGGTCTACACCTCCGGGAACTTCTTCGACGACCACGAGGTGTCTCCGGACGTTCGAGAGCGAATCCTCACGGAACTCGGAGACCGCTGCGACAAGGTCATCGTCGAGACGCTCGCCCACTTGCTGCGCCGCGACCAGCTCGACCACGCGCTGCGTTTCGTCGACGAACTCGAGATCGCCTTGGGACTCGAGTCCACGAACGAGAACGTCCTGCGGTACGCCGTCAACAAGGTGTGGGGCCTGAAAGAACATGCGCGGGCCGCGACCTTGGCGCATGAGGCCGGCGCGACCGTGAAGACGTACCTTCTGATCAAGCCGCCCTTCTTGACGGAACGGGAGGCGATCGAAGACGCGGTCCGATCGGGACACGAGGCGGATCCGTACAGCGACACGGTCTCCTTCAACCCGGTGAACGTCCAGAGCCGCACGATCGTCGACCGGCTCTTCCGCCGGGGCGAGTACCGCCCGCCGTGGCTCTGGTCCGTCTTGGAGGTCCTCGAACGCACGCGGGACCTGAAGGCCCACGTGAAGAGCCACCCGACCGCGGGCGGCATGATCCGCGGGGCCCACAACTGCGGAACCTGCGATCGGCGCGTCGTGAACGCGATCGAGGAATTCTCCCTCGGCCTCCGCGCGGACTTCGCGGACCTGTCGTGCGCCTGCCAGGAGGTGTGGCGCGCCTACGGTGAGATGCAGCCGTTCATGATGACGTCGGCGGATCCGCTGGCGGTCCTCGAAGCGTAACGTTCATGCGAGGTCCGAGAATCGGGAATCGCGATCCGGATGCGCGAATACGAGCTGAAACGGGGAACGGGGAAGTCTCTCGAGGGCGACGGCCTGCGGAAGATCGCCGCGGACGTGTTCGGCGACGTCGGGACGGACGGCGCGAAGGTCATCGTCTCCCACGGAGCCCTCGAGAAGATGGTCGCCTGGACCGACGGCAAGAAGCTCTTCGTCGACACGACGATGAAGCCCGGCGTTCCGGATCATGTGGCCACGGACACGATCAAGGCGTACAACGCATTCCTCGAGCGGGCGACCGGCCTGACGGCGAAGGAGCGAGGCAAACGAGCGCAGGCGGCCGCGAAAAAGGGCGCCGCCTGACGATCGCTGCCGCTCGACCTCCAAGAAATGGAAAAGGGTGCGGGCGGCCCTCGGCCTAGCCGAAGAGCGCACCCAGGCCCGCAGCCGCCTCTTCCTCGGAGACTTTCTCTTCTTCCTTCTTTTCCTCTTTCTTCTTCTCTTCCTTCTTCTCGGCGGGCGGCGCTGCCGCGGGCGCGGCGGTCGGCATCGCGACGGCGGCCTTCAGGGCCTCGTCGATGTTCACGCCTTCCAGCGCGGCGGTCAGGGCCTTCACGCGGGTCTCGTCGACCTTCACCCCGGCGGCGGTGAGGACTTTCTTCAGGTTCTCCTCGTTGACCGGCTTGCCGGCCGCGTGCAGGACCAACGCCCCATATACATATTCCATTCGTCGTCACCTCCTTGTTGTTTGATCATCCGGTCATCGTACGAAGCGCCTCGTCGGCGGCACCGGGCGCGCGCGCGACGAGGGCGAGCATCTGAGCTTGGGCTTTGGCCAGGAGAAACTTGATCGAATCTCTCGTCGGGAACTCGGACTCGATGGCGAGCTCCAGCGCCTGCGCGTGTGCTTTCGCGAGGAGCGGGCGAATCGTCTCCTTGGTCGGGTACGCGATCGCGAGTGCGAGGGCGAGCGCCTCCCGCCACGCCTGGCCGATCTGTCCGCGGACGACGGTATCGTCGACCGCGAGCGCGTCGCGCCGGAACACGGTGCCGGCCTCGTAGGCACCCCTCAAATCCAGGCCGACGACCAGCGGGAAGATCTCGAGCCGCGCGAGCTGTTGGGCGACGTCCCTCGGGATCCGCTGACCCGCCTTCACCATGAGCTTGTCTTGGCGGATCATGACCTTGCCCCGTTCGATCGCGGCGGGAATCCCCGCCTTCTGGAGTTCGCCGACGACCGGGCCGGGTTTGAACGGCGTCTCGCCCGCGCGGACCCAGAGGTCCTCGGGCGCGACCTCGCCTCCCCGGGCGGGGGCGCGGGTCTTCGTCGCCTCGAGTTCCCTGAAGAGTCGGAATGGATTGATGTCCGCCGTCACGACGGCCGTTTGCCCCTCGATCGTGTCACTGAGCTTGACGAGGTCTGGCTTCTTCTCGCTCGCTTGCTGCAACGCGAGACGCAGCAGGTTGTTTTTCGCGACCGTGATCGTCGCGCGCCCGGTGAGCTTCTTCCGGATCGCCTGGAACTGCGGTGCGGGGATCCCGTGGATGTTGGCGATCCCGACGACGCGGGCCTGCGCGCAGCGCGTCGCGAGGTTCTCGACGAGTTGCTTCTTGTAGGGAGCGACGTGCGCCAAGGGACCACCTCAGAGGTACTTCACCGCGGGGCCCATCGTCGTCTTGACGTAGGCGGACTGAATGTTGAATCGTCCGCGTTCCAGCTTGCCCACGACGCGCCGCATCAAGGCGTCCAGATTCTCGGCGAGATCCTCAGGGGGCATGTCCCGCGTCCCGATCGCCGCATGGAACGTCCGCTTGTCGCGGCTCCGGACACGGACCGTGTTCCGCAAGGAGTTGATCAGGTTCGTCGGATCCGCCGTGGGCGGCACGGGGCGAGGCATCCTCCCTCGCGGCCCGAGGACGACGCCGAGTCGCTTGCCGATCACGGGCATGAGCGGGGCTTCTGCAATGAAGAAGTCGTACGATGTCGCGAGGGTCCTCGCCTTCCGCTTGTCGCTCGCGTATTCCTCGATCTCTTGCGGTTGGATCACGAGGTCCGCGGCGTTTCGCGCCTTCAAGGCGAGCTCTCCCGACGCGAAGACGCAGATGCGGATCGGCTTCCCGCGTCCTTTGGGCAGGACCACGTCCTCTTCGACGCGATTCTTCGGGACCGAAAGATCAACATCGCGAAGGTTCACGGCGACCTCGACGGACTCTTTGAACGCACGGGGCTTCGCGGCCTCGAGCAGCTTCTTGATGGTCTCGACCGAATGCTTGTCCGCCAAGGGAAATCGCCTCCTGCAGTGCGTGCAGCCGCGGTGGCCTCCTGCAGAGGAGAGGCGGCCAAAGAGCGTGGCCCTAATAAGGCTTTGCGGGCGCGCGACGCCGGGTCCGTCTTCGGCGAATTACGAACGGGACTCGACTCATTTCCATCGTCCGTCGCGCGGAATCGACGATCCGAGCGGCGTCGCCAAGGAATTATCAGTCGGACAATGATAACTGCATAACCCTTTTGTAGCCATCGTCCCTAGCCCGATGCGTGCGGGAGGAGGACGTCGCGCGGGCCCTCGAGACCCTCGGTCTCACCGGCAAGGAATCGCGCGCATACCTGAGCCTCCTCCAGAATGGGGTGGCGACGGCTCAGCACATCAGCCAGCTCCTCGGCGTGCAGTATCCGGCGGTCTACCGGATCTTGCAGTCCCTGCAAACGAAAGGCTGGATCGAGGTGTCGCGGGAGCGCCCGAACCGATATCGGGCCCGGGCGCCTCGAATCGTCGCGGAAGAAGCGCGTCAGTCGAGAGGGGACGATCTCGTCGCCGCGGCCGAAATGGTCGGAGGGTTGAAGGAGAGCGTCTCCCCGAAAGCTCGGGAGACCGAGACGGACCTCTGGATCTACAAAGGGACGGAGTCGATCGGTCGCAAGCTCCGCGAGGTGGTCCTGTCCAGCAGCGGACAGATCCTTTGCGTGAGTCCGTTCCCCGTCGCCCCCGAGATCCTGCGGCTCCTGTTCGACGCCCTCGGCCGGTCCCGCCGGGTCGTGCGGGTGGTCTTGAACGAGGCGAACCGCCTGGACCTCGCGGAACTCGGGAGCCTCCTCGGACGGAACATGCGCGTGCAGTTCCACTTCCCGTCTCGGCCGCTGTCCACAACGCGGCTCGCCCACACGTACGTGTTCCCGAGCGACCAGGAGGTGTTCATCCTGAATTCCTTCTACCGCGAGGGGGAACTCGCGGCGGACAAACTCCAAGGACTCTGGGTCGGCGACATGGACTTCGTGAGGATCCAGCTCGAGGCGATGCTCCTCGACCTGTCGCAACCGACCGCTCGGGAGCGCAAGGCGTTCCCGAAAGCCCGCTGACCTCAGCCGGCGAGTTGCTTGTCGTGCTTGCCCGCTTGGATCTCCTTCGAGAACTCTTTCGCGGGCTTCCCTTCGACGGTCACGCCATTCGAAACGCAGGTGCCGACCACCTCGAGGACCCGCGCCTTTAGGGATTTCGCTTGCATCGCGTCCGCTTTCATATTCGCGATCTTCATCGCCTGCGCGAGCGACAGGTTCCCGACCCGCGTCTTGCCGGGGTCGCCGGACCCTTTCTCGATCTTCAATTCTTTCGCAATGAGCGCGGACGTCGGGGGGGTCCCGACCTCGATCGTGAAGGCCTTCGACTTCGGATCGACGAGCAGCGTAACGGGGACTTTCATCCCTTCGAAACTCTTCGTCTTCTCGTTGATCGCCTTGATGATCTCGACGATGTTCAGGCCGAGAGGACCGAGCGCCGGTCCCAAGGGAGGTCCGGGGGTCGCCTTGCCCCCGTCGACGAGGACGTTCAGCTTCTCCACCATGGTCTGAAACCTCGGTAAGGCGGCCCCAGAGAGCGAGCCGACATAAACGTTTCGACCGTGAGCAAGCGAATCATCGTTCGACTCTCGAACCAGGCATCCCGGATCGTCAAAGCCGGACTCGACGCCACGGTGGCGAGGATCATCGCGAGAGGATGAATGCAACCTTAAACAAGGTTAACGGAGCGGCGCCGGGCCAACCCGTTCGGATGGTCCGAGTCACTTTTCCTCTTCCTTCTGGAGGACCCGGACACTGTCGCCACGGACCGTCACGGGGATGCGGACCATGGCCTCGAACAGCTCGACCGTGATCTCTTCTTTGGTCTCGTCGATCTTCATGACGCGGGCCTTTTCTCCTTTGAACGGGCCGGCGACCAGTTCGACGATGTCGCCTTCCATAATCCCGCTGACGATCGGCTTCGGGGTGAGGTACGCCTCGATCTCCGAGAAGGCGATTCCCGTCGACTCTCCCTCGCCCTTCACGACGCCGCGGGCCCGTCGCAGACCGCGGACGACTTCTTCCAAGCGATCCGGGTTCATGCTCTCGACGTAGACGTAGCCGCGGAAGTTCGCGGGCACGAGGATCGAGAACACGCCGACGTCTTTCGCCTTGGCTCGCGCGTAGATGGCGTCGGCCACGGCGCGCTCGTGACCGATCGATGACTTGACCGCAAGGACCGCCTGTCGCGCGCTGAAGCTGAGGGTCTTCGCATCGAACGCCCCCGGGTCGCCCTTGGATATCGCATTCACCACGACATTCAACCGGTCACCGTATCGTGCGCCTTTGGGACACGTCACGGTCAAGGTGATCTCACGCTGGCCGTCCGAGATCAGCCGGAACTCCTTCTCCGTGACCTTCGTGAAGGTGACGTCCCAGACTTTGTCCTCGACGCCGTACAGTTTCACGGTCCACTCGGGCGGATCGGGAAGCTCGGAATTGTAGATAAGGTCCACTTTGATCCGGATCGTGTCGTCCTCGGTCCCGGTGTTCGTGACGACGAGCGCGTATTCCTTCGTCTGCCCAGCCGTGAGGGAGACCTTCTCCTCCTTCAGTTCAATCCTGACGCCGAAGTGACCTACCGGAGGCGGCCCGGGCCTCGGTTCTGGTGGCGGCTCGCGCTTCGAGAGATTGTCGAGCAATCCCATTCCATCACAGCCTCACGTAACCGAAAATCCCGTGGAAGACGCCGGGACCGTACCGCATGATCAGGTAGATGACGAAGCCCAGGGCGCCGATCGCGGCGATGCCGAGGCCCGTGATCAGCACGACCTTGGAGTACTCGTCCGACGTGGGCCGGCGCGCCATCTTCAGGACGCGGCCGTAGCGGCCTTTCCCGAGACGCTTCGCCCGCTCCTCGATCCGCCGTTGAACCTCCCAGCTCCGGTCCACGATGTCCGCCATGGCCTCACCGTACGATGTCGACCCCGCCGTGGGAGTGCACGTGCTCCCCGGGGCCCAGGATCTGCTTCGATCTCACGCCGGTTAGGATGAGCATGACCCGCAGCTTGTGCTCCAGGCTCGGGTCGACCGCGGCGCCCCAGATGATCCGCGCATTCGGCGCAATGCGACCCTGGACGATCTCGGCGACTTTCTCGGCTTCGGCGACGCTCATGTCGTTCCCGCCCGTGACGTTCACGAGGGCTCCGGTCGCGGCGCTGATGTCGACGTCGATCAGGGGCGAATTGATCGCCTCTTCGATCGCCTCCTCCGAGCGGTTGTCTCGATCGGACTCGCCCAGGCCGATCATGGCCACCCCGCCGCCCTTCATGATCGTCTTGATGTCGTTGAAGTCCAGGTTGACGAGGCCGGGCTTGGTGATGATCTCCGTGATCCCTTTGATTGCGCGCATCAGCACATCGTCCGCGACCTTGAACGCCGCATTCAGCGCCAGACGCGGGACGAGTTCAAGCAGTTTGTCATTCGGGATCACGACGACCGTGTCCGCGAAGTTCCGGAGCTTCTCGAGGCCGTACTCGGCGTTCTCGGCTCGGATTGCGCCTTCGGCCCGGAACGGGAAGGTGCAGATCGCGATCGTGAGGGCGCCCGCCTCCTTCGACAGCTGCGCGAGGACCGGAGCGCCGCCCGTGCCGGTACCGCCTCCGAGGCCGCACGTGATGAAGACCATGTCCGCCCCCTGGACGACGGACCGGAGTTCGTCCGCCGCTTCGCGGGCGGACTCCTCGCCGACCTGGGGGAGCGCTCCGGCCCCGAGGCCACGCGTGACGCGGCGTCCGAGGAGGAGCTTGTGAGGAGACCGGACAATTAGGAGGTGCTGGGCGTCCGTGTTCGCCGCGAAGAGCTCCGCCCCGACGATGCCGGATTCCACAAGGCGGTCGATCGTATTGCAGCCGCCGCCTCCGATGCCGACGATCTTGATGTTCGTCCTCAGGCTTGCGAGGATCCGCTCGAGTTCGGCGTCCTCCGCGCCGACGCCCATCGTCTGCGTGGGGGATTCAGGAAGCCGCGGCTGAACGCCCGAGCGACTCACGACTTCCCTGACAATGGAATCCATTTTTCGGCCTCCGGCTGCCCGAGGAAGCGAATAAAGCAACCGCGACATTCACGTAAAGGAGGAGGATTAATAAAAGTTTCCGGGCTCGCGACAGCCTCGTCGCCTCCCGTGGATCGGTCCACGGTGGCAATTCAGCGGATGACGTCGACGCCGACGCGGGCCTTCTCCTCCGAGGGATCTCGTCGTCCGACGATCTGTTTGGACTTGACGCCGGTCGCGACGAGCATGACGCGCAACGTGTGTTCGAGCGATGCGTCGACGGTCGCGCCCCAGATGATCCGCGCGGTCGGGGAGACCTTCGATTGGACGACCTCGGCGACGCGCTCCGCCTCGGAAATCGTCATGTCGTTCCCGCCCGTCACGTTGATCAGCACGCCGTGGGCGGTCGACACATCGACCTCGAGGAGCGGCGAGTTAATCGCCTCTTCGATCGCCTCGACGGCACGGTTGTCGCCGACGGCCTGGCTCTCGCCGAGGCCAATCATCGCGACGCCACCGCCTTTCATGATCGTCTTCACATCGTTGAAGTCGAGGTTCACGAGGCCTGGCTTCGTGATGATTTCCGTGAGTCCCTTGATCGACCGCATGAGGACCTCGTCCGCGAACTTGAACGCCAGGTTCAACGACTGCCGCGGCACCAGGTCGAGCAACTTGTCGTTCGGGATCGTGATGACCGTGTCGGCCGCGTCGCGGAGCCGCTCGAGGCCCCATTCTGCGCTCTCCATCCGGAGCTTCCCTTCGCCTCGGAACGGCAAGGTCACGACCGCGATCGTCAGGGCACCCATCTCCTTCGCCAGCCGGGCGACGTAGCCGCAGCTGCCGGTGCCCGTGCCGCCGCCCAGGCCGCACGTCACGAACACGATGTCCGCGCCTTGGACGATCGCGCGCAGCTCCTCTTCGGCCTCTCGCGCGGCTTCCTCGCCGATCTGCGGCAGCGCGCCGGCCCCGAGGCCTTTCGTGATCCGACGTCCGAGGAGGACCTTCTTCGGGGAGGCGATGTGGAGCAGGTGTTGTGCGTCCGTGTTGCACGCGTAGAGCTCGGCTCCGACGATCCCTTCGTTGTAGACGCGGCCGATCGTGTTGCAGCCGCCACCACCGAGGCCGATGATCTTGATGTTCGTCCGCATCTTGCTGAGCATCTCTTCGAGCTCGGCGTCGACCCGGCTGTCTTCAAACGCGGGGGCACTCCCTTCCCGGGCGAGCACATCCTCTAACATCGAATTCATTGCGACACCTACAGAGCCTGCGAGTTCATCCCATCCCGCAAGATGGCCGCGTATCCGGCGGACGCTATTTAAAAGTTGTCGGACGAACGTCCGCCGCGTTGACAAACACGCGCGAATCGTCTCGATCCGCGTACGTCACTCGAAGAGCGCGGCCTTCGATGCCTTGCGGACGGCGTCGACCGCTTCCGCCGGTGCGGCGACCATGACGACCCAGTCGACTACTTGCCGGACCTGCAGCGCGCGGCCGAGCGGACTCACCTTCGAGAACGGTTTCACGTCGCCGTCGTCGAGGATGGGGACTTCCGTCTTCGCGATGCGAGGTTCGCTCAACAGGAGTTCCGGCAGCGGGACGTCGACGATGACCTGGCCCGGCTTCACGCCGGCACGGCGGGCGATACGGTCCTCGACGCGTCGGCGCTCGTCCGGATCTTTGAACGATGCGAGCACGGTCCGTGTGGCGTCGGTGAGGTCGTCGCGATCCGACGCGAGGACGCGCTTGTAGAGCTTGCGGTACTTCAGCCGCAGCGCGATCTCCCGTTGGAGCGGCCCCTGATGGACGAGCCAGTTCAGGAGCTCATGGTCCACCATCTTCTGGATGTCCGCGATCGGTGCGTCCGACCGCTCGACGGCGCGCGCGAGCATCTCCTCGGCAATGCGGACGGTCTTGTGGAAGTACACGGAGGAGTACATCAGGCCCCGCGCGACGAGCATCCCCTCCAAAGCCGGAAGGCCCTTCCGATCCAGGGCGAGCTCGCCTCGGTGGGTCCGGAGCGTTTGCAGGAGGCGGGAAAAATCGATCGTCCCGTGGGAGGCGCCCGTGTAATGCGCGTCCCGCATGAGGTAGTCGATCTGGTCCGCATCCATCGGGCTGTGGATGATCTGCGCGAGGTACCGTTTCGACTCCTTCCGGCCTCCGGGCACGAGCAGGCCTGCGCCTCTCTCCGAAGGCCCGCGGATCAGCTCGGCGACCGCCGCGGGGTTCACCAGGTGCGTTTCGAGCACCTCGTGAATCCGCTTGACGTCCGGGAAGGCGCGACGATCCTCCGGAGAAACGTTGTCGTCGTGGCCCGTGATGATCCGCTGGGTCAGGTGCATGTGGTCCACCGCGAGCTCGCGGCTCAGGACATGCTCCAACGTATGGGAGAACGGACCGTGCCCGACATCGTGGAGAAGGCCTGCCGCCTGGACGAGCTTTCGTTCCTCGTCCGGCAGGCCGAGTGCGCGCGCCATCTCTCCGGCGACGTGGCCCACCCCGAGGCAATGCTCGACCCGGGAATGATTCGCCCCCGGGAACACAAGATAGGTCAGGCCGAGCTGCCGAATCGAATTGAGTCGCTGCAGCTCGAGCGTTTCGAGGAGGTCGAGGGTGAGCGGATCGAGTCGGATGGTCCCGTGGACCGTGTCCGTGATCGTCTTCAGATCCGCCATCCGACGCACCAGCCCATGCCTCCATATATATATTCGGCGAGACCGTTTGATGCGTCATCTGCCGAATCGCCCCGGTGATGAACGTCGCGACTCGAAGCCTCGAGGGAAGTCCGTCTACGCTTTCGACAATTGAGCGTAGTCGAGGCCCCGGAGCATCGGGTTGAAGTAGTAGCCGCTGACCCATGCGCGCTCGACATGGAAACTCGTCGCCTGGAAGACCCAAAGGTACGGCACGTCGTCGAGGACCGCGCGGGCCGTGAGGTCGCGGAATTCCTGCACTCGCGTCGTCTCGTTCAACTCGCCCGCGGCGGCGTCGATGCGGGCGTCGAGGGTCGCGTTGCCATATCCGATCCAGGTGGAGTACGTGCTCCCGGTTCGAAGGAACGGCACGACGGAATCCAGTGGATCGGCGAAGCGAGGTGCCCACGACAAGAGGGCGAGCGGGAGGCCTCCGTCACGCAGCGCGCGGTTGTACACGCCCGAGTCGAGGGATCGGACGGCCACCAGGATGACGCCCGGGGAACCCTCCCGCGAGTGCAGCGCCTCGAGGCCTTGGGCCAAGAGACGGCACCCTTGTTCTTCGTACGCGCTCCCCGAACGGTAGTACAGCGTGAGGTTGAACCCCGACGTCCAGTACCGCGTGGCGTTCAGCTCGGTTGCGGCTTGAGCCAAGTCGAACGGGAAGAGGGGGATGCTCGCGTTGTATCCCGGAAGGCCGAGCGGGACCGGTCCGCGGGGTTGCAGTCCCGCATCGTGAGTCACGTTTACGAGGAAGGCGCTGTAATCGAATGCGTAAGTGAACGTCCTGCGAATGTGGACGTTCGCAAAGAAGGTCGCCGGCACCGTGATCGGGTCCGGCGTCCCGGTGAGGTTGATCCTCTGGTTGTACCCGAAAAACGACACGTCGAACGCGGGGCGGTCTTTCGCGATTCGCAAGGTCGGGAATTTCGGCGTCCCGTCCGCGTTTATCACGTCCCACTGGTGGTCCCGATCGATCGAGGCCGTATCCACGTCCCCGGCGAGGAGCAGGAACTCGCGGTTCACCACATCGAGCACCGGAAGGAGGTGGACAGCCGGAATCTTGGCTGGGCCTCGCCAGGACTGATTGAATCGCGTCAGCACAATCGATTGGTTCGGCGACCAGGACGAAGTGGTGAGGGTGAACGGTCCACTCCCGCACTCGGCACCTCGAACCAGCATCGAATTCGGAACGCCCCATCGGACGCCTCCGTTTTTTCCAACGCAGGCCTGTGACAAGATCGATCCGACGGTCGAGGCGAGCAATGGCAGGAAGGCGGAATATGGGCGGAGGAGATAGAAGACGACCGTATAGTTCCCGGTCGGCTCGACGGTGGAGTTGCTCACCGCCCACGCGGTCGAGACGTTCAGCGACGTCGTGTCCCACGACGGTTCCGGCGGCAAGGCCGCGCTCATATACGCCGGGACCGCGGATCGCACCGGGAAGGTCGCGTTGGCCCAGTCTCCGATCGTGCAGTTCTGCTTTCCTGCGACCGACGGATTGCAGTCCGCGTTCGCGAACGTGCTGATGAGATTGGTCATGAGACTTTCGAGGATCCGCGAGGGTCCGTCCGCCGGGTGAATGGCGAGCAGCCGCCGGAACGAGCTCGAGACATCCCTCGCTGTCATGGTCGTCTGATCGTGGAACATCACGTCGGTCCGAAGCGGGAAGGTGTAGTTTCTCCCGTCGGGCGATGTGCCGTTGTTGGTCATTGACGGGACCTCCGTGGCAAGGCGAGGCTCGAGCGGATCGACGTTTTCGCTCCCGGACGGAACCGCGATGAGCGTTTCGTACACGTTCTGGAGGACCTCGCCGCCCGCGGAGTCGTTATCGATTGCCGGCTCGAGCGAATCCGGTTCCTGCGCAATCGCCGCCGCGAAAATGTTGGGATACTTCAGCTGGACCAGTGGAACGCCGGTGACTACGCGGCCGGTGTAGCCCGCGGACTTCGTGAACGCCCCCGACGACACGGTCAATTGGACGAAGTAGGTCCCCGGCGAGGAGAACCGATGTCCCGTCTGGCCGACCTCGACGGCCGTGCCGGTCGTGTTCGCGGTCCCGTCACCCCAGGAATAGCTGAAGGAGAACAAAGAAGCGTTTTGGGCGGCGCTCACGACCGAGTACGCTCCGCCGCGGGAGACGTTCGATGCGTTGTTCCACGACCAGACGTATGCCCATGAGGCATTCCCGCTGAACCGGATCTCGGAGCCGACCGTCGCGGTGGACCGGTTTGCCGTGAGCACCGCGAGACCGTTCGCTCCGACGCACGTGACTGGGCAACCGGACGGGGACGGCGGGCTTGTGGGGGCCTTGCCGTCTGACGGAGCCGCACGGACATGAATGAACAGGAGGCGGTCGTCGTTTGTCGCGACGCCACCCTTGCCGTCGCTCACGGTCAGGACGGCGGTGTACCAGCCTGGCACGCCGTAGGCGTGGGACTCCCGGCTCGCCGATCCGGTTCCGCCGTCGCCGAACTCCCAGGAGTAGGTCAGTGCATCCCCGTCGGGGTCGGTCGCGTGCCCGGTGAATACGAGCTTCGTGGGCGATGCGCTCACGGTGGCAATGTCATCACTCACCGAGACGTCGGTGATGGACGGCAGGCGGTTAGGCTGACGGACCGCGATGGCGAATGCGGTGATCGTGACCAGGGCCACGACCACGACCGCGGTGATTCGGCCCCAGGGCCACCGCTTGGGAGCCTCGGGCCCTGGGGGAACAGGAACGCGCCCTCCCTCCGCGTCCGTCTCGGGCTCCATATAGGTTCCCTCCGGGCCGGAATTTGTGGAAAGGGGGAGTCGACTCTAATAGTTTATCTGACGAAACTCGAACTCGGATGTGCGGCCAGGTGCGATCGACGCGCGATCCGGGAGTCGCGCCATAGGTTGCGCCTGTTCGTCTCGCACCGGTTCGCGTCGACGCCGGTGGGTCTCCAAAGTTTCAATTACGCTGCGTCGGATGGGCGGCCGACGCCGGGGTGACAGAGCGGCTAATGTGACCGACTGCAGATCGGTTTCCAGAGGGTTCGACTCCCTCCCCCGGCATCTTCACGCCCCGGCCTGCGGACTGTTCCGACTCGCACGAGACTGATTTCGTGAGGGATGCGAACCGAATCCCTTCGGGAGGACATCGAAGGTGACCGACCCGCGCACGTTCTTATAGCGACCATCCTTTTCATCGAATGTCGGTGACGGAGTCGGCATCGCCATGCGGGTCTTCGAGAGCATCCTCGACACGATCGGGAACACGCCTTTGGTCAAACTGCCGAAGATCATGGCGGGCGTCCCGTGCCTCGCGCTGGCCAAGCTCGAGATGATGAATCCCGGCGGGAGCGTCAAAGACCGAATCGGGGAGAAGATGATCGAGGAGGCGGAGGCGAAGGGGCTGTTGAAACCCGGCGGAACGATCATCGAGCCCACGAGCGGGAACACGGGCCTGGGCCTCGCGATGGTCGCCGCGATCAAGGGCTACCGCGTGGTCTTCACGATGCCGGACAAGATGAGCCGGGAGAAGATCGATCTCCTGAAGGCCCTCGGGGCGCGCGTGGTCGTGACGCCCACGGCGGTTCCGCCCGAGCACCCGGATTCCTACTACCGGGTCGCCGAGCGGATCCATCGGGACACGCCAAACTCGATCTTGCCGAACCAGTACGCGAACCAGGCAAATCCCCGGGCCCACTACGAGACGACGGGCCCGGAAATCTGGCGGGACACCGACGGGACCGTCACCCACTTCGTCTGCGGGATGGGGACAGGCGGCACGATCAGCGGCGTGGGCAAGTTCCTCAAGGAAAAGAATCCGAAGGTCCAGGTCATCGGGGTCGACCCGCTCGGGTCGATCTTGAAGGACTTTTTTTACAAGAAGGAACCCATGAAAGCCCACACCTACAAGATCGAAGGGATCGGGGAGGACTTCGTGCCGAAGTCGACCTGGTTCGACACGATCGACGAGGTCGTCAAGGTGGGCGACAAGGAGGCGTACCTGATGACGCGCCGCCTCGCCCGGGAGGAAGGCATCCTCGCGGGGAGCTCGAGCGGCGCCGCCGTCCTCGCGGCCCGGCGGATTGCCGAGACGCTCGACCGGGACGACGTGATGGTCGTCCTGTTGCCCGACACCGGCGAGCGATACCTCTCGAAGGCGCACAACGAAGAATGGTTGAAGGAGCAAGGCTACCTCGAGGAACCGGTCGCGCCTCTCATGACAATCCTCCGGGCGAAGGAGCGAACGATTCCCGGCGTCGTCACGATCGACATTGCGGCGAAGGTGCGGGAGGCCGCCGACATGATGCGACAATACAACGTGTCCCAGCTTCCCGTCATGGACACGGGCATCCTCGTCGGAAGCCTGCGGGAGGAGATCCTGATGAAGGCCCTCCTCCAAAACCCGAAGCTCTACGACGATTACGTCGCCAAGGTGATGGACAAACCGTTCCCCGTCGTCGAGCCCGGCGCGGACCTCGAGCAGGTCTACAAGCTCTTGATGCGCGGCAGTCCCGCCGTCGTCATTGGCAAGGAGAACCGACTCGAAGGGATCATCACCCGCATCGACGTCATCGAGTACCTCGCGGGCCGCGCGTAGCAAGCCTATTTACGGCGGGCCCGCGACTCCGTCCCCGGCGATTCCATGCGTTTTGCCACGAAGGCCATCCACGTCGGACAGGAACCGGATCCACGGACGGGCGCGGTGACCCCGCCGCTTTACCTGACCTCGACGTATTCCCGGAAGACGCAGGACGAATATGCGTACGCGCGCTCCTCGAACCCGACGCGCGAGGCCCTGCAGAAGAGCCTCGCCGGCCTGGAGGGGGCGAAGTACGCCCTCTCGTTCTCGAGCGGCATGGGGGCCATCACGACCTCCCTCACGCTCTTGAAGAAGGGAGACCACGTCGTCGTGACGGACGACTGCTACGGCGGTGTCTACCGGATCTTCACGCGAATCATGAGCAACTACGGAATCGAGTCGAGCTTCGTCGACCTGCGCGACCTCGTCGACGCCGAGGACGCCTTCCGGCCGGAGACACGGATGCTGTGGACCGAATCGCCGACGAACCCCTTGATGAAGGTCGTCGATCTCCGCGAGCTCGCGGTCATCGCGAAGGCGCACGACGCGATCAGCGTGTGCGACAACACGTTCGCGTCCCCGGCGCTGCAGAATCCGCTGGCCCTCGGAATCGACCTCGTCGTCCACAGCACGACGAAGTACCTGGGCGGTCACGCGGATCTCCTCGGCGGAGCACTCGTGATGAATGGGGACGACCTCCACGAGAAACTCAAGTTCTCCCAGAACGCACTGGGCGCGATCCCGAGCGCCTTCGACTGTTGGCTCACGTTACGCGGGATCAAGACGCTCGCGGTCCGCATGGAAATGCACTGCGACAACGCGGAAGCGCTCGCGAAATTCTTGAAGGGGCACAAGGCCATCGCGAAGGTCCACTACCCCGGTCTCCCCGATGACCCCGGCCACGCCATCGCGAAGAAACAGATGCGTCGCTTCGGCGGCATGCTGAGCTTCGAAGCCCGCGATCCGTCTCGGATCGTCGAGCGGCTCAAACGCCTCGAGGTCATCGTGCCGGCCGAGAGCCTGGGCGGGGTGGAATCCCTGATCGAGCACCCCGCCTCGATGACCCACGCCAGCGTACCCAAGGAACAGCGGGAGAAGCAGGGCATCACGGACGGCTTGGTACGATTCTCGATCGGACTCGAGGACGTCCACGACCTAACGGAAGACCTCGAACGGGCGCTCGGCTGAAGACCCGAGCGGGCGAGTCCGCGTCGTCGGGATCCGCGCCTTCATGGTCGTCGAGCGGGCGGTCATTCCGAAACTGATCAGCCCGTAACCCACCGCCGCGGCGGCGGGCAGCACCCCGAGTCCCAAGCTCCATGCTTGAACGAAGGCGCTCGTCCCGGGACGCTGGAGGATGATCACGGTCGTTGCAGCGGCGACGGCGAGGAGGATCAGCGCTCCGAGGTCCGTGAGATATTGGAAAGGGGGTTCGAGGGAGCGAGCGACGCGGCCAAAGATGATTCCATGGAGGGCGAGGGTTGGCACGAGTGACCAGCCGGCAAAGCGCAAGACGGACCAGGACACAATGAAGATCCACATGTCCGCCGATGCGAGGGCATGGTACTGGAGCACCAAAACGACGACCGTAGCGACCGCCACGAGGAGGGTGAGCGAGAACGCTCGCCACGCCACGACGCCGTTGGAATCCGTAGGCTGCCGGGCCCGGAGGTCCCGCAACCCCGCCCAGAGGGTCGGCCAAGCCGAGACAAAGGCGACGACCCCGATCCACGCGAGGAGAACGTCCCCGTAGAGGAACTCGGAGCCCGGGAGGGAAACGATCCATCGACCGACGGCGAGCGAGGACCCGAAGAGGGCGACGCTCGCGGCGAGAAGGAGCGCGGCTCGTTGGAGGGCGCAGGCCCAGGACGGGCGAACCGCGGAGGCACGCCGCATTGGAATCGGATCTTGCATGATCGTCCCAACATGGCGGACCGAGGGCCCATAAGACTTGCGCAACAAATGCACGCACGAGTTGACAAACGGAGCGACCAAGCAGCGTCCTGCCGTCGCCCTTCAAGAACCTTAATACCCGCCGCCTAGATGCGGACCGCGCGATGCCCATCCGAGTGTACAACACGTTGTCAAGAACGAAGGAGGAGTTCGTTCCCCTCCAGGCGAACCGCGTATCCATGTTCGTCTGCGGCCTCACCCCGCAAGACGAGACGCACATGGGCCACGCGAAGACGTACGTCGCGTTCGACGTCGTCGCGCGGTTCCTCCGACACAAGGGATACCATGTGTTCTACCTGCAGAATGTCACGGACATCGAGGACCGGATTATCGAGAAGATGCAGAAGACCGGACGGGAGTGGAAGGACATCGTCAACCAGTATTTCGGCGAATACCTCGAGGTCATGGACGCCCTCCGCTGCAACTCGGTCGACGTGTACGCGTTCGCAACCGATTACATCGACGACATCATCGCGCAGATCCAGGGGCTGGTCAAGAAGGGCCACGCATACGTCGCCGAGGACGGGAGCGTCTACTACGACACGACGACGTTCTCCGGCTGGGGCAAGCTGAGCGGACAGAAGGTCGAATCGCTCCGGCCGGGGGCCCGGATCGCCATCGAGGAACGGAAACGGCATCCCGCCGACTTCGTCCTGTGGAGGGCCCGGAAGCCGGGAGAGCCCGCGTGGGACAGCCCGTGGGGCAAGGGCCGGCCCGGATGGCACATCGAGGACACGGCGATCACAATCCGACACTTCGGACCGCAATACGATCTCCACGGAGGGGCGACGGAATTGATGTTTCCGCACCACGAGGCGGAGATCGCCCAGGCCGAAGCGTACACCGGGATCACGCCCTTCGTCAAGTACTGGATGCATGGCGGCATGGTGATGGTGAAAGGGGAGGAGATGCACAAGTCCCTCGGCAACTACTGGCCCGTCAAGGCGGCGCTGAAGCTCTACGAGCCCGAGGTGATCCGCTTCTTCCTGATCAACGTGCAATATCGCGGGCCCATCGACTTCGCGCCGGAGCTCCTCGAGGAAGCGAAGCGTTCGTACGAGCGGCTTCGCGAGACGACGCGGACCCTCGAGGCCGAACGCCGCCGAGCGCCCGATGCCGGCAAGGGCGATCGCTCGCTCAAGGCGGCCACCGCGATCGCACTCGCGGACTTTGACGCGGCGATGTCCCACGACTTCAACACTCGGGAGGCCATCGCGGGGATCTTCGACTACGGACGCGCCGTGAACAAGGCGATCGAAACGGGTGTGGGCCGGGGGGCCCTCGATGATGCCGCGCAGGCGTTTCGGACGTTCGCAGAGGTTCTGGGAATCCTCCAGCCGTCCGCGGAAGGCGCGGACCAGGTCGAGCGCCTCCTCGACCTCATCGTCGAGTTACGCGAGGAAGCACGCAAGCGCAAGGACTTCGCGGTCGCGGACAGAATCCGCGACGCCCTCGCCGCGGTCGGCGTCGTCCTCGAGGACACCCGCGACGGCGTCCGATGGAAGCGAAAATAGGCTACATCGGCAATCGGTTGGCGAGAATGAGGGGGTCGAAATGACCGTGCTACAGTATTTAAAGACTTGAAGCGCAAAGAACGCCCCGCACCGAGGGCTGTTTTCTCCATAGAAACTGGCCTCCCAACGTTTATAAACGCCCCCCGCATACTTGGGGCATCCTTCGGGATGGGCTGCGAGAGGGCACCGGAACGCGCTCTGAGAGGTTACGAAATAGATGGTAGAAGAGACCGCCTACGATGCCACGCAGATCCAGGTCCTCGAGGGCCTGCAGGCGATCCGAAAGCGGCCGGCGATGTACATCGGCTCGGTCGACGCGCGCGGCC
>WNGH01000104.1_pt1 | contig 75468 bp, 67 predicted proteins | sample 5400631 | NCBI WGS metagenome assembly WNGH01 (sample SAMN13153373, study PRJNA577476) | soil metagenome | isolation source: 115 cm soil or saprolite under Garry oak tree replicate 1 | place: USA:California | collected 2016-06-15
CGGGCCACCCCGAAGTGATGCTGGCCCGCGCCCGCCGTGACGAACGCACCCGGCTTGAGCGGGCTGGCGTGGGCTACGTCGAGCTTGTCACCCATGCCGATGAGAAACGTGCCCTGGATGACGGTGACGGACTCATCCGTAGGATGGAAGTGGGGAGGAAGCTTATAGCCGGCCGGCATGTCGAGGCGCACGGTGAAGAGCGCGCTCTGACCCGGATCCCCCTGCAGCACCGCGAGCTTGGCACCCGGAGGAAACGACGGCGGCGCTGGACCCCACTTCCACGGGGAGGGCGCCTGGGCGAGTGCGGTGTTGACGAGCAGAGTCGTCACAGCGGTGATGAGAACCGGAGCGCGCATGGTGACCTCCGAGGAAAGGGTCGCGCCGTGGCCGGGCGCGTCAGTATAAGCTGCGGCCCGTAAAGGGAAGTCTCAAGGTTCCGGGGCTTCATCGGGCCGTCGGCGGAGCAGCCGGCGGGCCAAGTACGCCACCACGAGGAGGTTCAGAAACAGCGCCGCTACGCGCGGCGGACTCACCCGGCGCGTGAGCTCAAACACCGCGACCGGGACGAACGTCATCGTCGCGATGACGGTGAGGTATTCGGCCCACCGCTTCCCGAGCCATAGCCCCACGCCCTCGGTCGCAAACAGTCCGGCGTAGAGGAAGGCACCGACGCCCAGGGCTTCGAGTCGCCCCGGACTGAGATTGCCCACCAGCGCGATCAGGTGTTGCACGATGCGGCGGTCCGAGCTCGTGGCGAGCGCCGTTGCCCACTGCTGCGCTCTCGCGGCGACACCCGGTTGTAAGAGCTGCAGGGCGCCCAGACCGACCGCCACCAGCAGCGCCGCCTTGCAGAACTTGAAGGCCGCGATGAGCCGGAGGACACGATCTGGATTAGTCGCCTTCGTATTTGAACGACACCTTGAGCTTGGCCCGATAGCTCTCGACCTTGCCGTCCTTCAGCTGCATGTCGAGTTGCGAGATCTCCGCCACACGCAGGTCGCGCAGTGTTTTCGCCGCACGCTTGACCGCCGCGGCAGCGGCTCTCTCCCAGGACTCCGTGCTGGTCCCGACCAACTCGATGACCTTGTAGACGCTCTCGGCCATAGGAGTCTCCTTTTGGTCCTTGGGTTGATCACCGACTGCATGAGACTGCCGGCCCGCGGATATCGCGCCGAGCGAGGCGGCGCCCGGCCGAGACCCTTCCTTCTATCGTGGCCACAGCCAACCGAAGGCGGCCGCCGTCAGGAGCGCGTAGATCACTCCGTCCACGGACGCCTTGATCGTCGTAGACCAGGCGCGGCGGTACCAGATCGACATCTGCCACAGTGCGACCGCGTAGCCGACGAACGCCGTGACGCCGGCGAAGCGGAACACGCGCCCGAACTCGGCGCCGGGAGCGAGCGCACGCCCGGCGACGTACCCGGCGAAGCACCCGACCACAATGGCATAGAGGAACCACTGGACGAGTTGCGTCCCCATCGACATGGAGCCGCCCGGCCACACGGTGAGCATCATGACCGGACCCTTTTTCATCTTTTCCGCAAACTCGGGGGAGCGCATCTCCTGTCTGCTCGACGCGCGGGGCATCATGTAGTCCCCTGCCGGGATGGCGAGCGGCCGCAGGGCGTCCATCACTCGGCCTTCGTTCGGCAACTTGGGGTAGTCGCTCTTGTGCCAGGGCGATGCCATGTGGATGGCGGAACTGACGACGAAAACGAGCACCGACGACACCAGGATCGGGAGCCACAGCGCCGCCAATCCCGTCATGAAGGCCTCCTGTGCGGGCATGGCGCATATCTAGTGCTTCACGACCCATTCAGCCAGTAGAAGGGCCCCGGCGAAACTGCGCCGGGGCCCCAAAAACTCGCTGCTTCGTCCTCCCCTACGGGGTTCTATTCCCGAAGTCGTTCGCGAGCCACGTCTGGGGGTCCACGAGGTCCGGGGGGACGACCACTGTATACCCATACCCTGTGGGCGTGCGGCCGGCACTAGACCACGTGAGGCTCGAAGGAGACAGGTCGAAGGGGGCGCACGCGCGCGCCGTCATCGGTAAGGTCTGGCCCCAGCCGGTGTGCGGCGGCTCAACCTCGCAGACCAGGTAGCTGCCGTCTGACAGTTTGAGGAAGCTGTAATTCCCCAAGGGGTCCGTTACGGTCGTTGCGACCACCCTGCCGCCGCAGCTCAGCTCGATCGTCCAGCCCGCCTGACCTGGCTCGGTGACGGGATTGTCCTGCCAGGTGTTGCCGTTCGCGTCCGACCACGACATTCCATCAATCTCCGCCATCCCGGTCCCGACCGTACATGTCGTCGAGGGTGGGGGCGGCGGGGCGCACGCGTGCATCGCATGACCCTTGGCCAAGTGCTGACCCTGCCCCTGAGAGTGAGTGTCCCGCGCGGTGCCGTGCTCAACGGTCCAGCATGGCGAATTCCCCGGGGGCTCCTGCGAGACGCTCGCGAGGAAGGGCGCCGTGACCAAGGCGAGAAGGGTTATGAGAACGCGCATCGCTGCTCCTAGCTTAGGGAGACTCAACTGAGGAGGGCGCTGCGGCCTCAGAGGCACTGCTGGGCACTCTGACATTGGCTAGGAGCGGCGTTGCAGGCGGTGTCGCGCGTCACGCTGAACGCGTAAGCTCAAGTGCGCCTGAGACTTGGTAAGAACCGCCTCAGACCAGCTTCATCCTCCTCAGCAGCGCCACAAATCGGGGGTGCGAGTGAAGCGTGGTGAACAGAAACGAGCCTTTGATGCCGTACACACCGCCTGACCGCTGCTCGTAGGCTTGCTCCAACAGATCAATGGCGGCGTCCTGCTCGCCGAGACCGGTGTAGATGTAGGCCAGGTGGTAGGGTGAGACGTATCTCTCCCGCGCGAGGTCGTGCAGCTGTCGCAATACGTCCCGGGCCTGCCCCACTCTGCCCGCGAGGGCGTACGCCTGCCCGAGCTGAGCCCAGAACAGGGTGTTGCCAGGGGCGAGCGAGACTGCGCGCTCGAGCTCTGCCAGCCCCCTGTCCGGGTTGCCGTTCTTGAGATGAGCCCACCCGAGGATGGAGCGCCCCCTCGGATCATCGGGATCGAACTCCACCGCACGCGTGGCTGCCTGCACGGCCTCATCGTAGCGCCCTGCCCGCACCAGCACGGACGCCACATCGGTGCGGTGGGCCAGCGGGTCGAGCTCCTGGGCGCGCTTCACCATCGCAATGGCTTCGTCGTACCGCGTGAGCGCCGACAACATACGCCCGTACAGGTCGTACGTATCCGCGCTGCCGGGGCTCAGGTCGAGGGCGCGCTTGAACTCCGCTTCGGCGCCCGTCCAGTCGAAGTCGCACACGAACTTGAGGAAGGCCAGCATGCAACGCGCCTCTCCCAGCGCGCCGTCGAGCGCGAGCGCCTTGGCCGCGGCCTCCTTGGCTCGCTCATAGGCCTGGGCCGGCGTCACCGCGCCGCCCCCTTGGCCGCCCAGCTCTGTGAAGGCCATCGCGACGCCGGCATGTGCCAGGGCATACGCGGGGTCCTTCGCAATCGCCTGCTCGAAATACTCGATGCCTCTGCGGATCCCCGGCTCCGTGAATTTGACGAGACAATGGCGGCCCTGGAGATAGAGCTGGTAGGCCTGGAGATCGCGGGTGGGCTCCTTGTGGATCCGGGTTCGCTCATCGGCGGAAAGCTCCGCTTGCAGCGCGGCCGCGATCTGCAACGCTACGTCCGTCTGAATCGCGAAGACATCGGTCAGCTGGCGGTCATATGTCTCCGCCCAGAGGTGTTGATCGGTGTCCGCGTCGATGAGCTGCGCCACGACCCGCACCCGGTCGCGGGCGCGGCGGACGCTCCCCTCGAGCAGCGTGGCCACGCCCAGCTTCGCCGCGATCGCGCGGAGCCCCTCCTGGCGTTGTTTGAACGGCATCACCGAGGTGCGTGAGATCACCTCGAGGGCGCGGATCTTGGACAGCTGCGCGATGACGTCCTCCGTGATCCCGTCCGCGAAGTACTCGTTCTCCGGATCCGCGCTCAGGTTCAGGAACGGCAGCACCGCGACGGACCGGGGCCTCGGCCGGACCACGCCGGATGTGGCGAGTGCCTCGGCGAACGCGCCGGCGGAGGCAAACCGGTCGGCGGGGACCCTGGCGAGCGCTCCCATGAGCGCTCGTTCGACGCCCGCCGGCACCGCGTCCCGGAGGCGGCGCACGGCGGGCACCGGATCGGCCAGTCGCTTGGCGATCACGGCCTGCGCCGTGGGTCCCGTGAAGGGCGGCTCGCCAGCCAGCATCTCATACAGGACGCACCCGAGACTGTACACGTCGCTGCGAGCGTGCAGCTCGCGCTCGCCGAGCGCCTGCTCCGGGCTCATGTACTCGGGCGTCCCCACGACGAGCCCCGTCTCGGTCAGTCGCTCGCCCGCGGCGGCGCTGACCGCGAGGGCGATACCGAAGTCCGCGACCATGGCCTCGCTTTCGTAGAGCAGGATGTTCTCCGGCTTGACGTCCCGGTGGATCACACCCTGGTCGTGCGCGTGGCCGAGCGCGGAGGCGACCTGCCTGGTGATGCGGAGGGCTTCGTCAATCGGTAGCTGCGTCTCGCGCTCAAGCTTGTGGCGCAGCGATTCGCCTTTGACGTACGGCATGACGTAGAAGAGGAGCCCGTCGGCTTCGCCGGAGTCGTACAGCGCCAGGATGTGGGGATGGTTCAGCCTGGCGGCGATCTCGACTTCTCGCAGAAACCGATCGGGCCCGAGCACCGACGCCAGCTCGGGCCGGAGCACCTTGACCGCCACCTTGCGCTGGTATTTCAAATCGTCCGCGAGATAGACCGTCGCCATGCCGCCGCTTCCGAGCTCTCGCTCGATGGCGTAGCGGCCGGCGAGGGCGGCGTCGAGGCGCTCGCGGAAGTTCCGCAACGAGGCGGGCGCGGCGCTCAGGAGCGCGGCACGGGGTGGTCGCTGAGCACGGGGTCGGCCCAGGGACCGACCTCATTGCGATACTGTTTGGCCATCACCCGTGCGGTCTGAGCGAGGTGCCCTAAGTCGTGTACCACCCAGGCCGCGAGCAGCTGGCGCAGCGTCACGCGCCCCAGGCTCGGGTGCTCACCGGGCAGCTCGAGCTCTCGCGCGGTCAGCTTCCAGGAGCGGAGCAGCTCGAGATTCGCGGCGCGCAACCGGGCGAATTCGGCGAGCAGGGACTCCAAGGAACGGCCCGCGTTGCGCGCCCGGTGGCGGAATCGATCGTATGGCTCGAAGCGGAGGTCGCGTCCCCTCGCGAGAATGATCCGCGCCCGCGGGATCCAGTCGGTCTCCTCACCGTCGATCAAATGCCCCACGACATCGAACGGACTGAACGTGTCGGGGCCTTCCCTGCCCCGCACCCACGGCTCGCCCAGGCCGTCGAGCAGCGCGCGCAGCGTGGCTGGCGAACGTCGCAGCAGGTCTATCGACAGATCGAGATCGAATTCCATGATCGTGACGGTGGTTTCATCTCCTCACACTCTGACGGACGAAACGCAGGCTGTTGCCGTCGGGGTCCTTCACACACGCCATCGCGAAACAGAGAAGAATCAAGGACCATTCCGCCACGGTGGCGTTCATGGATTCACCCGGGCCGATACTCTCCCCACACGCGCCGCAACACGTCGCTGACCTCACCTACCGTCGCCCGCGCCCGTACCGCGTCGAGCATCGGCTCCATCAGCGGCGCCGCGGCATCCCGGGCCGCCGCGTCGAGCGCCGCCAGCGCTCCCTTCACGACCTTCGCCTTGCGGGCGCGCCGCGCCGCGACGAGCCGTGCCCGCTGCGCCGCCGCCAACGCGGTGTAGTCGGGCGCCGGCACCGACGCCACCGGCTCCTCCACCAGATACTCGTTCACCCCCACCACCACCCGCTCCCCCGACTCGACCGCCCGCTGCTGCTCGTAGGCGCTCCTCGCGATCGCGTCCTGAAAGAAGCCGCGCTCGATCGCCCGCGCGGCCCCGCCCTGCGACTCGATCTCGTCCACGAGCCGCCGCGCCCCCCGCTCGACCTCGTCCGTCAACGCCTCCACATACCAGCTCCCGCCCACCGGGTCCACCACGTCCGGCACCCCGGTCTCGTGCGCCAGCACCTGTTGCGTCCGCAACGCCAGCGTGGCGCTCGCCGCCGTCGGCAACGCCAACGCCTCGTCGTAGGCGTTGGTGTGCAGGGACTGGGTCCCGCCCAAAACGGCGGCCAACGCCTGCACCGCCACCCGCACGATGTTGTTGAGCGGCTGCTGCGCCGTGAGCGTCGCCCCGCCCGTCTGCGTGTGGAACCGCAGCCGGCAGGCCGCCTCGCCCGCGGCGAATTTCTGCTTCATCAGGCGCGCCCACAACCGCCGCGCCGCGCGGAACTTCGCGACCTCCTCGAACAGATCGGTGTAACCCGCGAAAAAGAACGACAGCCGTGGCGCGAAGTCATTCACGTCCAAGCCGATCGCCTGCGCGCGGCGCACGTACTCGAGCCCGTTCGCGAACGTGAAGCCGAGCTCCTGGGTAGCCGTCGCCCCAGCCTCACGCATGTGATAGCCCGAGATTGAAATGGGGTTGAAGCTCATCCCCTCCCCCGCCACGAACCGGAACACGTCCGTCACGAGCCGCAGCGATGGCTCGATGGGATAGATGTACGTGCCGCGCGCGATGAACTCCTTCAGGATGTCGTTCTGGAGCGTCCCCTCGAGCTGGCGCCGAGCCACTCCCTGCTCTTCCCCCACGACCACGTACATCGCCAGCAGGATCGGCGCGGTCGCGTTGATAGTCATCGACGTCGAGACCTTGTCGAGCGGGATCCCGTGGAACAACCGCTCCAGGTCGTCCACCGTGTCGATGGCAACGCCGGCACGCCCCACCTCCCCTTCCGCCATCGCATGGTCCGAGTCATAGCCCATCTGGGTGGGGAGATCGAACGCCACTGAGAGCCCGGTCTGCCCCGCAGCCAAGAGATGCCGGAAGCGGGCGTTCGTCTGCTCGGCCGTGCCGAAACCGGCGTACTGGCGCATCGTCCACAGCCGGCCGCGGTACATCGTGGGATAGGCACCGCGCGTGTACGGGAACGCCCCCGGCGCCGCCTGGTCGCGCGCGGGGTCGCCCGCCCAGTCGTCGGGTCCATACACGGGCTTGCGCGCGCTCACTTCGCCGCCACCGCCTCGGCTGACAGGATCCGCGCCGCAAAGGCGACGTCATCCTTGCTGCCGATCACGAGCGGCGTCTTCTGGTGCAGGTTCTCGGGGCTGATGTCGAGAATGGAGCGGCAGCCGTCCGTCGCCCGGCCCCCGGCCTGCTCCACCACGAACGCGAGCGGCGCCGCTTCGTACAGGAGCCGCAGCTTGCCGTGCGGGTTCCTCGTGTCGGCAGGATAGAGGAAGATGCCGCCGGAAATGAGGTTGCGGTGGAAATCCGCCACCAGCGAGCCGATGTAGCGGGCGTTCTTGGCCTGGACTTTCCCCTCGCCGTTCTTGAAGGCCGCGACGACGCGCTGCACCGGCGGGGTCCAGCGGTTCCAGTTGCTCTCGTTCACGCTGTAGTACTTCCCCACCGCGGGCGTCGTGATGTCGGGATGCGACAGCAGGAACTCACCGATCGTGGGGTCGAGCGTGAAGCCGTGCACCCCCTGTCCCGTCGTGTACACGAGCATCGTGCTCGAGCCGTACAGGATGTAGCCCGCCGCGATCTGCTTCTTGCCCGCCTGGAGGCAATCGGCGACGCCCGCGGGGCCGTTCTTCTTGGTCACGCGGCGATGGATCGAAAAGATCGTGCCGATCGAGACGTTGACGTCGATGTTGGTCGAGCCGTCCAGCGGGTCGTACAGCACGACGTATTTGCCGGCGGGCTTGCCCGACGGGACGGGGATGGGTTCGTCGTCCTCCTCCGACGCCGTCACGCACACGCGCCCCGTGTGCTGGATGCTGTGGCGCACGGCCTCGTTGGCGAACAGATCGAGCTTCTGCTGCAGGTCGCCGGAGACGTTCACCGCGCCCGCGGCGCCGAGGATGTCGGTGAGCCCGGCGCGGCGCACGTGGCGGGAGATGATCTTCGCCGCAAGGCAGAGGTCGTATAGCAGGTTCGACAGCTCCCCCGTCGCCTCGGGATGGAGCCGCTCCTGCTCCATGATGAACCGCTCAATCGTGATGACTTCGGACCCGTCCACCGTGGCCGTCCGTGGAGAAGGTGATGGTGCCGCTCTCGTCGGTCCGCAGAATCGCGACGCCGTGCCGCGCCAGCCGCGCCAGCACCTCCGGCGCCGGATGGCCGTAATGATTGCGCCGCCCCACACTAATCACGGCCTCGCGGGGCGCGAGCTCGCTCAGCCAGGCGTCGGACGTCGCGGAGCGCGAGCCGTGGTGCCCCACCTTCAACAGCTCCACGGGCCCGACGCGTCCCGCGAGCCGCGCCTCGACGGGGAGCCCGGCGTCGGCCTGGAGCAACAGCCGCACCGCGCCGTACGTCACGCGCAGCACGACGCCGTGCTCGTTCACGTCGAGCGGCAGGGCGAGGAGGGTCGAGTCCGGGCTCAGCACCTCGAGCGTGACCCCGTCCAGCTCGATCCGGTCCCCCGCCCGCCCGGGATGGTAGCGGGATCCCGCCGCCTCGACCTCGCCCAGGAACTCGAGGTACAGCGGTCGCCCCAGCGGCTCTCCCGGCTCGAGCACCACGTCCGGCCGGAACGCGCGCACCACCGCCGGCAACCCGCCCAAATGGTCCGCGTCGCCGTGCGTCGCCACGACCAGGGCGAGCCCGCTCGCTCCGTGCCGCCTGAGAAACGGGATCACCACGCGGTGGCCCGCGTCGCTCTCGGGCGTCCGCGGCCCGCCGTCCACCACCACCCAGCGCCCCGCCGGCGTGCGCAGCGCCGCGGCGTCGCCCTGCCCGACGTCCAGGAAATGTACGGTCAAACAACGACACGCGTCGAGAGACGCGCCGCCGAGCGCCGTATCGACGACGGGCGCCCAGCAGACGAGCGCCACCACGAAGCCGCAGCGGGCCCCGACCAGCCACGGGCGGCGGGGCGAGTTCCACAGCCACCACGCCGCGGTAGCGACCCCCGCCCAGAGGAGCGCGGCGCGCCACCCCGCGATCATGATCACATGGCCCCCGGGGACCGAGGCGGCGAGCCGCGCGACGGCGTCGAGCAGGGCGAGGCCGAGCCCCGCGCCCGCGGCGAGGAGATGGGAGAGGGCGGCGGCGATCCGCGGGAGCGCGAGCGCCATCGCGAGCCCGGGCACCGCGACGGCGGCGAGCGGGATTGCGACGAGGTTCGCGACGACGCCGATCGGCGCGACGGTCCCGAAGGCGAACGCGGTGACCGGGGCGGTGACGAGCGTCGCCGCGGCAGGAGGAGCGAGGAGCCGCAGCGCGCGCGGAGAGCGTGCCATCGCGCGGTCGGCCCAGATCACCGCCCCGATCGCCGCCACCGAGAGCCAGGCGCCGACCGACTGCAGCGCCCAGGGATCCGCGAACAGCACGACGAGGGCGGAGAGCGCGATCACCCCGCGCGGCGCGGCGACGCGCTGGCGCAGTCTCGCGACCTGATCGGCCACGAACATCACGGCCGCCCGCGTCGCGGGCGCCGGAAACCCGAGCAGCCACAGGTAGCCCGTGAGCAGCGACGCCGCGGCGCCCGCGCGGGCCCCCGGCGACAGGCCGAGCTTCCGGAGGATCAGGGCGAGCCAGGCGGCGAGAAAGCCGACGTGCAGGCCCGAAATGGAGAGGATGTGCGCGAGCCCCGAGCGGGCGTAGCGCTCCCGCACCTCGGGATCGAGCGCCGCGTTGGGAGCGAACAGGAGCGCCGCCACGAGCGGGGCCCGAGCGCCGAACAACGCGTCCGTCCGCCGCGCGAGCCGGTCGCGCAGCGCGCCGCGGCCCTTGGCTTCGCCGTCGAGCTGGCGGACGCGCCGCGCGACGAGCACGCCGCGACGGGCGTCGCCGGTCCAGCGCCCCGCCACCAGCCACAGCGTGCCACCGCGCGCGGGATGGGACGCCGGCCAGCGCATGCTCAGCGCCCCACCACAGCGCCCGCCCTCGACCCGCGCCTCGACGAGCCCGCCGTCCTCCGGAGCCGGATCCGCCAGCCGCACGATCGCGGCACGCGACGCCACGCCCCCCGCCCCACGTCCCCACATCCCCTGACACGTCGCCGTGGCTTCGCGCACGGCCGCCGCGCCCCAGAGCAGCCCCGACACTCCCATCAGCCCGATCGCCGCACCGACCGGCGCTTGGCGCGCGACGCCGCGCGCGACGACCAGCACGGTAGCCACGACGCCCCACGCCCCCAAAAAGCCGAGGCCGGCCCAGAGGCCGGCCCCGAACGCCACGCTGATCCACAAGAGCGGCGGCCGCACCGCCGCCTCAGGCTGCTACACGAGCTGCATCGGCTTCGCGCCGCAGCGGGGAGCGAGCGCGACCTTGCGAAACCCCTCGAGCAGCACCACGTCCAGCTTGGCGCGCTCCTGGTCGCTCGTGAGCGACAGCTCGGTGAGCACCTCGCCCTGGTGCGTCGAGACGTAATGCGGCGACAGGCGGTTCAGCGCGTACATCAGCACGTCGCCCCGGCAGGTGTCGCACCCGCAGAACCGGGGGAACCGCCGGCGCAGGTCCTCGTACTCGCGCTGCACCACCTCGGATGTGACGTTCCTTACCCCACGACGGCAAGCTCCTGCGCCACGGGCCAGGCGGTGAACGTCGAGCCCGTGGTGCCCGTGAGCCGCACGCGCCGGTAGGTCCCAATCCACTCGTCGGGGCCGTCGAGCAGGGCGACTTTGTTGCTGCGCGTGCGGGCCTGCAGCAGCCCGCCGCGCTTCGCCTTCCCCTCCACCAGCACCTCGTGCGTCGTGCCGACGAGCGCCACGTTCTGCGAGCGCGCCACCTGGCGCACCGCGGCGATGAGCCGCTCCAGCCGCTCCCCCGCCACCGCGTCGGGGACGCGGTCCTTGAGCTTGACGGCCGGAGTGCCGTCCCGCGGCGAATACTTGAAGGTGTACGCGTCGTCGAACCGAACCTCACGGACGAGCGAGACCGTCTCCTCGAAGTCCTGCTCCGTCTCGCCCGGGAAGCCGACGATGATGTCCGTCGTGAGCGCGATCCCGGGGACGGCGTGCCGCAGCGCCGCCGCCACCTCGAGGTAGCGCTCCCGAGTGTAGCGGCGCAGCATCCGCCGGAGCACGCGGTTCGAGCCGCTCTGCACGGGGAGGTGCACGTGCTCGCACACCGCTCGCGTCTCCGCCATCGCGGCGAGCACCCGCTCGCTGAAGTCCGTGGGATAGGGCGACGTGAAGCGCAGGCGGCGGATCCCGGGCAGGACGCCCACCGCGCGCACAAGGTCCGCGAAGTCGTGCTCGCCGTCGTGGTAGCTGTTGACGGTCTGGCCAAGCAGCGTCACCTCCGTGGTGCCGCGCGCGGCGAGACCCGCGACCTCGCGCACCACGTCGGCCAACTTGCGGCTCCGCTCCGGCCCGCGCGTCATCGGAACGATGCAGAACGTGCACCGATAATCGCAGCCGCGCTGCACCGTCACGAAGGCGGAAGCGCCGGCTGGGCGCGCCGGCGGAATGTCTTCGTAGTGCTCCCACTGCTGCAACCGCACGTCGGCCCCGCGCTCCCCCTGCCGCGCCCGGGCGATCAGCTCGGGGAGGCCGCGGTAGCCGTCGGGGCCGATGACGAGGTCCACCTGGGGCACCTGCTCGAGCAGGGTCGGACCCAGGCGCTGCGCCATGCACCCCACCACGCCCAGCACACCCCCCGCCCGCTTGAACCCCTTCAGGACGCCCAGGCGCCCGAGCACGCGCTGCTCGGCGTGGTCCCGCACGGCGCAGGTGTTCACGAGCATCACGTCCGCGTCCGCCGGGTCGTCGGTGCGCACGTACCCCTGTGGGCCGAGCAGTCCCAGCACGAGCTCGGAGTCGGACACGTTCATCTGGCAGCCGTAGGTCTCGATGTAGATGCGCGGCATGGCTAGTCCACCGTCACCTCGCAGCGGGGACGCCCGTCCCAGCGGTCAACAGGAAGATAGACCGAGAGGTAGTCCTCCGTCACGACCTCAAGCCGGCCCGCCGCACGGCCGCTCACCACGCCGTCGGCCCGCCGGCCCCGCTGCGCCTCCCGGTACGCCAGCGCCTTGCGGTCCCCCAGCTCCCGCAGCTCGCGGGCGCGCGCGCTCACGACCTGGGGCGCGACGCGCCCACCCAGCCGCGCCGCGGGGGCGTCGGGCCGCACGCTGAACGGGAACACGTGCAGATAGGTGAAGGGCAGCGCCTCGACGAGGGCGCGCGTCGCCGCGTGATCCGTGTCCGCCTCGCCCGCGAAGCCCGCGATGATGTCGGCGCCCAGGCCGAAGACGGGGAGCCGCGCCGCGAGCCACTCGATCCGCGCGCGGTAGGACTCGGCGGTGTACCAGTGGCGCCCCATGCGCTTGAGGACCCGGTTCGAGCCCGACTGCAACGGCGCGTGCAGGTGCGCCGCGAGATGCTTCGGGGCCTCGATCAGCAGGCGGGCGATCGTGTCGTCCACTTCGGTCGCTTCAATCGAGGAGAGGCGGAAGCGGACTTCCGGGACGGCGGTGACGAGTGCCTCGAGGAGCTGGCCCAAGCTCGGCTGACCCCGGGCCGATGGCCCGGGGTTCCATCGAACCGAGTCCTGCCCTGGGTGGCCCCGGGGCGCCGCCCCGGGGTCAGCCGCGCGATCCTGGCCGTAGGTGCCGATATGCACGCCGGTGAGTACGATCTCGGCGTGGTGTTCGGCGAGCGCCTGCGCCTCGCGGACGAGCTCGGGAATCGGCCGCGACCGGTTCGCCCCGCGGGCGAGCGTCGTCGCGCAGAAGGTGCAGTGCTCGTCGCAGCCGTCCTGGATCTTGAGCCAGCCGCGCGCATTCGCCTGGAAGCGGCGCAGCTTCGGATCGACGCGCGGGGCGGCGTAGCCGGCGGCGCCGAGCACCGCGACGGGATCGGCGCCCGGCACCACGGCGCGGACCGCGGGGAGGCGCGCGATGCGACCGTCGTCGAGCGCGGCGGCGCAGCCCATGACCACCGTCTCGAGCGGCCGGGCGCCGGGGGCGCGGGGGCGCCGGGCGAGTCGCCGCACGAAGCGGCGCATCTTGCTCTCCGCTTCGTGCGTCACCGTGCACGAGTTCACCACCGCGACGTCGGCCTCGGCGGGATCGTCCACCAGCGAGGCGCCCTGGTCGGCGAACGCCTGCCGCACGAGCTCCGTGTCGTACTGGTTCGCCTTGCAGCCGAAGGTGTGGAGGTAGACGTTCACGGGCGGACGGTCAGACCCACGAGCACGGTCCACGCGGTCTCGGTCAGCCCGCCGCCCTTGCGGACGAGGCGCTCCAGGCCGAGGTCGACGAGCGCTCGGTTGCCCGAGAAGCCTTTCCCGGTGCCTAGCGTGACGCCGAACTCGGTCGGCGCCGCGGTGCCGGGGCCGAACGGCAGCTGGCCACCCCGCACGCCCAACCGGAACGGCGTCGGGCCGGCTCCGACCTCGGCTCCGGCCGACCAGCTGGTGGTGTTGAAGCCGCCGGCGTCGGACCAGGAGCGCCACGCCACGGTGCCGGCGACGCGCGCGCTCGGGCTCGGCGACCAGCGCAGCGCCGCGCCCAGCGTGGTCGGGAGGTCCACGCGGTCCGTCTCGGTGTCGCCGAGCCGCGTCCGCAGGCGGTTGTCGGAGCGCGCGTAGCCGACGATGCGGACCGAGCGGACGGGATCGAGCGCCACGCTCCCCGAAACCCCGAACCCGTCGTAGCGCACCACGGCGGTCTGCGTCGTCCCCAGGAACGTCGTGTCGTCGTAGATGCGCTGGGCGGTCTGGCGGGTCGACCCGCTCAAGACGTGCGCGCCCGCCCCGATCGCGATCCATGAGCCGAGTCGCGCCGCGGCCGCGACGCGCAGGTCCGCCACGGCGCCGTCGCTCCCGACGCGGTCGGTGTAGGGCGCGTACGCGCCGCGCAGCATCTGCGAGTCGCGGGTGACGATCGAGTAGGTGCGGTCGAGGTAGGTCGCGAACCCGCCGCCCACGACGAAGCGCCGGGAGAGCGGTCCCGCGAGGCTCATGAACGGGAAGCGCGAGCTGCGCAGATCGTCGCGCGACCCGCCGAGCTCCGCGCGCCGGTACGTCGTCGCCTCCACCGCCGTCGCCGTGAGCTGCAGCGCGTCGGCGAGCGAGACGTCGGTGACGCTGGAGCGGGGGTCGAACGGACCGAACGCGCCGCCCGTCGTGCGCGCGCGCACGCTCTCCCAGCGACCGGGGACCCCGAGGCCGCGCACGCTGAACTGGGAATCCTGGCCGGATAGGCGGTTAGCCGGATAGGCGGTTAGTAGAGCCAGCGCCGTTCCAACCGCCTGCCCGCCTAACCGCCTAAGCGCCTGTCTCATCTCCCCTCCATCATGGCTTGCCGAACGGGAAGCGCCGCACGTAGGTGACGTGCAGCGCGGGCGCCAGGGCCAGGTTGGTCGAGGGCTCGAAGCGGATCTCGGGGAACTCCGTCCCCTCCGGGATCTGCCGCAGCGCCAGGGCGGTGGGCGCGAGCGTGTCGATCTGCCAGCTCCGGAGAATGTCCGCCATTTCGATGCGCACGGTATCCCCGCGCGCGATCCCGATGTGGACGCGGGTCGTGGCGACGCGCGACGGATCGGGCGAGAGGGGCGACTTGGCGCTGAAGTCCGCGAGGACCCCGTGCGCCGACAGCGTGAACGAGTCGGCGGGCACGCCCTCCGGCGGCCGCGCCGTCACCAGGACGAGCGTCGCGCGCGAGATCTGCACGGAGTCGCGAATCAGGCGCGGCAGCGCGAAGCGCATGATGCTGCGCGCCACGGGCATGCCCCCGACGGCGAGCGTCGAGTCGAGCGTGGTGTCGACCGCGGGCGAGAGCTTGAACACGAAACTGTCGAACCGATCGCCGGTGGAGGCGGACCGGGGGACGGTGTCCTTCCCGACCGAATCCACCTCGGCGTACCAGGTGATCCGGGGGCCGATCCCCGACTCCACCGATCCGAGGGCGATGCTCGCCCGCGACTCGGCCACGACGCGCACCGCGAAGGCGACTTTGCCGCTGTCGGCCGGCACGAACGGCGCCATCGCCGAGTCGAGCTTCGCGATCACGGTCACGTAGTGGGTGGTCGTGTCCACGAACACGCTGTCCCCCCGCAGGGGATCGACGTGGCCGGCGAGCGCGTAGACGCTGTCCACGTTAAGCGAGCGGAGCGAATCGGTCCACGACGCCGCGAGACCGACGAAGGTGGTGGTCGAGTCGATGCTGAGCGGCAGGCGGTAGTAGACCAGCGTGAGGTTGTGGGCCGACGTGTCGCGCCGCGTGATCGTGAGGGCGAGCTTCAGCGAGTCCACTCCGACGATCTCCCCCATCGTCGCGGTGCTCGACTCGACCACCAGGCTGTCGCCGATCGGGAAGGTACGCAAGATCGCCGCGGCCGTGTCCACCACGCCCGGCAGGGTCGCGGCGAGCAGCGAGCTCGCCTCGTGCGGCCGCACGAACCCGCGGAAGGCGGAGTCCCGCTGCACCACGGTTTGCAGCACCGTATCCACCCCGGTGATCGAGCCGCTGGGGCAGAAGTCGGGGCAGTGCCCCGGCGCCGTGACATCCTCGGTGCAGGCTGTGGCCGCGGTGAGCGCGGTGAGCGCGGCGGCGAGCGCGACCCGCCCTCGAGGTCCGTCCCGAACTCGGCGAGCAGCTGGCGGCAGGCGCCGCAGGGCGCGGCCGGCGGGTCCACCTCCGTCGCCACCGCGATGCGCGTGAACTTGCGGGCCCCGGCCGCCACCGCCGCGCCCAGCGCCATCCGCTCCGCGCAGATCGTGAGACCGTAGGACGCGCTCTCCACGTTCGTCCCCACGAATACCCGGCCGTCCGTCGCCGCGAGCGCGGCGCCCACGCGGAACTCGCTGTAGGGCGCATAGGCGTGCCGCAGCACCGTGCGGGCCTGCGCGACCAGGTCTGCGCTCGCCGCGCTCACCCGCGCACCTCCTTGAGGAACGACGTGCCGGCCGCGAGCGGCGCGACCCCGAAGTACTCGGCGATGGTAGCCCCCATGTCCGCGAATGTGCCCCGCTCCCCCAACGCCGCCGCCCGCACGCGCGGCCCCAGCGCCAGGATCGGCACGGCCTCGCGCGAGTGATCCGTGGAAGGCGTCGTGGGGTCGTTGCCGTGATCCGCGGTCACGATCACGAGATCGTCGTCCCGCAGACGCTGTTCCAGCCGCGGCACCCACGCGTCCAGCTCGCGCAGCCCCTCATGAAACCCCGCCACGTCGTTTCGGTGCCCCCAGGACTGGTCGAACTCGATCACGTTCACGAAGATGAACCCGGTGTCGACGCGGGCGAGCGCTTGCTCGATCAGCCGGTAGGCGTCGGCATTCGTCGGCGTGTGCTCGCTCGCGATGTGCCGCCCCGCGAACAGGTCATCCACCTTGCCGATCCCCACCCGCGGGATCCCCGCCGCCGCGAGCCGGTCGAGCAGCGTCGTGCCCACGGGCTCGATCGAGAAGTCGCGCCGGTTCGGCGTGCGCGCGTATGCCCCCGGGCGACCCACGAACGGCCGGGCGATCACGCGGCTCACGGCGTGCTCACCGACCAGCAGCTCGCGCGCCGTGCGGCAGGCCTCATACAGCTCCTCCAACGGCACCGTCGCCTCGTGGGCCGCCACCTGGAAGACCGAGTCGGCGGACGTGTACACGATCCACTTCCCGGTCCGCTGGTGCTCCTCTCCCAGCTCCGCGATGATCGCCGTTCCCGAGGCGGCCTTGTTGCCGATCACCCCGCGACCGGTGCGGCGCGCGAACTCGCGGATGATGTCCTCCGGAAAGCCCTGCGGGTAGGTGCGGAACGCCTGGTCCAGCAGCACCCCGCAGATCTCCCAGTGGCCGGTCGTGCTGTCCTTCCCCTGCGAGCGCGGCAGCGCCACACCGTGGGCGGCGGCGGGCCTGACCGCGGGCGAGAGCCCGGGGATGGGCCGGCAGCGCCCGAGGCCGAGCCGTTCCAGGTTCGGGAGCCGCAGGCCGCCTACGGCGCGGGCCACGTTGCCGAGTGTGTCACTGCCGCCGTCGCCGTACGCGACGGTGTCCGGGGCGGGGCCGATGCCCACGCCGTCCAGCACGATGATCGCAGCGCGCTTGCGCGCGTCCTTTAGGGCTGCGCGCTTCAATCGTAGATGCGGGGGAGGCGGGGCCCGAGCGACGTGAGGACCGCGCGCTGCAGCTCACCCGCCCAGCCAGCGAACTCCTCGAGCGTGATCGCGCCGCCCCCGCCCTCACTTCTTTCCCCACCCTCGGCCGCCCCGATCAGCGTCGCGACGTCGCCCACCTGAACGCGTAACTCCTCCACCTCGACCATGCAGAGGTCCATCGTCACGGCGCCGATGATGGGGCAGCGCCGTCCCCGGAGCAGCACCGCACCGCGTCCCGACAATCCGAGCGAGCGCCGCAGCCCGTCCGCGTAGCCGATGCCGAGCGTCGCCACGGTCGTCTGCCGGGGGGCGGTCCACAGCGCGCCGTAGCTCACGCTCTCCCCCGCGCGCACGTGGCGCACGCTCACCACGCGGGCACGCACACTCACCACCGGCCGCGGCTCGGGCAGCCCCGCGCCGGGCGAACCGCCGTACAGGAACACCCCCGGCCGCACCAGGTCGAAGGCGTAGCGCCGGTCGCGCAGCGCGCCCGCGCTGTTCGCCACGTGCAACAGCGCCGGCCGGCGCTTCAGCTGCGCCACGGCCTGGCGGAACCGGTCGGTCTGCACGTCGATCGACCCGTCGTCCCGGTCGGCCGAATGGAACTGGGTGTAGCAACCCTCGAAGGCGGGCGTATCGAGGGCGTCACGCACGCACGCGATCTCGTCCCAACGCACGCCCGAGCGCCCCATCCCAGTGTCGATCTCCAGATGAAACGGTCGCGCGCCCCCCTCCCGGGCCGTCCACCCGGCGATGGCGCCGGCATCGCCCAGCACCGGCGTGAGCCGGAATCGCTCGAACTCCTCGAACAGGGCAGGCCCTATCGGCATGAAGACGACGACGGGCCGCGTGATGCCGGCGGCGCGCAGGTCGGCGCCTTCGTCCACGGTCGCGACGCCGTAACCCCAGGGGTCGACCGCTTCGAGGGCCTTGCAGACGGCCGCGGCGCCTACGCCGTAACCGTTGGCCTTCACCATCGGAAGGAGCCGGGTACCGGCGCGGCGGGCCACGGTGCGGGCGTTGTCCACGACGGCGGCGAGGTCCACCTCGACCCAGGCGCGGCTCTTCGGCCCGCTGATTGACACGATCACAGGGGCGGGTATGATACGCGGCCCGGAGGCTAAATGCAAGACGATGAAGCGCTTGGGAGTCCGCTGGCGAAGGCCTATCGGCTGCAACGGCGCGCGGCCCGCGTGGGGTTCGACTGGCCCGACGCGCGCGGGCCGCTCGCGAAGGTGAAGGAAGAGACCGCCGAGCTCGAACGCGAAGCGCGAAACCAACAAACGGAAACCATCGAAGCCGAGCTGGGTGATCTGCTGTTCGCCGTCGTGAACTTGGCCCGCAAGCTCGGCATCGATCCCGACCACGCGCTCGCGCGGGCGAACGACAAGTTCCGCCGGCGGTTCGAGGCGTTGGAGCGGCTGGCGCAACAGCGCGGACTCGTGATGGGACGCGCGAGCCTGGAGCAGCTGGACCGGTTGTGGGAGGAGGTGAAGAAGACGGTAGAGGACGGCAGAGGACGGTAGAGGGCGGCTGCCGCCCTTGTCACGGCCACAGCTTGTAGAGCGTGCGCGGGAAGGCGATCGCCTCCCGGATGTGGGGGATGCCGCAGATCCAGGCCACCGTACGCTCGACGCCCAGGCCGAAGCCCGCGTGCACGAACGTGCCGTACTTGCGGAGATCGAGGTACCAGGCGTAGGCCTCCTCGGGAAGGCCCTCCTCGCGGATGCGCGCGAGCAGCCGGTCGTAGTCGTCCTCGCGCTGGCTCCCGCCGATGATCTCCCCGTACCCCTCGGGGGCGAGCATGTCGTTGTTGAGCACGGTGCGCGGATCGGCCGGGTTTTCCTTCATATAGAAGGCCTTCACGTCCCGGGGATAGTTGTAGACCATGACCGGGCGGTCGAACTGCTTCGCGAGCAAGGTCTCCTCGTCGCCGCCCAGGTCGCGCCCCCACGCCATCTCCGCGCCCAGCGCCTCGAGCCTTTCCACCGCCTCGGTGTAGGACACCCGGGGAAATGGTGGCGTCACCCGCTCGAGCGGCGCCGTGTCTCGCTCCAGCTCGGCCAGCTCGGCCTTCCGCCGCTCGAGGCAGCGCGCCACGATGGACGCGACGAACTCCTCCTGGAGCGTCATATTGGCGTCGGAGTCGTTCCAGGCCACTTCAGGCTCCACCATCCAGAACTCGGTGAGATGGCGGCGCGTCTTCGACTTTTCGGCGCGGAACGTGGGGCCGAAGCAGTACACCTTCCCGAGCGCGGCCGCCGCCGCCTCGACGTAGAGCTGGCCGGTCTGGGCGAGGTAGGCCTTGCCGAGGTCGAAGTACTCGGTCGAGAACAGCGTGCCGGCGTGCTCGCCGATCGACCCCGTGAGGATGGGCGTGTCGACGAGCACGAAGTTCCGCTCGTAGAAGAAATCGCGGATCGCCTGGATCACCTCGTGCCGCACCCTGGCGATCGCCACCTGGCGGCGGCTGCGGAGCCAGAGATGACGGTGCTCGAACAGGAACGCGGTGCCGTGCTCCTTCGGCGTGATGGGGAAATCGTGGCTCGGGCCGAGGATCCTGAGCTCCGAGGCCTGCAGCTCGACGCCGCCGCCTCCCGGCGCGCGCGGGTCCGCGCGCACCGCGCCGACGACCTCGACCGACGTCTCCTGCGTCAGCGTGCCGCACGCCTGCCACGCCGCGTCGGGGACATCCTTCTTCGATACCACCACTTGCACGTACCCCGTGCCGTCGCGCAGCATCACGAAGGCGATCTTGCCGCTGAAGCGCGTGGTGGTCACCCAGGCGCGCACGGCGACGGTGGTGCCGGCGAGTCGCGGCAGGTCCTCGATGCGGCGCAGGCGGTGGCTGTCCGGCATAGGCGCGGCATACTAGTGGCGGCCCTGTGGGCTGTCAACGCGACGGGGTGCGTGGCCTACGTCCCGTCGTCGAAGCTCGGGCCCGCGCGTCAGGACGCGGGCTGGGTCGCCTACCTCGGCAACTCGCGCCACGACGCCTGCGCGGCCGAGTCGCTGGTACCGGACCCGCGGCCGCTGTGGCGCGCCGACGTGGGGCGCGCCGTGCGCGGCAGCCCGGCGCTGGGCGAGACGGTCGTGGCGGTCGGCGTCGCCGAGCGCGTCGTGACATTGCTCGACCGCGCCACGGGGCAGGCGCTGTGGCGCACGCGGCTCCACGGGACGATTCACGCCGGGCCGCTGCTCGAGGAGGAACGGCTGTACGTCGCGACGGAGGCGCCCGAGGGCCGGGTGTACGCGCTCCGGCTGCGCGACGGCCGCACGCTGTGGAGCACCAAGACGGAGAGCGTGGTGGCGCCGCTGGCACTCGAAGGAGACACCATCTACGCCGCGACCGAGCGCGGCACGGTGCTGCGGCTCGAGGCGGAGCGCGGCGCGGTGGCCTGGCGCCGCCACCTGCCGGGCGCGGTCCGCGCGGCGCCCGTCGCCACGCCGTTTGGGCTCGCCGTCGCCACGACAACGGACACCCTGTATCTGCTCGAGAAGACGTCGGGAGAGGTCCGCGCGCGGCTGGCCACGCCCGGGACGGTGCTCGCGGCGCCGGCGCTCGTGGAGTCGCGCCTGTACTTCGGGACCACGGGCGGCCACGTCCTCGCCGTCGAGCTCCCCGGGCTCGCCGTGACCTGGGATCATCCCGCAGGCGACGGCGTGTTCGGCGCGGTCGCCGTGGCCCGCGACACGGTGTACGCTCTGGCGCGGGACGGCGCGCTGTGGCTCATCCCGGCGGCGCACCCAGCCGGCGCGCGCGCCATCGCTCTGCGCATCGTGGCCACCGCTGGACCGACGCCGCTCGCCGCCGGCGTGCTCGTCGCCAGTGTGAGCGGCGAGGTGCTGCTCGTCGATCCCGGACCGGGGACCATCCGCTGGCGCGTGCAGCTGGACGGGCCGATCGAGCAGCCGCCGCTGGTGCGCGACCGCCAGCTGGTGGTCGTCTCCGGCCGGGGCGATATTCACGCGTACCGATGATGCGACGCGCTTCCGCCGTTCCCCTACTAGCGCTAGCGCTCGCGCTCGCTCTGGCCCCGAGCGTCGCCCCGGCTCAGGACACGCTGCCGCGGCGCTCGTTCACCCGCGGGCTCGTCCACTACGGAAAATGGGCGACCGGGGCGGCGACGGTGGCGTTCACCGTCATGGCCGCCCACGAGCACGCTCGATCGAACCAGGCGTCCGACGTCCAGCAATCCGCGTACTACGACCGCCGGGCGCGCGCGCGCATCCTCGCCGCCCAGACGAGCCTCCTCGCCACCGCGGCGCTGGTCCTGCTCGACCTGCGGCACCAGCCGGGGGGGCCGGGGAACAAACCGTTCGCCCCCGAGGCCGCGGTGGACGCGCGGACCGGCAGTGCGCTCGTGGGGATGCGGCTGACGTTCTAATGCGGAGTGCGGAGTGCGGAATGCGGAGTTTGCAGTGCGGGGTCATGCGCAACGACGTTCACCTGTAAAACTCCGCACTCCGCACTCGGCATTCCGCACTCTTCCCGTTCAACCGACTCTGAAGAGCTCAAACCCCCGCTCGTAGCGCCGCAGGATCCTCTCGCGGTAGGCCGCGTGCTCGGGCCGCGCCAGCGTGGGATCGCGCTCGATGATCCCCGCCGCCGCCCGGCGCGCGGCCTCGAGCAGCGGCAGATCGCGCTCCAGGTCGGCGTAGCGCAGCGCGATGCCGCCGTGCTGGCGGGCGCCCGCGAGCTCACCCATGCCGCGCTCCTTCAGGTCCAGTTCGGCGATCTTGAAGCCGTCCGTCGTCTCGGTGAAGGCGCGCAGCCGCCCCGCCGCCTCGGGGACGTCGCTCAGCAGGATGCAGTGACTCTCCGCCGCGCCGCGGCCCACCCGGCCGCGCAGCTGGTGCAGCTGCGCCAATCCGAACCGCTCGGCGTGCTCGATCAGCATGAGGCTCGCGTTCGGCACGTCGATCCCCACCTCGATCACGCTGGTCGCGACGAGGACGTGGATCGTATTGTCGCGGAACGCCCGCATCGTGACGTCGCGCTCGTCCGCGTTCAACCGGCCGTGCACCAGGCCGACGCGTAGCTCGGGAAAGGCCCGCGCCAGCCGCTCCGCCATCGTGGTCGCCGCCTTGAGGTCGGCGCGCTCCGACTCCTCGATCACGGGATAGATCACGTAGGCTTGCCGCCCGGCCGCGCACTCGCTCCGGATAAAACCGTAGATCTTGTCCCGCGAGCCCTCGGTGCGGAGCGCCGTCTTGACGCTCCCCCGCCCCGGGGGCCGCTCGCGTAGCTCCGTCACGTCGAGATCGCCATACAGCGTGAGCGCGAGCGAGCGCGGAATCGGGGTGGCGGTGAGGAGCAGCACGTCGGGCGCGTCCCCCTTTTCGACCAGCGCCGCCCGCTGCTCCACGCCGAAGCGGTGCTGCTCGTCGATCACCGCGAGCCCGAGCCGCCGGAACGTCACGGATTCCTGGATCAGCGCGTGCGTCCCCACCACGAGGCGCGCCGCCCCGGAGGCGATTCGCTCCCGCGCCGCCTGCTTGTCGGCGGCCCCGAGCCGCCCGACGAGCACCTCGGGGCGCAAGTCGAGCGGCTCGAGCAGCCGCGCCAGCGTGGCCCCGTGCTGCTCGGCCAGGAGCTCGGTCGGCGCCATGATCGCCGCCTGGTAGTCGTTCTCCAGCGCGACGAGCATCGCGAACAGCGCCACGACCGTCTTCCCCGTCCCCACGTCGCCCATGAGCAGCCGGTGCATGCGGAGCGGCGCCGTGAGGTCGTCCGAGATCTCCCGCACGGCGCGCCGCTGGTCGGCCGTCAGATCGAACGGCAAGTGGTCCTTGAGACGGGTGGTGAGCCGCTTCTTCAGCTCGAAGCGGATCCCGGCCCGCGCCCGCTTCGCCAGCGCGCGGGCGCGCGCCTGCACCAGCTGCTGGTCGAACAGCTCGTCGAACGCGAGCCGCCGCCGCCCCGCTTCCGCCGCCTCGAGCGTCGCCGGGCGGTGCACGGCCGCGAGCGCGGTGCGGAGATCGGGCACGCCGATCGCGTCGCGCAGCGCCCTGGGGTGCGGGTCGTCGGTGAGCGCGAGCAGGGCGTCGAGGTGCTGGTGCACGAGGCCGCGGATCTGGCGGTGGGTGAGGCCTTCGGTCGCCGGGTAGATCGGGAGCACGAGGCCCTGATCCGGACCCTCCTCCCCCGCGTCCGCGAGCAGGATGAACTCCCGCGGCACGAGCTGGCGGCCGTGATAGTAGCGCACGGGCCCGGTGACGAGCAGCAGCTGGCCCCGCTTGATGGTGCGCTCGAGGAACGGCTGGCCCGGCCAGGCGCACTCCACGAGCCCGCTCTCATCCCGCAAGATCGCGCGGAACACCCGCAGGCCGCGGCGCGTGGGGATCACCCCGGTGCTCACCACACGCCCCACGCCGGTCACCTCCTCGCCCACGCGCGCCTGCGCCAGCGGCGTCACCCGCGTGGCGTCGAGGTAGCGGTGCGGGGCGTGGTACAGCAGATCGCCCATCGTCCGAACGCCGAGTCGCGCGAGCGCCTCGGCCCGCTTGGGCCCGACGCCCTTCAAGTACTTGACCGACGTCCCGAGCGCCAAATTCACGACCCTTCCCTCTTCCCCCCGACCGCGAGGGAGTCCTTTAGGGTTCCCCCGCTTTTCACCGGTCTTCGCCGGTCGTTACGGAAGCCCCTGCCGCCGCCGCCACGCCCACTCGGCCGCGAAGGCGGCTATCGCCGCCACGAACCACCACCAGTGATCGCGCAGGCCGACCCCCACGAGCCGCGCCGCGGGCCCACCCTCCTGCGCCCGCAACGCGGCCTGAGCCGGGCGCCACTCGTCCGAGTACGTCTCCACCGCGACGAGCCCACGCTCGTCGCCGCCCTCACTCGCGTAGCGGTACACGCCAGGCGGCAGGGGCAGCTCCGCTTGCCCCGCGGCATCGAAGTGCAGGGTGTCGACCCGTTCGCCCCCGTTTCCCACGAGCCGCACGACGACGTCCCTCGCCTGCCCCGTCCCCACCCAGCGCCAGACGACCGGGAGGCCGTTTGCGACGACTTGGCTTTCAGGCACTGCCCGTTCCCCCTTCCCCCTTCCCCCTTCCCCGTCGAGCAGCCAGTCGGCGAGCGTGGCCACGAGCGCGCGGTAGGCCTGAGCGCTCGCTCCGCCCCGGAACACCCAGCGGTACAAGCCCGTCGCCGACAGCGTGGCCTGCCGCACCCCATCCCGCACGGCGATCTGCAGGATCGGCCGCGGCACGCCGCGGCGCGCCAGCCGCGCGTTGAGCGCCACGACGCGGGACGTGTCGCGGCCCGGCGCGACGTCCGTCGCCGCAGCGGCGGGCGGCACCGAGTCCCAGAGGATGCCCGCGAGCGCGGCCGCCACGGGCGACGGAGGCGGCGGCTCGACGTACCAGTCGCCCGGCACCCCGCCGACCGTCGGCCACCACAGCAGGGAAGCCGCCGCGCGCGGCGACCGCGGCGTGGGCAGCAGCGCCGGATCGCCCGCCGCGACGACGAGCCGCGCGACGGCGATGCTGCGGGCCAGCTCCGACGGGGAGACCGGGGCGAGCGTCGCGGCATCGCGCCAGCGGGCGGGCTCGGTCGCCACGAACGACCGCACGGGGACGCGTGCGACCTCCGCGAGCGTGCGCGACAGGAAGCGAGTGTCCCAGTCGGGCGGCGCCGCGAGCATCACGATCGCCGGCGCGGGGCTCACCTCCACGACGAAGAGGCGCGCGTCGTCGCGAGGCTCGTCATCCCCCACCCCGTCTAGCCGCACCTCCGCCGCCGACCACCCACTCGGGAGACGGGAAGCGGGAAGCGCGAGCTCCGTGGCGACGACGCCGCTGTCCGGAAGCGTTACCTCTCTGGAGGCGAGACGGCGTCCGGCGAGCGAAACGGTCAGCACCGCGTGTTCCCTTCCCTCTTCTCCCTTCCCCGGCCTCTTACCGGCCGTAATCCCCGGCCTTTTACCAGCCGTGCCGTACCCGACCCTGAGCCGGATCGTATCGCCGGCGGCTACGCGCCGTGGTCCTTCGATGGACGCGACGAACGCGTCGAAGAAGGGGGGGCGCGGCAGCACGACGAGGCGCGCCCGCCGTACGAGATCGGGCGGCACGTCGGGCAGGTCGGTAATGGCGCCGTCGGTCACGACGATCACGGGGCCGCCGCGCGCCGCGGCGGCGGCGAGCGCCGGGCCCAGCCGGGTCGCGCCGCCTGCCGGAGGGAGCGTGTCGAAGGCACGTACCGCGCGGCCGAAGCGCCAGATGACGCCACCGCCGCCGTCTCGGACGAGAGCGCGCGCCGTGTCGAGCGCGGCGCGCCACGGGCGGCCCTGGCCGACCATGCTGAGCGACGCGTCGAGCAAGACGAGCGGCGGACCGCCGGGCTCGGAGCGTGTCGCCACCGGGTTCCAGAGGAGCAGCGCGAGCGCCGCGACGCCCGTAACCCGGAGCACCAGGAAGCCGGCGCTCAGCCGGCCGTGCACTCGAGCGCCTCCATGAGCGTGAAGCGACCTTCGTACAGGGCGCGGCCCACGATTGCTCCGGCGAGCCCGGCCGCGCGCGCCGCGCGCAGGTCGTCGAGCGCTGCCACGCCGCCCGAGGCGATCACGTCGAGGCCCAACGCGGCGAGCGCGCGCGCCCCGGCCAGATCCGGCCCGGCGAGCATCCCGTCGCGCGTGGCGTCGGTGTAGATCACGGTCGTCGCGCCTTGCGCCTGCACGCGGCGGGCGAGCTCGACGGGCGCGAGGTCGAACACCTCGGTCCACCCCCGCACGGCCACGCGCCCGTCCTTGGCGTCGATCCCGACCGCGAGGCGGGCGGCACCGTGCCGGCGCAGCAGCCGCTCGACCAGCGGCGGCTCGGTCGCGGCCTTGGTGCCAATCACGACGCGGGTGGCGCCCCAGGCGAGCATCTCCTCTATCGCCTCCGCCGTGCGCAGGCCGCCGCCCACCTGCACTTTGGTCTTGGCCGCCGCGAGCAGGCGCCGCGCCAGCTCGCGGTTGTCGCCGGTGCCGAAGGCGCGGTCGAGATCGACGAAGTGCAGCCAGCGCGCGCCGGCTGCGGCGAACGCCTCGGCGACGGCGACGGGATCGTCGGCGTAGGCGGTGGCGTGCGCGGCCTCGCCCTGGCGCAGCCGCACGACCCGCCCGCCCTGCACGTCAACGGCGGGGTAGAGCTCCACGGATGTGAAGGAAACTAATGCCGTTCCAACTCGACTAGGCTACAGGGACCGTGGGTCAGGAACGGACGGGTTGGAACGGCACTAATCGCGCGCGGCGACGGGGGGCGCGGGGACGGCCGCAGGCGCGGCGTGCGGCGCCGGCTCCAGCTGGACGAGCAACGCCGTGCGGGCCGAGTCGTACGCGGCGCGGGCGGCCGTGGGCACCGGCTGGCCCGCGCCCATGTCCTTGCGCTGCGGGTTCGTGGCCCGCCCGTTCACGAGAAACTCGTAGTGGAGGTGCGGGCCGGTCGAGAGGCCGGTGGAGCCGACGTAGCCGATGGTCTCGCCTTGCTGCACGCGCTCGCCCACGCGCAGCCCGCGGGCGAACCCCGACAGGTGGCCGTAGCGCGTGCGGATACCGTTGGCATGCCGCAGCTCGATCAGGTTGCCGTAGCCGTCGTCTTCCCGGCCCACGCGCGTCACGAGGCCGTCGGCCGTGGCGCGCACGGGGGTGCCGTAGGCCGCGGCGAAGTCGATCCCCTCGTGACTGCGCCACCGGTGCAGCACCGGGTGGTAGCGGCCGCCGAAGCGGCTGGACACGCGGCGGAACTGCAGCGGCGCTCGCAGGAAGGCGCGCTTCAGCGAGCGCCCCTGCTCATCGAAGAAGCCGGCGGTGCGGTCTGCCGCCTCGAAGTAGAACGCGTAGTTCGGCGTGCGGCCGGTGTTCACGCGGGCGGCGAGGATGCGACCGAAGCGGCGCTCCCCCTCGGCCGACTCGAGCCGCTCCATCAGCACCACGAACCGGTCGCCCGGGTGCACGTCACGCGTGAAGTCCACTTCCCAGTCGTACACGTCCGCGATCTCCCACGCGAGCGTGCGCCGCTCGACCGCGGGGAGCAGGCTGTCGGGCATCGCTTTGTCGAGCGCGTCGTACAACGACGTCTCGATCAGGCCGCTCACGCGCACGCGCGCCAAGATCCAGGGGATCATTTCGACCGTCTGCGACCAGCCCCCGTCTCCGCGCGCGAGCCGCAGGCGCGTTTCGGGCCCGGTGCGGATCGTGACCTGGTGGGCGAGGCTGTCGGTCTTGAGGCGGCGGAACTGGAACACGAGCCCGGGTCGGAGGCGGCGCACGTCGAGGCCGCGGGCGGCCGCCAGCAGCCCCGTGTAGTCCCGACCCACGATGCCGCCGCGCGCGAGCACGGCCGAGAGGGTCTCGCGCTTGCCCAGCGTCTCGGCGAAGTCCACGTAGGCCTGAGACACGACGATCGGCGGCGCCGTGAGGGGACGGCGCCACGGCCAGGCGTCGGTGCTGGCCCAGAGCAGCGCGCCGCCGGCCAGCAGGCCGGCGGCGACGTAATGGCTGCCCCGCCAGGCCATCAGTCCATCTGTCTCCGGATGAAGGTGGGGATCTCGAGCTCGTTGACCTCCGACGGAGGAGGTGGGGGAGGTGCGTGCGACGTCGCGCGGCGGACCAACGGCTCCCCCGTCTTGGGGAATCCGGGCGGGGGCATCGGCGTCGGCCGCCCTGCGCGCTCGCGGAACGGCAGCACGCCCGCCGCCGGGCGGGCGCCCACGAGCGACTCCGCCTGCTCCTTGCCGCGGTCGAAGCCCGTGGCGATCACGGTGACCCGGATCTCGCCGTGCATGGCGGGATCGTTCACCGTGCCGAAGATGATCTCGGCGTCTTCGCCCGCGGCGTCCTTCACCACGTCGGAGATCTGGGTGACCTCGCCCAGGGTGAGGTCCTCGCCGCCCGTGATGTTGATGAGGACGCCCGTCGCCCCCGCGATCGAGATGTTGTCGAGCAGCGGGCTCGAGATCGCCTGCTGCACCGCCTCCATGGCGCGGTTCTCGCCGCGCCCCGTGCCCGTGCCCATGATCGCCGCGCCGCCGTTCTGCATCACGGTGCGCACGTCGGCGAAGTCCACGTTCACGATGCCGGTCACCGAGATGAGCGAGGAGATCCCCTGCGTGGCGTGCAGCAGCACTTCGTCGGCTTTCTTGAGGGCGTCCTGAAACGGGATGCCCTTCCCTACGACCGCGAGCAGGCGCTCGTTCGGGACGACGACCATCGTGTCCACGTGCTTGCGCATTTCGGCGATGCCCATGTCGGCCTGGCGCATTCGCTTCCGCCCCTCGAACAGGAACGGCTTCGTCACGATGCCGATCGTCAGGGCACCGAGGTCGCGCGACGCTTGGGCGATGATGGGAGAAGCGCCCGTGCCGGTGCCGCCGCCCATTCCGCAGGTGACGAACACGAGGTCCGCGCCCTGGAGCGCGTGCAGCACCTCGTCGCGATTCTCCTCGATCGCCTGACGGCCGATCTCGGGCCGCGCGCCGGCGCCCAGCCCGCGCGTGAGCTTCTTGCCGATCTGCACCTTGACGTCGGCCTTGTTGTTCATCAGGGCCTGGGCGTCGGTGTTGACGGAGACGAACTCGACGCCGTTGAGCCCCTCGTCGACCATGCGGTTGAGCGCGTTGCCGCCGCCGCCGCCGATGCCGACGACCTTCATCCGCGCGTTCTGCGTGACGGTCTCTTCGAGCTCGAAGATCATGGCTCCCTCGCGTCTCCGTTCAGAAGAAGTCCTGTAGCCACCGTTTCAGGGGTCCCAACAGCTTCTCCATGCCGGCGCTCCGCACGAGGGAGCCACCGGGCGCGGCGCCCTGCGCCAGCTTGCGCGCCGCGTACAGCACCAGCCCGACCGGCACCGCGTAGCGCGGCGCCTGCACGCTGTCCACGAGCCCCGAGATTCCCATCTCGGGCGCCCCGGCGCGCACCGGGGTCGCGAACGCCTCGCGCGCCAACTCCACCATCCCCGGCAAGTGCGCCGTGCCGCCGGTCAGCACCACGCCCGCCGGCAGCCGCCCCGCGCCGTACCCCGCACGCTCGAACTCCCGGGCCACGAACTGGAAGATCTCGTCGACCCGCTCGTGGATGATGTGCGACAGCAGCTCGCGCGACGCCTGCCGCGCCCCCTGGCTCGGCGTGGACGGCAGATTCACCATCTCCTCCGCATCCACCAGCGGCCCGTACGCCACGCCGTGCCGCTCCTTGAGCCGCTCGGCGTCGGCCTGCGTGACGCCCAGGCCCTGCACCAGGTCCTGCGTGACGTGGCTGCCCGCGTACCGCAGCGACGCCAGGTGCCGGATCTTCCCCTCGTGGAAGATCGTCACGCCGGTCGAGCCGCCGCCCACCTCCACGAGGGCGACGCCCAACTCCTTCTCGTCCTCGGTCAGCACCGCGTACGACGCGGCGAGCGGCTCGAGCACGAGGTCCGCTACCCGGTACCCCGCGCGCTGCACCGCCTTGCGCAGGTTCTGCGCCGCCGTGCTCTGCACGGTGACGAGATACATCTCCACCTCGAGCCGCGTCCCCGTCATCCCGACCGGGTCGACGATGCCGCGCTGCTGGTCGACCACGTACTCCTGCGGGATGTCGTGCAGCAACTCGTTGTCGCGCCCCAGCGATACGGCGCGCGCCACTTCGTTCACGCGCCCCACGTCGGAGGGCGCCACTTCCTCGCCCGTCAGCGCCACCACGCCCGTCGAGGTGCGCGCCGACACGTGCTCGCCCGCGATGCCGCAGGTGACGTCCTTCACCACCACCCCGGCCATCCGCTCGGCGTCGCGGAGCGCGGCCACCACCGAGCGCTTCGTCTCGTCGATGTCGCGGACCATGCCGCGCCGGACGCCGCTGTTCTTCGCCAGGCCGACGCCCAGCACCTTCGCGAGCGGCAGGCGCGGCAGGTCGCCCACCACTTCGGCGATCACGGCGCAGGTCTTGGTGCTGCCCAGGTCGAGCCCGGCGACCAAGCGGCGGTCCCGGGTCACCCGGCTTTCGCTCCCCCGGCTCCGCCCTTGCGCCGCACGATCACCTGCCCGGCGAAGCGCGCGTCGAGCTCCGCGTAGGGCCGCCCTTTCGCCGCGAGATCCTGCGCTACGGTTACCACCGCCCGAATGACCTCCAGCCCGGCGTCGCGCCGCACCAGCACACGACGGGCCCCCGATTCCAGGAGCACGTCGCCGCGCGCCACGACGCGCGCGGCAGTGATCGTCTGAAACAGCGCCGGATCCACCGACTGGATCAGCGCCAGCAGCGCCGCCACGCCGGCGTCGCCGCTCGCCGCGATCGGCAGGTCGAGCGCCGCGCGCGTGGGATCGAACGGGAGCGTCCGGCCTTCGCCATCCACCGCGACGAGACTGCCGCGCGGGCCCGGCACCAGTGCCACCGGCGCTACCTCCCGCACGATCACCTGCAGCGCGCCCGGCAGCCGGCGGACCACCTGCGCGTCCGCGACGCCCGTGAGCCCCTTAACCCGGTCCGCGAGCAGCCGCGTGTCGGTGAACACGCTCGCCACGAGCGGCAGCCGCAGCGCCGCGATCACGCCGTCGGGCGGCAGGTTCTTGAGCCCCACGAGCTCGACCTGCCGCACCTGGAAGTACGCTACACGAGACAGCAGCGGCGGCGCGCCGAACCACGCCGCGAGCGCCGCGACCCCGCCGGCCGCGAGCAGCACGGCGCCCCGCGAGAGCGCCCGACGGGCCATCAGCCTCCCTCCCTGTTTCCCGCTTCCCCATTGCCCAGCTTCCGGAGCAGCTCGGGCCCCACCGCCGTGATGTCCCCCGCCCCCAGCGTGAAGACGACGTCGCCCGCCCGCACGGTGCGCGCCACGCGCTCGGTCAGCGCCGTGCGCTCCCGCACGGCCACCGTCGTCGCCCCCGCCAAGGCTGCGCCGCGCGCCACGAGGTCCGCCGTCACGCCGGGGATCGGCTGCTCCCGCGCGGCATACACCGGCGCGACCACCACGACGTCCGCCGCCGCCAACTCGCGGCCCAGCGCCTCACCGTGCAGCGCCGTGCGCGAATACAGGTGCGGCTGAAACACCGCCACGACGCGCCGGCGCGGGAACGCTTGCCGCGCCGCGGCGAGCGTGGCACGCACCTCCGTCGGGTGGTGCGCGTAGTCGTCCACGACCGTCACGCCGCGCGCCTCCCCCACCCGCTCGAACCGCCGCGCGACGCCGGCGAAGCGCGCCAGCGCCGTGAGGCACGCCTCGAGATCGGCGCCCAACTCGCACGCCACCGCGAGCGCGGCGCCCGCGTTGCGGAGGTTGTGCAGCCCCGGGACCCGCAGCGCGAGCCGCAACTCCCGCCCGTCCGGCAGCACCACCCGCGCGCGCGAGCCGGCGTCGTCCAGCTCGGGATCCGCGATCCGCACGTCCGCTTCGCGCGCGAGTCCCACGCGCCACACCGGCCCGGATACGCGCTTCGCGACCCGGCCCGCGCCGCCGTCGTCCGCGCCCGCGATCACGCGCCGCGCGCCGCCCGCGAATTGCACGAACGCATCCTCGAGCGCCTGCACCGTGCCGTAGCACTCGAGGTGGTCGGCCTCCACGTTGTTCACGACCGCCACCGCCGGCGCGAGCGACAAGAACGCGCGGTCGAACTCATCCGCTTCGACCACGAACAGCTCCCGTCCGCCCAGGCGCGCGTTCCCGCCCCACGGAGCGACACGGCCGCCGGCGAGTCCCGTAGGATTCCGCCCGGCGGCCGCCAGCGCCTCCGTGACCATCGCCGTCGTGGTCGTCTTGCCGTGCGTTCCGGCAACCCCCACGACGGTCCCGTTGGCGACGGCCTGGCCGAGCGCGTCGGCCCGCCGCACCACGGGGATCCCTAGGGCGCCTGCTTGCTCCAGCTCCGGGTGTTCCCGGGGTACAGCTGCGGTGACCACAACCGCCCGAGCCCCGGACACATGGCCCGGGTCGTGTCCCCGCCAGATCTCCACCCCCAAGGCTGCCAAATCGGCTGCTCCCTGGGGGTCTTTATCGCATCCGGTGACCGCAGCACCTTGGTGCCTAGCCAGGAGGGCCAGGCCACTCATCCCCGCCCCGGCTATGCCCATGAAGTGGATCGGACGGGGATCCCCACTTTCAAACAAGTTCATTAGTGGGGGGCTAATATAGCGAATCTACGAAACTTGCGAAAGAGACCATGGGTCAAACGACGAGCGTCAAAATCCTCGACACAATCTCCTGGGCGGCGTCCGGGTGCCCCCGCTCCCGGGCCCGGGTGGCGAGCGACGCGAGCCGTGGCTGGTCGCCGACGAGCTCGCGTACCAGCTGGGCGAGCCGCTGAGCGCCGAGCTGCTCCTCCGGCAACAGCACTGCGGCGCCGGCGGCCGCGAGTGCGCGCGCGTTGAACTCCTGATGTGCGGCGGCGGCGGATGGCAGGGGCACGAGCACGCTCGGTTTTCCCCAAGCGCAGAGCTCCGCGGTCGTCATCGCGCCCGCGCGGCACACGACGAGGTCGGCGGCGCGATATGCGGCGGCCATGGGGTCGAAGAACCCCTGCACCACGACGCGGCCCGGGACGGCGTATGACGCGAGCGCGGGCTGGTGCGCGGCGCCCGTGCCCCACAACACGTTCACGTCGCTCAGCGTCCGACGCTCGAGCGCGGCCGCCACGGCGTAGTTGATCGCGCGGGCGCCTTGACTGCCGCCGAACACGAGCAGCGTCGGCCGCCCGGTCTCGAGCCCGAAGGCGCGCAGCGCGGCGGCCCGGTCGCCCGGCTCTCGTTGCGGCGGTGGGCGGATCGGGTTGCCGAAGCAGAATACCTCGCTGGTCGCGCCCGGTCGCAGCCGCGCCCGCGCCTCCGGAAAGCCGAGGTGCACTTGCCGCGCCCCGCCGACGAGCCAGCGCGAGGTGAGCCCGGGAAACGCGTTCTGCTCCTGCACCACGGTCGGGATGCCGGCGCGCTGCGCGCGCAGCACCACGGGTCCCGCCGCGTAGCCGCCCGTGCCGATCACCACCGCCGGCCGCTCCGCCGCGAGGATCCGGCCGACGGCGCGCCACGACCGCCACGCGACGAGGGGCCACCGCAGGTTGCGCCACCAGGCACGGCGGTGGATCGGCTCGATCGGCACGAGGTGAAACCGGAACGGATGGTGCGGCAGCACCGCTGCTTCGATACCACGCAGCGCGCCGACCAGCACCGGCTCGACCTCCGGCCGCGCCTCACGCAGCGCCTGCGCCAGGGCGAGCGCGGGCATGAGATGGCCGCCTGTTCCGCCACCGGCGAGCAAGACCCTCATCGGCGCGCCAAATGCGGAATTCGGAATGCGGAATGCGGAGTGTCACGACAAGTGTCGTGCGCCTCGACCTCCCACTTCAATTCCGCATTCCGCATTCCGCACTCCGCATTAGGTAATTCTCCGCCCGCGCCCGATGCTCGCCAAGACGCCCGTCGCCACCAGTGCCACGAACAGGCTCGAGCGGCCGTACGAAATGAAGGGGAGCGTGATGCCGGTGGCGGGGAGGAGCCCGAGGCTCACGGCGATGTGGAGCAGTGCCGTGAACCCGATCAGCGCCGTCAGCCCGACCGCGAGCAGCTGGCCGAACGCATCGCTCGTCGAGCGGGCGATGCGGAACCCGACCCACATGAACGTGCCGAACAGCACGACGATCGCGAGCACGCCGAGGAAGCCCCATTCCTCGCCGATGGTCGAGAAGATGAAGTCGGAGTAGGCGTACGGCAGGTAGCCGAGTTTTTGCTGCCCCTGGCCCAGGCCGACGCCGAACAGCCGGCCGGACCCGAGGCCGACGAGGGACTGATGCACCTGCCACGTCGCCTCGGAGGGCGCGCTCCCCGGGTTGAGGAACGTGAGCACCCGGGCGAGCCGGTACTGGGCGCTCGCGACCGCGCCGAACGCGAGGGGCGCGGCGCCGACGCCCACGAGCAAGAAGTGCCCGATGCGCGCGCCCGCCGTGAACAGCACCGTCCCCGCGAGGATCGCGACGAGCAGTGCCATCGACAAGTTCGGCTCGAGGAAGATCAGCCCGACGAGCGGTCCCAAAATCACGAGAAACGGCAGCAGGCCCCGCTGGAACGTGCGGATCTGCTCTCCCTTCTTCGCGGCGAGCATGGCCGTCCACACGACGGCGGCCAGCTTGGCGAGCTCCGACGGCTGCACCGTCACGACGCCGAGGTTCACCCAGCGGCGCGCGCCGTTGATGGTGGGCGCGATGCGGTGCGTGAACGGCAGCAGCGGGATGAGCAACAGCAGCGCCGTCACGCCCAGCAGCGGCCAGGCGGCGCGGCGCCAGACGTGGTAGTCGCTGCGGGCGAGCCAGGTCGCGACGATGCCGCCGACCACGGCGCCCACGAGCTGCCGCAGCGCGAAGTCGGCGCCGACTTCGCCGCCCCCCGTAGCGACGAGGCTCGAGGCGCCGTACACCGCGACGAGGCCGAACACGACCAGCACGGCCGCAAGCACGGCCAGCAGGCGCGTTTCCCACTGGCGGTCGGTCACATTGCCTCCACGAGCCTTCTAAAGGTCGCGCCCCGCTCCTCGTAGTTCCGGAACATGTCGTAGCTCGAGCACGCGGGCGAGAGCAGCACCACGTCACCCGGCCGGGCGGCGCGGCGCGCCCGCGCCACCACGTCCTCGAACGTCGTCCCCCGCTCGAGCGGGACCGTGCCGGCGAGGTCCCGCTCCACGAGCGGGCCCGCTTCTCCGAACGCGATCACCAGCCGGCACCGCTCCCGCAGCCGCGGGGCGAGACCGCTGTACGGTTCGCCCTTGTGGCGCCCGCCCAGGAGCAGCACGAAAGGCCGGTCCATCGCCGCCACGGCCACGGTGGTCGAGGCGATGTTGGTCGCCTTCGAGTCGTTGATCCACAGCACGCCGCCCACCTCCCGCAGGGGCTCGAGCCGGTGCGGCAGCGCGCGAAACGATCGCAGGCCCCGGGCGACGGCCTCGGACGCCACGCCCGCCGCGCGCGCCGCGAGCGCGGCGGCCAGCGCGTTCGCCACGTTGTGGGCGCCGAGCAGCTCGAGCTCCCGCCGCGGCAGGAGCGGTGCGTCGCCCAGCTTCAGCAGTTGCGCGGTGCCGTCGTACCAGCCGTCGGCGCGGCGCGTGAGGGAGAAGCCGACGCGCCGCCCCGGCACGCCCTCGGCGAGCGCCAGCACGGCGGCATCGTCGGCGTTCAGGACCCACACGCTCTGCGCGGTGGCGTTGTGGAACAGCAGCCGCTTGTCGTCGTAGTAGGCGGTCACCGACGGATAGCGGTCGAGGTGGTCGGGCGCGAGGTTCGTGAGCACGCCGACGTCGGGCGCGAAGTGCGGGCTGTCGTGCAGCTGGAACGAGGACACCTCGACGGCGAGCCAGTCGTAGCGGTCGCCCCCGACGGCGATGTCGGCGAGCGGCCGACCGATGTTGCCCGCGGCCGTGGCGCGGACGCCGGCGGCCTCGAGCACGTGCGCCACGAGCGCCGTCGTGGTCGTCTTGCCGTTCGTCCCGGTGATCGCGATGCAGCGCGCGCCCTCCAGCGCCGCGAAGCCGATCTCGATCTCCGACACGACCGGCACGCGCGCCTCACGGGCGGCGGCGACGGGCGGTGCGTCCGGCGGCACGCCGGGCGAGACCACGACGGCGGCGGCGGCGCGGATCTTCGCCAGGTCGTGGCGGCCCAGCTCCAGCTCTACGCCCGGGAGCGTGCGCAGCTCGGCGAGTGCGTCGCCGCCGTCCGGGCGGTCGGCCGCGTCGCTCGCGTACACAGCCACGCCTTCCCGCGCGAGCAACCTCGTGGCCGCGACGCCGCTCTTCCCCAGCCCCACGACCGCCACGACGCTCCGGCGCCAGGTCGCGGGAATCATCTCACCTTCAGCGTGGCCAGCGCGATCGCCGCGCACAGCACGCCCAGGATGTAGAAGCGCATCACAACCTGCGGCTCCGGCCAGCCGAGCTTTTCGAAGTGGTGATGCAGCGGCGCCATCCGGAACACGCGATGGGCGTCCGCGTACTCCTTGCCGCGTCGGCGCCGGTGCCAGCGATACGCGCCCGTCTGCAGCAGCACCGATACTGCCTCGGCCGCGAACACGCCGCCGGCGATCAGCAGCAGGAACTCCGCCTTGAGGAGGATCGCCACGGTGCCCAGCGCGCCGCCGATCGCGAGCGCCCCGGTGTCCCCCATGAACACCTGCGCCGGGTGCGCGTTGAACCACAGGAACCCGAGCGCCGCCCCCATCAGCGCGCCGCAGAAGATCGTGAGCTCCCCCGCCCCCGGCAGGAAGTAGACGCCCAGGTAGCGCGACGCGTCGAACCGCCCGAAGAGGTAGGCGAAGATCGCGAAGGCACCCGCGGCGATTGCGGTGAGCCCCGTCGCGAGTCCGTCCAGGCCGTCTGTGAGGTTCACCGCGTTGGAGCTGCCCGTGACCACCACGGTCACGAACACCACGTACAGAGGTGGCCAGAACGGCAGCAACCAGTACTTGAACAGAGGCACCTGCGTGGACGCCACCGGTTGGATGTTCGGCGCCAGCGGCCAGAGCAGGAGCAGCAGCCCCAGCGCCAGCCCGAACGTCACCTGGCCCGCGAGTTTCCAGCGGGCCACGAGGCCCTGCGACTTGCCGCGCACGATCTTGAGGAAGTCGTCCACGAACCCGATCGCGCCCATCCACAAGGTCGCCCCCACCGCGACCAGCACGTAGCGGCTGTCGAGCCGCGCCCACAGCAGGGTGGGGACGACCGTCGCGAGGAGGATGATGAGTCCGCCCATCGTGGGCGTGCCGCGCTTCTCCTGGTGGCTCGCCGGCCCCTCGGCACGGATCACCTGCCCCACGCGGCGCTCGCGCAGCGCCCGGATCACCCACGGGCCGACCACGAACGCGAGCAGGAGCGCGGTGACAGTCGCCCCGGCGGCGCGAAACGTGATGTAGGTGAAGAGGTTGAACAGGATGTGCTGCCGGGCGAGCGGCACGAGCAGGTGATAGAGCACGTCCGGTCTCTCCGCCTCTCAGTTGAGGAAGCGCAGCACGCGCTCCAGCGCGACCCCGCGCGACGCCTTGAGCAGCACCACCTCGTCGCCCCGCAGCGCGGCTCGAAGCGCGGGCCCGAGCAGCTCGGCGTCGGCCGCGACGACGAGGCGGTCCCCCAACGCCGCACGATGCGCCTCGAAGGCGGGAACGAACGCCCCGACTGCCGCCACGAGCACAGGGCGCAGCGCCACGATGTCCGCCGCCGCGGTCGCATGCAATCTTGCACTCTCCGCCCCCAACTCCAACATCGAGCCGACCACCACCGCGAGCGGGCGGCCCCGGCGGCCCGCCAGCCAGTGCGCGAACCGGAGGGCCCAGCGGAGCGAGGCCGGGTTCGCGTTGTAGGTATCGTCGATGACGGTGAGGCCGCCCGCCGCGAGCACGCGGCCGCGCCCGCCCGGAACGCTGACCCCGGCGAGGGCGGCGAGCGCCCGGCCGGCATCCGTCCCGGCCTCCTGCGCGACCGCGAGCGCGACCATCGCGTTCTCGATCTGGTGGAATCCCACCACCGGCAGCGTGACCGTATGCCCGCGCCAGGCAATCCGGGGACGGCCGTCCGCATCGAGCTCGGCGGCCTCGGGGCGCACGTCCGCACCGGGGTCCGTGCCGGCCACCAGGGTGCGGGTCCGCCGCCGGGCCTCGGCGGCCAGGACGGCGGGCTCGGTCCCCACGACGGCGAGCGGCACGCCCTCGACCAGCGCGAGCTTCTCCCGTAGCACGCCGTCCAGCGATCCGAAGCCCTCGAGGTGCGCCGGGCTGACGTTCGTCACCACTGCGATCGTCGGCTCGACGATCGCCCGGAGGCGGGCGATCTCGCCTGGGACGCTCGCTCCCGCCTCGACGACGAGCGCGTTGCGGTCCTCTGGCGCAGCGAGAATCGTCAAGGGGACGCCGACGAGGTTGTTGAGATTGCCGCTGGTGGCGTGCACCCGGTAGCGGGTCGCCAGCGCGGCGCGGATCATCTCCTTCGTGGTCGTCTTCCCGCTCGACCCCGTGATCGCGACGACCGGGCTTCCCGGCGCGAGCAGCCGCCGCCGCGCGCGGGCGAGCCGGCCCAGCGCGTCGAGCGTGTCCTCGACCTCGAAGCGCGCCAGACCGACGACGGGCGGCGTGCCGCGCCGCACCACGGCGCCGGCCGCGCCCCGCGCCTTCGCTTGCGCGAGGAAGTCGTGCGCGTCGAAGCGCTCGCCTTTCAAGGCCACGAACAGTTCGCCGCCGCTGAGGCCGCGGGTGTCGGTGCTCACCCCGGCGAAGTGCAGCCCCTCGGGCCCCGGCACGCCGAGCGCATGGGAGACCTGTGCCGAATCCCAGGCGAACACCGTCATTTCGCCCCGAGCTCGCGCACGATCGCCCGCTCGTCGAACGGCTCCTTCGCGGCGCCGACGATCTGATAGGTCTCGTGCCCCTTACCGGCGAGCAGAATCGTGTCGCCCGGCCGCGCCAGCTCGAGCGCGAGCGCGATCGCCTCACGACGGTCGCTGCGGCGGTGGTGAGGCTTCCCCTGCATGCCGGCTTCCAGCTCGTCGAGGATCCGCTCGGGGTCTTCGGTGCGCGGGTTGTCGGACGTGACGATGGCGACGTCGGCGAGCCGGGCGGCGATCTCGCCCATGGGGGCGCGCTTGCCACGATCGCGGTCGCCGCCCGCGCCGAACACGAGGATGAGCCGTCCCGCGGTCAGGGCCCGCACGCTCTCGAGCGCGCGCTCCAGGGCGTCGGGCTTGTGGGAGTAGTCTCGCAGGATCGTGCAGGGGTGCTCGGCGATGCGCTCCATGCGGCCCGGCACCTGCGGCGCGGTGGACAGCCGCTCGGCGATCGTCTCCGCGGGGACGCCCACGCCCCAGGCGCAGGCCGCCACGCCCAACGCGTTGGTGACGTTGAAGCGGCCGAGCAACGGCAGCTTGACCGGCGCGCTGCCCATCGGCGTGATGAGATCGAAGCGGCTGCCGCTGGCGTCCGTGGCGACGCGCTTGGCCGTGACGTCGCCGCCCCGCTCCCCGAACGTTACGCGGCGGTGCCGGCGGGGCAGCCGCTGCCACGCGGCATCGTCCGCGTTGACCACCTCGAGGCCGTCCGCGGCGAGGTAGCTCGCGAGCTTCGCCTTGGCTCGGAAGTACTCCTCCGGCGTCTTGTGGTAGTCCAGGTGCTCGCGCGTCAGGTTGGTGAAGACCGCGGCCCGAAACACCAGGCCGTCCACCCGTCCCTGGTCGAGGCTGTGGGACGAGACCTCCATCGTGGCGCCGCGCGCGCCACGCGCGACCAGCGCGGCGAGCGTCGCCTGGAGGTCGATCGGCCCGGGCGTCGTGAGATTCCCCGCCTCGCTCGGCACCGGCTCGCCCGCGGGGTCGAAGGCGCCGAGCGTCCCGATCGACCCCGTCGGCTGGAGCGCCGAGAGCACGTGTCGCGCGAGGACGACCGACGTGGTCTTGCCGCTCGTCCCGGTCACGCCGACGAGGTCGAGCCTCGCGGCCGGCCGCCCGTACCAGGTCTCGGCCGCGACGGCCGCGGCGCGGCGACCGTCCTGCACGAGCACCTGGGGGACGGCGACGGCCTGCTCCTCCTCCACCAGCGCCGCGACCGCGCCGCGCGCGGCCGCCGCGGCGACGAAGCGATGGCCGTTCTGGACCGAGCCGCGCACGGCACAGTACAGCATCCCCGGCTGGACCTTGCGGCTGTCGGTCGTGAGCCCCGCGATCGCCGGCACGGCGCCGTCGACCGGCGCCCGCACGAGGAGCCCGGCGCGCCGCAGCGCGTCCACGATCTCGGGGAGGCCGCTCACGGGCGCGGGGCGGCGAACAGGGTCACCGTGGCCCCGGCCGCGGCCGAGTCGCCCGCGGCGGGCCAGGTGTGGTGCGCCACGCCCCAGCCTTTCAGCGCGACGCGGAAGCCGCGCCGGTGCAGCGCCCGCACCGCCTCGCGCAGCGGGCGACCCGTCACGTCGGGCACGGCCCGCCGGGCGACGTCGGCCAGGGCGGGCGAGCTGTCGGGACGGAACGGCCAGCTCACGACGTACGGCACGACCCCGGGATCGTCGTCGAGCGGCTGGGCGACCGCGCGCGGCGCCGCGGTGGACAGCCGGGCGCGGTCCAGGGCGACGGTGCGCGCCGCCAGCGCCTGCTCCAGCATCGAGCGGGTGACGGGGGCCGCGGTCTGCGCCGCGAAGTAGCTGCCCTTGCGCGGGTCGTCGATCTTCACAACCAGCACCAGCTGCGGGCGATCCGCAGGGAACAGCGCAGCGAACGACGCCGTGTACTGTCCCGGCGCGTAGCGCCCGCCCACCACGCGACGCGCCGTGCCGGTCTTGGCCGCTACCGGGAAGTTCACCAACGCGGCCTCCGCCCCCGTGCCGCCCTCCACCACGCCGCGCAGCAGCGTCCGCAGGGCCGCCGCGACCTCGGGGCGTACGACCCGGCGCACCGGCTCGGGGCGGTGGCGGTACGCGACGTCGCCGCCGGGGCCGCGCACGTCCCTGATCAGCGTCGGCGAGAGCAGCACGCCGTCGTTCGCGAGGGCGGCGTACGCGACCGCGAGCTGGAGCGGCGTGACCGAGACCTCGTAGCCCATCGCGAGGCTCCCGGCGCTCAGGCCGGACCACTCGGCCGGGGGGCGCAGCCGCCCCGTCGCCTCGGCGGGGAACTCGATGCCCGTGAACGCGCCGAACCCGAAGTCGCGCAGCATGGCGTACTGTTCGGCGGGTGCGAGCCGGGCCGCGAACTTCACCAGCGCGATGTTGCTCGAGAACCGGATCGCGTCGGCCAGGGTCAGCACGGGGAGCGGCTCCTCGTCGGTGATGGTGCGACCCCCGAGGCGGTACTTGCCGTCCTCCCCGGACACGCGCTCCGCCGGCGCCACCCGCTGGAGGGCGAGCAGCGCCGCCGCAGTGAAGATCTTCGCGACGGAGCCGGGCTCGAAGGTGTCGGTGAAGGCGCTGGGGCGCGCGGAGCCGTCGCGCCGCCGCGACGCGACCGCCAGCACCTCGCCCGTCGCGGGGTCCATCATCACCACGTCCCCGCCGTCCGCGTCCATGCGCCGGATCGCGTCGTCGAGCGCGCGCTGCGCGATCTCTTGCAGCTCGGCGTCGAGGGTGAGCGCGACGTCCGCGCCGGCGACCGGCTGCGCGATGACGCGCGCCGGCGATTCGTACTCGCGGCCGGCGCGGTCCTTCAGCACGACGGCCGCGCCGGGCCGACCCGCGAGCAGGCTGTCGAGCGCGCGCTCCAGCCCCGACGCCTCGCGGCCGTCGTCGCCCACCCGGCCGATGACGGGGCGGGCGAGGTCGGGCGCGGGATAGAACCGGTTGAGCACGGGCTCGAGGTGTACGCCGCGCACGGCGCGGAGCGGCTGCACGTCGATGACGCTGTAGGGACCCGCGAAGTAGGCGTAGCGCCGGCGCAGGGCGCGCTGCACGTCGGCCGTTGCGAGCCGCAGCCGGCGCGCGATGCGGGGGACATCCTTCGCGGGGTCGCGCAGCTCGTTGACAGCGACGCCGACGTGATACGTCTCCTGGGTGAGGGCGAGCGGCGTGCCGTGGCGGTCCGTGAGGGCGCCCCGCCGCGCCGGCAGCGCGACATGCTCGGTGCGCTGCGCCCGCGCCTCCTCCGCCCAGCGGCGCCCCTCGAGCAGCTGCAGCTGCGCCGCACGCCCGGCGATGCACACCAGCGCGCCGCCGACCACGACTTCGACCGCGCGCAGCCGCACGGCGAGCTTCGCCATCAGCGCGGGTCTCCGGGCGGGAGCGGCAGCAGGATGATCTCGGAGTCCGACGGCAGGCGGAGCCCGAGCCGCTGGGCGCGCGGCACCAGCACGGCGCGGCTCTCGGCTGCGCGCATGCGGCGCTCCAGGTCGGCGCGGTGGCCCTCGAGATTGGCGCGCCGGGTCCGCAGCTCCGAGAGCTCGCGCGCCATGGCGAGCGACGAGTTGTAGCGCGCGATTACGATCCAGGCGACCGCGAGGAACGCGATCAGCCACACCGCCAGCCAGTGCCGGCCCTTAAGCCTCACCGCTCACCTCGAAGGCCCGGAACCGCGCCGTGCGGGCCCGCGGGTTCGCCCGCAGCTCGTCCGCGGCCGGCCGTTGCGCCTTCTTGGTCAGCACTCGGCCGAGCGCCCGCCCCCGGCACGTGCACACGGGCTGACGCGGCGGGCACACGCACGCCTTGCTCCAGTCGCGGAACGCGTGCTTCACGATGCGGTCCTCGCCCGAATGATAGCTGATCACGCCCAGCCGGCCGCCCGGCTGGAGCGCCGCGCGCAGCGCCGGGAGTGCCAGCTCGATCTGTTCCAGCTCCTGGTTCACCACGATACGCAGCGCCTGGAATATGCGCGCGAAGTCGGCCGGGCCGGACCGCGGGCCCAGCGTTTCGCGGATCGCGTTCACGAGGTCGTCGCTCACGGCGAAGGGGGCGCGCGCCCGGCGCTTCACGATCACGCGCGCCAGACGACGCGCCCGGGGCGGCGGCGCGTCGGCGTAGTCCGCGAAGCAGCGCGCCAGCCGGTCGGCCGGCCAGCTGTTGAGCAGCTCCGCGGCGGGCACTCCCTGCCCCGGCGTCATGCGCATGTCGAGGGGCGCTCCCGGCCGGAAGGTGAACCCGCGTTCCGGCGCGTCCAGCTGGTGCGAGGACACGCCGAGATCGAGCAGGATACGATCCGGGCGGAACGCCGCGATGCTCCCCAGCACCTTGGCCGACGCGAAGGCACCGCTCGCGTAGCGGATGCCGTCCTCGCCCAGCCGCGCGCGGGCCGCCGCGATCGCCTCGGTGTCGCGGTCCACGGCGAGCACCTGCGCGCCCGCCGCGACGAGCAGCGCGGCGTGGCCCCCACCGCCCAGCGTCGCGTCCACGGCCCGGCGGCTCCCCTCCGCCCACGCCCGCACGACGTCCGCGAGCACGGACATGTGATATGTGGACGTCACCACGCTCCCGGAAAAAGCGAAAGCCCCGCCTGCCGTGGCAGACGGGGCTCGGTGCGTCATCCCGCGACGCGGGTCCAGGCGGGGCTGACGGGGCTCGAACCCGCGACCTCCGGTGTGACAGACCGGCACTCTAACCAGCTGAGCTACAGCCCCCTGCGACGGAGCGCTGCAATATAGAGGCGCGCCGGAGCCAATTCAACGCCTAGAAGTTCCGGCACTTGAACGCCTGCTTCACCTTCGGCATCTGGTCCTCGAACCGCCCCAGGTTCTGCAACATGGCGTTCATCGTCGGCGCGTGGACCCGGGAGCCCAGGATCAGCGCCTCCTTGGTGCGGGCGATCCGGTCGTGCACCGCTTTCGCGTCCGCGCAGCTCTTCGACTTCACCATCTCACCGTACGGCGTCGAGAGCGTCGCGACCGACGCGAGACCGTACCAGAAGCTCGCCTGCACGCGGATCTGTTGACGCGGGCCGAGCGTGTCCGCCGGCGTGCTGGGGCTCACCAGCTGCAGCGTCTGGTCGAGCCAGGGATAGGCGCGGTCGTAGGCGCCCGCCTGTGCTACCTTCGAGCCACCCTGTAACAGGATGACCGCCGCGTTCAACTTGAGGGTCCCGTTCTCGGAGATACGCGCTTGGTATGCCCGCGCCGTGTCCACCCGGCCGCCACCTCGCACGATCGCCAGCGAGTCCCTCTTGAGCGCGGAGTCTGACAAGGCGAGCGCGCGGGTCACGTAGACTCTCGCAGTGTCGAGAGGCTCGACGAACGCGCGTCGGAGCGCCAGCAGCCCGACCGTGTCCTTCGCTGTCTGGAGTTGGCGTGCCTTGGCGGTATCGTACGCTGCTGCCGCCAGGGCCGCCTGCCCCACCGCCAGGTAGCTCGGCAGGTCGTTCGGATCGATGGCGATGACGTTCTTGTACGCCCATGCTGATGAGTCGGTTTTCCCGACCATCGCGTACGCGGCGCCGAGCGCCTTCCAGAAGGCCCCCGATTTCGTGAAGTGCCGGGCCGCAGCCCTACTGAAGAACAGCAGCCTCCCGGTGTCCGGCAGGGATTGCGCCGCCCCGATCGCGGCTTTGAGGAAGCTCGAGTCGGCGAGCACCGCGCTGTCGGCCTGCACCTTGGCGGTGAACCCATCGAGCACGCAGCGCCACAGCTCTCCTTCGATGCACACCCGACTCTTCATGTCGCTGAGCCGCTGCTCGCCGGGAGCGCGCGCCAGGCCTTCGTCGAGGATCTGGACGGCCCGCGGGTACTGCTTGTGCTGCCGCAGCAGCTCCGCGATGCCGAGCCGCAGGTTGGTGTTGTGGGGCTCACCCGCGAGCTCGTGGACGAACGCGTCGATCGCCTTCAGCGTGTCGCCCTTCATCTGCCAGATATGGGCGACGTTCTCCCAAGCCGTCGCGTTCAGCGAATCGCCCTTCGCGGCCCGCTCGGCCGCCGCCAACTGGCTGTCGATCGGCATCCGTTGGGCCTCGTAGATCGTGCCGATGCACAGATGCGCCGCCGTGAGATTCGGCTCGATCTGGATCGCCTTGCGCGCCGACTCGAGTGCCTGCGACAGCTGGCCCTTCTGGCGCCGGTCGTTGCACTCGCGCGCCAGCTCGCCCGCACGGATGATGGCGTTGAGCCGCTGCGCCACCTGCTCGGCCAGCGCCGTGGTCGTCCCCGGGTTCGCCGTCGACGCTGTGATGAGGAAGGCATAGCCGGAAGAGCCGATGTCCACGATGCGCACCCGGGCCGTCATCGTGCCGCCCGCGCGCTCGAACGTGCCGGTGTTGTACGCGTTGACGTTGAGGAAGCGCGCGAGCAGCGAGGCCTGCGACGGGTCCAGCAGCACGTCGCACGTGAAGTCGGACGCCTTCAGCGCTTCGCACAGCTTCCCTTTCGGCACCACGTAGGCCTTATAGCGGGCCGACGCCCCCACCTTCTCCCGCACGGCGTCCATCAACGCGATGCTCGCCGCGGAATCGGCGGGCGTCTTCGCCTGCAGCGGCAGGAGCAGCAGCTTGGTCGTCGGCTGTGGAGTCGTGAGCTGCGCCGACGCGCTGCCAGCCGCGGCGGCCAGCAAGCCGGCCACCAGTCGTAAGCTTCTCACGCGCGCAGGCCTCCGTTGCAGCCTGATACCCCGAATGGGCGAAGAGGGATTCGAACCCCCGACTTCCTGCGTGTAAGGCAGGCGCTCTGAACCGCTGAGCTATTCGCCCGTCCCACGGCGGGTCGCTACAGGGCCAGGCCTACGGGGAAGAAGACGCAGTAGCCGAGCACCAGCAGAATCGGGGCCGCGGTGGTCGAGCCACGCGACAACAGCCAGTAGCCGGCCGCGAGCGAGACGACCGACGCAGCGAGGAAGATGTAGTTCTGGGGCCCGAAATGCAGCCGCGACGACGCGATACTCTGGTCGGGCATGAGCGCGCCAGAGTCTACCCGGCAATCCCAACCTCGTCAAGCAGTTGGACCTCCCTCGCCCGGCACGGTCCAGCCCTCGTCCAAGAGCGCGCGCCGCACCCGGTCGCGGCGGCGCCGCAGCACCACGAGCCACACCATCAGCGACCCCGTGACGGCCCAAAACAGCCCCACCGCCCCGGCCCAGGACAGCCAGCCGTAGCGGGACCGGACGTCCCGCTGCCACCGCTCCGCGAAGTCTCCCTCCGTCACCTGGTAGGTCGCCCGCAGGGCCGCGTCGAAGCTCGGATCTCGGGCCAGACGGTCGATCAGGGGTCCGAGTCCTTGCGGGCCGCCCCAGCGCGCCAGCAACAGCACCGCCGTCGTGGCCAGCGCGTAGGCGGTGGTCGCGTCGGAGCCGTCGGAGCGGAGAGCCCGGTCCACCTCGTCCAGATCGAGCGGTGCACCGCGCGCCACCTGCCAGTTGAGGCGGAGCGCGTCGAGACGGTCCCACTCCGCGGCCGCGACGGCGGCGTAGCCTTCCTCGAACCACAGCGGCAGGCGGCGACCAACCCGCCAGCGCAACGCGAGGTGGGCGAGCTCGTGCCGAAGCGCGGCCTCAAGGTGGTCGGCCGGTCCGGCGGACAGCAAGACGACGGTCCTGGCCTCCGGGAACGCCGCGCCTTCGGTCCAACGTGGCAGACGGCCCCTGGTGAGCGAGTCGAAGCGGGCGCGATCGGGGGCGAGCAGCAAGCGGATCGGGCGATCGGCGAGCGGGCCTACGCCCGGAAACGGCGCGGCGCGGTCGGCGGCCTCCGCGAGCGCGACCGCAAGCGTGAGCTGCGCTGGCCACGCCACCGCCGTGACGCGCCCGACCTGTACGGCCTCGGGGCCCTGCAGGAGCAGGGCGAGGAGCGCTAGTGCCGTTCCAACCTCTGTCACGAACAAGAACGGGGCGTCGGGGGAGCGAGTTGGAACGGCACTAGGTGCGCGGCGGCTCCCCCCCCTGCAGCACGACCTGCAGGGTGTCCTGACATTTCTTGCCCCAGGGGTTGAACTTGTTCGCCTTGAACCCCTCCTCCCAGACCTGCTGCGCTTGGGCGGCTTCGCCCCCGAACCAGTAGGCGCGGCCCAGCTCGTAGTAGGCCTCGATCAGGTTGGGCCCGAGCTTGAGCGTCTTCTGGAAGAACGTCTCCGCGTCCTCGTACATCTCGCGCTGCAGGTAGACCAGGCCGAGGTAGAAATGCGCGTACAGCGTGGCCTTCTTGTCGTTGTCGAGGCGGATCGCCTTGGAGAGGTGCTCGATCGCTTCCCCGAAGATGCGCTTCTTCAGGCAGATGTAGCCGACGTTGATGCGCGCCAGCGAGTTCGCCGGCTCCTTCATCAGGACCTTCTGGAACGTCTGGAGCGCCTCGTCGTAGTCCTCGTGCAGCATCTGCGCCCAGCCGAGCAGGGACTCCCCCTGGGTCTCGCCGGGGGCGAGCTGCAGCGCCTTCTGCAGGGATTGGATCGCGCCCGCGTAGTCGCCGAGCGAGATCAGGCTCCACCCCTTCTCGATGAACGTCGACGCGCCGATGTGGTCGGCGTGCAGGGCGGGCCGCGACCCGGTGAACTCGGGCGCCGACGCTTCCGCCGTGGAGGCGGCGACCTGCTTGTAGCGGTCCACCAGCTTGCGAATGTCCTCCCTGAGCTCGCCCAGCTCGGCGATCAGGGCGTCCACCTGCTTGAAGTAGGCGATGATCTCGCGCTTCACCGCCTCGCGCTCGGCGGCCCCCGCGACGCTGCCGAGCTTGCGCGCGATGGCGTCGTAGTCGGCCCGCAGGGCGCGGATCGGGCTCTCGGTGGTCACGCCTGTGTCTGCTCCTTGACGGTCGGCTGCACCGCCGCCTCAAGCGCGAGCTTCTCCTGCGAATTCAGCAGCCGCCCCGTGTTGAGCACGATGATGGTGCGCCCATCCTTCACGATGAGGCCGGTGATGTACTCGGCGGCGAGGCCCTTCACGATGGCGGGCGGCGTCGTGACCTCAGTGGCCAACAGCTGCAGCACCTCGGTCACCGCGTCGACGACGATGCCGAGCTTCGCCCCGTCCCACTGGAGGACGACGATGCGGGTCTCCTCGCGCAGCGGGGCCGGCACGCCCAGCCGTTTGCGCAGATCGATGAGCGGGACCGCGGTCCCCTGATACTGCAGGACCCCCTCCAGGAAGTCAGGCGCCTTGGGCAGGGGCGCCGGCGTGTCGTAGCGCAGGATCCGCTCCACCTGGAAGATGTTGAAGGCGAAGTCCTGCCCGGCGATCCGGAAGGTCACGAGTTGGACGTCGTCGCCGGTGCTCATCCGATGCGGTCTCCCAGGGCGTCGAGGTCGAGGATCGGGACGAGCGTCCCCATGCGCCGCGCGACGCCCGCGGCCCAGGGGAGCGACTCCCCGGCGGGGACGGGGAGCATGGCCTCGCGCACCACGTCGTCGGCGTCGTCGACCTCGAAGGCCACCGACCGCTCGCCCAGCGCGACGAGCACGGCCGTGTGGCCGCGCTCGGCGGGAGGGGGACGCTCGCCCAGGAGCGCTCCAAGGTGGACCAGTGGGACGAGGCGGCCGCGCAGCGGGGTGAGACCGCGCATCGCCTGCAGCGCGCGCGGCACCTCCAGCACCTCGCCCAGGTCGCCGACCTCGAGCACCCGTCCCAGCGGCAGGCCGTACGGCTTACCCTCCGCGCGGACCAGGAGATAGCCCCGGCTCATCGCGTTGCGCGGCTGGTCACGCGCCTCCGCACCAATTCGATCATGATCCGCTCGGCAATCTGTCCCAGCGGCAGAACCGCGTCCACGCCGCCGGCCTGCACCGCGGCGGCGGGCATCCCCGGAATCACGGACGACTCGCGGTCCTGGGCGATGCCGCCACCGCCGGCGTCGCGGATCGCCCGCAGCCCCTCGGCGCCGTCGCGCCCCATTCCGGTCAGCACGACGCCGACGCCCTGCGCCCCGAACACGGCCGCCACCGAGCGGAACAGCGGGTCCGCGGCCGGGCGCACGCCCCACACCGGCGCGCTCTGGTCGAGGGCGATCATCGGGCCGTCGGGAGCGGGCACCACTCGCATATGATAATCGCCCGGCGCCACGTACGCCGTGTCCACGACCAGCGGCGCGCCGTCGTCCGCTTCCACGACGCGCAGCGCGCTCATCGAGTCCAGCCGCTCGGCGAGGCTGCGAGTGAACTTGGGCGGCATGTGCTGCACCACGAGCACGGCCGCGCCACACCCCGTGGAGAGCCGCGGCACCACGTCCGCGAGCGCGCGCGGGCCACCGGTGGACGCGGCGAGCGCGACGACGCAGCGCGCCCGCGCGCGCAGCGCGGTGTCCCCGCGGCGCGGCGCCACCGGCGGCCGGGCGAGCATCGGGACGCGCGACACGTCGGCGGCGAGGGCGCGCTCCACGGCGGCGACGAGCTGCGGGCCCATGCGCAGCATTGCCGCCCGGTCCGCCTCCTGCGGCTTGGCCACGATCTCCACGGCGCCGAGCTCCAGCGCCCGGATCGCGGCGCCGGTCCCCGGGCCGGCGTGGGCGCTCACGACGACGATGGGCCGCGGCGCTTCCGACATGATGTAGCCGATCGCGCCGAGGCCGTCGAGCTCGGGCATCTCGAGGTCCATCGTCACCACGTCGGGCTCGAACTGGTGCACCTTGCGCACGGCGTCGAACCCGTCCCGTGCCGTCGCGATCACGTCGAACCCGCGCAGCACGTCGCTCAGCACGCGCCGCATCAAGGCGCTGTCGTCCACCACGAGGACGCGCGGGGTGGAGCCGCGGCGCTCAGATGACGACGGCATCGCTCCCCACGGTCCGGATCTCGACGTGGCCGTCGACCACGTGGAAGCGGACGGAGCGGCCCGCGCCACCGCCCACGGCCTGGCGCGCCAGCGGGATGGAGGCGGCGCGCAGGGCGTCGCGCGCGGCGACGACGTTGCGCTCGCCCATTTGCACGCTGCCCGGCGTCATCAACTGGGCGAACATGCTCGCCCCGCCCGCGAGCTTCGCGACGAGGCGCCGGGGGTCGGCCCCGAGCGCCCGCAGCCGCTCGACGAGGAACGGCACCGCCGTGTCGGGAAACTTCGCGGGATTGGTGGCGTCGTGCGCGAGGCTGCGCGACGGCAACAGGATGTGGGCCATCCCCCCGGCGCCGGCGGCCGCGTCGTGCAGCATGATGGCGACGCAGGACCCGAGCCCGAGCGTGACGATGACCGCATCGCCGCGCTCCGCGGCCCACTCCGCCACCTTTACGATGGTCTCCTTCGGGGCGGGACTCATGCCGGCCGGCGGTAGATCCGCTCCCGCGGCTCCTCGAGCACGAGGCGCTCCCGCGCCGCCCCGAACAGCGTCTCGACCTTGCCGAGCAGCAGGACGCCTCCGGGCGCGAGGGCCTCGGCGAACGCCAGGAAGAGCCGCTCCTGCGTCGGTCGATCGAAGTAGATCACCACGTTGCGGCACACGATCAGGTCGTACGGGGGCGCGGGCGGCGGCTCGCACGTGAGGTCGTGTTTCAGCACGCGCACGAGGCGCTGCAGCGCCGGGCCCGGGCGGCGGGGCGTGTCGGCGGTGAAGTAGCGTCGCACGAGGTCCGGCGGCGTTTCGCTGAAGGCGCTCTCGGGGAACGCCGCGGCGCGCGTGCGCTCGAGGCTGGTGCGGTCCACGTCGGTCGCGTCCACGCGCGCCCGGCCGAGCCGGCCCTCCTGGTCGAGCCGCCGCCCCGTCTCGGCCAGCGCGACCGCGATCGTATAGGGCTCCTCGCCCGACGCGCACCCCGCCGACCAGACCCGTACTTCGCCGCGGCGCCGCTCCCACAGCTCGACGAGATAGGGCGCGAGCGCGCGCCATGTCTCGGCGTTGCGGAAGAACTTCGTGACGTTGATCGTGAGAGCGTCGAGCAGCAGGTCGTATTCGCCCGCGTCGCCGTCGAGCAGCCGCGCGTAGTCCTCGAAGGTGTGGACGCCGCGCGCCCGCATGCGCACCGCGATGCGGCGCCGCAGGCACTTCTCCTTGTAGGCCTCGCAGACGACGCCCCGCGCGTCGGAGATCTTCCGGGTGAGCGCCCGAAAGGCCCGCGCGTCCTGCTCCGGCGTCACGACAGCGCGCTCAGCGTGTCCAGATTGGCCTTGACGAGCTCGTGCTTGGGGTTGAGCTCCAGCGCCTTGCGCCACAGCTGGGCCGCCAGCTCCCGGTCGTTCCGCTTGTAGGCGATGTTGCCGAGCTTGAAGTACACGTCGTCCCCGAGGTCGGGGGCGAGCTCCACGGCGCGGCTGTAGGCGTCCCACGCCTCGTCGTAGCGCGACCCGCGGTAGGCGAGGTCGGCCAGGTTCTTGGACAGCTGCGGCAGCGACGGCTCGTTCTTGCGGGCGGTGCGCACCAGCTCCTCCGCGGCCTCGAGGTCGCCAGCCAGCTCCTTCAGCACGGCCAGGTTGTTGAGCAGCACGGCGTGCGTCGGGTAGGCGGCGGCTGCCTCCCCGGCGAGCTGCTCGGCGAGCTCGAAGTCCCCCGCCCCCGCGGCCGCCAGGGCGCGCGCCCAGTACCACGCGGCGGGCGGCGTCTCGCCCGCGAGCTCCTTCGCGCGGTCGAGCCGGCCGGCGGCGCTCGCATAGTCGCCCTGCTTCAGGGCGACGATGCCCCACCCCAGGTACACGCGGACGTCCGTGCGGGCGCGCGCCGCCGCCTCCGCGTAGGCGGCCTCCGCCTCCTTCAGCCGGCCGAGCTGCTCGTAGGCGTAGGCGAGGTTGTGGAACACCGCGGGCCGACCACCCCCCTTCTCGGCCGCGAGCCGCAGGGCCTCCATCGCTTCACGCCAGCGCGCCTGCTTCAGGGCGACGAGCCCGATGAAGAAGTGGGCGTTCGCCTCGCCGGGCCGCAGCTCCGCCACCCGCCGGAACTCGCGTACCGCCTCGTCCAGCATCCCGGTCTTGTAGAAGGCGATGCCCAGGTTGCGGTGCTCCTCGACGCGGGCGTCGGTGATGTGCCGGTCCACCGCCGACGCGGTGCGGCCCGCACGATGCACGAATCCGGCGGTGATCAGGCCGTACAGGGCCTTGCCGATCTCGAATTCCCCGAGCCCGGAGTCCTCGATCACCTGGTTCATGTCGCGCGCGCCGTCGAGCAACGGCAGCACGCGCTGCTGCGTTTCGGTGAGCGCGGCCTCGCTGATCGCGAGCCGGTCCTTGTCGACGGTGAAGATCAGGTCGAACGAGGGGATCTTCTTCTCGATCAGGCTCCACTCGTCCACCCGGCGCGCGCCTTCGAGCAGCAGCGACTCGGGGTTGATGTTGACCAGGAAGTCCTGGCGCTCCGGCCGCACCTCGCTCTCGAAGTTGAAGGTCCCCTGGGTCCAGGTGAAGAGATAGTAGACCGATTCTTCGATCTGGACCCGCATGTAGCGCTCCAGGTCCTCCTGGCTGATCACTCCCATCCCGACCAGGATTTCGCCCAGCTTCTTGTCGCGCTGCTTCGATTGCCGGTGGATGGCGGCGTCGAGCTGGTCGGACGTGATCTTCTGGTGCTTCACCAGAATGTCGCCGAGCCGGTCGCGCCGGTTGACGATCGAGGCGTAGCAGATGCGCCCCTTGTCGAAGTAGATGTAGCCGAAGTTGGAACGATCCGCGATCGAGAGACACCCGGTCTTCTGCCCCAGCGCCAACAGCTGCAGCACGTCGGGGAGCGAAGCCTCTTTGAGCGAGCCTTTGATCGCCACTAGCGGTACTCCTCGATCAGGCGGTCGGCGACGTCGGGCCAATCCCACACCATCTTCTCGCGGCTCTTCACCCCGCCCAGGCTCGAGACCACGATCCCGCTGGTGCGCAGCCCGCCGGAGCGCCGCGCCTCGCGCGGCTGTCCCTCCAGCACGTCGCGCGCCAGCCCGGCGGTGAGCGGCACGTCTTGCGCCGCGGCGCTGCTCACGACGCGTTGCAGCACGGGAATGAGGCTGCGCACGGAGTCGACCGGACGATCCGCCAGATAATCGAGCAGCGCCGCATCTGGTGGGGTGCCCGGCTGGGCCAGCGCCTGCTCCAAGAAGTGTCGCTTCAGTTCGCGGTCCGGCTCGGAGATCTCGGCCACGAGCCCGCCGCCCAGACGGGTGACGATGCGCTCCTCCAGTCCCTCGAGGGCGCCGGGTGCCGCGGGCGCCGTGAAGACGAGCTGGCGGTCCTTGTCGAGGAGCAGGTTGAAGAGGTTGAACAACTCTTCCTGGGTGCGATCCTTCCCCGCGAGCAGGTGAATGTCGTCGAGCAGCAGCGCCGTCGCGCGCCGGTAGCGCGCGCGCCACCAGTCCACCCGGTCGCCGTCGATCGCGGCGATCAGCTCGTCGATGAACGCCTGAGTCGAGAGGCATGCCACCACCGCTCCCCTGGCGCGGGCGAGCTCCAGGCCGATCGCGTTCACCAGATGGGTTTTCCCGAGCCCGCTCTTCCCGACCAGGACGAGCGGATTGTACTTCTTCCCGGGCCGCGTGATCACGTCGCGCGCGGCGCTCACCGCCACGTCGTTCGACGGGCCGACGGCGTAGGTCGCGAGCGCAAACGCCGCGGAGGGACCCGGCGGCGGCGCCGCGCCCGTGCGCACCTCTGCCGCCGCCGCCTCAGCCTCGGCGAGGCGCTCCGGATCGCGAAACTGGCTCTGTCCCGAGGCCTGGGGGTCGAGCTGCGCCACCTCGGTCTCCAGCGCCTTCAGACGCTCCACGTCCTTCTCGTAGGCGTCGATGGCGTCATCCACCGCGGCCGGCGCTTCCCGCTCGAGCAGCGCCTCGAGGCGTCGCGTGCGGTAGCCTTCGCCCTCCCACCGCAGGATCGCCTCCGCGACCCGCGCCCGCCACGCCTCGACGGCCTTGCCGAGCCCCACGGTCACGTCGGCGAGGAACTGCCCGAACTCGTCGCCGGCCGGCGCGGCCCCCCGCGCCACGGCGGCGCCCGCCGGTACGGCGGCCTCCGCTTTCAAGCCGAGCAGCTGCTTCGCCGTCGCCGCGTTGATCTGCGTCTCGTTGACGGCCTGGTAGGCGACCAGCCGGTTCAGCGCGCCCATCAGCTCCCGCACGTTGTCGAACGCCGCCCCCGCCACGGTCTCGAGCACGCCCGGCGCGAACCGCGCGGCGCGCTCCTCGGCCTTCCGCCGCAGAATCGCGACCCGCGTCTCGTAGTCCGGCGGTCCGATATCGACGACCAGCCCGCCCGAGAACCGCGAGATCAGGCGCTCGTCCAGGTCCGCGATCTCGCCCGGTGGCCGGTCGCTCGTCAGCACGATCTGGTGCGCGGCCACCTGCAGCGCCTCGGTGAGCCGCAGCAGCTCGGACTGCATCTCCTTGCGCTTCGCGAGGAACTGCACGTCGTCCACCAGCAGCACGTCCACTCCCTGGAAGCGACGCCGGAACGCGTCGCCCTGGCCGGCCGCGATGGCGGCGTGAAACGCCTCCACGTACTCGTCGAGCGTCAGATACTCGATGTTGAGCCCCGGGGCGAGCTTCTTCGCGGCCTGGCCGATCGCCATGAGGAGATGCGTCTTCCCGAGCCCCGAGCCGCTGTAGACGAACAGCGGGTTGTAGGCCGACCCGGGCGTCTCGGCGACAGTGCGCCCGGCGGTGACGGCGAGGCGGTTCGCCGCCCCCACCACGAAGGTGTCGAACGCGTATTTGGGATTGAGCGCGGTCGTCACGCCGTACTCCCGGCGGCGAGCCGCTTCAGCACCAGCTCGGAGATCCCCTTCAGCGTCTCGAATACGCCCGTGCCGTGCAGCGCGTCGGCCGCGAAGCTCGGCACGCCGCGGAAGTTGAGGGCGTCGTCGAGGTCAGCCGGCGAGAGGATCAGCTCCCGCGGCAAGTCCTGCTTGTTGTACTGCATGGCGAGCGGCATGGCGCGGACGTCCACGCCGTGCTCCAGCAGGTTGCTCTGCAGGTTCTGGAGGCTCTCTACGTTCTCGTCGAGCTGGCGCGCCTGGCTGTCGGCGACGAACACGACCCCGTCCGCGCCCTGCAGCACGAGCCGGCGCGTCGCGTTGTAATAGATCTGGCCTGGGACCGTGTAGAGCTGGAACCGGGTCGCGAACCCGGAGATCTGGCCCAGGTCGATCGGCAGGAAGTCGAAGAACAGCGTGCGGTCGGTCTGCGTGGCGAGCGAGACCAGCCGCCCGCGGCGGGCCTCGGGGACCCGCCCGTACACGTAGTGCAGGTTGGTCGTCTTGCCGGAGCGTCCGGGCCCGTAGTAGACGATCTTGCAGGTGATCTCGCGCGTCGTGAAGTTGACCAGCGACAAGGGCCTACCTCCCGAACAGCGTGTTGAGGCTGTCGCTCAACTCGCGCTCGAAGTCCGCTGCGAGCACCTGCTTGGGCACGCCTTCCTTCGGACACGCCGCCTGGAGATCCGCGACGAGCTGCTCGAAGAATAACTGCACCAAGCCGACCGACGAAACTTCGAGGTCGTAGACGACGAGCACCACGAGCATCCCACGCGCCGTGCCGAAGCCCGCCAGGAAGATGCCGTGCCGCTCGCCCTGGTGAGTCAGGGCGGCGAACGGCGGCTGCTTCAGCTCCTTCGCCATCGCGGCCGTGGAGGCGATGATGGCGGCTCCGAGCGCCGCGGCCGACATCACTTCCACCGCCCGGGAGAAGCCGTGCTGGGCCATCACCTGCCCCGCCGACGTCATCACCAGGACCAGGCGCGCCTCCGCCTCCTTCGTGAACTTGACGAGGGGCTGGAGCGTCCAGGCCTCGACGGCGCGCGTCGTCATCGCAGGGCCTCCGCGGCGCGCAGCAGCTCCAGGCGCACCAGACCGACGTTGACGTCGGGCTCAGCCACCGCCACCACGACGATCCCCGAGGCCGCTGGCACGACCAGCAGGGCCCCCTGCTCGCCCTGCAGATGCCAGAACACGCTCGCGCCCACGCCCGCGGCCGCCATCGCCCGGCGCAGCCGGTTGGCCAGGCTGGCGGCGAGGGCGGCGACGGCCGACCCCTTGATCCCCTCCATCAGATGCTCCGCCACGACGAGCCCGTCGTCGCTCGAGACGATCATCGCCCCGCGCACCCCGCGCACGCGGGTGACGAGGTCGAGCGAGCGGGCGTAGCCGGTGGCGGTCACGCCTGCTGCTCCAGCCAGCGCCGCGCGGCCATGGCGGCCCGCTGCGCGATGATCGCGAGCCGCCCCATCGGGACCGACCGGTCGCGCACCACCAGCAGGAGGGCGTCGGGCCCGGGTTGGGCGAGGTGGACGTGCCCGAGCTGGCCCTCGGCCGCGAGTCCGGTCCAGGCGCCGAATCCGAGCAGCTTCGCCGTGCGCCCCGCCTCCAGCGAGACGCCGGCCAGGTAGGCGGCCACCGCCTCGGTCACGTCGGCGCCGTTCCAGTCGCGTAGCGCCCCGCCCAGCACGCGGCCCGCGGCGTCGAGCAGCAACAGCCCCTCCTGCGCGCCCTCGAGCCCGGCGAACACGCGGCGGTCCTCGAGCGGCCCGGCGGGCGGCGCCATCGGCTCCTCGGGCACGGGGGGGGGCGGGGGCGCGTCCGGCCGCAGGGCCGCGGCGTGCCCGGCCGGCCGGGCCGCCGCGCTGCCCATGGGCTGGCCCCGGACCATCGCGAGCGCCTGCTGGATCGTGAAGTCGTCCGGCGCCACGCGCTCCGCCTCCTCCAGGTGAGCGACCGCCTGCGCCACGTCGCCGACCTTGAAATAGAGGAAGGCGAGCCCCTTGAGCGCGCCCATGTGGCCGGGCGCGATGCGCCGGGCCATGTCCCACTCGTCGAAGGCGCGCTCGTAGTCGCGCTTGTCGGCGAGGATGCGCGCGTACAGGTCGTGGGCGTCGGCCAGGTGCGGGTGGCGCTCCAGCCCGTTCAGCGCGACCCGGTGAGCGGCGTCGAGCTGCCCCCGCTGTCGCAGCAGATCGGCGAGCCGCAGGAACACGAGGCTCTGCGGATCGCGCGCCAGCTCGGCGGAGAGCGTCTTGATCTCGTCAGCCATGGAACGCCGCTCCGCTGTCGGCGAGCGTTTGCGCAGCGGTCTTGGCGCGTCGCACTTCGCCCTGCTGCGCGACCTCCGTTTCCGACCGCGCCGCGAGGCGCTCCCATCGGCTCCACTGCTCGACCGCTTCGGCAAAACGCCCGATCGCGGCCAGAGCGTACCCGAGGTAGCGGTGCCCGGCCGCGAGCAGCGGGTCGAGCGTCAGCCCGCGGCGCAACTCGTCCACAGCCTCGGCCGCACGGCCTGCGGCGAGGTGAGCCCGACCCAACAGCAGGTGCACGACGGGGTCGTGCGGATACAGGCTCCTCGCCTGCTCGGCCATTGCGCGGGCCGCCTCCAGGTCCTTGCGGGCGAGCGCCTCCTCGGCCTGGGCCACGAGCGCGGCGAGGTCCGCGGCGCCGCTGGTGCGCTCGCGACGCAGCGTGCCCGGGTCGGCCAGCACCACGACCCCGGCGCTCTCCAGCCCGAACAGCGTCTTCGCCACGTCGAACTCCGAGCGCCCGAGCTCCCGCGCGATGGCGCGCACGTCGCGCTGTCCGTCCACCGCCGCGAGCACCTCCCACTCGGGCGGCAGCAGGTCGAGCTCGCCCCCGCCGTCGGCGGGCGGCGGTGCGAGCGCCGCGATCACGCCGAGGTGGGGGATGCGGCTCTCGATGCGCGACCACTCGTCGATGCGGCGCGCCCCCTCCATCAGCAGCGCCTCCGTCGGGATCCGCACGGTCGCCGCGGGGGGGACGTCGAGCAGCGGCCCCTCCACGAACGAGAAGTAGCCCTCCCGCCAGCTCATCACCTCGAAGATCACTTCCTCGACCTGGAAGCGAAGCTGGCGCTCCAGCTCGCGCGGCGTGATGGCGCCGAGCGCCACCAGGATCTCGCCCAGTCGCCGCTTGTCCCCCTGGCGCTGCTGCATGTCGCGCGCGCGCTCGAGATCCGCCTCCGCGATCTTCCCCGTGCGGAGCAGCAGGCTGCCGAGCGGGTGCGGGTTGCTGCGGATTTCGGCGTAGACGACGGTGCCGTCCTCGAAGTGGATCGTCCCGGCGTTGTTCCGCACCTCGGAGGTGACGCGCAGCACGCCGGTCTTCCGGCTCAGGTCGAGCAGCTGGAAGACATCATGGATGCCGAGCTCGCGCAGCGGGCCTTCGATCGCCATGGCTACGCCGCGTCGGAGGCGAAGATGTGTTGCAGGTCGAGCGCCGTGCGGGCATGCATGCGCGCGCGCTGCGCGAACGGCCCGCTCGGGTCGAGCCGCGTGACCCGCTCCCACGCCTGGACCGCCTCGGCGTAGCGGTGCAGCCGCGCCAGCGCGACGCCCAGCTGAAACACGGCCTCCACCTGGTCGGGGTCGAACTTGAGCGCCCGGCGGAACGCCTCCAGTGCCGCCTCGTGGCGCTTGTCGTCGAGCAGGGCGCGTCCCAGAAGCAGCAGGGCCGGCAGGTCATAAGGATCCTGCTCCAGCGTCTCGGCGAGCCGCCGGATCGCCTGCGGCGCCTGCCCCGAGCGCCGCAACAGGTCCGCCAGAGCGAGGTTCGCATCGCTGAAGGTGGGCAGCACCTCGAGCGCCCGCTCGTACGCCTCCTGCGCCTCCCGCCACTCCTCGCGCTCCTCGTGCAGGCGGCCGAGGTCGACCCACACCTGCACGTAGCCCGGGTCGAGCTCGAGGGCGCCGCGGTAGGCCGCGAGGGCGCCGCCCTTGTCGCCCACCTTGAGGGCGACGTCGCCCTGGAGCTTGTGGAGATCGGCGCGGTCGGGCGCCCGCGTTTGCGCTTGCCTGAGGGCGGTGAGGGCGCCGGCGGCGTCCCCCGCCGCGGCGCGGCCCCGCGCCGCGACGACCAGGGCCTCGACGTCGTCCGGGGCGAGCGGCAACAGCTCCTCCGCGAGCGCCGCCGCCTCGGCGGTGCGCCCCAGGGCGAACAGCGCCTTCACCTCGCCGAGCCGTGCGTTGGGGCGGTCCGGGGCGAGCCCCCGCGCCTCGTGATAGCGCTCCAACGCCTCGCCGTGCAGGCCCCGCCGCGCGAAGATGTCGCCCAGCAGCACGGCGGCTTCGGCGCGGTCGGCGCCGCGCTGCACCGCGCGCACCGCCTCCGCCGCCGCGACGTCCATGAGGCCCTTGCTCACGTAGTCCCGTGCCAGCGCGAGCGGATCGTCCACCCGGGGAGGCGCGGGCTCGGCGGCGGGCGCGGGCTGCAGCTCCTGGAAGATGTTGTCGAGCAGGCGCTCGTCGAAGGCGAAGTTCTCACCCAGCGTCTCCGCCGTGACGTCCGCGGAGATCTCGGGCGCGATGCCGATGGTCGCCTTCTCGTACTGCAGGTCGATCGTGAGCTGGAATTTCTGCGACACGTAGTAAGGGTCGAGCTCGAGCGCCCGCTTGGTGGCGCGGAGCGCGCCGTCGAAGTCGCCCAAGTTCGAGAGGGTGAAGCTCAGGTTGTAGTGGGCGCCCGCGTGCTCGGGGTCCGTCTCGACCGCGCGCACGAACGCGTTGCGCGCGTCGGCGAAGCGCTTCAGCTCCACCAGCACGAGGCCGATTCCGTTCCAGGCCGCGGCGGAGCGCGGCTCGGTCGCCAGGACCTGGCGGTAGGCCTCGAGCGACAGCTGGAAGCGCCGCAGCTGGTACAGCAACAGCGCGAGGTTGAGCCGGGCGGCCGAGAAGCCGCCCCGCAGCTGCAGCGCCGTGCGCAATGCCTCGATCGCCTCCTCGGTATCGCCCGCGTGCGCGACCACCACGCCCAGGTTGTTCCACGCCAGCGCGTACTTGGGGTCCACCTCCACCGCCTGGCGGTAGGAGGCGAGCGCGTCGTCGGCGCGGCCCGCCTGGTGGAGGACCACGCCCCGCTCGTTCCACAGCTTGGGCGAGTCCGGGACCTCGCGGATCAGCGTGTCGTACAGCTCGAGCGCCGCCCCGAAGTCGCGCTTCAAGAGGTGGACCTCCGCCATCGCCTGGAGCGTAAGGAGGCGGTCCTCGCCGCGCTCCAGCGCCATCCGATAGGCACGCAGCGCCTCGTTGTAGTAGCCCTTCTGGCGAAACGCGAGCCCGAGGTTGTAGTGCGCGAGCTCGTTCCCCTCGACCACCTGGGGCTCCGGGCTTTCGCGCGCCCGCAGCTGCTGGCTCCGGCGCTCGGCGTTGTAGCGCTCGAGCGAGAGGTTGGTCTGCGCGCGAGCGAGCGGCGGGTTGAGCTGGATGGCGCGCTTCGACGCGGCGCGCGCTTCCTGGTGGCGTCCCATGTCGCCGAGCACGAACGCCATCAGATAGTGCGCGTGCGCGTTGTCGGGGTTCAGCTCGACCGCCTTCTCGAGCGCCTGCAGCGCCTCGGCGTTCAGGCCCCGGTTGTAGTAGATCTCGCCGAGGTAGAACCACACGACGCTCGAATCGGGATCGAGCTCCCGCGCCCGCACGAACCACTCGGTCGCCACCTCCGGCCGCCCGCGGTTTTTCTCGGCGAGCCCGAGCTGCAGGATCGCCGCCACGTCCTTGGGGCGCTGGCCCAGCAGCTGCTCGAACTCGGCCACCGCCTCCGCCTGCTGCCCCAGGATCGCATAGGCGCGGCCCAGCTCCCAGCGCGCATCGCGGTCGTCCGGGGCCTGCCGCAGGCGCTCCCGCAGCTCGGCGACGCGGCGGTCGTAGTAACCCGAATTGTGGTAGGCGATTTCGAGGTTGCGCTGCGCGACCTGCATCTTCGGGTCGAGCTCGAGCGCGCGGGAGAACTCCGCGATCGCGTCTTCCAGCAGGCCCTTCTGGAAGTAGAGGACGCCCAGATTGCTGTGCGCCCCGGCGTCCGAAGGGTCGATCCGGCGGGCGAAGGATCGGAGGACGGCGAGGTCGCGGTCCGAAAGCGCCGGCGCCGTCACGGGTCAGGTCAGCCGGATGGCGTCAAAGATGGCCTTGAGGGACGCCAGATCCGGGAGCAGCAGGAAATGTCCCCGGAGCCCCTCCGCCGAGTCGATGTGGAACTCGGTCTCGACGCAGAACACGAAGTCGCGCTCGTGCCCGAAGTTGAGGTACGTCGTGGTGAGCACCGCCGCCGACACGTCCACCACGAGGCTCGGCACGGACGGGAGCAGGAGCATCCCCATGAAGTCGGACAGCGCGTTCATGTAGGCGCCGGAGAGGATGTTGCCGGCCTCCTTGAGGCACGATTGCTCCAGCACGTCGAACGTGGCCGTGGTGCCGAGCGGCCGGCGCAGCAGCATGTCGCACACCTTGCGACCCACCGCCTCCGGGAAGAGCAGCAGGGTGCGCCCGGTCAGGTCGCCGAGCATGTGCATGAGCACCGCGGCGACCACATCGCTGGCATTGCCCAGCAGCTCGGGCACCTCTTCCAGCCGCGCGATGTTGATCTCGGGCACGCTGATCATGATGCGGCGGTTGGTGAGCTGGGACAGCGCCGTGGCGGCGTGCCCGGCGCCGATGTTCGCCACTTCCTTGAGCGCGTCGAGCTGCAGCGCCTTGAGATCCCGGACGTCTTCCATCCCCGCTCCCGCCTACACGAGTCCGCCGGCGTCGAGGATCAACGCCGGGACTCCGTCTCCCATGATGGTCGCCCCGCTGAAGACGGGGAGCGTCCCCTGCGGTGCGTCGAAGCCCTTCACCACGATCTCCTGCTGCCCCAACATCCCATCAACGACGACGCCCGAGCGCCGCTCCCCCACCTCGAGCACGATGATCGGCCGCCGCGGCGGCGGCGCGTCGCCGGCGACGCCGAGCAGCTGCCGCAGGTAGACGAGCGGCACCACGCGGTCGCGCAGCACGATCGCCTCGCGCCCCTCGACGGTCGTCGTCGGCGCCGCCCCAAGCTCAACCGTCTCCGTCACGTAGGTGAGCGGCAGGGCGTAGCGCTCGCGGCCCACGCTCGCGATCAGCGCCCGCACGATCGCGAGCGTGACCGGCAGCCGCAGCACGAACGTCGTGCCCTTGCCCGGCTGCGAGCGAATCTCGATCGAGCCGCCCAGCGCCCGCAGCCGCGTCACGGCCACATCGATCCCGACCCCCCGGCCTGAGACGTTCGTCACGGCGTCCGCGGTCGAAAACCCGGGCCGCGCGAGCACCCGCAGCAGCTGGTCGTCGGTGAGCGCCTCCGCGTGCGGATCCACCAGCCCGTCGCGCCGCGCGCGCTCGAGAATGCTCGCGCGGTCGATGCCGCGGCCGTCGTCCGTCACGCTGATCGCCACGCTCGAGCGCTCCCGCAGCGCCGTGAGCACGATCTCCGCCTCGGGGTTCTTGCCCCGGCGCCGCCGCTCCGCCGGCGGCTCGATTCCGTGGTCCACCGCATTGCGCAACAAATGCATGAGCGGGTCGCCCAGCTCGTCCAAGATGGCGCGGTCGAGCTCGATCTCCTTCCCCTCCACGCGGAATGCCACCTGCTTGCCGAGCTGGCGCGCCAGGTCCCGCACCAGCCGCGGGAACCGGTCGAACACCTGCCACACGGGCGTCATCCGCGCCTGGATGATCTCCGCCTGCAGGTCCGCCGTGAGGCGCGAGATCTGGATGGTGACGTCGTCGATCGCGGGGTCGCGCCGCTCGGCCGCGAGCTCGTTGAGCCGCCCCCGCGCCGTGACGAGCTCGCCGATCAGGTCCATCAGCCCATCCAGCCGGCGGAGGTCGACGCGCAGGTGACGGCTGCGCGCGGGCTCGACCGCGGCGCCCGCTGCGGCCGGCGCCGCCGCGCGCCGCTCTTCCTCTTCAGGGAGCGTGACGCTCTCGACATCCCCCGCCGCTCGCAGCCGCTCGCGGATCTGGTCGGCCGGCGCGGCGGACTCGAGCCGGAAGGCCAGCCGCCCGTCGAAGTCCTCAGCCTCGAACGCCGCGGGCGGCGGACTGACGGCGTGCACGGCGCCGAGGGCCTGCGCGCGCTTGAGGAGCAGCAGCGCGCGCCCGCCCTTGAGCGGCGCCTCGGCGCGCAGCACGACCTGCACCAGGCGTCCGGGGGCGGCGAGCGCCTCGATGGGGGGTGGAGGCGGCTCCCGCGCCGCCGCCGCGCGGCCCGCCTTGCGGCCGGCGCGCGCGGCCGCCCGGTCCAGCTCGGCCGTGATCGCGGAGAGGTCGAGGTCGCGCTCGCGTCCTCGCACCGACAGCTCGACCGCCTGCTCGAGGGCGTCGCGGGCCCGGAACAGGAGCTGCAGCAGCTCGTCCGTCGCGGGGTGTGCGCCGCGGCGCAGATGGTCGAGGAGATTCTCGGTGCGGTGGGCGAGGTCGGTGACGGCGGCGTAGCCCATCGTGGCCGCCATGCCCTTCACGGTGTGTACGGCGCGGAACAGGCCGCCCACCGGCTCCAGCGAGGCCGGCTTGCGCTCCCACGCGAGCAGCAGCTGGTTGCAGGCGCTCAAGTGCTCCCGGCTCTCCGCCAGGAACAGCTCCGCGTACTGCGACAGATCCATGTGCTAGCCCAGCACGCGCTGCACGGCTTCGAGAACGCGCGACGGTTGGAACGGCTTCACGACAAAGTCCTTCGCCCCCGCCTGGATCGCTTCCACCACCAACGCCTGCTGCCCCATCGCGCTGCACATGAGGATCTTGGCGTCGGGATCATGCTTCACGATCTCCCGCACCGCGTCGATGCCGCCCATGTCCGGCATCACGATGTCCATCGTCACCAGGTCGGGCTTGAGCTGCTTGTACCTCTCGACCGCCTGCACGCCGGTTTCGGCTTCGCCCACGACTTCGAAGCCGGCCTGGGTCAGGATGTCGCTGATCATCGTCCGCATAAAGATGGCGTCGTCGCAGACGAGGACAGTGTGGCTCACACACCCTCCCTATGAAGGCATCACGGGGGTTAACAGCGCGTCGGTATCGAGGACGACGAAGAGGTGGCCGGCGCGGCGACCGACGGCCCGCACGAGGGTCGGGTCGATGCCGGGGAGCGCCTGCCGGGGCTCCAGCGCGCCCCCGTCCACCGTGAGGAGGTCGACGACTTCGTCGACGGTGAAGCCGAGGACCCTGCGGCCCCCGCCCACCTCCAGCAGCACCGTCGTGCCGCCGTCCGAGCCCGTGGGCGGTTCCGGCTGGCCCAGCGCCCGCCACCCTTCCACGACCGTGACCAGGGTCCCGCGCACATTCACCAGCCCCGCCACCACCGGGGGCGCCCCGGGGATTCGCGTGGGTTGGAGCCGCGGCAGGATCTCCCGCACCGTTTCCGCCTCGGCCGCGCAGGTGAGGCGCCCTACCCGGAACAGGAGCAGTCGCACTACCCCGGCGTCACTCATCCGATGCGAAGAAGCCAAGATACTGCAACGGGTTGCGTTGAGCAAGCAAACTCGGATCCGCGGCCGCTTCCGCGAGCGCCGGCACGAGCTCGGCGGGCCATTCGGATCGCAGCGCGAGGCGCGCACCCGTCACGGGATGGTCGAAGGCGAGTGCCGCCGCGTGCAGCAGCTGCCGCGGAGCGAGCGTCTCGAGGCGTTCGGCGGGGCGGCGCTCGGAGGGCGTGACGCGCCGGCTGCCCCCGAACGCGTACTCGCGATCGCCCACCACGGGATGGCCGACGTGCGCGAGATGCACGCGCACCTGATGCGTGCGCCCCGTGCCGAGCCGGACCCGCAGCAGATCGACCTGCGCGAAGCGCGCGACGACGGCCGCGTGGGTCACGGCGTGCCGCCCGCCGGCGAGCACGGTCATGCGCTTGCGGTCCTTGGGATGGCGGGTGATCGGCGCCTCGATCGTGACCGGGCTCTTCGCGAAGTGGCCCCAGGCGAGCGCGGCGTAGAGGCGCTCGACGCGCCGCTGCTCGATCATGGTGGCGAGGCGGCGGTGCGCCGCCTCCGTCTTCGCGACGAGGAGCAGGCCCGACGTGTCGCGGTCGAGCCGGTGCACGATGCCGGGCCGGCCCTCCGCCCCGGGCGCGAGCGGCGTGCCCCGCCCCGCGAGCACGTTCACCAGCGTGTCGTCCCAGTGGCCCGGGCCCGGGTGGACCACGAGGCCCGCCGGCTTGTCGAGCACGGCGAGGTGCTCGTCCTCGAACACGAAGGTCAGCGTGTGGTGGGCGGGGGCATAGCTCCTGGGGGGCGGTGCGTCGGGCGGGAGCGTGACGGTGACGACCGCGCCGCGCTCCAGCCGTGCGGAGGCGCGCAGCGGCCGGCCGGCCGCGCTGACGCACTTGTCGGCGACGAGGCGGGCCGCGACCGTGCGCGACAGGGCGAGCTGATCGGCGAGAAAGCGGTCGAGGCGCTCGGTCTGGGCGGCGACGACGCAGAACGCGACGGTGGCCGCCGTCACGGCTGCTCGACGGCTCTCGCCTCCTTGGCCCGCTCCTGCGCCCGCCCTTCGAGCCAGAGGGAGACCGCGAGCGCGATAGCGCCCACGGTGATGGCCGAATCGGCGACGTTGAACGTCGGCCAGCGGGCGGACCCGATGCCCACGTCCACGAAGTCCACCACGCCCTGCGCGCTGCGGATGCGATCCACGACGTTACCCACGGCCCCCGCGCACACCAGGGCGAGCGCGACGATGCGGAACCGGTCGCCCGGCCGCGTGGCGAGCACCATGGAGCGCAGCACGACGAGCGCCACGAGCGCGAGCCCGAAGAAGATCCAGCGCGAGTAACTGCCGAGGCAGAGCCCGAACGCGGCGCATTGGTTGTACACGAGGCGCAGCTGCACGTACTCGCCGATCACCGGCACCGGCAGGTGCCGGGCGAGCAGCGTCTCGGCGACGACCTTGGTGACGACGTCTGCGACGAGGACCGCCGCCACGGCGGCCCAGAACACGCGACGGTCAGCGCCGTTTGCCATCTTCCTCTTTCGCCTTGCAGCGGATGCACAGCCGGGCGTGTGGGAGGGCGTCCAGCCGGTCGAAGCCGATGTCCTCGCCGCACTGCTCGCACTTACCGTACTTCTCCGGCGTGGCGTACAGGCGGCGCAGCGCCTCGTTCACGTGCCAGAAGTAGCGGCCCTCCTGCGATGCGAACAGGAACGCCTTCTCCTGCTCCATGGCGTCAGTGCCCTGGTCGGCCATGTGGAACGAGTAGCTCGAGAGGTCGCCGTCGGAGGCCTGGAGGCTGGCGTTGAAGGATTCGCCGTAATAGCCGAGCTCCTTCATCACCCGGTTGCGCTCCTCGTGCAGCCGCTTCTCGAGGTGTTGCAGCTGCTTCTTGGTCAGGCCCTTGGTCTTGGATTTCGTCGGCATTTATCGGGTACCACCCTTTCGTCCGTCGTGGCGCCGCAGCGCGATGGTCACGCGACGCCCTTCGATGTCCACTTCCCGAGTCACATCCGCTTCCTCGAGCACGCCCCCGAGCACGGTGCGGCGTGCGAGCGTCTCCCCTTCGACGAAGTGCTGGAACGCGCCCGCGGCGGCGACCACGTCCGCGGCGCCGGTCACGCTCAGCTCAATCCGGGTCGTATAATCATACCCCGCATCTTTGCGGAGCCGCTGCACGCGGTTCACCACCTCGCGGGCGAGCCCTTCCTGCACCAGGTCCTCGGTGAGCCGCGGGTCGAGGGCGACCACGTAGGGACCGTCGCTCTGCACCACCCAATCGGTGGTCACCTCGCGCGTGACCGTCACGTCCTCCGGCTGGAACTCCCACTGCCCCGCCCAGACGGGCTCACCACGTTCCAGGGAAAGCAGCTGCTCCGCCGTGAGCTGGGACACGGCCGCCGCCGCCTGCGGTGTCTCCTTGCCGCAGCGCTTCCCCAGCGTGCGGAAGTTGGCCTTCCCCCTGAGGGTCACCAGCTCGTGGTCCGAGGCCACGACCTCCACGTGCTTGGCGTTCACCTCGGCCGCCAGGATCCCATCCAGCAAGTCCGCGAACAGCGGCCCCTTCACCGCGGCCGGGACGGCGACCTGGAGCTTCGCCACCGGTTGGCGGACGCGCAGCCCTTTCGACTCCCGCGCGGCGCGCGCCAGGGTCGCGAGGCGGCGCACCGCGGCCATCGCGGCGACCAGCGCCGGCTCGCGCCGCCCCCGGTCGGCGGGAAACGACGCCAGGTGGACGGAGGTTCCCGCGAGCGCGCGGTGCAGCCAGTCGGCGATGAACGGGGCGGCGGGCGCGAGCAGGCGCGCCGTGGTGACGAGCGCCTCGTACAGCGTCGCGAGCGCCGCCTCGTCGGCCGCGCGGTCGGGAGCCCAGAACCGCGCCCGGTTGGTGCGCACGTACCAGTTGGACAGGTCGTCCACGATGAAGTCGATACTGGCGCGCACGCCGGCCGTGACGTCGTAGCCGTTCCAGGCCTCGCGCACGGTGGCGACGACCTCGTCGAGCCGCGCCAGCAGCCAGCGATCCGCGAGGGGCCGCTCGGCGAACGGCGGCTCGCCGTCGCCCGGCGGCGACCAATCGACGGCGTAGTCCGCGAAGAACTTGTAGGTGTTGCGCACCGTGTTCAGCGGCCCGCCCGCCACCTCGCCGATGTGGCGCGGGTCGAACCGCTTGGGAAGCCACACCTGGCTCTGACCCAACAGGTAGACCCGCACGGCGTCCGCGCCGTTCTCCTCGATCACCTGCCAGGGGTTCGCGACGTTGCCCCGGCTCTTCGACATCTTCTGGCCCTGCGCGTCGAGCACCAGCTCGTTCACGATCACGTTCTTGTAGGCCGGCGCGTCGAACGCGCCCACGGCGATCGCGAGCAGCGAGTAGAACCAGCCGCGCGTCTGGTCCACCCCCTCGCAGATGAAGTCCGCCGGAAAGTGCGCCTTGAAGTCGGCCTGGTGCTCGAACGGGTAGTGCCACTGGGCGTAGGCCATCGCGCCCGAGTCGAACCAGGCGTCGATGACCTCCGGCACGCGTCGCATCGTCCCGCCGCAGTGGCGGCACGACCAGGTGTAGCCGTCGATGAACGGCTTGTGGGGGTCGAAGTCCCGGGGCAGCCGTTTCCCCCACCGCTCGGCGAGCTCCGCGTAGGCGCCGATCACCTCGCGGTGCTCACGCTCGGCGTCGCATTCCCAAATGTTGAGCGGCGTGCCCCAGTAGCGGTCGCGCGACAGCGCCCAGTCCACGTTGTTCTCGAGCCACTCGCCGAACCGCCCGCTGCCCACCTCAGGCGGGTGCCAGCCGATATGCGCGTTCACCTCGAGCATGCGGGCCTTGAACGCGGTGGTGCGCACGAACCACGAGTCGCGGGCGTAGTAGATCAGGGCAGAATCGCAGCGCCAGCAAAAGGGGTAGGTGTGGGTGTGCGGCCGCGTCTCGAGCCAGCGGCCCTCCGCCTTCAGCCGCTCGATGATCAGCTGGTTGGTGGCCTTGTCGGTGACCTGCTTGCCCTCGATCTCCGGCCAGCGCGTGCCCTGGAAGGTGCCGTCGGCGGCGACGGCGTTCACGAACGCGAGGCCGTACTGCTGCGCCGCGGTGTAGTCGTCGGCGCCGAAGGCGGGCGCCAGGTGGACGATCCCCGTGCCTTCCTCGGCCGACACGAACGCCCCGCCGATCACGACGCCGCGCTGGCCCTCGAGCGGCAGCGGCACGACCTCGAGCGGCGGCACGTACTTCTGGCCCACGAGATCGCGGCCGCGGTATCCCGCCACGCGCGACCCCTCGCTGAGCGGGCGGCCGCGCACCCGCACGTCGCCGGCGCGCGCCGCGGCGGCGATGTAGCGGATGCCGTCGAGCTCGTACTCGCCGTACTCGAGGTCCGGGTGCACGGCGACCGCGACATTCGACAGCAGCGTCCACGGCGTCGTCGTCCACACCACGAGCTGGCGCTTGGGATCGGTGGCGAGCGGGAAGGTGACGAACACCGAGTTCGTCTGCACCTCCTCGTAGCCCAGCGCCAGCTCGTGGGAGCTGAGCGCGGTGCCGCAGCGCGGGCAGTACGGCAGCACCTTGTGGCCACGGTACAGGAGCGCCTTGTCGTGCAGCCGCTTCAAGAGCCACCACACCGTCTCGATGTACTCGGGCGTGTAGGTGATGTAGGGGTGCTCGTAGTCGAGCCAGTAGGCGATCCGCTCGGAGAGATTTTCCCAGTCCGTCTTGTACGTGAACACGTTCTCGCGGCACAGCGCGTTGAACTTCTCGACGCCGAACGCCTCGATCTGCTTCTTGCCGCTGATGTGCAGCTGCTTCTCGACCTCGATCTCGACCGGCAGGCCGTGCGTGTCCCAGCCCGCGATGCGCGTGACGCCGTGCCCGAGCATCGTCTGATAGCGGCACACCAGGTCCTTGATGGTGCGCGAGAACACGTGATGAATCCCCGGGCGGCCGTTGGCCGTGGGCGGTCCCTCGTAGAACACGAAGGGCGGGCCGTAGCGCATCGCGTCCTGCGTGCGCGCGAACAGCCGCTCGTGCTTCCAGGTCGCGAGCAGCTGCTTCTCGAGCGCGTCCGCCGAGAGCTTCGGGTCGAGCGGCGGGTAGGCCATCAGTTCAAGCGCGCGAGCACGCCATGGATCAGGCGGGTGAGGTTCGGCTCCGCGGTGCGCGCCACGGCGATGATCTGCTCGACCGACGCGGGCGCGAGCGCGTCGGGGAGGCACTGGTCCGTGATGATCGACACGCCCAGCACCCGCATCCCCAGGTGCACCGCCGCGATCACCTCGGGCACCGTGCTCATCCCCACGACGTCCGCACCCAACCCGCGCAGCATGCGGTATTCGGCGCGCGTCTCCAGATTGGGACCGGCGACGGCGACGTACACGCCCTCCCGCAGCACGATCCGCTCGTCCAGCGCCACCTGGCGCGCCAGCGCGCGCAGCGGCTCGTCGTACGGCTGCGACATGTCGGGGAAGCGCGGCCCCAGCGTCTCGTCGTTCGGGCCCACGAGCGGGTTGTCGCCCAGCAGATTGATGTGGTCGGCGATGAGCATCAGGTCGCCCGGGCTCCACAGCGGGTGCATGCCGCCACAGGCGTTCGAGACGACGAGGATGCCCGCGCCGAGTCGCCGCAGCACGCGCACGGGGAGCGCGATCTGCTGGAGGGTGTAGCCCTCGTAGCGGTGGAACCGGCCCTGCATCGCGACCACGCGCCGGCCGGCGAGGGTCCCGAACAAGAGCTCGCCGGCGTGAGTCTCGACGGTCGAGAGGGGAAACCCCGGGATCTCCTGGTAGGGGATGCGCGTCGCGACCGCGAGCTCGCGGGCGAGGCCGCCCAGGCCGGTGCCGAGGATGATCGCGACGTCGGGAACGAGCTCCGACCGCGCCCGCACCGCGCGGAGCGCCGCGTCGATCATGTGCCCTGGTGGCCGTCCAGCGCGCGCAGCTCCGCGAGCTGACGATCGAGCAGCGCGCGGAAGCCGGCGAGATAGCCGCGGAATTGCCGCTCCGCCTCCGTGGTCTGGGTGCGCACGTCCTGCTCCGTGACGCGCGCTTCCTCGAGCAGGCGCCGCGCCTCGGCCTCCGCCTCGCGCACGATCATGTGCGCCTCGCGCGCGGCGGCGGCGCGCGTCTCCTCGCGCAGCTGCTGGGCCGCGACCAGCGCCTCGTTCATGGCCCGCTCCCGGTCCCGGAACGCCCGCAGCTGCTCCCCCAGCGCCGCCAGGCGCTCCTCCAGCTGCGCCTTCTCGCGCAGGATGCGCTCCAGCTCGTCGGCCACCCGCATCCGGAAGTCCTCCACGCCGACCGGCTCGTAGCCGCGCAGCGCGCGGCGAAACTCCTGCTTGCGGATGTCGAGCGGCGTCAGGTGGAACGCGTCTTCGCTCATGGCTGCCTCGGGCCGAACAGGGCGGTACCCAATCGAATCATCGTCGTCCCCTCCTCGACCGCCGTAGCGTAGTCGGCGGACATCCCCATCGAGAGCGCCGGAAGCCATAGCCCGTCCTCCTGCAGTGCGTCGCGCAGCCGGCGCAGCCCGCCGAAGGTGCGGCGCTGCACGTCCACGTCGTCGGTGAGCGGAGCCAGCGTCATCAGCCCCTCGAGCCCGAGCCCGCGGAGCCGGGCGACGGCGCTGGCGAGCGCGGGCGCCTCATCCAGCGCGCAGCCGCTCTTCTGGGCTTCCCCCGCCACGTTCACCTGCAGCAGCACGCGCTGCGTCACGCCCCGCGCCGCAGCCCGCCGCTCCAACTCTTCCGCGAGCGCGAGCGAATCGACCGACTGCACCAGCACGAACCGTCCGGGCACGAGCTTCGCCTTGTTGCGCTGCAGGTGCCCGATCAGATGCCAGCTGGCGCGACGCCCCACGGGGTCGTCGATCTTGGGGACCGCCTCCTGCACGCGGTTCTCGCCCAGCTCGGTCAGGCCGACCTCCAGCGCCGCCTGCACCGCGTCCAGCCCGAACCCCTTCGTGACGGCGACGATCGTCACCGGGTGAGTCCAACGGCCCGCCCCCTGCCGCCGCGCGATTTCGGCCCGTACAGCGGCGAGGCGCTCGGGCAGGGCGCCAAAATTCATAACCGGGGAAGCTATCCCCCTCCCCCGGCCGAAACAATCCGGGGTGCGGGGAAAGCACGGTGGCGCCGGTGGTTAGGCTTCGGCGGGAGCGGTGACGCGCTCCCCACCTTCGAGGTGCGCGATCGCTCCGGAGAGCAGATCGCGGACTTGCTGCGGCGTGAGCTGGCGGTGCAACAGGCCGTGGCTCGCGATCGAGATGGTGGACGTCTCCTCCGACACGACGAGCACCGTGGCGTCGGTCTCCTCGGACAGGCCGAGGGCGGCCCGGTGGCGCGTGCCGAGCGATTTGTCGGACACCTTGAACTGCGTGAGCGGCAACACGCACCCCGCCCCGATGATGCGGTCGCCGCGCACCAGCACCGCGCCGTCGTGCAGCGGCGAGTACGGCGTGAAGATCGTGGTCAGGAGGTCGGCCGAGACCTTGGCCTCCATCGGGACGCCGGACGAGATGAACTCCTCGAGCCCGATGTCGCCCTCCACCGCGATGATGGCGCCGGTGCCCGAGCGCGACAGCCGGTCCATCGCCTCCGCGATCTCCTCGGCCACCGACTGGCGGTCGCTCTGCGAGAAGCGGCGCATCAAGCGGGATTGGCCGAGCCGGGCGAGGGCGTTGCGCAGCTCGGGCTGGAACACCACGACCGCGGCGAACGCGCCGTACGTGAAGATGAATCCGAGCAGGTAGCTGATCATCGTGAACTTCGCGAGCACCGCGACGAAGTAGCTCACCGAGAGGATCATCAGCCCGACGACGATCTGCATCGCCCGCGTCCCCACGAGGAAGAGGAGGAAGCGGTAGATGACGAACGCGACGAGCAGGATCTCGACGACGTCCGGCCAGAGCCGCGGGGCGAGAAACCGATACGCTTCGAAGTTCACGGTGCGTTGTTCGTGGCGGCGCACGCCACCGCCAGGGCTTCGCGCGCGAGCGCGACGTCGTGGACCCGGAAGAGGCGCGCCCCCCGCTCCCAGGCGAGCGCGCAGGCGACGGCCGTCGCCCGGTCGCGGTCCTCCACGGGCCGCCCCGTGGCGTGCCCGAGGAAGCGTTTGCGCGAGGGGCCGACGGCTACAGCATAGCCCAACCCGACGATCGTTGCCAGCTCGTCGAGCAGCCGAAAGTTCTGGGCCGGCGTCTTGGCGAAGCCGAAGCCGGGATCGAGCACCAGCCGCTGGCGCTCCACCCCGGCCTCCACCGCCCGTTCCGCCGAGGCGGCGAGCTCCGCCGCCACCTCCGCCGCCACCTGCCGGTAGGTCGCCAGGCCGTCCATCGTGTCCGGGGTGCCCCGCATGTGCATCAGGATCACCCCGACGCCGGCCCGCGCCGCGACCCGCGCCAGCTCGGGGTCGAAGGCGAGCCCCGAGACGTCGTTCACGACCGCGGCCCCGGCCGCGATCGCCGCGCGGGCCACTTCTGCCTTGCGCGTGTCCACCGACACGGGCCCGAGCCCCCGTCGCGCCAGCTGCTCGACGACGGGCGCTACGCGGCGGACCTCCTCCTCCACCGGCACCGGCGCCGCTCCCGGACGGGTGGACTCGCCGCCCACGTCGAGCAGCGTCGCGCCGTCCGCGATGAGGCGCTCAGCCTGGGCCACGGCGCGGTCCAGCGTGGTGAAACGCCCGCCGTCGGAGAAGGAGTCGGGAGTGACGTTCACGATGCCGATGAGGACGGGGTGCGCGAGCGAAAGCGTCGTGCCGGCGATCGCCCATGCGCTCGGCGGCTCGACGTAGGCGGCGAGGAAGCGGGCGAGCTCGGGGACGAGGCGCGCGAGCCCGGCGGGCGCGCGGTCGGGGCGCCCCAGGGGCGCGAGCCGGCTCGCCGCGACGCCCACGAGCGCCCAGCCCTCGCCGGTGAGCACGTCGGCGCCCGCTTTCGCGCCCCAGTGCACAAGCGCCTCACGCTCGGGCTCGGTGATCTCTTCCAGGAGGACGACGAGGGGCTGGACGCCGGTGGCGGCGAGCCAGGCGGGCTGGGCGTCCCAGCCGTGGGCCGCGAGCGCCGCGCGCACCGCCTCGGGCGTGTGCGCGGCGAGCGCGGTGAGCTTCACGCGCCGGCGGGTTCGGGCGGCGGGCTGCCGAGCACGGGGCCGCGCGCGGCGGGCTTCTCCTTCGCCGCGGGGCCCTCTGCGGTGGGCGCGGCCGGCGGGGCGGACGGAACGATCGGCGGCAGCGGCTTCCCGGCGAGCACCAGCTCGACCTCTTCGCGGTCGAGCGTCTCGCGCTCGAGCAACGCCGCTGCCAGCTGGTCGAGCCGGTTGCGATGCTGCGTGAGGATGCCGCGGGCGCGCTCGTAGGCTTCGCCGAGCAGCCGCTTCAGCTCGGTGTCCACGAGCTCCGCCGTGTGCTCGGAGACCTCGCGCCGCTGCACCACCTCGCGGCCCAGGAAGATCTCCGCTTCGCGATCGCCCACCGCGACCGGCCCGATGGCATCGCTCATCCCGAACTGCGTCACCATGCGCCGCGCCATCTCGGTCGCCTGCTGAATGTCCGAGTAGGCGCCGGTCGTGACCTTGTCCGGGCCGAACACCAGCTCTTCCGCCACGCGGCCGCCGTACGACATCGCGAGCTGACCGAGCAGCCACTGCTTTGTGACGTTGCGCCGGTCCTTCTCCGGCAGGAAGAACGTGATGCCGAGGGCGCGTCCGCGCGGCACGATCGTCACCTTGTGGATCGGGTCGATGCCCGGGACGGTGAGCCCGACGAGCGCATGCCCGGCCTCGTGGTAGGCGGTGAGCTTGCGCTCCTCCTCGGTCAGCACCATGCTCTTCCGCTCCAGGCCGAGCATGACCTTGTCCTTCGCGTCCTCGAGGTCCTGGTAGTCCACCTGCGCCTTGTTGCGGCGCGCGGCGAGCAGCGCGGCCTCGTTCACGATGTTCGACAGCTCCGCGCCGGAGAGCCCGGGCGTGCCCTTGGCGATGCGCTCGAGGTCCACGCCCTGGGCCAGCGGGATCTTGCGCGTGTGCACGCGCAGGATCTGCTCCCGGCCCTTCACGTCCGGCATGTCGACCACGATCTGGCGGTCGAAGCGCCCGGGGCGCAACAGCGCCGGGTCGAGGATGTCGGGCCGGTTCGTGGCGGCGAGCAGGATGACGCCGTCGTTCGACTCGAAGCCGTCCATCTCGACGAGCAGCTGGTTCAACGTCTGCTCGCGCTCGTCGTGCCCGCCGCCGAGCCCGGCGCCGCGGTGCCGGCCGACGGCATCGATCTCGTCGATGAAGATGATGCACGGCGCATGCGCCTTGCCCTGCTCGAACAGGTCGCGCACACGCGAGGCGCCCACGCCGACGAACATCTCCACGAAGTCCGAGCCCGACATCGAGAAGAATGGCCGGCCCGCCTCGCCGGCGACCGCCTTGGCCAGCAGGGTCTTGCCGGTCCCCGGCGGCCCCACGAGGAGCGCCCCCTTGGGGAGTCGGCCGCCCAGCCGCTGGAACTTCTGGGGGTCCTTGAGGAAGTCGATGATCTCCTCGAGCTCCTGCTTCGCCTCGTCGCACCCCGCCACGTCGGCGAACGTCACCTTGGGCGTGTCCCCGGAGAGCAGCTTGGCCTTGGACTTGCCGAACGCGAACGCCCGGTTCCCGCCCTGCTGCATCTGGCGCAGCATGAAGATGATGAGCCCGAGAATGAACAGGTACGGCAGGAAGCTGAACAGGAACACGCCGAACGACTGCTTCTCTTCGCGCGCCCGCACCTTCACGCCCTTCTCCCGCAGCGTCGCCACCCAGGCGTCGCTCGACTCGAACGGCAGCAGCGTGGTGAACTGGTCGTACTGCCTGCCGCTCTTCGAGGGCACGCCGCGCTTCAGGTAGCCCTTGATCTGCTGGCGCTCGGTGATCTCCACGGAGTCGATGTTGCCCGCTTCCAGCTGCTCGGTGAACTGGGTGAAGGAGATGTCCGGCTCCTGCCGGCGGTTCTGGGCGAACTGCAGCAGCGCGACCGCGCCCACGATGAGGAGCGCCCAGAACGAGAGCGTCCGCAGGGTGCGGGCCCAGTTGAAGTCGCGCGGCGGCGGGAGGCGGTTCGGCATTTAGCTCAGGCTCGCGATGTACGGCAGATGGCGGAAGTTCTCGGCGTGATCGAGCCCGTACCCGACGAGGAAGCTGCGCGGCGCGTCGAATCCCACGAACCGCGGCTCCAGCACCAGGTGCTCGGCGACGTGCTTGTGCAGCAAGGCACAAATCTCCAGGCTCTTGGGGTCCCGCTCACGCATCAGCGTCACCAGCCGGTTGAGCGTCTTCCCCGTATCCACGATGTCCTCGACCAACAGAATATGCTTACCCCGCAGCTCCGTCTCCGGATCGTACAGGAGCCGCACGCTGCCGCTCGAGATTGTGTCGCTGCCGTAGCTCGCCGCGACGAGGAAGTCGACCTGCAGCGGCCGGTCGATGCGCCGCACCAGGTCGCTGAGGAAGATGAAGCTTCCCTTGAGCAGCCCGAGCACGAGCAGCTCGCCCTCGGGATACGCGGCCGTGATCTCGCGGCCCAGCTCCGCCACGCGGCGGGCGATCGTCTGCTCGTCGAACACCACGCGGGCCAGCTCGCGCCCACCCGTCTGCCTACTGAGGCTCGCCGTCCCTGGTAACATCGAGGCGCACCGCTGGGGTTCCGGGCCCCGGCAGATCGGCCGCGCTGCGACACACGCCGGGCACCCACAGAATCGTTTCGCCGCGGGCGACGACGGGGTAGCGCCCCCGCTCGCTCCGCGGCACGCGCGCTTCCATCAGTAAGCGCCGCAGGGGACGGCGGCCCACGCCGCCCAGCGGCGACACGCGGTCCCCGGCACGCGGGGCGCGCAGCTGCCACTCGCTGGCCGCGATCCACGTCGTCCACGCCGCCCGCTCCACCCGCTCCGGGGCCGCCTCGGGGCGCCACGCCA
>WNGH01000910.1_pt1 | contig 74899 bp, 80 predicted proteins | sample 5400631 | NCBI WGS metagenome assembly WNGH01 (sample SAMN13153373, study PRJNA577476) | soil metagenome | isolation source: 115 cm soil or saprolite under Garry oak tree replicate 1 | place: USA:California | collected 2016-06-15
ACGAGATGCGCTACGCCGAGCTGGGGCGCTACGTCGATGCGCTGTCGCGCTCCGGCTCGGACACGAAGAAGCTGCGGGTGGAGCGGGCGCTGAAGCTGTCGGTGCCGTTCGCGTGCATCATCATCGCGCTGTTCGGGGCCCCGCTCGCGATCTCCACGCCGCGCAGCGGGACGGCGTGGGGCGTGGCGGTGTGCCTCGCCACGACCTTCGTGGACCTGCTGATGTTTCAACTCTCGAAGGCGGTGGGGGCGGGTGGGGCGCTGCCGCCCGCGTTCGCGGCGTGGGTGCCGAACCTGCTGTTCGGGGCGGCGGGGGTGTGGCTGTGGAGAAAAGCGAGGACGTAGCCCAGGGGCGAGAGTCTTACCGCCCGGGCCGCCGACAACACTCCTCCTCGAAAAACACTCAACACCTCCCAGCGCGTCACCCGATCGTTACGGGGGTGGCCCGGCGTCCTTGACGCGCTTCTCACCGCGGTTCAGTTTCCGCGGCGTCGACCGGCCGTTCACCCATCCTAGTGTCGCAAAGGAGACATCCAACCATGCCGTGGATCGTTAGCGCGCCGCGCGCCGTCGCCGCGGCGGTGGTGTTCTCGACGCTCCTGGCGCCCGCGGTCCGCGCCCAGGGCGTCACGACCGGGGCGATCACAGGCAAGGTCACCGATGCGAGCGGCCAGCCCGTCGCTCTCGCGGATGTGCGGATCGTCAACCGCAGCACGGGCTATGCCACCAGCTCCCGCACGCGGGAGAACGGCGTGTTTCTCGTGCAGGGTCTCGAGGTCGGGGGCCCCTACAGCGTCACCGTGCGCGCCATCGGGCATCAGCCCTACCAACGGGATGATGTCGATGTCGGGCTGTCCGAAGCGACGCGCGTGGACGCGCAGCTCGCTCCGCAGGCCGTGGAATTGGCAGCGGTGACCGTCACGGGCGGGGCGACGCCTGATTTCTCCCCGACGCGCCAGGGCGTGGGCACTCAGATCTCGGACTCCCTGGTGCGCCGCATTCCGACGTTCAGCCGCGACTTCATCGACCAGCTCAAACTCTCGCCGCAGGTGGCTTACCCAGCCTCGGGTGCCGCCAGCGGCGCCGGCGCGTACAACCGTTACAACACGATCACGATCGACGGCGCGAATCAGAGTGAGCGCTTCAACCTGTCGGCGACGAACGGCGTGCCGGGCGGCAGCGCCAGCGGTAAGATCGTGTCCCTGGACGCGGTGAAGGAGTTCCGCGTCGTGTTCACGCCGAGCGACGTGCGCCAGGGCAACTTCGCCGGCATGCTCGTGAACGCGGTGACCAAAAGCGGCACGAACGAGTTCCACGGTGGCGCGAGTTATACCTACAGGAGCAACGCCGACGTACTCGGGTTGCACCTCGTCGGCGAGCTGCTTCGCCCCTCGTCGTTCGACGTCGAGCAGTACAGTTTCTATGTCGGCGGCCCGATCATCCGCGATCGTCTGCACTTCTTCGTCGCGCCTGAATTCCAGGAGCGCACGCGGCCCGCGACTGGTCCGTACTACCTGGGCAGCCAGCCCTCGGCCCCGCCCGACTCCCCAGCCGTGGCGCTCGATAGCCTCACGCGCATCGCGAACTTCATGCAGACCAACTACAACTTCAACGTCGGGTCCACGGGGCTCGTCAACAACGATAACCCGCTGAGGAACCTGTTCGGCCGAATCGACTACCAGATCTCGCCCGTGCACCGCTTGGTGGTGCGCCAGATCATCAACCACGACGAAGACGGCTCGTTCTCCCGCAACATCGCCACATACAACAACTCGCCACTGAATCAGAACTCCGGGTTCCGCTTCGGCTCGAACCAGTTCACGACCGTGGCGAAGAACAACTCCACGACCGGCCAACTCTACTCCAATTTCGCCGGCGGCCTGTCCAACGAGCTGATTGCGGGTTACAGCACGATCCACTACGAGCGGAGTGTGCCCGTGCAGGCGCCCGAGGTGGGCGTGGGCGTCAACATGGGCGGGACGGTGCGTGCGGTGACGTTTGGCACTGAGCAGTTTTCGCCGAACAACCTGCTCGACCAGAAGATCTTTGAGGTCGTGGACAACGTCACGATCCCCAAGGGCCCGCACACCTTCACCGTGGGCGGCCGTCTCGACTTCACGCACATCTTCAACAATTTCGCGCAGGGCTCGTACGGGGTGTACACGTTCCCGACCATCGCGGCGCTCGAAGCGGGCACGCCGAGCGGATACGCGGTCGGCTATGCGAACAGCCAGAACGCCTCGGATATTCCCGCGGACTTCCACGTTCGCGTGTACAGCCTCTACGGTCAGGACCAATGGAGGGTGAGCGACCGGTTCACCGTGACCGCCGGTGTGCGCGCCGACATTCCCAGCCTGCCGGACCACCCGTCCCGGAACGACACCCTGACGAACGCGCTCGCGGCCGCCGGCTTGCCGGGCATACGCACGGACATCGTGCCGAAGACTCGGGTGCTGTTGTCGCCGCGGGTCGGCTTCAACTTCGATCCCACGGGCGATCAACGGAACCAGGTGCGGGGCAGCCTCGGCATCTACACTGGCCCGCCGCCCTACATTCTGCTCGGCAACGCCTACGCGAACACGGGGCTGGGGCTCGTACGCCTCAGCTGCACGGTTGCAGGGACCGTCCCGGCATTCACCGTTGACGTGAGCGCCCTCCCGAAGGCCTGCGCCGGCTCGCCCGTGCCGGGACCGGGACAGGCCGGGACGGTAGGCGTGAATCTCACTGACGCAAACTTCAAGTACCCGCAGTACTTCGGGGTGTCGACTGGGTTCGACCGGCAACTGCCGTACAACACCGTGCTCACCGTCGAGGGGATGTACCGCAAGGCGATCAACGGCGTGCTGATTCGCGACTTGAACATCAAGGGCCCGCGCCTGGTCGCCGGGCAGCCGTATACCGATCGTGACGGCCGTGTGCTATACGCCGACACGATCGCTTCGAACGGCAACGTGACGAACACCAACCAGCGCTGGATCACGTCGCTGCGCGGCGTACAGTTCACCGAGGGGATGATTCAGGTCACGAACCAGTCCAAGGACTTCAACTACTCACTCTCCGGGCAGGTGAACCGCCGCTTCTCGGACCGTTTCGAGGCGACTGTCGCCTACACCTACACGAAGTCCGAGGACGTCCAGAGCCTCACGTCGGACCGGGCGATCTCGAACTGGCGCAACGGCCGGCAGCTCTCGGACGCGCATGACGATCTCCAAACGGCCAACTCGGTATTCTCGCGACCGGGCCGGTTCCTCGCCTATGGGACCTACTCCTTGCCGTGGAAGGGCGTGAGCACCGACCTCACGGTGTACTACGAGCGCACGTCCGGCGTTCCGATCAGCTATGTCGCGTCCGGGGACTTGAACGGCGACCTCTATAACGGCAATGATCTCCTGTACATCCCGCGTGACGCGACGGATCCGAACGAGATTCGCATTGGCACTGGCGTGGACGGTGCGTTCGTGCAAAACATCGCTGCCGCGCAGGCGTTCAACCGGTTCATCGACGCACAGCCGTGCCTGGCCGAGCAGCGCGGCCACATCATGAAGCGCGACAGCTGCCGCAGCCCCGCCCAGGACCGACTTGACCTGTCCATCCGCCAGTCAATCCCGCAGTTCCGGAGGCATCAGCTCGCGGTGCAGCTCGACTTTTTCAACTTCCTCAACTTCCTGAACAAGGATTGGGGCCAGATCAAGCTGCCGACGCTCAGCCCGACCTTCCCGGATCAGCGGGCGCTCATTCAGACCGGCCGCAACGCGGCTAACACCGCGCCCCTCAACGATCCGACGTCGATGCCGACGTTCACGTTCGACAACCGGTTGTATGACGCGACCAGCGGCGCCGCGAAGCCGTTCGATGGCAGGATCAGCAGCGTGTACCAGATCCAGCTGACGCTGCGCTACTCGTTCTAAGCCAAGGCGCTCGAGTCACGCCGAGCCCCCGCGTGACGGGCGCAGCCACACCAGGTACACGGGCACGCCGGCGAGAATGATGAGGAACGCGAGTCCGGTGTGGAGCGGGTCCTGCCACAGCGAGTTGCCCAGCATGTACAGCGTCGCCAGCACGAACAGCGCCGGCACCACGGGATAGCCGAGCACCTGTACCGCACGCGGCACCACGGCCGGCGGGCGGCGCCGCCGCAGCACGAACACCGCCGCCGCCGCGAGCGCGTAGAACGGGACGGGAAAATCGCGACCACGAACTGGTCGGCCAGCTGCTGGAACGTCTGGAACGCGACGTACACGATCCCGAGCACGCCTGTCAAAACGATCGCCACCGAAGGCGTTCGGAAGGTGGGGTGCACGCGGGCCACGCGCCGGAAGAACAGCCCATCGTCCGCCATCGCGAAAAAGATGCGCGGCGCCGTGAGCATCGAGCCCAGCAGCGTGCTGAACGTCGCCACCATCACGACGACGGCGACCAGGCCCACGCCCAACCGGCCGACGATGGCCTGCGCCGCGTCCGCCGCCACGAGCGGTGAGCGCGCCATCGGACCGATCGGAATCAGATAGAGGTAGGCGGCGTTCACGAGCAGATAGATCGCCACCACCGCGCCCGTCCCCACGATCAGCGCGCGCGGCAGGTTGCGCTCCGGATCCCTGACCTCCCCCCCCACGAACGAGAGGTCGCCCCACCCGTCGTACGCCCACATCACCGACACGAGCGCCAGGCCGAACAGGCCGCCCTGCACCGGGCCCCCCGCCTCGGCGAAGTGCCCGAAGCTCCCCTGCCCCACGACGAAGGCGAGCAGCACGAGCAGCGCCAGCGCGCCGTATTTCGCGGCCGTCGTGAAGTTCAGCAGCAGCGCGCTCCAGCGCACGCCCACGTAGTTGAGGGTCGCGGTGAGGACGATCGCCACGGCCGCCACCCAGTGCACCGCTGCGTCGTAGGGCGGGCGCGTCGGATCGAGGCCCAGCGAGCGGAGCAGGTACTCGGCGAACGGCGTCGCGATCGCGCCCAGCGCCGACGCCCGGATGAGCAACAGCTCGGACCACCCGAACAGGAACGCGGGCAGCCGGCCGAAGCCCTCGCGCACGTACACGTACACGCCGCCCGAGCGCGGGAACATCGCCGCCAGCTCCGCGTACGTGAGGGCGCCGCACAGCGCGAGCAGCCCGCCCAGGACCCACACCACCAGCATGAGCACCGGCTCGGGCACGCGGCCCGCGATGACGGCCGGCGTGCGAAAGATCCCGCCGCCGATGGTCGAGCCCACCAGCACCGCGACGGCACTCCACAGCCCGAGGCGGCGCGGCAGGCGGTCGCCCCAGCGATCGGTCGGAGGGGGCAGCGGTGGCGTCGATGATGGTGTGGACATGAGCGGGCCCAATATACATTTCCGCACCCATGACGCGACGCTTCGCGCGGCTCGCCTGGCTCGCGGCCACTTGCACCTACCTCCTCATCATCCTCGGCGCCATCGTCCGCATCACCGGCTCGGGGCTCGGGTGCGGCGAGCACTGGCCGCTCTGCAACGGCCGGCTGCTGCCGCCCCTCGACCTGCCGACCGTGATCGAGTACGGGCACCGCCTCGCCGCGGCTGCCGTGAGCGTCCTGGTGACGGCACTCGCGGCGTACGCGCGGTGGCTGCGGCACCGCCCTCCACCGCCCTCCACCGCCCTCCACCGCCCTGGGCCGGGGGCGTACGTCGCGCTCGGACTCCTGATCGTCCAGGTCCTGCTCGGCGCGGTCACCGTGAAGCTGCAATTGCCGCCGTGGACCGTGATCCTACACCTCGGGACGGCGATGCTACTTCTCGCGACCCTGATCGTCGTGGCAAACCGGGCCACACTGACCCCGGGCGCAAGCCCGGGGAATACCCATCCGAGTGCCCCGCCCTCACGTGCGGGGCTAGCTGCCCTCGTCCTCGGATTCGTGACCGTGCTGGTGGGCGCATTGACCGCGAACCTCGGCGCCGCCAGCGCGTGTCTCGGATTTCCGTTGTGCAACGGAGAATTCATCCCGGCGGGGAACTACCTGCAGCACGTCCATTGGACGCACCGGCTGCTGGCCTTCGCATTATTTGGGTATTCGCTGTGGTGGGCGGTGCAAAGCAGACGGCGTGGTGCGTGGTGGGTGGTGGCTCTCGTCGCGCTGCAGATTACGGTCGCGGCCGCGATGGTGCTGCTGGCGCTGCCGCGCGCCATGCAGGCGGCGCATGTCGCGGTGGGCGCGGCGGTGTGGGCGGGGCTGGTCCTGGCAGCGTGGTGAGCCGCCCGACCCTCAGAGCAGAAACAGCTCGTGCTGGGGCGTGCGCGGATTCACTTCGGGGCCGGTCGTATCGATGTAGACGTTGATCTCGCTGCGCATGCCGAAGCGCTCCGGCAGGTAGACGCCCGGCTCCACCGAGAACCCGACGCCCGGCACCAGCGCGCGCGCGTCCTCGGTCTCGAAGTTGTCGATGTGGGGTCCCGAGCCGTGCAGATCGCGGTCGATCGAATGCCCGGTGCGATGTACGAAGTAGTCGCCCAGCCCCGCGTCGCGGATCACGCCGCGCGCTGCGTCGTCCACCTGCGCGCCGGTCACCACGCCGTCCGGGCGCCAGTGCTCGCGCAGGTACCGCACCGCGGCTTCGCGCGCGGCCTTGACCGCCTGCCACACGCGACGGACCTCCGCGTCGGGAGCCCGCCCCGCGAACCCCATCCACGTCTGATCGGCGAACACCGACCCGCGACCCGGCCCCGCCCACAGGTCGAGCAGCACCACGTCGCCCGGCGCGAGCCGCCGGTCCGCGCCCGCGTGCGGCTCGTAGTGCGGCATGGCGCTCGTGGGCCCGAACGCGACGATCGGGCCCTCGTTGGTCCACAGGCCGGCGCGCTCGATTGCCTCGCGCACGCGCGCCTGCACGCCCGTCTCGCGCACCTCCACACCGCGTGCGGCTTCACTCCCCGTCCACGACAACGCGTCGCGCGCGATCCCCGCCAGCGCTTCCGCGGCGGCGCGGTGACCCGCGAGCTCGGCCGCCGACCAGCGCGCCGCGAAGCGCGACACCAGCGGCGCGGACGAGACCAGGCGGGCCCCGAAGGACTCGAGCAGCTGCACCACGCCGTACGGCACCCGATCCAGGTACGGGACCTGGTCCAACGGCGAGATCTCGACGGCGAGGGTGCGGCCGCGCACCAGCGCGCCCAAGTGGCCGTGCAGCTCGCGCCACGAGCCGTAGGGCCGCACGTCGCCCGGAAAATCGGCCAGCGGCTGGAGCTCGATGCGATGGGCCACGGCGACGGGGCGTCCCGCGCGGGGCAGCAGCACGAACAGGCGCCGCGTCCCCATGCCTGTCGCCCCGAGGATCCGCTCGGCGATCGGGTTCACTTTGCGGAAGTCGTACACCAGCCAGCCGTCGACGTCGAGCGCGGCGAGCGCGTCCGCGAGCGCGGCGAAGTCAAAGCCGTCGAGCAGCGGGGGCGGGGGCGGCATCAGTGGTGGCGGGGATCGGGGGGGGCGGCGCGCCACTCGCACACGTTCCCGCCCCTCGCCCGGCACGAGACGTGGAGCATGGCGCCCTCGAACCCGACGAGCAACCGCAGCAGCTCCGTGAAGCCGGTGCCGTACAGGGCGCACGCCGCGCCGTCCGGGGTGGCGTGCACGGCGATGGCATCGGGCACGCGCGCGATCGGGACCTGTCGCTCCCGCCGCAACTCGGCTCCGAACACAGCACGCGCCGCCCGCCGCGCCGCCCTGTACCCGAAGACGCGCGGCGCGGCGCGCGCGGCCAGGCGCGTGAGCCCCAGCAGCCGTCGCACCCCGCGCCGGGCGGCGCGGCGGCCGGCGTCGGCGAACACCAGGTCGGCGTCCGGGCGCCGCCCCACCAGTCGCAACAGCGCCTCCACGTGCGCCTGATCGGCGGCGGCGTCGCGCCGCACCATCCCCTCGTACTCGCGCAGCTGCATCGCCACGGTGTGCGAGAGCCCGAGCCGCTTGGACAACAGCTCCTCGGCGAACTCCGACAGTCCGTCCTCGACCGGCGTGTCGAGGTTCTTGACCGCCTCCAGGACGGCGAGCGGGACGATGCTGTGGACCACGGCGCGCGAAACCTAGCACGCCCCCACCCCATTGCGGAACCCGGGCGCGTGGAGAGAGGTTACGGCACACCATGACTCCCCCCGTCCCCCCCAGCTCCCCGCCCCCCGCTTCCAGCCCCGCCGCCGACGCCGAGAAGCGGGCGAGCTTCGAGCGCGAGGCGCTGATCCACCTCGACAGCCTGTACCGGGTGGCGCTGCGGCTCACCAGCAATCCGGCCGAAGCCGACGACCTGGTCCAGGAGACCATGCTCAAGGCGTACCGCGCCTGGCACCAGTTTGCGCGGGGCACCAACGCCAAGGGCTGGCTGCTCACGATCCTGCGGCACGCTTTCATTAATGAATACCGCCGCCGCACGCGGCACCCCGAGACGGTGGACATCGATGCGATCGAGCCCTTCTCCGTGTTCGAGGAGGTCCAGGACGACGACCCACAGGGCACCTTCTTCGACCGCATCGTGGACGACGAAGTGCTTCGGGCCATCGACCAGCTCCCGGAACAATTCCGTGAGACGGTGGTGTTGAGCGACGTGGAGGGCATGTCGTACGAGGAGATCGCCCGTGTGCTGGACGTGCCGGTCGGCACGGTGAAGTCGCGCCTGTTCCGTGCCCGGCGGCTGCTGCAGCGGAAGCTGTACGAGTACGCCGTCGGCATGGGGTACATTAAGGGGAACGCGACATGAATTGCCGGGAGTGCAAGGAACACCTCTACGAGTACCTCGACCGGGAGCTCACGCCGGCCGTGGCAGAGGAGATCCGGCAGCATATCGCCGAGTGCCCTCCCTGCGGGGAGAGCTTCGATTTCGAACAGGTGTTTCTCACATTCGTGCGGGCGCGTTGCCGGGCGCACGGCGCCTCCCCCGAATTGCGCCGCCGCATACTGGACGAGCTGCTCGACGAGTGAGGTGGCTCACCCGCGACGGGCTGATCGCGGCCTGCGCGGTGGGGGCCGGCACCACGTGGGGCCTCGGCTGGGGCGGGCTGGCGCTGCTCGCCGCGTTCTTTGTCTCCGGTAGCGTCCTCACCCAGCTTGCCGAGCGGCAGGGCCCGCGGCGCAGCGCACGACAGGTGCTGGCGAATGGCGGCGTGGCCGCGGTCGCGGCGCTGTTCGGCGCATGGACCGCGGCATCCGGCGCCCTCGCCGCGGCCGCGGCCGACACGTGGGCGACCGAGACCGGCGCCTTCTCCCCCTTTCTTCCCCGCCTCATCACCTCGGGCCGTCGCGTGACTCGCGGCACGTCCGGCGGAATCACGGCCCTGGGAACGCTGGGCGGCATGGCCGGGGCGCTCACCATTGCCTGGTTGGCGCACCGGTTGGCACCCCGGGGCGCCGCCCCGGGGTTAGCCGCCCTGACGGGCGCCGGTGTGACGGGCATGCTGGCGGACTCGCTGCTGGGCGCCACGCTCCAGGGCAAGTACCAGTGCCCCGCGTGCGACGCGCGCTTCGAGCGCGCCAATACCGTGTGCCACGAGCCCGTCCGGCTCACCGCCGGTTGGGGATGGCTGGACAACGACGGCGTCAACCTGGCGGCCACCGTGTGCGGCGCCGCGGTCGCGGTCGTGCTCCAGGGTTCCCACTGATCTGGGACGCGGTCGTCGTGGGCGCGGGACCGGCGGGGTCCACGACCGCGCTGCTGCTTGCCCGCGCCGGTGCCTCGGTGCTGCTGCTCGACCGCGCCCGCTTCCCTCGTGACAAGCCGTGCTCGGAGTACTTGAGCCCCGCGACCACGGACGTGCTCGAGCGTCTGGGGGGAGGCATCCTCGCGGCGGTCGAGCGCACGACGCACGCCCGGCTGTACGGCATGAAGGTGGTCGCGCCCGGTGGGGCCGCGATGGTCGGCCGGTTCCGCGGGGCATCCCGACCCTACAGTTTCGCCATTTCCCGGACGTCGTTCGACGCGATCCTCGTCGCTGCCGCCGCGCGCGCGGGCGCGCGGGTGAGCGAGGGCACGACGGCGGAAGACCTGGTGTGGGATCGCGGCGCGGTGGCGGGAGTGGTGGCGCGCTCGCGCAACGGGCAACGAGCGACGTGCCGCGCCCGCATCGTGATCGGCGCCGACGGGCTGCGCTCGGTGGTCGCTCGCCGGCTGGGACTGGTGCGCACCTCGCCGCCACGGCGCTTCGCTTTCACCGCGCATGTAGCTGACGTGGGGGGCGTCGACGAGCTCGGGGAGCTGCACGTGAGCGATCGCGGCTACGTGGGGCTCGGGCCCGTGGGGGCCGGGATCACCACGGTGGCCCTCGTGCTGCCGCTCTCTGTCGTGCGGGGAAGCGGTCGGGACTACCGCAGCGAATTCGTGGCCGAGCTCAACCGGTTCCCGGGGCTCGCGGGGCGGTTCGACGCGCGCCGCCTGGTCCGCGAGGTGCTCACCACGGGACCGTTCGCCCAGTGGGCGCGGGTCGCGGCGCTGCCCGGCGCGCTGCTGGTGGGAGACGCAGCGGATTTCTTCGATCCCTTCACCGGCCAAGGGATTCACGCCGCGCTGCGCGGCGCCGAGCTGGTCGCGGAATGCCTCATCCCCGGGCTTGCGCCCGGGGTCAGTCGAGCCTACGCCAGCGCGCGGCGGCGCGAGTTCGCGGGAAAATGGCTGCTCGAGCGCCTCATCGGCCTGGGCGTCGGCTCTCCCGCGCTGACCGACCGCGTGGTGGGTCGCCTGGCGCGTCGCCCCGACCTCGCGGATCTTCTAGTCAGCGCGACCGGGAATGTATTGCCGGCGCGACGCGTCTTTACTCCGAGCGTTCTCGCCCGACTGCTCTGGTGACCATGCACGGCGTCGACCCCTCGCAGTTCCGCCAGCTGCTGGGCCGCTTCGCGACCGGCGTGACGGTCGTGACCACGCGCGACCGCGCCGGCAAGCCCATCGGGATGACGGCGAGCTCCGTGGCGTCGGTGTCACTCGATCCGCCGCTCGTGCTCGTGTCCGTGGCCCGTGACAACGACATGCACCCCGCGCTCAAGGCCGCGGACCGCTTCGTGCTCAACGTGCTCGCCGCCGATCAAGAGGCGATCTCCCGCCGGTTCGCGGAGGAGCATCCCAACCGCTTCGACGGCCTCGGCTATCGCGAAACCTTACTGGGGTTGCCGGTGCTGGAAGGCGTACTCGCGAGCATCGAATGCGAGAAGCACGGGGAGGCACCGGGGGGGGATCACACGGTGTTCTTCGGATTGGTCACGGGAGGGACCGTGTCCGACGGGGGCCCGTTGCTCTATTACCGTGGCGGCTACGCCGGTCTGGGGGGCGGTGGAGGGGGAGGGAGAGGGGGAGGGGGAGGGGGCAGCCGATGATCGGGAGCGAGCTGCTGGACGATCCGCGAGCCGATCCGGTCGCGGTGGGGAAGGAGCTGCGCGATATCGCGCGGCTGAACGCATGGTTCGGCGGGACTCGGGCGGTGGTGCGCGAGCTGCAGCCGTGCTTCGAACGGAACGAACGGGAAACGGGAAACGGGAAACGGGAAACGTGGACGCTCCTCGACATCGGGACGGGGGCCGGCGACATCCCCCGCGCTGCGGTCGCCGCCGCGGCCCGGTACGGAATCATGTTGTCGCCCATCGGTGTGGAAGTCATCCCGGCTGCGGCGCGCCTGGCGCGGAGCAGCGGCGTGGCCGCGGTGATCGCGGACGCGAACGCCCCGCCGCTCGCCCCGAAGTCGGTGGACGTTGTGACCGTGAGCCAGGTGTTGCATCACCTGCCGCGCGCGGCGGCGGTGCGCTGCATCCGCGCCTGCGACCTCCTGGCGCGTCGCCTGGTGGTGCTCGCGGACCTGCGCCGCTCGCGCGTCGCGATGGCCGGCGTGTGGGCGGCGTGCATCGGCTTGGGCATGGACCGCGTGACCCGGCACGACGCGGTCCTGTCGCTCCGGAGGGGCTACTCGCGGGGGGAGCTCAACGCGATGCTGGAGGAGGCGGGTGCGCCGGTGGTGGCGAGGTACCGTCCCGGATTCCGCGTCGTGGCCGCGTGGGAGCCGAGGCCGTCAGGCGATGTCCATGCGCACCGTTGATCGGGCCACGATCCATGCGCCGCTGGACCGCGTCTTTCAGATTGCGGCCGACGTCGAGCGCTGGCCCCAGATCCTGTCTCACTATCGCCGGGTACGGTTCGTGGAGCGCCGCAACGGCGGCGGCACCGTGGAAATGGCGGCGTGGCGACCGTTCGGCCCGGTGCGCTACCCTACGTGGTGGGTGTCGGAGATGACCGTGGACCGGCCGGCACGCGAAATTCGGTACCGGCACGTGCGGGGTATCACCAGCGGCATGGAAGTGGTGTGGCGGATCGCGTCCGGCGCGGACGGCGCCGAGGTGACGGTGGTCCACCGATGGGACGGTCCGGCCTGGCCGCTCGTCGGCGCGGCGGCGGCGCGGCTCGTGATCGGGCCGGTATTCATCCACGGGATCGCGTCCCGCACGCTCGCGGGGATCAAACGGGAAGCGGAGGAGGCTCGTCGGTGAAGAACGGGGCGCGGCGGGTGGTGATCACGGGCGTGGGCGCGGTGACCCCGATCGGCACGGGAGCCGAGGGTTTGTGGGCGGGACTCACGGCGCGCACGTCCGCCGTGCGCGAGATCACCCGCTTCGATCCGACGCCCTACCGCTCGAAGATCGCCGCCGAGATCCCCGATTTCCGGCCGCAGGACCACCTCGACGCCAAGCGCGCCAAGCGGCTCGACCGGTTTTCGCAGCTGGCGGTGACGAGCGCCCGGTTTGCCCTGGCCGACGCCGCGCTCGATCCCGCGCGCGAGCGCGCGGACCGGGCGGGCGCGATGATGGGCTCGGCGCTCGGGGGCGTGGCGTTCGCGGAGTCCCAGGTCGAGCGGTTCCGCGCCGAGGGCCCGCGCGGGCTGGATCCCGCGCTCGCGCTCGCCGTGTTCCCCGGAGCCGCGAGCTGCAACATGGCCATCGAGTTCGGCTTCACCGGCCCGAACTCGACCAACGCGATGAGCTGCGCGTCGGGCACCATTGCCGTGGGAGAGGCCTTCCACGCGATCCGCGAGGCCCGTGCCGACGTCATGCTCGCCGGCGGGGCGGAGGCGCCGCTCGCGCCGATGACGTACGCGGCCTTCAGCGTGATCCGCGCGATGAGCACCCGCAACCACGACCCGGCACACGCCTCCCGTCCCTTCGACGAGGATCGGGACGGCTTCGTCATGGGGGAGGGCGCGGCGGTCCTGGTGCTGGAGGAGCGGGCGCGCGCCGTGGCGCGCGGCGCCAGGATCTACGCCGAGCTGGCCGGGTACGCGGTCACCAACGACGCGTATCACATCACGGCACCCCGCCCCGACGGCCGCGAGGCGGCCCGGGCGATGCGGCTCGCGCTCGCGGACGCGCACGTCGCGCCGACGGAGGTCGGGTACATCAACGCGCACGGCTCGTCCACTCCGCTCAACGACTCGACCGAAACCGCGGCCATCAAGCAGGTGTTCGGCGCGCATGCCTACCGCCTCAGCGTCAGCGGCACCAAGGGGTACTACGGCCACGCGCTGGGCGCGAGCGGCGCCATCGAGGCGGCGATCTGCGCCCTGGCGGTCGACCGGCGCTGGCTCCCGCCCACCCTCAACCTCGAGCGCCCCGACCCCGCCTGCGACTTGGATTGCCTGCCGCGCGAGGGCCGCGCCGCGGCCCCCGACATCGTGCTGACCAATTCGTTCGGATTCGGCGGAATCAACGCCTCGCTCGTGCTGCGGCGGACGTAGGGGCGCAGCATGCTGCGCCCCTACGGCAATTCGGATTCTCCTCCAACCCCGAGGATCGTCTCATGCCCAAGCAGCTGCGGCCGCTCGCGGCCGAGTTCGTCGGCACTCTGCTGTTCGTGTTTCTCGGCGCCGGCAGCGTCGTGGCGCTGGTCGCCGCCGGCACCACCGCGGCCAGCATCGGCTCGCTCGGCGTCGCGCTGGCGCACGGCGTGGCCATGGCGATCATCGTCTCGATGACGCTGAGCATCTCCGGCGGCCACATGAACCCCGCCGTTACCTTCGGCCTGTGGATCGCGAACCGCATCGGCGGCCGCCTCGCCTGGCAGTACATCGGCGCGCAGGTCGCCGGCGCGATCGTGGGAGCGGCGCTGGTGAAAACCGTGCTGCCCCGGGTGGCCGTCGGTCTCGCGCTCGTGGGTACGCCGCGCCTCGGCAACGACGTCACGTTCATGCAGGGCGTCTGGATCGAAGCGATGCTCACGTTCTTCCTGGTGAGCGCCGTGTTCGGCACGGCCGTGTCGCCCGAGGCGCCCAAGATCGGCGGATTCGGCATCGGCCTCGCCATCTTCGTCGACGCCCTGGTCGGCGGGGGCTTCACCGGCGCCGTCATGAATCCCGCCCGTGCCATCGGCCCGGCGCTGGTCGCGTGGCAGTGGAGCGCGCACGCCGTGTACTGGATCGGGCCGCTGATCGGGGCGGGCGTGGCGGGCGCGCTGTGGAAGGCGGTCCTGTTGCCGCGTAAGTGACGCAGGGGCGCAGCATGCTGCGCCCTACAATAATTCCGCGGCGGTCGGCGCGAAGTAGCTGAGGATGATGTCGGCGCCCGCGCGCCGGATGGCGTACAACGTCTCCCACATGGCGCGCGTCTCGTCCAGCATGCCGCGCGCCGCTGCAGCCTTGATCATCGCGTACTCGCCGCTCACCTGATACGCCGCGAGCGGTGAGCCGAACTCCTGCTTGGCCCGTCGCACCAGGTCCAGGCAGGGGAGCGCGGGCTTCACCAGGACGATATCCGCTCCCTCTTCGACGTCGAGCCGGATCTCCTTCATCGCTTCGTCGGCGTTGCCGCCCTGCATCTGGTAGGTCTGGCGGTCGCCGAACTGCGGCGTGGACCCGGCGGCTTCGCGGAACGGTCCGTAGAACGCCGAGGCCGTCTTCGCCGCGTACGACATGATCGGGACGCGCGACTGCCCGGCGGCGTCGAGCGCCTTCCGAATGCCCGCCACCCGGCCGTCCATCATGTCGCTCGGTGCGACGATGTCGACGCCTGCGCGCGCCTGGGTCACCGCGACCTTGCTGAGCAGGTACACGGACGCGTCGTTGTCCACGTCGCCGTCCTGGATCACCCCGCAGTGACCGTGGTCGGTGTACTCGCACAGGCACACGTCGCCGATCACGAGCAGCTCCGGCACGGCCCGCTTCACGGCGCGCACCCCCTGCTGCACCACGCCCTGCTCGTCGTATGCCTCGGAGCCGGTCGCGTCCTTGGCCGCGGGCAGGCCGAAGAGCATGATTCCACCGAGGCCCAGTCGGTGCGCCCGCTCCGCGTCCTTGACCAGCTCGTCGACCGAGGTCTGGTAGACGCCCGGGAGGAGGGCGACCTCGCGCCGCACGCCGCTGCCGTGACACACGAACAGGGGCCACACGAGTTGCGAGGGAACGAGGTGCGTCTCCTGCACCAGCCGGCGCAGCGCGGCGGTACGACGCAGCCGGCGCATGCGGCGGATCGGGAACGAGCTCATCGCGCGAGCAATCTCGACGCGCCCTGCGCCGTGAGCAAGCCCGCGACCGCGACGCCGGCGGCGGCGGGATCGGCGTCGTCGATGTCGGCAGATGCCGTGATCTGCACAGAGCCATCGAGGGCCGTGACCCTCCCGAACAACCGAGCCCCGAGTCCCGAATCCCGAATCCCGACATACGCCGCCACCGGCGCCTGGCACCCACCTTCCAGCGACGCGAGCAGGCTGCGCTCGGCAGCGACGTGGCGCGCGCTGTCCGGGTCCGCGAGCGGCGCGAGCGCGGCACGAGTGCGACGGTCGTCGCGTCGCACCTCGAGACCCAGGGCGCCCTGCCCCGGCGCGGGCATGACGACCAGCGGATCGAGCCGCGCGGCGATCCGACCGCCCAGCTCGAGCCGCTCGAGCCCCGCCGCCGCGAGCAGGGCCGCGGCCAGCCCGTCCTGGCCCTCGGCCACCTTCTGAACGCGCGTCGGCACGTTGCCGCGCAGCGCGACGATCTCCAAGTCCGGGCGCAGGTAGCGCACCTGAGCCACGCGTCGCAGGCTCGACGTCCCGATCTTCGCCCCGCCCGGGAGAGCGGCGATGGAAGCGACGCCGGCATCGCGCGTCACGAGCGCCTCCACCGGGTCCGCCCGCGCCGGCACGGCGGCGAGCGCCAGGCCGTCGGGAAGCTGCGTCGGCAGGTCTTTGAGCGAATGCACCGCGGCGTCGATGCGCCCGGCGAGCAGCTCATCCTCGATTTCTTTCGTGAAGAAGCCTTTGCCTTCCAACTCTCGCAACGGGCGGTCGACCTCCGCATCGCCCTGTGTCTTGACGACGACGAGCTCGGCGGGCACGCCGTGCCTTGCGAGGGCCGTCTGCACCCACTCGGCCTGCAACAGCGCCAGCCTGCTGCCCCGCGTGCCGAGCTTCAGAACGCCAGTCACTCGTCCCCCGTCCCCCCTCCCCCTTCCCCGTAGTAACGGACCAGCGCCGCCACGAGGCCCCCGACCGTATAGTCCTCCGCCTCGATGGCGACGGGTACACCCAGCTCCCGCGCGCTCGCGGCCGTGACGGGACCGATCACCGCGGCGCGGAACCGGCCCGAGGTCGCGGCCGCCCGTCCCACCAGATCGACGAAGCCCCGCACGGTGGAGGACGACGTGAGCGTCACGACGTCGATGGTGCCGCCGAGCAGCTGTGTCGCGAGGGCGCTCCCGTCCCCCGCCGCCCGCACGGTCTCGTAGACCGGAATCACGTCGACGACCGCGCCGCGCGCCCGCAGTCCCTCGGGCAGGGCGTCCCGGGCCTCGCGCGCCCGCGGGACCAGGAAGCGCTTGCCGTGCACCGGGCCGCGCGCCACCACGGCGGCTACGACCGCCTCCGCGACGTACGTGGGCGGCACGAGGTCGGGCGTGACGCCGTATCGCTCCAACGCCTGCGCCGTCGCCGGCCCGATCGCGGCCACGGCCATTAGCGCCAGGTCGCGCGCGGCGAGCCCCCACTCGGGCAGCCGACCGCACACGACGTGGACGGTGTTTTGGCTGGTGAAAACGATCCAGTCATAGGCAGCCGGGTCGGTGAGGGCGGCGCGCAAGGCGGTGAGGTCGGCGAGCGGCACGATCCGGATCGTCGGCACGGCGAGCACTTCAGCGCCGAGCGCCTCGAGCGCCCGCGCGAGCTCGCCCGCCTGCTCGCGCGCACGCGTCACGACGATGCGCCGCCCCGCAAGGGGGGGTCGGGCGTGGCGGCGAGGCTGCGGTGACATGCGTGGTTGCAATCTCTCGGGACCCAAAACCATTATCAAGCAATGCTCCGGGCCCTGCGCTCCGCGCTCGTGCGGTTCACCGTGCGGCGAGCCGCCGCCAGCCAGCGGGACGCGCCCAGGCGCGCCGACTGGTGGCTGCGGGTGGGCTGCGCCGTGAGCCCGGGGTTCGGGGAGTGCTACCCGGCGCTAGTGCGGCTGCGGCGCGCCATCGAGGACCGCTGGGGCGCCGTCGCCGCCGCGCAGGACGCCGCCGAGCGGTTCTCCGAAAACCCCGACGCCTGGATGCTCCTGGGAGAGGCGTTCCAGATGGTGTTCCGCCAGCACGACGCCCTGGTCGCCTACGAGCAGGTGCTCACGCTCGAGGAGCGCCCCGACGCCGCCCTCGCCGCCGGCGATCTGTACGCCCGAGCCGGCCGGCACGCCGACGCGTCCGCCCGGTTCGCCCGGGCCTACGCGGCGGGCGGTGGCGCCGACGCGCTGTGGCTCAACGCCCGGGCGCTGTTCCAGGCGGGGGACGTCAAAGCCGCGGACGAAGCCCTGCACCTGTGGGCCACGCAGGTCCCGGACGGACTCGAGCGCCTGGCCGACGCCCGAGCCGAGCTGTTTGCCGACAAGCGTGACGCTTAGGGCCTGGTAGCGCGCCGATACAGCGAGACGGCGTACGCCAGCAGGATCACCGGCACCACGATGTACGCCGCCACGAGGTACCCGGCGTTCTGCGGAACGCCCTCAGACATGGGACGCCGCTCGGTCGCGCTGCTGGGCGATCGCGTAGCGCTGCATCACGAAGCCCACGTAGAGGACCAGGAACACGCCGAACGACAGGAGCAGCGTCACCAGCATCTCGGGAGGCACGCCGGGCTTGGCGGGTCGCAGCACGATGGGCTGGGGGTGGAGCGTCGGAAAGAGATACACGCTCATGTGAATGAATCCGACCAGCACGACCGCACAGATCCCGAGCACCGCGGCGTAACGCGCGCGCAGCCCCGCGTCGGTCACCGCGCTCCGCAGCACCTGATAGCCGATCAGCAGAAAGAACAGGAACAGGGTACTGGTGAGCCGGGCATCCCAGGTCCACCACGTGCCCCAGATGGGCTTCCCCCAGATCGGCCCCGTCGTCAGCACGATTGCGGCGAACACCGTGCCGACCTCCGCCGAGGCTTCCGCGAACCGGTCGAGCCGGGGGTCCTTCAAGAAGAGAAAGAACACGCCCGCCAGTCCCACGAGGATCACGGCCAGCTCCGTGGTCACGGCGGCGGGCACGTGGAGGTAGAAGATTTTTTGCGCGGGGCCCTGGAATCGCTCCACCGGCGTGAACGCCAGGGCCCGCACATACACGCCGCCCAGCAGCCACAAGCCGGCCATGACCACGCGGCGACCCTTCTGTGCCAGACTCATTCGTCCACCGTGTGGGGAAACAGCAGCAGCGCGACCGCGACGAACACCAGGTCGTAGGCGGCGAGCAACTTAAGCCAGCCCGACACCTCGCTCAAGGGACGGCCCGCCAGCAGCCGCGCCGTCGCCTGCACGGCGTAGGTCAGGGGCAACAGCAGAAACGGCAACAGCAGCACCGGCAGCATCAGCTCCGCGAACCGCGTCCGCACCACCATCGCGCTGAACAACGTCCCCACCGAGACGAATCCGACGGTGGCGAGGGCGATCACTCCGATCAGCGGCAGCAGGACCGGGCCGACCGGCACGTTGAAAAACAGGACGAATAGCGGCAGGCCGACCGCCTCCACCACGCCGACGAAGCCGAGATTGGCGAGCAGCTTGCCGAGGTAGAGACTGTGCCGCGACAGCGGGGAGACGAGCAACCCCTCGAGCGCCCCGTTCTCGAGCTCGAGCTGAAAGGCCCGGTTGAGCGCGAGCATGGCGGCGAACGTGAAGGTGACCCAAAGAATGCTGGGCGCGAGATCGATCGTCGCGACGGCCGTCGGATCGCGCCCGAAATTGAATACCGTCAGGACGAGCGCCGTGAACACCACGGCCGAGAGCAGGGCGGTACGCGTCCGGAACTCGAGCACCAGGTCCTTGCGCGCCACCGTCCACGCCTGCCGCAGCAGCTCACGCATCGGTCACGGCCCGACGGTACGCCGCGGCGATCTCCGTGGCGCCGCGCGCCCCGCGCGGCGCCAGCTGCACGAACCGCCCGTGCCGCTGGAACGCAACGTCCGTGGCGAGCTCGACACCCTCGTCGACATTGTGCGTCGCGAGCACGAGCACGCGCCCCGCGCCGCGCAGCTCGCCCAACAGCGTCCGCAGCTCGGCCGCGGCCGCGAGATCGAGCCCCGTGAACGGCTCGTCGAGCAGCAGCACGCGGGGGTCGTGCACCAGCGCCTTGGCCAGCGCCGCCCGCTGCGTCAGGCCGCGGGACAACGACCACACGGCCTGCCCGGCCCGATCCGAGAGCCCGAGCCGCTCGAGCACCGCTGTGGCGCGCACGCCACGCTCCGCCGTGGGGACGCCGTACAGAGCGGCCCAGAACAGCAGATTCTCCCGCACGCTCAAGTGGCCGTACAGATGGGACTCGTGGCCGATCCAGCCGATGGCGCGCCGCCCGCCGGCGACGCGGGCCCGACCCTGCTGCGGCCGGATCAGCCCGGCCAGCACCTTGAGGAGGGTCGTCTTGCCCGCGCCATTGGGCCCGAAGATTGCGAGCGTCTGTCCCGGCGCGAGCGTGAACGACACACCGTCGAGCGCGACCGCGCGCCCGTAGGCGTGCCGCAGCCCCTCAGCCGAGAGCATCGATGCGCGCGGCGAGATCTTCCATGTCGAACGGCTTGACCAGGTAGCCCGAATGCCCGAGGTCGAGCACGTGGATGAGCGGCTCCATGCTGACGTAGGCCGTCGTGACGATCACGGGGAGCGAGGGCCGGGACTGGCGGATCTCCTGCAGCAGCGTCACGCCGTCCGTATCGGGGAGCCGCAGGTCGAGCACGAGCACCTCCGGCCGGAAGTCCTCGAGCTGGCGGCGGGCTTCGCTGCCGCTGGCGGCGAAGGCTACGTCATAGCGCGTGGAGAAGAACCGCTGGTAGGTACGGCGCAGCGCCGACTCATCCTCGACGAACAGCACCCTGCGCGGCGCGCCGGGGGGAGGGGGGGGAGAAGCCATAGGTGGGCCAATATATGTGACCCCCCCCGGTCGTCTACGGCCGGCTCAGCGCCCGCCGCTCTCCAGCTCGAACAGATCGTCGAGCTTGGTCAACACGAGCAGGAACCGCAGCTCCTCGTTGGCGCCGCGCAGGCACACCGTCAGGCGCCGCTCCGCCGCCTTACGCTGAATGAGCATCAGCGCCCCCAGGCCCGCGCTGTCGATCTGGCGCGTGCCCGAGAGATCGATCACCAGGCGCCCGGCCCCTTCCCCCAGCTGCTCCAGCAGCTCCGTGGCCGACCGCCGGAAGGCGGTGCGCGAGTCGAGCCCCAGCTCCTCGGGAGCCGCCAGGACCTTCTCGCTCGGGTGCGTCGACATCGGCATCAAGTCCTCCACAGTCGGCTCCAGTTGAATCGCCGACTGGTGGGGTACGCGACTCCAGTGCCAATACAGCTAACCTGCGGGCCGCCAACCGCTTGTCAAAGGCGGCGTGAGACGCCTCACCCCTTCCGCTACCGCAGACCGAGTGCCACCGCGCAGTTTGCAAGGGGCGGCTTGACCGGCGTCCACCCGCGGGGCATACCTTTGCCTCTGCACATCGCCAGCCCAGTGCGCCGACCAGTACAGCCGTCCGCATTTCGAGGAGGCCGATCCCATGGCAGGCACGTCTAAAACGAAGGAGCTGACCGAGGTCAGCGAAGCACAGATCGCGGTGCACTGGAAGGAGGAGGACTACTATCAACCTTCCGAGCAGTTCAAGGCACAGGCGAACATGCGGGACCCCCGCATCTTCGAACAGTTCAGCCTCGACCGGTTCCCCGACTGCTTCAAGGTCTACGCGGACATGCTGACCTGGTTCGAGCCGTATCGCACGGTGCTCGACACCAGCGAGGCGCCGTTCTGGAAATGGTTCGTCGGCGGCAAGATCAACGCGGCTTACAATTGCGTGGACCGGCACCTGGAGAAGTACGCGAGCAAGGCCGCATTCATTTTCGTGCCCGAGCAGGAAACGGAGCGGGACGTGGTCCTCACCTACCGGGAGCTGTACGACCGGGTCAACGAGGTGGCCGCGCTGCTCCAGGGTCTGGGACTCAAAGCGGGCGACCGCGTCACCCTGCACATGCCGATGGTGCCCGAGCTGCCGATCACGATGCTGGCGTGCGCACGCCTGGGCGTCATCCACTCACAGGTGTTCGGCGGGTTCAGCGGCCAGGCGTGCGGGTCGCGCATTCAGGACTCCGGCAGCCGCGTGCTGATCACGATGGATGCGTACTCGCGCAACGGCGCCCTGATCGACCACAAGGTGAACGCCGACATTGCCGTGAAGACGGCGCACGAGCTGGGGCAGGACGTCGACCGGGTGCTGGTGTGGCAGCGCTACCCGGGGAAGTATTCCGCCAAGACACCGATGGTCTCGGGTCGCGATGTCTTCGTGAACGACCTGCTCAAGGATTACCGGGGCAAAAAAGTCGATCCGGTTCGCCTGCCGTCCGAAGCCCCCCTGTTCCTGATGTATTCCAGCGGCACCACCGGCAAGCCCAAGGGCGCCCAGCACGGGATCGCGGGCTACCTCGCGTACGTGACCGCCACGTCCAAGTGGATTCTCGACATTCATCCCGACGACGTGTACTGGTGCATGGCGGACATCGGCTGGATCACGGGGCACTCTTACATCGTGTACGGTCCGCTGGCGAACGCGGCAACGGGCGTGCTGTACGAGGGCGTGCCCACCTTTCCCGACGCCGGCCGCCCGTGGCGCATCGCCGAGCGCCTGGGTGTGACCATTTTCCATACCGCGCCGACGGCGATTCGGATGCTGCGCAAGCTCGGCGCCCAGGAGCCGCGCAAGTACAAGTACCGCTTCAAGTCGATGACGACCGTGGGCGAGCCGATCGAGCCGGAGGCGTGGCGCTGGTATTACGACGAAGTGGGCAAGCGGGAGGCGGTCATCACCGATACGTGGTGGATGACGGAGACGGGCGGCGTTCTCGGGACCACCATGCCCGCAATTCATCCCATGAAGCCCGGCAGCTGCGGGCCCGCCGCGCCGGGCATCCACCCCGTGATTTACGACGAAACCGGGGCGGAAATCGCCAAAGGGTCCGGCAAGGCGGGGAACATGTGCATCCGCAATCCCTGGCCGGGCATCATGCAGACCATCTGGGGCGACCGCGACCGCTACGTCAAGACGTATTTCGCCAAGTACAACAAGAATCCCCGCAGCAAGGACTGGCGTGACTGGCCGTTCCTGTGCGGCGACGGCGCGGTGCAGGCGGCGGACGGCTACTACCGCATCCTCGGCCGGATCGACGACGTCATCAACGTCGCCGGTCACCGCCTCGGGACGAAGGAGATCGAGTCCGCCTGTCTCACGGTCCCGGAAGTCGCCGAGGCCGCTGTCGTCCCCGTTCAAGACGAGCTCAAGGGACGCGTGCCCGAGGTGTACATCGCGGTCAAGCCGGGCGTGAAGGCGAGTCAGGAGATCGTCGATCGCGTGATCAAGGCGAACGAAGAAGTGATCGGCAAGATCGCGCGGCCCAAACACGTCTACATCGTGCCGGACATGCCCAAGACCCGCTCCGGCAAGATCATGCGTCGCGTGCTGGCGGCGATCTCGAATCGCCGGGATGTGGGCGACGTGACGACGCTCGCGAACCCGGACGTGGTGGAGCAGATCCGCGTGATGGTGCAGGGCAAGGACGCCACGAAGACGCAGGAAGCGCTGCCGGAGGACATCGCGAAGTTTGGACAGGTCGAATAGGGGCTCGGGGCTAGGGGCTCGGGGCCAGAGCTGGCGGGCGCACCCCGAGCCCCTAACCCCGATTCCCGAGCCCCTAGAGTTCCACTTGGGCTCCGACTTCGAACACCTGGTCCGCCGGGATCTTGAAGAAGGCGGTGGCGCGCAGCGCGTTGCGCGACATGAACGCGAACAGCTGCTCGCGCCACCGGGGCATCCCGGGCCGGTCGGAGGCGACGAGCGTCTCGCGACCGAGGAAGAACGTCGTGCCCGCGATGGGAATGTCGAGCGTCTTGACCTGGCAGGCCGCGAGGACGTCCTCGATGTCCGGATCGTCCATGAACCCGTAGCTCGCCACGACCCTGTAGAACCCCTTCCCGATGGCCTTCACCGTCACGCGCTCCGCGGTCGAGACGTGGGGCACGTCCCGCGTCACCATTGTCAAGAACACGATCCGCTCGTGCAGCACTTTGTTGTGCGTCAGGTTGTGCACCAGCGCCGGCGGGGTGCCGTCGGTCGTGCCGTACAAAAACACCGCCGTCCCCGGGACGCGGAGCGGCGGCTCGGCGGCGAGATCCGCCAGCAGCATCTTGAGCGCGACGGTCTTCTCCTCCATGCGCTTCCCGAGGATCTCGCGTCCCCGCTGCCAGGTGGTCATCAGCAGGAAGATGGCCGCGGCTGTCACCAAGGGGACCCAGCCGCCGGAGCGGATCTTCAGCATGTTCGCGGCGAAGAACGGCACGTCCACGCACAGGAACAAGCCGGAGACGATCGCCGCGCGCGCGAAACCCCAGCGCCACACCTCACGGCTCATCACGTAGAACATCAGCGTCGTGATGAGCATCAGGGTCGAGAGCGCGACCCCGTACGCGCCGGCGATGTTGCTGGACGTGGGCTGCTGGGTGTCGGCCGCGTGGAACCCGAGCACCAGGACGCAGGTGAGCAGCATGAGCCCCCAGTTGACCAGGGGAACGTAGATCTGGCCGATCTCGCGCGACGAGGTGTGCTCGATCTGGAGCCGCGGGCTGTAGCCGAGCTGCACGGCCTGGCGGGTGAGGGAAAACGCCCCCGAGATCACCGCCTGCGACGCGATGATGGTCGCCGCGGTCGCCAGCGCGATCAGCGGGTACAGCGCCCAGGCGGGCGCGAGATGATAGAAGGGGTTCTCCGCGGCCGCGGCATCGTGTAACAGGAGCGCTCCCTGCCCGAAGTAGTTGAGCAGCAGGCTGGGGAGCGCCACGCCGAACCACGCGAGCTGAATGGGGCGATGGCCGAAGTGTCCCAGATCGGCGTACAGCGCCTCGCCGCCGGTCACCACCAGGAACACGGCGCCCAGCACCACGAATCCGCGACGCGGATCTTCGGCGAAAAAGCGCGCCGCGTGGTACGGCGAGACCGCGGCCAGCACGCCCGGCTGCCGGATGATCTCGCTCAAGCCGAGCAGGCCGATCGTGGCGAACCAGACGAGCATGACCGGACCGAACACCGCCCCGATCCGGGCGGTCCCGCGACTCTGCACCAGGAACAAACCGATCAGGATCACGAGCGTCACGGGGATCACCCACGAGGCCAGCGCCGGCGTCGCGATCTCGAGCCCCTCGACGGCGGAGAGCACCGAAATCGCCGGCGTGAGGCCGCCGTCCGCGTACAGGAGCGCCGACCCGAAGATCCCCAGCACGATCATGAGGCGGCGGGGCGACAGACCCCGGGCCACACGGCTGCCGTTGACGAGCGCCATCAGGGCGAGCACGCCTCCTTCGCCCTTGTTGTCCGCCCGGATGATGACGATGTGGTACTTGATCGTCACCACGATCACGAGTGCCCAGAAGACCAGCGACAGCACCCCCAGCACGTTGCCCGGGGTGACCGCGATACCGTGGGGCCCGTAGAAGGAGTAGCGAATCGCGTACAGCGGGCTCGTGCCGATGTCGCCATATACGACGCCCAGCGCGGCGAGGGCCAGCGTGTACAGATAGCCGCCGCGCCGGGCGGCCCGTGCCTCCGCCGGCGACGTCACGGCGCGTGCGACGCCTGACGGCGCAGGTCGGCGAGGGACAGCACCCACGTGGCGGTCATGATCACCGCCGACGCGACGCACCAGCGGCAGATCGCGTGCAGCACGAACAGCTCGATCGCGGTGAGATAGAGGGTAAACCCGAAGCCCACGGTGGCGAGCGCCGCGAGCAGCACGCTCACCCGCCGGTCCGACGCCATGGCGGGTTGCAGCCCCGCCAGCCCGAGGCCCAGAAGGGTCGCGTATCCGACCACTCCGTACAACGCGACCGGGACCCCGAGCAGCTCCGCGTAGCGGCTGGTCTGGACGTACTCACAGCTGCCGGTGCCGCACCTGAGCTCGCCCAGCACGCCGATCTTGTACAGCCAGAGATACGTCGCGACGAGCAGCCCCACGAGCGCGAGGAGCACGATCGCCTGCCGGCGGATCACTTGTGCTTCTTGGTCAGACTGTCGACGAGTGCCTTGAAGTCGTCCGATGCGGAGCGCCCCTGGTAGGGGCGCCCGTTCACGTAGAAGCTGGGTGTGCCCTTCACGCCGCGCGCTTCACCTTCCTGCACGCTCGCCTGGATGCGGCCGGCATAGCGCTGGCTGTCCATGCAGGCGTCGTACTTGTCGAGATCGAGGCCGATGCCCCGGGCGAAATCGCGGAACACGCCGCGCGGGTTCTTCCCGGTCTGGGCCCACTGGTGATTGGTGAACAGCTGGTCGTGCATGTCCCAGAACTTGCCCTGCTCCCCGGCGCACTGGGCCGCGAGCGCGGCATAGCGGGAGTACGCGTGCGTGGGGAGGGGAAAATCGCGATAGCGCCACCGCACTTTGCCCGTGGCGATCAGCTGCTCGCGGATCACGGGCATCTGCACCGTCGCGAACGACGCGCAGAAGGGGCATTCGAAGTCCGAATACTCCGTGATCTCGATCGGCGCCGAGTCCGACCCCATCGTGTATCCCCGGAACCCGTCCGTCGCCGCGACCGGAACGGGCGCGCTCGGCGCCGGCGCCGGCGTACGCTGCGACCCGTACCACAGCACTCCCCCACCGACCACCGCGACGCCCACGAGCAACAGGTAGAACCCCTTCATTCGCCCGGAACCCTCCACGGTTCGTCGTCCTCGTCCTCGTCGAATCCCGCCCGCGCCTCGCGCGCCTGCCGCTCCGCCTCGTCCACGATGCGGCGGCTCTCGGCGACTTCGGGCGTATCGTAGGTCAACCGCACTTCATAGTGAAACAGCTCGCTGCGCGTGTTCCCCAACAGCTTCTGCAGCTCCGGAACACGCTCCAGCAGCTGCCCGGACCGGTCGAGTGCTTGAATGCGCTCGGCGAGGGCGCGCAACATCGCGAGCAGGCGCTCGGCCCGGTCCGGTCCGTACACTTCCTCGGAGTCATTGCTCATGTGCCCACCCTTGCGTGACATGTCGGGTCCCCGCGTCCCGCCCCGCACGGCCATCCCGTCCATGATAATACCATGCGCACCGCGTGCACGTCCGCCCTTTGCGCCGTCTCCCGCGCCCTATTACATTGCGGCGCCAATTGATCGGCGCTCTCCCAGTCCCCGGTCCTAACCAGAGAGGAGCACCCAGCAGCATGGCCAAGAAACGTGCGGAACCGCGCAGAATGTCCACCCCCACCCCCTTCGAGCAGGCCCGCGACGAGTTGTTCTCCCACATCCTCCGATGCGGCGTCCTGGAAGCCAGCGCCGAGCACCAGAAAGAGTGGTTCGACGACACCATGCTCTATCTCGCCGACCGCTACGACGGGTTGGACGAGCCGCAGCTCACCGAGCTGCGCGTTCTGGGGGAGCGCTACTGCCGCCCCGTGGTGGCGCGCAGCGCGACGGTGGGCGCGAGCGTCTGACGTCGCGCCTCACCACCACGGCGGAAACCGCCGGAAGCGCCGGCCCAGCGACAGCCGCACCCCGCCGCCCAAGCCCAGCTCCGCGTACCATCCCTGGCGGCGCCCCGGCGCTGCCTCCACTCCCACGAGCGCCGTGAGGTAGCCGGCGCCGCGCGTTCCCTCGGCCCCGACGAAGGCCAGTCCCAACCCAGCGTAGGGCCCGGGGCGCGCGCGCTCTCCCGGCCGCAGCAACAGTTGCGCGTCGGCCGCGACGCGAATGCCGAGCGCCCCCTCGTAGTCGCCGCCTGCCAGCGTGAACGCGAAGCGTCCCTGCGTGCCGGGCCGCCGCGCGACGACGAGCTCCGGTCCCCAAAAGGAGCGGTGGGCCAGCACCAGCATCGCACCGACCCCGGCTTCGGTCGCGGTGAGCGCTTGCGCGCGCGCCGGCGTCGCGGCCAGGGCCGCGCAGGCGGTCAGGACCGCTGCGCCGGCGAGCGCCCTAGCCCCGTTCCGACAGTGCGCGCGCAGACGGACGAGAAATCGGCCACGCCGATTCGGAACGGGGCTAGCGCAGCGCGACGTCGTAGCTGATGTGGATGTCGGGGGCGAGCGAGGCGACCACGGAGCAATACTTCTCGAGCGAGAGATCGACCGCGCGCCGTGCCTTCGCTTCGTCCGCGCCGTCGCCCGAGACGGTGAACACGAAGTGCAGCGCCGTGTAGCGACGCGGCTGCTGCTCCCGGCGTGTGCCCCGCACATGCACCTCGAGCCCGCGCAGCGCCACCCGCTGTTTCTGGAGGATCAACACCACGTCCGACGCGGTGCAGCTGGCGGCGGCGATGAGCAGCAGCTCGACCGGCGATACGGCGACGGTGCCATCGCCGTCGACTGGGACGGCGGGGCGACCGGGCACTGCCGCCGCGAACTGCAGGGCCTCGCCCCAGCGCAGCGTGACCTCCACGGGGTTCGTCGCCACGTCAGTTCCCCCGCCGCGTGGTCAGGCCGGCGTAGAACCGGTTGTGACGGAACCCATCCATGCCGTGGTACTCGAGCAGCCAGTTGAAGGTGGAGCGATAGTGCAGCTCGAAGCCCACGACCACGTTGAGCCACACGTCCGGACAATCAGGATCGGCGCCGCAGCGATCGTGCCCCACCAGGCTGAAGCCGCCGCCCGCATACGGCGTGACCGCCTGTCCTTCGCCGGTGAACCGGTAGAGCCCTTCCAGACTTCCCACGTAGCTGTTGACGCCGTTGAACACGCCGACCTCGCCCGACGGACGGAGCCGGAAGCGACTGCTGAGGAGATTGCCGGCGTCGAGCGTGAAGCCGAACACCAATTGCGTTTTTCCGGAGAGATCGATCCCGGCGCGCACGCCGAACCCGAACAGGCCTAACCGGGTGCCGTCGCCGGCCGAGCGCACCGGTGGAGGATGGAACTCCTGCGCCGCGAGCGCGGCGGTGCCCAACACCGCGAACAGCAACCACAGCCCCACACTCCGCATCACGTCCCCCTGTCAGCGCTGTGCGTTCCCCGGGCGGCTGCCCGACCGTAGTCCCAGATCGCATACAGACCCACCGCCGTCGTCGCCCACGCGATCGAGCGCACGTGAGGGGAGCGGACGATGCAGGCCACCAGCGTCAACAGCTGCAGCACGGTCACCGCCTTGCCGCCGGCGCGCGCCGGCAGCGTCATCGGGTGTCGCAGCAGCCACGCCCCGACGTACCCCAGCGCCGCCACGATGTCCCGGCCGAGCACACCCGCGATCTCCAGGGGATGCAGCAGGTCGGCTCGCGCCACGGCGATGAAGGCCGCGGCCATGAAGACCTTGTCGGCGGTGGGATCGAGCACGGCGCCGGCGCGCGACTCGCCGAGGCGGCGCGCCAGCATGCCGTCGAAGAAGTCGGACGCCGCGGCCGCGGCCACGAGCCCGAGCTGCGCGGCCGGCCGGTGGACGAAGGGGAAGGCGGCGGCGAGGGGCAGGCGCAGCGCGGTCAGCAGATCCGCCCACGTGACCCACGGTTTCACTTGCCCCTCCCTCCGGCGCCCGATAGCTTCGTCCGCGTGAACCTGAATCTGCTGAAGCAGGCGGCGATCTTCCAAGACCTGGACGACGGTGAGCTCGCCCGCGTGGCGGAAGTGTGCCGCGAGCAGAAGTTCGCGGTCGGCCAACACGTCTTCAAGGAAGGCGAGCCCGGGAATCGCTTGTTCATCATTTCCGAAGGGGAGGTGCGCATCTCCCGGACCATTCCCGGCTCGGGAGAGGAGGCCCTCGCCGTCCTGAAGCCCGGGGCCTGCTTCGGCGAGATGGCCATCTTCGACCGCTCCGAGCGCTCCACCGACGCCATCGCCAACACCACCTGCACGCTCATCACCATTGCGCGCTCCGACTTCGAGCTGCTGCTCGATTTCAACCACGACATCGCGTACAAGGTGCTGTGGTCGGTGGTCCGACTGCTGTGCGCACGGCTGCGGGTGACGAACGATAATCTCCGGTCGTTCCTCGCGATGTCGATGTTCTAGTGCGGCGGGAGCAATCCCCCGAGAGCGGGGTTCCATAACGCTACCGGCAACCTGGCCACTCCCGGCCGACCTCTTACACTTAGGCACCATGAAACGAAATCTGCTGGCTCTTACCATCGTTGCGGCCGCCGCGTGCTTCGACGTGTCGAGTCCCATCCCGCCGACGCTTATCCTGAGCCCGATCCTCGACTCGCTGTTCGTGGGGGACTCGCTCGTACCGCGCGACTTTGCCTATTACAACAGCGATGGCGAACGCGCCAACCCCGGTCCACTCAGCTGGAGCATCGGTCCGACCTCGGTGGCCACGATCAACGCCACGACGGGCGTGATCCACGGAGTCGGTAAGGGCGTCGCGACGGTCATCGCGTCCGGCGGCCAGGCGGCGGGCATCGCCCTGGTGGCCGTGTCGCGGCCGCTCGACCTGACGCTGCTCATGGACACGGTGGTGCTGATGCAGCAGGACACGTTCACCATCCCAGTGGCCATCCAGAAGAAGGCCGTCAGCGCCACGGACACCGTCTGGTTCGACCCGTCGCCGAGCCCGCGGGTGACGATCAACACGTCCACGGGACTCGTGACCGCGGTGACCTCGGGCGGTGCCGTGCGCTACGTCGCCCACGTGACCAGCGGTGGCGCGGACACCGTCTCGGACACGGGCGCCGTCGTCGTCCTCGGCCTGGCCGACACGACTTCGCCCGGGCACTTCTTTCAGACGGTGCTCGGCACGGCGATTCGCCACGAAGGAGGAGCGGCGGTGGGAGTCAACTACGCAAGGCTCAACGGACGCCTCAACTTCCGCCTGCTCACCTCCGCGCTATCCCCCGACAGCACGCTGAACGACTCGACCATCGTGACGTTGAAAGATTCGTTGATCAGGGGGGATACCACGTTCGAGATCGACTCACTCGGCCTGGACGAGGCCCGCGGCTCCCAGTTGACGCTCAGCCCCGTCTGTAATCCCCCCCGGCCGTGGGTGTTGTGGCGGAGCGACCACTACGTGACGCCGCTGTACACGATCTTCGCGCTTTCACACGGCACACTCTCCGACTCGGTGGCTGGGAGCTTCTCGATCACACAGTTCACCCAAGCGGCGGGTGGCGGAGCCATCATCAGCGGCCGCTACTTCTTCCTGGCACAGCGCACCGACCTGTACAACGACCCGCTCGGGGTGGAAGTGATCCGGGGGACCTTCGTCGCCCCGCTGCTCACGCGTCAGGACATCTGCCAGGGGTGACGTTCGATCACGTTTTCGCGGACCTGGGCGGCGTTCCGGCGAACCGCCTCACCTGGTGTGCAACGGCGGCCACGTCGCATTGCATGGGATACCGGAGGCGGGGCTCTGCTTCGCCGACGTGGCGGGCATCGGAGACGCGCGGCCGCAGCGCGGTCTCGACGTGATCATCAAGCGGTTTGGCGCGCGCGAAGTGCGCGTCGACTCGCGCCGGCGCGGGCCGGTCACCAACGCCATCCTTCCGGAGGGTCCATGAACGCACTCACCCCCTACGCGGCCTTCTTCATGCGCCTCGCGGTGGGTCTAGTGTTTCTCCAGCACGGCTGGTACAAGTTTCACCACATGGGCGTCGGGGGCGTCGCGGGGATGTTGCACGGGATCGGTTTCCCCTTCGCGACAATCTTCGCCGTGATCCTCATCGCGGTGGAGACGATCGGAGCCGTCTGTGTGGTGGTCGGGTTTTACACGCGCTTCTGGGCAACGTGCATGGCGGTCGAGATGCTGGTCGCGATTCTCGCCGTGCAGCTTCGCAAGGGCGCCGGGTTCGAAGTGGAGGGCTTGCTGTTCGCAGGTGCCGTCACGCTGATCGCACTCGGGGACGGCCCGCTCTCGATTGCCGTGAAACTGAAGCACAGCAGCACTTGAGGAGCGGACGGCCAGGGTCTCCCGGAGCGACTGCGTCTTTTTGTCGCGAAGGGAGACCCTGGCCGTGCGCAGCTCAGTGCAGGATTCTCAACAATCCCGCGTCCGCGCTCCCCCGGATGAAGCTCTCCGGATCGGTCGCCGGAATCGCGACGCCGGTCTCCTTGCGTCCGCGGTGCGCGGCCGCCGCCATGTACTGCTCCAGCGAGCCGCGCGCCCACTCCGCGGCGTCGTCCTTCATCTGGCGCACGATCTCCTCCCACGTGCCGACGTAGGTCGCACCGCCGAGCGTGCTCACGCGGTGGACGTCGCCCGGCCCCGACCGCGCCTTCATTCCCTGCAGTTCCGTGAGCAGCGTCCCGAAGAGCTCGAGCTGGCGCGGGTCGCGCAGCTGGCCGTCGGGCCCCATCGCCTCGATCTCGGCGAGCAGCAAGTCCTCGGGAGTGGCGTCTCCCGCGAGCTCGTCCAGGCGATGATGCCAGGGCACGAGCTCCGGGTCGTCGTCCGGAAGGCGGTACACGCTCTTTTTCAGCTCGATCAGCCGCCAGATGGCGAGCCCGTCGAAGTGGTCCCCCGGCTGGGTGCGCTCAATGTGAAACAACGCCGCCTCGTACTCTCCCCGGTCGTACAGCAGGTTGGCGAGATAGATGCGGGCTTCGGCGTGTCCCGCGTCCAGCTCCAGGGCTCGGCGCAGCCAGTACAGCGCGCCTCCCTCGTCCGTGAGGCGGTGGGCCGCGTACCCGACGCACGCCGCCGCCTCGGCCGAATCGGGATGTCCCGTGATCGCGACCTCGAAGAAGCGCCGCGCCTGGTCCAGGGCGGCTTCACGAAACAGCGCCCTACCGACCTGCAGCATGAGGTCGTGGTCGTCGCGGAAGCCCAGCGCGAGAATGCGCTCGAAACAGGCGACGGCGCCGCTCCGCTCGCCGAACTTGAGGAGCACCTCACCCAGCCCCGCCAACGCGTCTTCATGCTCGGGGTCGAGGCCGACCGCTTCCTCGAACGCGCGGCGCGCCCAGAGATACTCCTCCCGCGCGAGCCGGGCGTAGCCCATACCGACGTGCAGCTCGACGGCGTGGGGGTAGAGCCCCAACCCCTCTCGCAGGGTCTCGATGGCGTGGTCGTATTGTCCGTCGTTGTACAGTTGATGCGCGCGTTCGTCGTAGTCGTCGGAGCTCAAGAACGGTTCCGACATCGAACGGGCCTCCCGGGAAGGTTGTGCTATGATATGACGGCCCGGGCGGTTACACAAGCGACGGGCCCGGGCTATCTTCCCGCCGATGTCCTCCGCTCTCACCGAGATCCCGAGCGGCTCCGTCACGTCGCCGCGCGGCTTTACTGCCGCGGCGGCGCACGCGGGACTGAAAGCCGACGGTGCGCCCGATGTCGCGCTGCTGGTGTGCGCCACGAGCTGCGCCACGGCGGGCGTGTTCACCAAGAACGCGCTGCGCGCCGCGCCGGTGACGTACGACGCCGACCTCCTGGCGGAGCGCCCGGGTCGCATCAGGGCCGTCGCCATGAACGCGCGGGTCGCGAACGCGTGCACCGGCGGCCCGGGACTGGTGGCCGCGCGCGCCATGGCCCAAGCGGCCGAACAAGCGGCGGGCCTGCCCGCCCGCACCGCGCTCGTGCTCTCCACCGGCGTGATCGGCGTGCCGCTGCCGCTCGAGCAGATCACGGGCGGTCTGCAGGCGGCCGCCGCGCATCTCGCCGCCGACGGCGGTGCCGAGGCGGCGCGCGCCATCATGACCACCGACACCCGGCCCAAGCATTGTGCGGTCCGCTTCGAGACTCCCGCCGGCATGATCACGGTCGGCGGCATCGCCAAGGGGGCGGGGATGATCCATCCCGACATGGCCACGCTGCTCGCGGTGCTGACGACGGACGCGGCGGGCGAGCCGGCCGCGCTGCAGCCGCTGTTGCGTCGGGTCGCCGACCGCAGCTTCAACGCTATCTCGGTGGACGGCGACACCAGCACCAACGACACGGTGCTGCTGCTCGCCGGGGGCGCCTCCGGCGTCGACCCGGCGCGTGACGGCGCGGTGTGGAAGGTGTTCGAAGACGCCGTGCTGCACGTCGCCCGCACGCTCGCGCTCGCCATCGTGGCCGACGGCGAAGGCGCCTCGAAGCTGGTCGAGATCCAGGTGGTGGGCGCGGTGAGTGAGACGGCCGCCCGGGAAGTCGGGCGCGCCATTGCGCGCTCCGTCCTGGTGAAGACCGCGATTTACGGTGCCGACCCGAACTGGGGACGAATCCTCGCCGCCGCGGGGGCGGCCGGCGTCACGCTCGCCACCGAGCGCCTCTCGCTCCAGGCGGCCGCCAACGGCGAATGGCTCACGCTCGCGAGCGGCGGAGCCGTGGCGCTCGCCGACGCGGCCGCCGCCCGCGCGATCTTCCAGCAGAAAACGATCCGCCTCCGCGTCGACCTCGGACTCGGTCGCGCGGAGGCGGTGGTGTGGACCTGCGACTTGACGCCGGAATACGTCCGGATCAACGCCGATTACACCTCGTAGCGCCGACTGCTTACATCTTGGTCTTGGTGGTGTCCTTGGCCGCGGGCTTGGCTGCCGGCTTCGCGGCGTGCTTCTTGGCGGACTTCTTGGTGCCCTTCTTGGCCGGCTTCGCCTTCGACGTGTCGGCCGCCGGCGCCTGCCCCTGCATCGGGGAGGGCTGCTGCGCCACCACGATCGCGGGAGCCGCGAGGAGCGCCAGCGCGAGGAGCGTGCGACGAATCATGTTGCGATACCTCCGGAGGTATGGGGCGAGCCACCCTGGCTCGCTTCACGGTTGAGACCCGCGACGGCTGCGGTGCGTCACGCGGCGTAACACGCGGCGGCGCGGCACCGGGGCTCGTTCCACTGTGGAACGAAACCAGCGCCTGCGCCCTAGGGGGGCGTAGGTGCCGCCGGCCGGCGAGCCCGCGCCACGGCGCTGCGCGTCGGTTTGGGGGAGGCCGGCACGTCGGGGAGCTCCTGGCGCACCAGCGCGAGCGCTTCGGCGTGCGTGTGCCCCCGCTGTAGCTCGTGCGCGGCCGCGGCGGACACGTCGAGCAGCCGCTCGCGCACCAGCCCCTGTCCGATGGCCGCGATGATGAGATCGGCGGCCGAGTCCGAGTCGAAATGATGGGCGGCGAGATCGGCGACGGCGTGCATCGCCGAAGCCCGCGGCGGGCGCGGGAGAGCGGCGACCACCCGTTGCACGACCGGGCCGGGCAGACCGCGGCGCAGAGCCCACGCCACGGTCGTCACCTCTCCCGGCGTCACCGGCGGCTCGTCGCCGGCGTGGACGAGGAGGTCGCGCGCGTCGCGCAATTGTCCCAGGCTGGCCTCCACGGCCGCGACGATGCGAGGAGCGGTGATCTGCTTGGCCCCTCCCTCCAGGGCCTTCTGTATCAGCGGCTCGGTGGGCAACCCGTCCGCCGACGCCCGTTGCACCAGGGAATCGACCACAGGAAGCGCTGCTCCCGGAACCCGGCCTTCCAGCCGCGCCCGGGCCGATTGAGCGGCGAGCGGCCCCGCGACGAGCGCCAGGCCGAGCCATAGTCTCATCGCCGGGCCGGCCGCACAATGACGATGGAGTTCTCGCGTCCGAAATCGTCCGCGACCAGGCGCTCGGCGAGGTGATCCGGCACCCAGCGCTCGCCGTCCACGACGAACATGTACTCGTATGCGCCGGCGGGGAGCACGACGGTGGCGCGCCATACCCCGTCCTGGTCCACATCCTCCAGCGCGATCGAGCCGGGGCGCCAGTCGTTGAACGAGCCAACCACGTGCACCGACTGCGCCTCTGGGAAGCGGCCCACGAACTGCGCGATCCCCTCGTGCTCGCCGATGTCGGGGCCCTCGCGCCCGGTGGGGAGCAGCGTCAGCAATGCCACCACGGCCGCGAAGGCCAGACTCCACACCGGACGCATACGGAACGTGATCGAGCGCGGTGTGGCAAGCCAGCGCAGCAGGCGGTGCGCGCGCGACGGGACGGGGCGGCGGATCAGCGCCATCACCCGCGGCTCGAGGCTCGAGAGCGGCAGCGGCGCGGCGAGCGCGGCGACGGCCGTGACGAGCCGCTCGACCACGCGACGCAGCTCGGCCGACAGCGCCTCCGGCGACAGCTCGCCGTCGAGCGCTTGATGGACTCTGGGATCGATCGCGTTCATTCGTGCCCCTCCAGCACCCGCAACAGCGCTTCCCGCGCGCGGTGCACGCGCATCTTGAGCGTTGGAATCCGCTCCCCCGTCACCGACGCCATCTCCTCGTAGCTCAACCCTTCCACGTGCTTCAACAGAAACGCCTCGCGCTTCTCGGGCGACAGCCGAACCAGGGCCCGTTGCACCAGGGCGAGCTGCTCGGCGCGCTCGAGGTCGACCTGGGTGTCCGCGGGATCCGCCACGGGCGGCGCCTCGTCCAGCGAGACATCGGCGATCGGGCGCCGCGCCAGATGGCTCTTGCACCGGTTCGCCACGATGCGATACAACCAGGTGCGCAGTCGCGCGGGCTCCCGGCAGCTCGCGAGGTGGCGATACGCTCGCACGAAGCTCTCCGCCACCGCATCCGCCGCGGCGTCCCGGCTGCCGAGCATGCGGCCCGCGAACCGCAGCAACCCCGCCTCGTAGCGACGGACGACGAGGCCGAACGCCTCGCTGTCGCCGCCGAGCACATGAGCCACTACTTCCGCGTCGGAGGCCCCCGTTACATCCATATGACCTGCATGGAGATCAGGGCGTCACGCTAGCACCGGCACAGGGCGGCGCGCCAGCGCGGAAACGTCCCGAAGTGTTGCGGAAGGGAACTGGATCAGCGGTCCCGCAGGTAGTCTTGCACCGCCGCGAGATAGGTGGATGCCTGCAGCCCTTCTCCAGCCACCGCACCGGCGAACGTCGCGAGCGTCGCCTCGGCACGCCGTCGGTATTGCGCGTCGCCGGTCACGCGCGCCAGCCGCAGCAACGCGCGCGCCGCGAACGCGTTCGCTCCCGGCATCAGGTCGTCGAGCACGGGCTTGGTGCGCTCCGCCAGAGCGGGGGCCGCTGCGTCCGTGGCCCCGGCGTCGAAGTACCCGGCGGCACCCGAGTCCGCGAAATCGCGCTGCAGCACCGCGGCCAGATCTTGCGCCACCGCGAGGTAGCGCGGCTCGCCGGTGGCGCGATGGGCCGCGAGGCACGCCCACACCACTTGGACCTGGTCCTGGAGCAGGGCCCGCGCCGGAGCGCCGGGCCCGGCGATGTGTCGCACCGCGCGCCGCGACGCATAGACACGCCGCAGCAGGCTGTCGAGCGCCGCCTGCCCGCGCTCGATCGCGGCTCCATCCTCGAGCGTCGCGCCCGCGTCGAGGATGGAGCCGATCACGTAGGCATCGCGATCGGCGTAGACCGTGCGGTCGCTGGTGCGGCCAACGTCGCCCGCGAGCCGTTGGGCAAGGATGCCCGCGGCGTCGCGGTACCGCGGGTCGCTCGCCGCCGACCACGCCGCCGCCAGATCGCGCAGCAGCCCCGCCCGCACCAAATCGGGCGGGTCGTCGCGCGCACCCACGGCCGCCGCGGCATCACCGGAGTCGATCATGTAGTCGAGCACGGCGAGCGCCGGCCTCAAGTACGTCGAGTCGCGCGTGCGGCCGAAGACGGTGAGCAACAGATCCGCGGCCTGGGCGTAGCGGAAGCTCGCGACGCTGGCGTGCGCTCGGATGGCGGTCGCGACCGCGCCGCGCACGGCTTCCACCTCGCGCTCGAGACCGGCCGCTTTGAGCGCCCCGCGACCCGGCGCCGAGCGACCCACGGCCAGCCGCTGCACCAGCGCCGCGCGCCGCAGGATCGACGCGCGCTGCTCGCGGTAGCTCCGCGCCACCTCCGGGAGCAGCTGCTTCAGGCCGCGGCCCGTCACCGGGTCGTCCAGGGGGAAGTACGTCCCGCCGAAGAACGCCGAGCCATCGGGCGTGAGGAACACCGTGAGGGGATAGCCGCGCAGGCCGGCGAGGAGCTGCACGGCCCTGGCGTAGCGCTGTGCCACATCCGGCCGCTCGTCGCGATCGACTCGCACGGGGACGACCAATGAATCGATCATGGCTCCGAGTACGGCGTCGCCATACACCTCGAGGTCCATCACGCCGCACCAGCGACAGTCGTCGGCTCCGACGTACAGGAGGATCGGCCGGTTGAGCCGCGCCGCGAGCGCGAACGCGTCCCGTCCCCACTGTTGCCAGCTCACCGGCTGATGCGCCGCCCGGGCGAGATAGGGCGTCGCCGACTGGGCCATGCGGTTCGTGAGCGGTCCGTGCTCCGACACGCAGCCCGCAGCGAGCAGCGCCACGAGGAAGGTCTTCGAGGTTCCCATGCTAGGGCGGCTTGAAGATACCCTGTCGCGCGCGGCACCGTTCCCGTACAAGAACAACGGCCTGGGGGCGCCGCCGGCTGAGTTCGGGCGTGCGGTCCCTCCCCCTGACGCGACGGTCCTTCCCAGGCCGCGGATTGTGCAGTTTGCCCCAAGTCGAATGGACCCCTGGTCGTCCAAGGCCCGGTGCGCATTGTTACGCCGGACGGCCGGGAGCTGGCCGTGCCCCCCCGCAAGGACGGCAAACCGGCGGAAGTCGTTGTCCTGTGCCGCTGTGGCGGGTCCGCCACGAAGCCGTTTTGTGACGGAACTCACAAGCGCAACGGCTTCTCTGACGCCCCCCCTCAGGCCTCCGCTCCCACGATTTGAGCACAGCGTATTATGTTGTCACCGTCCCGGGGGGGTGACCCCGGGGGAGCCGCCCCTGACCCCCACCCCATGCACCCAGCCCCCCTGCCCCTGCCCCCGAACGGAGGAACGCAATGGCGAAGGCCGGAAAGGCCCCGATGGCTGCGGATGAGGGGTACTGTGTGAAGTGCAAGGCCAAGCGGAAGATCTCCAACGCCCAGCAGGTGAAGATGGCCAACGGCAGGCCGGCCTTGAAGGGCGTCTGCCCGGTATGCGGTACGGGGATGTTCAAGATCCTGCCGCCCAAGTGAGCTTGCTCCAGCAACCGACGATGCGAGCCCCCGGCCGAGCACGGCCGGGGGCTCTTCGCTAGGGGGGGCGACGCGCCGGGTCCCGTCCCCCTGGTATGCGTATCGGAAGGTGACGCAGGCGGTGCCCACCTCCCGGCAGTAGTAGGCGAGCAGCTCGAGCTTGGCGTATCTCCCACCCGCCGTGCGCACCCCGTACACGTGATGCTTCGACATGAGGAGGTGAGTCAGCATACTGTAGGTATACCACTTCCCCACGCCGGGATTCGTGGTGTCGGGCGCCGCGATGTTCTCGACGTAGCCCGCGGCGGGCAGTTCACGCACGGAATCGAAGGGCACCACGCCGAGGTCGACGATGCCCCCTCCTGGAGCGGAGATGACGTGGAAGCGCCGGAAGGCGATGTCCCAGGGCCCTGACTCCACGGCGGCGTTGCGCCCGAAGTCGAAGCGCCGCCAGCGATCGGTGGCAGCGGCATCGAGGGTGTAGGTGGCTGGTCCGAGCAGCGAGTCGCCCGCGGGCGCCGGGTGCGGCGTCGTGAGGCCATAAGGCGGGAGCTCCGGCCGGGTGAGGGAGCCGATCAGGAGGGAAATCACCAGCAACAGGAAGGCGCCCCCCATCGCTAGGACGAGGATGGGGGGGCGGGCGCCCGCCCCCTCGGCGATCACGACTCGGCCATGTAGGGGTAGGTAAAGCTCCGGGGCGGCAGGAAGTTCTCCTTCGCGGTCCGTGGGCTGACCCAGCGGACGAGGTTGAGCAGGCTTCCGGCCTTGTCGTTGGTACCGCTGGCGCGCGCTCCGCCGAAGGGCTGTTGCCCGACCACGGCGCCAGTCGGCTTGTCGTTCACGTAGAAGTTCCCGGCCGCATAGCGCAGGGCCTGTTGGGCCTGCTCCACGGCCTGCCGATCTTGGGCGAACACCGCTCCCGTGAGCGCGTATGGCGATGTCTCGTCCACGGTGCGCAGCGTCTCCGTCCAGCGCGCGTCGGGGTACACGTGAACCGACAGGACGGGCCCGAAGATCTCCTCGCACATGGTACGGTATCTCGGATCGTCCACCTGCAGCAGCGTGGGGTCGATGAAGTACCCGTCGGCGTCGCGGGCGCCGCCGCCGAACACCAGCTTGACCCCGGGCGCCTGCTTGGCGGCATCGACGTAGGCCGTGATCTTGTCGAACGCCTTCCGGTCGATCACCGCACCCATGAAGTTCCGGAAGTCGGCCGGGTCGCCCACCTTCACGTCCGCGAGCATTTCGAGCATGCGATCCCGAAGTCTGGGCCAGAGGGATGCGGGCACGTAGGCGCGCGAGGCGGCGCTGCACTTTTGACCCTGATACTCGAACGCCCCCCGCACCATCCCAGTCGCCAGCGCATCCACGTCCGCGCTCGCATGGGCCAGGATGAAGTCTTTGCCGCCGGTCTCACCGACCAGCCGCGGGTAGGACGCGTACGACGTAAGGTTCGCCGCAGCCTGCTTCCACAGCGCGTGGAACACTTCGGTGGAGCCCGTGAAATGGATCCCGGCGAAGGCGCGATCGGCGAGCACGCGCTCCGACACGCGCGCCGACGGCCCGGGAATGAAGTTGATCACGCCGGGGGGAAGCCCAGCCTCCTCGAGCAGCCTGAGGATGAAGTAGTTCGAGAGCACCGCCGTGGCCGCGGGCTTCCATACGACGGTGTTACCCATGATCGCGGGGGCGGTCGGCAGGTTGCCGCCGATCGACGTGAAATTGAACGGAGTGATGGCGTAGATGAACCCCTCGAGCGGACGGTGATCGAGGTAGTTCCACGTGCCGGGGGCGGAGAGGGGTTGCTCCGCGTAGACACGCTCGGCAAAGTGCACATTGAAGCGGAAGAAGTCGATCAGCTCGCACGCCGCGTCGATCTCCGCCTGGTGCGCCGTCTTCGACTGGCCCAGCATGGTGGCGGCGTTGACGATCGGACGGTAGCGCGTCGCGAGCAGGTCGGCGGCCTTCAGGAACACGGCGGCCCGCCGCTCGAATCTCCAGGCGGACCAGTCGCGCCAGGCGTCGCGGGCAGCGGCGATCGCCGCCTCCACCTCCCCCGGCCCCGCCTGCTGCACCTTCGCCAGAACATGGCGATGGCAGTGGGGCATGACGACGTCGACGGTAGTGCCGGTGCGGACATCCTTACCTCCGATGACGAGCGGGATGTCGGCCTGCCGCGTCGAGAGGTCTTTGAGCGCTTGCTTGAGCTCGACTCGCTCGAGCGTGGAGGGAGCGTAGCTCAGGACGGGCTCGTTCGAGGGCGTCGGAATTGTCGGGATGACGTTCATACCGGAAAAATACAACGGGAACCGGCCGGCGTTCAGAGGGCAATATGAGGATCCATCCGGAGACCCGCATCGGCCATGTCCATCTGACCGTGGCCGACCTGGACCGCTCGCTGCGATTCTACCGCGACGTGCTCGGGTTCCAAGTCACCACGCGATACGGCTCGGACGCCGTCTTCCTCTCGGCCGGGGGCTACCACCATCACATCGGGCTCAACACCTGGGCGGGGAGCGGCGCGCCAGCGCCGCCTCCGGGCACGACCGGGCTGTACCACTTCGCGATTCTCTATCCGGACCGCAAGACGCTCGCGGCCGCCCTGCGACGCCTGCTCGAGGCGCGCGTCCCGCTCGAGGGGGCGTCCGATCACGGCGTGAGCGAGGCGATTTATCTGCGCGATCCGGACGGGAACGGTGTCGAGCTGTACCGGGACCGTCCGGAGCCCGACTGGCCTCGCGGGCCCGACGGCACGCTGGCGATGCACACCAAACCGCTGGATCTCGAAAAGCTGCTTGCTGACGAGGAGTGATACGGGATGCGAGATGCGGGATGGGTCGGTGAGTCCTCGCATCCCGCATCCCGCATCCCGGTTCTAGTTCCGCCCTTTCCCTGTGACGAGCAAGCTGTCGCTGACTTTCACCGCCTGCACCGGCGTTGGCGTCGAACGCTCGCCCCGCGGGATCATGCCCGGCAGATTCGCGAGCTCGAATGCCGAGACCGCCATGACCGCCGACGCCTGCATCAGGTCAGCGGCGATCGCCATGTCGTAGGTGTCGGACTGGGAATGGTGCGTGTGGTTGTAGCCGCGCTCCAGCTGATTGAAGTTGAAGCCGGGCACGCCGTAGGGCAGGAATGAGAGATGATCGGTGCCGCCCTTCGTGCGGTTCACGACGGAGTCGACGCCGAGTGCGGCAACGGGGGCGAGGACGGCGCGCCACAGCGCCTCGAGGTCGCCGCGGCCCTGAAGCGCCTGGCCGGTGATCGCGCCCGTGCCGTTGTCGAGCACGATAACGGCCTGGATCGAGTCCATTTCGGCGGCGTGGGCTTCCGCGTACTTACGGGACCCGATGAGTCCCTGCTCCTCGCCGGTGAACAGCACGAAGCGGATCGTGCGCTTCGGCTTGAGGCCCGCCTGCGCGATCGCGCGGGCCGCCTCGAGCGTGCACATCGCGCCGGTGCCGTTGTCGGTCGCCCCCGTGCCCAGATCCCACGAGTCGAGGTGCGCGCCGACGATCACCACCTCGCCCGGGTATTCGCCGCCGCGGATCTCGGCGACCGTGTTCCACTGGGTGACCGAGTCGCGCGTCAGAGTGTTCGCGATGCTCACGGCCAGGCGCGGCGTCGTCCCGGCCGCGAACAGCCGGTCGAAGAGCGCGAAGTCTTCGTGAGCGACGACGACCTGCGGCAGGGGGAGGATCCGGTTGGGAGAGCCGCTCATATTGAGCAGCGCATGCTCCTTCCCGGCGTCCACGACGATGCCGAGGGCGCCGGCGCGGTGCAGCAAATAAGGGACGTCGTTCGCGAACTGCTGCATGCGGGCGCGCGTGGCGGAGTCCGCGTCACGAAACGGGGTGAACACGGTGCGGATGAACTCGCGCTGGCGCGCCGAGTCGGCACCGGTCATGGGCGGGCCGTCGTTGTTCCACACGAGCGATGGCACGCGGGTCATGACCCAGGCACCCTTCACCCGGCGGCGATGCGCCGCCAAGCTGTCCGGCGTGCTCGCGTCGATGCGCACGACCGGTCCCGTGACGGTGGCGCCGCCCGTGCCCGGCGCCCATGCCCAGCTGGCCGCCGTGACCTCGTGGGGCCGGGGCGCGGTCAGGCGCGCGCGGAACGCTCCCCGGGTCCATGTCCCCCCGAACTGCCATGGCTCGAGGTGGCCATCCAGGCCGTACGCCTTGAAGCGCTCGAGCGTCCACTCGTTGGCACGACGGGCGGCGGGCGATGCGGTGAGGCGCGGGCCGATCACGTCCGTGAGGTACTGGAGGTTCTGCATCACGGCGGAGTGGCTCAGCGCCTGATCGACCAACGCGGCCGCCCCCGTGGTGTCGACGACGAGGTCTTGCGCTGCGGCGGGAGCGGGATGGGCGGACAGGGCGGCCCAGGCCGCGACCGCCGCCACAACCGAGGAGCGGCCCACAGGGCTACGCCCGCTCGCGCGCCGGCTGCGGATCGACAGACCGCTGCGGCGGAATCGGCAGGGTGACGGTGACCGTCGTTCCGACCCCGACCTTCGAGTCGACCGCGATACTGCCGGCGAACATATTGCGGATCACGCTCTGCACCACGACCAGCCCCATGCCGCTCCCTTCGCCGAATTCCTTGGTGGTGTAGCCGGGCTCGAAAATGCGCTCCAGGTCCTGGGGGCGGATGCCGACGCCGCGGTCCTCCACCGTGAGCCGCAGCGAGTTGGCCTCCTGGATCAAACCTACCCGGATGGGCGCGGGCCGCGCGGCGCTCGCGTCGGCGGCGTTGCGGATCAGATTCACGAGCAGGTCGTACAGCGCGTTGGGGTCACCCTTCAAGTACAACGTCTCGAGCGTGGAGTCAAACTCGAGCGGGATCTTCTTCTCCTTCAAGACGCGGCTCTCGAGGGTGCAGCACGAGCGCACCACACGCACGGCGTCGAATCGCTCGGAGCGCGCCAGGGCGCCCCGCGCCCGGTCCTTCACCGCGCGCAGGAAGCTGACCGACCGGTCGATGTCCTCGATCACCTGACCCAGCTCGTCGAGCAGCTCGAGGCGGCGGCCCGCCGCGACCTCCGTCCAGCGGCCCACCGATTCCATGGCGAGCTGCAGCCCGGCGCGCGCCGCCGTGAGCGGGTTGGACAGCTCGTGCGCGATGATGCCCGGCAGGGTGGTGATGTCGTGGAGCGGGTCGGGTCGGGCCGGCTGGTGCCCGGGCGCGGGTTCCCGCCGGTCGAGCAGGCCAAGGCAGAGGCCGGCGAGCTCCAGCGTGAGGCGCTCGCGGCTGCGCCGCTCCCGCCCGTCGGGGGGCGGCGCCGGGGGCTTGGTCCGGACCGGCGCGACCACCCACAGCCCCTCCGTGCCGCTCTGACATCCCACCCAGCGGCTGCCCTGCACGATCGAGATGTTCCAGCGCCGCAGGGTGGCGTCGACGTCCAGCTTGGTGGTATGGTGCGTCGGGGCGGACTCGCTCGATGCCTGCGGTTCCAGCTCGGCGCGGGCCGAGACTTCCCACACGGTAACGGGGCGGCCCCCGAGCGCGACGCTCGCCTGGCGCAGGATCTCGCGTCTGCCTTCGACGAACGGCTCCCGTTGCGTCACGGAGGCTCCCACCCGCACACCCTGTCCCTGGCGGCCCACCGCAGTCGCGGCCGCCTGTCACAAGAACGATCCGTGAATCGTGGGGGCGCGTCTTACATATGCGACAAACCGCACGGGCCGTCAAGTAACCGCGCTGCCTGACTTTGCCCGCGGTCCCGACCGGACGTATTGTTCCCTCTCTATGCTACGTTGTCCCGCAAGGAGCGACGACACCAGATGACGCCCGACGACGCTCGGATCGCACGGCCCCCCCGTCCACCCAGTCCTGCGCGGCGCGCCCCGACGCGCCTGATCGAAGGCCCGCGCGACCGCGAGCGCATTCCCACCGTCCTGGTTCCCGACCACGACGATCTCGCCGTGCTGCTCGCCGACCGCGTTGCCGAGGTGATCGCGCGGGAGACGGCGGCCAAGGGGCGGTGCGTGCTGGGGCTCGCCACCGGCAGCACGCCGCTGGGGATCTACCGCGAGCTGATCCGCCGTCACCACGCGGGCGAGGTGGATTTCTCGCGCGTCGTCACGTTCAACCTCGACGAGTACTACCCGATGCCGCCGGACAGCCCGCACAGCTATCGGCGCTACATGTGGGAGAACCTGTTCGCGCAGGTCAACATCCGGCCGGAGAACGTGCATATCCCCGATGGCGGCGTCCCGCGCGAGCGGCTGGCCGAGCACTGCGACGCGTACGAGCGGGCCATCGCCGAGACGGGGGGGATCGATCTGCAGCTGCTGGGGATCGGCAAGAGCGGGCACATCGGCTTCAACGAGCCGGGTTCTTCCCAGGATTCCCGCACCAGTCTCGCGATTCTGGACACGGTCACCCGCAAGGATGCGGCCGCCGATTTCTTCGGCGAGGACAACGTACCGCGCGAGGCCATCACGATGGGCGTCGCCACGATCCTCGATGCGCGCGAGATCGCGCTGATCGCCACGGGGGAGCACAAGGCCGACATCGTGGCGCGCGCGGTGGAGGGAGAGGTCTCACCAGATGTCGCGGCCACGTTCCTGCAGCGGCACGGCAACGCGACGGCGTATCTCGATCTGGCCGCCGCCGCCGAGCTGACACGCATCAAGACGCCATGGGTGCTCTCGAGCGTCGACTGGACGCCGGCGCTGACCGAGCGGGCGACGGTCTGGCTGGCGGAGCAGACCGGTAAGGCCCTGCTCAAGCTCACGGCGCGCGATTACGCCGAGCATCACCTGAGCCCGCTGTTGGCGAAGCACGGGGCTCCGGGTCCCATCAATGGGCTCGTGTTCAACCGGCTGCGGGACAAGATCCGCGGCCGCCGCCGGCTCCCCTCCCGCAAGCCGGTGCTGGTCTTTTCCCCGCACCCTGACGACGACGTGATCTCGATGGGCGGCGTGCTGCGGAAGCTGTGGGAGAACGAGAACGCGATCGTCGTAGCCTACATGACCAGCGGCAACATCGCCGTATTCGATCACGACGTCCGGCGCCACCTCGACTTCGTGAGCCGCGCCGCGGAGACGCTGGGACTCGACCGGGCGGCGGTGCAGCGCGTGCGCGAGAGCGTGGAGGCGAGCTTCGAGCGCAAGATGCCGGGCGACGTGGACCTGCCGGTGGTTCAGGACCTGAAGCGCATGATCCGGGAGTCGGAGGCGATCGCGGCGCTCGAGTCGGTGGGGCTGCCGCCCACGGCGGCCCGCTTCCTCAACCTGCCGTTCTACCGCACCGGGGAAGTGCGCAAGCGCCCGATCGGCCCCGAGGACGTCGCGATCGTGCGGGCGCTGCTCGGGGAAGTCCGACCCGATCTCGTCTTTGTCGCGGGTGACCTGTCTGATCCGCACGGGACCCACCGCATGTGCAAGGCGGCGGTCACGCAGGCACTCGCCGTGTACGACGGGGCTCCCCCGGAGGTGTGGCTGTACCGCGGCGCGTGGCAAGAGTGGCCCCTCACGGAAGCGAACGTCCTGGTGCCGCTCTCCCAAGACGAGCTTCGGGCCAAAGTGTTCGCGATCTTCAAGCACCAGTCGCAGAAGGACACCGCGCCGTTCCCAGGCGGGCACGACGACCGCGAGTTCTGGCAGCGGGTCGAAACTCGCAACCTGGAGACCGCGGCGCGCGCCGACCGGCTGGGCCTGCCCGAGTACTTTGCGATGGAGGCCTACCGCGTCGTCACACCGGAGGAGGCCAAGCCATGAATCCGATGACCATGCGAGGGGTGAGCCTGGCGGTTGTGGTGGCGGTGTGGACCGCCATTTCCGAAATGGCGAGGGTAAACCTGTCGTTGTGGCCCGTGATCGTCGCGCTGGGATGCTCGCTGGCGGCGGGCGGCGGCATTCCCGGCCTGCAGCGCACGCTCGCGGGCACGATCTCCGGCGTCGTCTGGGCGCTCGTGGCGCACGCGGTCACGCGGGCGCTGGGTGGTCAGGACCTCGTCCAAGCGCTGGTGCTGGGCGGCGCGGCGTTCGGGATGGTGCTGCAGGCGCGCCTCCCCCTGCTGTCCTACACGGCCGGCGCGTTCGCCGGCGCCGGCGTCGCGATGGGGCTCCGGGCTGTCACGCTGCAGGGAGGCGTCCGCGTGGCGATCGCGCTCGCGGTCGGAGCCGTGCTCGGATTCGCCGCGGAGCGGCTCCCGCAGCTCGTGGCGTCGCGCCGCACGTGACGGCGTATCGCGACGCCGAGGCCCGGGCCGCTTCGCGGCGCTTGCTCGCGACCAGCGAGCGGGAGCTGCAGCGCATCGTGCTCGACATGCACGACGGCCCGGTACAGGACATCTTCGCCGCGTTGTCCCAGCTGCAGGTGCTCGAGCGCGCGCTCGCCGCGGACCCGCCGACCCAGCAGCGGTCGCGGCAGGCGGTGCGCCTGCTCGAGCGTGCGCTGGGCGAGATCCGCAATTTCATCGGGGCATTCCGGCCGCCCGGGTTCGAGCGGCGCGCGCTCGGCGAGATCATCGAGGGCCTCGCGGTGCAGCACGAGACCCTGACCGAGCAGGGCGTGGAGCTCGACCTCCCCGACGACTTGGGCGACTGCGCGCTCCCGACCAAGATCGCGATCTATCGCATCCTGCAGGAGGCGCTCGCCAACGGGCACCGTCACTCCGGCGCGACCGAGCAGCGCGTGATCGTCGAGCGGGAGGGCGGCTCGCTCACCCTCACCGTCTCGGACCGGGGCCGCGGCTTCAACCCGGAGCGGGTGCTCGCGAGCGAGGAAGGCGTGGGCGTGGAAGGCGGCCACTTCGGGCTGCGGGGGATCCAGGACCGCGTCGAGATGCTGGGGGGCACGTTCGCGCTCGAGAGCGCGCCGGGCCGGGGCGCCTCGCTCACCGTCACGCTGCCCGCGGAGTGAGCCCCCCTCGATGATCCGCGTGCTGCTCGCGGACGATCACGCCATCGTGCTCGAGGGCCTGCGCGCGTTGCTCGACGGCGAGCCGGACATCACCGTCGCCGGGTGGACCACCGACGGCACCGAGGTCGTGAAGCTGGTGCAGCAGCACAAGCCGGACGTCGTGGTGCTCGACCTCGAGCTCACCACGATCAAGGGCACCGAGGTGCTCGCCGCGCTGCGCGCCCGCCCCACGCCCCCCAAGGTGCTCGTGCTGACCGCCTACAACGACGGCGAATCGCTCCGCTCGGCCCTCGACGCCGGCGCGGACGGCCTGGCCCTCAAGACGGAATCGCCCCAACAGACGCTGACGGCGATCCGCCAGGTGCACGCCGGGCAGCTCGTCTTTCCCCAGGCCGCACGCCGCTGGATCGAGGGACGGTCGGCCGGGGCACCCGGCGTCTTGACGCCGCGCGAGCGCGAAGTCTGGACGCTCGTCGCCGGCGGGCTCACCAACCCGCAGATCGCCGAGCGGCTCGGCCTCTCGGACAATACGGTGAAGTTCCACGTGCAGCACTTGTTCTCGAAGCTCGGGGTCAAGAACCGCACCGAGGCCGCCCTCAAATACGCGCACGGCCGCTAGGCGAGGCGCGCCACCTTGACAAGGTGCCATTTCGGCGGGACACTGGAACCTCCACCACCGACCAGAGGGAGTTATGACCGCTCCTGCGCTCTCCGTGAAGGAACTACGCCGCGTCGTCATAGCCGCAGCCGTGGGGAACGTGATTGAGTGGTACGACTTCTACATCTTCGGCAGTCTGGCCGCACTCCTGTCGGTCAAGTTTTTCGCAGCAGGTGCCTCTGGAAGCGCGCTCATCAAGACGGTCGGAACGTTCACCGCCGGGTTCTTGATCCGTCCGTTCGGGGCCTTCGTGTTCGGCCGCGTCGGCGACATCGTGGGCCGCAAGTACACGTTCCTGATCACGCTGAGCGGTATGGGCATTTCGACGGCGCTCATCGGCCTCGTGCCGAGCTATGCCAAGATCGGCGTAGCCGCGGGCATCATCCTCTTGCTGCTGCGGCTGATCCAGGGTCTCTGCCTGGGCGGCGAGTACGGCGGCGCCATCACGTACGTCGCCGAGCATGCACCGGACGACAGACGGGGTTACTACACTGGGTGGCTCCAGACGTCGCCCACGCTCGGGATCGTGGTGTCGTTGGTCGTCATCATCGTGACACGCCAGACAGTGGGGACCGAGGCGTTTACCGCGTGGGGATGGCGGATCCCATTCCTGCTCTCGCTGCTCATGGTCGCGATCGCCATCTACATCCGGCTCCAGCTGCAGGAGACACCGATCTTCCAGGCGATCAAGGCGAAGGGACAGACGGCCGCGAACCCGTGGCGCGAGGCCTTCTGGAGCGAGAACATCAGATACGTGCTCATCGCCAGCGTCGTCGTGATCGGCGAGGGGGTCGTGTGGTACAGCGGCCAGTTCTGGGCGCTCTATTTCATCCAGCAGGTGCAGAAGCCGGACGTCCTCACCCCGGCCATCATCACCGGCGCCGCGCTGCTCATCGCCACGCCGTCGCTCATCTTTTTCGGCTGGCTCTCGGACCGGATCGGCCGCAAGCCGATCATCCTTGCCGGCTTCTTCCTCGCGGCCGTCACCTATTACCCGCTGTACAACGCGCTCGGCACGGCCGCGAACCCCGCCAACATCAACTACCCGCTGGCGATCCTGATCGTCGCGATTATGGTGTCGTACGTGGGGATGGTGTACGGTCCGATCGGGGCGTTCCTCGCCGAGTACTTCCCTGCCCGCATCCGCTACTCGTCCGTGTCGGTGCCGTATCACATCGGCAACGGCTGGGGCGGCGGACTCGTGCCCGTCATCACGACCGCGGCGTACGTTACCGCGCAGACGGCGGGGCTCTCCATGTCGCAGAGCCTGGGCCGCGCGCTCGTCTACCCGATCGCGGTCCCGGCGGTCGCCTTCCTGCTGAGCCTGTTCCTGATGCCCGAGACGCGGAAAATCAGCATCTGGCAGCCGGCGGCGGTGCGGGCGGGCGCCAGGGGCTGAATACATTAGGGCGAAGAAAGAAGACCGTAGGGGCGCAGCATGCTGCGCCCCTACTTTGTTGCCCCGATTATTTCACGATCGTTAGGCCGTGCGGCACCCCGCCCGGGAAGACGTAGGCATATAGCAGCACGATCAGCCCGACGATCGCACCCAGCGCGATCGAATGCCAGAACACGTGCCGGAAAATGGTGCCTTCGTTGCCCACCTGATTCGTAGCCGACGTCGCGACGGTGATGGACTGAGCGTCCACCATCTTGCCCATCACGCCTCCCGCCGAGTTGGCCGCGCACATCAGGATCGGATCGAGGCCGAGCTGTTGCGACGTGATCCGTTGCAGGCTGCCGAACAACGCGTTGGACGAGGTGTCGCTGCCCGTCAGGGCCACGCCCAGCCATCCCAGGAACGTGCCGAAGAAGGGATAGAACCATCCGCTGCGCGTGAACGCGAGCCCAAGCACTGCGTCGAGCCCGGAATAGCGCGTGGTGAACCCCAGGCCCAGCATGAACGAGATCGCGATGACCGCGAGCTTCATGCGCTTGAGCGTGTGCCAGAAGATCTTCGCCAGCTGCCCCGGCCCCAGGCCCAGCACCAGGCCGGCCAGGATGGCCGCGACGAAACACCCCGTCCCCGTCGCCGAGAGCCAGTTGAAATCGAACCGTGCCGCCTCGGGTGTCAGCTTCGTCACGACCGGCGCCGCGCGCGTCACCGCGTTGTGCAGCAACGGGACATCCCACACGGGCGTGGTCGCGCGGTTGATCGCGCCCTTGACCGCCGGCAGGCCCCACACGAGCACCGTCAGCGACAGGATGGCGAACGGCATCCACGCTTTGACCACCTGACCGGGGGAATGCTTGTGCGCGGCCGGACCGGCCCCCGACCCTTGCTCGTCCGCGAAGCGCCACACGCGCCTCGGTCGCCAAAACCGGAGGAAGATCACCGTCGCGGCGAGCGACACGACCCCGCCGGCGATGTCGACCAGATTCGAGTCCACGTGGTTGGACCAGAGGTACTGCGTCAGGCTGAATGAAGCTCCCACCACGAGAATGGCGGGCAGCACCTCGAGGGTCTCGGCCCACCCCACCATGGCACGCACCAGCCAGAAGGGCACGATGATCCCCGTGATGGGCAGGATGCGGCCGATCATGGCGCTCAAATCCGACTCCGGCAGGCCCGAGACCGCCGCCAGGGTGTGCACGGGCGTGCCGATCGCTCCCCACGCCACCGGCGACGTGTTGGCGATCAGGTTGAGCGCGGCCGCGTGAAACGGCTTGAAGCCGAGACCGATCATGAAGGCGCCCGCGATCGCGACCGGCGCCCCGAAGCCCGCCGCCCCCTCGATGAACGCTCCGAAGCAGAACGCCACCAGGAGCAGCTGCAGTCGGCGGTCAGCCGTGATGCCCGCCACCGATTCCTTCATTATTTCGAACTGGCCGGTGAATACCGAGATGTCGTACAGATACACGGCCGCGAGCACGATCCAGGCGATCTTCAGCACGCCGAACCCGACGCCGTACAGGAAGCTCATGCCGGCGAGCGACGCCGGCATCCCGAAGACCAGGACCGCTACGAGCACCGCGGTCCCGGCGCCGGCGATGGCACACCAGTGGGGCTTTACCCGCAGCCCCGCCAGCAGGCCGAACAGCACCAGAATCGGTAGTGCGGCGACGAGAGTGGAGAAGACCCAATTGTGCAGCGGATCGTACACCTGGGTCCACGTCATGGCTCAGTCCCCCGGGGTAGCTGGAGGCGGGTTAAACGATCCGCTTTCTGCCCCGCCGTCAAGGCGGTGAAAATCAGCCCAGTTGCACCGCCCACAACGCGGCTCGCACGCGGCCGGAGGCATCGTGGCTGTGCCCGGCGATCCAGAGTAGGGGCGCAGCATGCTGCGCCCCTACATTATCCGAGACTGCGACGGCGGCACTGTGCTCGCCCCCCAGCGTGCCCAGGTCCAGCATGCGGCCATCCGGTGTCCGCAGGAATGCGTGGGTGACGGGGAGCCCGCGGGCGTCGCTGTCTCCCGTCTGGCTCGCCCCCACGATGCAGCCGAGGTCGTTGATGGCGTTGGCGCAGCTGGTCCGTCCGCCGAGCGTTCCCACGTCGATCATGCCGGCACCGGCGGTCCACAGGAACGCGTGGCCGCTGCCGCCTACCACTTCGGTCCGATTGTTGATGCCCAGCGCCATGCTCGCGGCGCCGAGCGTCCCCAGATCGCGCATGCCGTTGGTCGCCGTCCATACGAACGCGCGAGGCTCACCCGTCTTGGTCTCGGCCAAGCCGACCACCGCGCCGTTTTCGTTCAGGTCGTGGGCGATGCTTGTGGCCCCGCCGAGGGTGCCGAGGTCGATCATCGTGCCAGGCTCGACGATGACGAAGGCGTGCTTCGCCGGCGCGACGGCGCCGCGGCTGTGCCCCGCTACCTGGCCGCGCCGGTTGACGGCGAGCGCCTCGCTCTCGTTCCCCCCGAGCGTGCCGAGATCGAAGCTCGTGCCGGCGGACAGCAGGTAGGCGTGAAAGTCGCCGAACCCGGTGTCGCCTCCGCCGGCGATTTCGCCGTTGTCGTTGATGTCGTTGGCCGAGGAATTCACGCCGGTGAGCGGCTTCAGGTCGACGATCCCCAGCGTCTCCTCCCACAGGAACGCCCGGGTGCGGCCCAGGGCGTCGCGGCTCGTGCCGACGACCTGACCTCGGCGGTTCACCGCTTTCCCCTGGCTCACGGCACCGCCCAGGGTGCCGAGGTCCTGAACGGAGACCGAGACGGAGATCAGCGCCGCCCGAGCTCTCGGCTGGCCCACAGCCCCGCCTCGACCGCCGTCTCCGACGTCGGGCCGTCGAAGCGGCGCACCAGGATGGCCGCGCGCCCGGCGCGCTCGACGGCGACGAGGTGCAGGATCGAGACCTGGCCTTCGGCGGGGCTGTAGCGCAGCCGCAGCTGAGCGCCCCCCGCTTCGCCGGCAGAGCCGAGCCGGATTGCTGGCCGGGCGCACGCGTTGTAGTCGTCGACCCACGCCTGCAGTACATCCATCGCGTTCTTCTGCGGTGTCTGCTCGCTCATCCGGTGCGCCCTTCCTTCATATGGTTCAGGATCCGATGTCCCTGCCCGGGCTCGAGCAGCTGATACCGCGGCTGGCCCAGCGGATCGCGCGTCACCAGCTGGGCGCAGTACGCGGGGAGCCAGGCGGGGTAGTGACCCGGTGAGCCCCAGCCGCTCGTATCGAACGCGCTGCGGCCGTCGGTGACGCGGAGCAGAGCGAGGTCGGCGTCCAGCGCGGCGGTCAACGCCTCCGGTTCGAACTCGGCGCAGCCGAACAGCAGTCCCGCCGCGGCCCGCGCCTCCGTGACGTGATCCCGCAGCGACTCCACGGGGGCTCGGCCGATGGGCGCCTGCTGGCGCCGGCAGGCGATGAGGGTCCGGTGCTGCCCCGTGGTTCCGCCGAGGACACCACTCAGCTCGAGGAGATAGCCCCGCTCGGGCTCGGGCAGCGTGACGCGTCGATGGATGCGGAGCTCGGCGACGTCGAGCCCGACCTTGCGGAGCTCGCGCACCACCAGGATCTCGAAGTGTTGCGGCGTCAGCTCCGGCAGCTCGAGCATCGTTCGATCCTCCTCCGGAGCGGACGCTACGGCGAGCCGTCGCGGACCGCCAGGCCGCGGAAAAACACCGCCGGTCGGGGGGTTGCGCGCTCCCAACCCCGTCCCTATATCATCGGGCAGTCGCTGACGCAGCTTCGCGCACCCACCTCATCTCGAGCGCGGAGGAGCATATGCTGGTCGGTCGCCGGGATTTTCTGCGCCTCACCGCCAGCGCCGGAGCGGGCACGGCCATCGGCGGGCTCGTCGGGCTGGGCGTGACGCTGGCCCCGGCCATGGCACGGGCGCAGGAACTGCGGATCAAGGACGCCAAGACGACGCCGAGCATCTGCCCGTTCTGTTCGGTCGGGTGCGCCACCCTCATCCACACCGTCGACGGCAAGATCGTCAACATCGAAGGTGATCCGCGCAGCCCGCACAACGAGGGCACCCTCTGCCCCAAGGGCGCGGCGATCTACCAGCTGCACATGAACCCGAACCGCGCCACGAAAGTGTTGCATCGCAAACCCGGCGCCGGCGACTGGGAGGTCGTCGAGCTCGAGTGGGCGATGGACCGCGTGGCGGAGCTGACGAAGAAGACGCGCGACGAGACGTTCATCGAGAAGCTGCCGAACGGCAGGCTCGTCAACATGACGCCCGCGATTTTCGCGCTCGGTGGCGCCACGCTCGACAACGAGTTCAATCATGTGTGTCAGAAGTTCTGGCGCGGGCTCGGGGTCGTCGCGATCGAGAATCAGGCCAGGATATGACACAGCTCTAGCGTCCCCGGTCTGGGGACACGGTTCGGTCGCGGCGCGGCGACCCTGTATCCGCGCAATCTCGAGCACACCGACTGCTTCGTGATCATGGGCTCGAACATGGCGGAGTGCCACCATTACGTCATTAACAGCAAGCGTTGGAACACGGACCCATTCTTCAAGGAGTTCGTCGGCAACTACACCAACGCCGCGACGATCATCCTCGAAGATTTCAAGGACACTGAGGATCTGGATGGCGTCTTCTCGGGCATGGTGAAGTTCACCGAGCCGGCGTTCTGGCCGTACAACGGGCTCGAGGGCCGATACGACAACGCGAGCTGGGCGTACAAGCGGGGGCCGAAGGGCCCCGGCCCGGCCACCAAGGATCTGATCGCGAAGCGGGCCGGCCCGCCGTTCGACGACCTGGTGCGCTCGCTCAAGCCGGGGCCCGCCGAACGAGACCCGACGCTCCAGAACCCGCACTGCGTGTTCCAAATCCTCAGACGTCATTTCAGCCGCTACACACCCGAGATGGTGGAGCAGGTGTGCGGCTCGCCCAAGGGGAAGTTCATCAAGGTCGCGGAGCTGCTGCTCGAGAATTCGGGGCGCGACCGCACCAGCGCGTTTGCCTACGCGGTCGCGTGGACGCAGCATACCTACGGCGTCCAGATGATCGGCTGCTGCGCGCTGCTGCAGCTCCTGCTGGGCAACATCGGGCGGCCCGGCGCGGGCGTCATGGCGCTGCGCGGCCATGCGGCGATCCAGGGATCCACGGACGTGCCGACCCTGTACCACAGCATCCACGGGTACATGAACGCCCCATCGGCGCTGCGGCCGCACGAGACGCTGCGGGACTACATGGCGGCTGAGACGAGCCCCACCAGCTACTACGGTCACCTGCCCAAGTTCCTCGTCTCCTATCTGAAGTCGATGTATGGCAGCGCCGCGACCGCGGAAAACGACTTCGGCTACGACTGGCACCCGAAGATCCTGGGCGATCACTCCCACATCGCCAGCTTCGCGGCCATGGCCGACGGCAAGGTCAAGGGGATGTGCTGCGTCGGGCAAAACCCCGCTACCTCGCTCAACGGTGGGGCGACCCGGCAGGCCCTGCGACAGCTCGACTGGCTCGTGGTGAAGGACAACTGGCTCACCGAGACCGCGACCCACTGGTATCTGGGCCCCGAGGTGAAAAACGGCGAAGTGAAGATCGAGGATATCAAGACCGAGGTCTTTTTCTTCCCCTCGACCCAGATCGCCGAATACGACGGCAGCTACACGAACACGCAGCGCATGCTGCAGTGGCATTCCTTCGCCGCCAAGGCCCCGGGCGACTGCCGCACCGACAGCTGGTTCTACCACAACCTCGCCAAGCGGCTCAAGAAGGCGTACGCCGGATCCAAGCTGCCGCGCGACGAGGGATGGAACAAGGTCTCCTGGGACTTCGATCCCGACGCGGGCGAAGAGCCGTTGTATCCGGGCGAGATCAGCGCGCGCAAAGTGCTGCGGGAGATCAACGGCTATCAGACCGCCGATCCGAAGCAGCATCTCAAGGGCTTCGCCGAGCTGAAGGACGACGGCTCCACCACGTGCGCGTCATGGATCTACTGTGGCTGCTACCCGGCCTGGGACCAGAACCTCACCGCGCGGCGTGAGCCCGATCCGCCGGGCGTGCCGGGCGCGCATCTCAAGTGGGGGTGGGCCTGGCCGGCCAACCGGCGCGTCATATACAACCGGGCCTCCGCCGACCTGAAGGGCAACCCCTGGAGTGAGCGGAAGCGGTGGGTGTGGTGGGATCCAACCTTCGTGAACCCGCCCGACCCCAAGACCGGCAAGGCGGTGCCCAAAGGGAAGTGGGTGGGCTACGACGTGCCCGACTTCGGCGCGACCAAAGCCCCCGACGCTAAGCCCAAGCCGGACGGCATCGCCCTCGACGCATTGTCCGGTACCCAGCCGTTCATCATGCGCGCGGACGGCAGGGGTTGGCTGTTCGTGCCCGCCGGCCTCGTGGACGGGCCGCTTCCGACCCATTACGAGCCGCACGAGTCACCCATCCAGAACCCGCTCTACAAGCAGCAGACCAGCCCAGTGCACAAGGTCTGGGCGCCGGGCAAGCCGTACAACAAGCTCGCGGTGGTGGGCGACCCGAAGTTCCCGTACGTGATCAGTACCTACCGGCTGACGGAGCACTATCTGGCGGGCGCGATGAGTCGCTGGCTGCCGTGGCTCGCCGAACTCCAGCCCGAGCTGTTCATCGAGCTCGGGAAGGGACTGGCGCAGGAGAAGGGGATCAAGAACCTCGACTGGGTCGTCGTGTCGAGTCCCCGCGGCCACATTCGCGCCAAGGCCCTGGTCACCGACCGCATCGGCGTGATGCACATCGCCGGCAAGAATATTCACCACGTCGGCATGCCCTGGCACTGGGGCTGGATGGGACTCACCACCGGGGACGTGGTGAACGATCTCACCGCCTGGGTGGGAGATCCGAACGTGTCGATCCACGAAGGCAAGGCGTTCCTCTGCAACGTGGAGAAGGCGTGAGTATGGCCCAAGCCATGGGGTTCTTCACCGACACCACGGTTTGCATCGGCTGCAAGGCGTGCGAGGTCGCGTGCAAGGAATGGAATCAGCTGCCGGCCGAGAACGGCGGCGTGCGCGAGCTCTCGGGCGACAGCTACGACAACACCCGCAAGCTGGACGGCATCCACTGGCGGCACGTGCGCTTCATCGAGCAGTTCAAGGGTCCCTACGACGGTCGCTGGCTGATGATGAGCGACGTGTGCAAGCACTGCGTTCAGGCCGGCTGCCTCGACGTGTGTCCCACCGGCGCGATCATCCGCACCCAGTTCGACACGGTCGTGATCCAATCCGACGTGTGCAACGGGTGCCGCGCCTGCATCGCGGCGTGCCCGTTCGGCGTGATCGACATCAACCCGGTGTCGGGCACGGCCCAGAAGTGCACCCTGTGCTACGACCGGCTGCAGGTGGGGCTCGAGCCGGCGTGCTCCAAGGCCTGCCCCACCGACTCGATCCAGTTCGGGACGATTTCCGAGCTGCGGACGCGCGCCGAGAAGCGAGTCGCACAGCTCAAGTCGCAGGGCGTGGCCGCGGAGCTGTACGGCGCCGACCCGGGCGGGCCGCTCGGCGGGCTCAACTCGTTCTATCTGCTCGTGGACAAGCCCGAGGTGTACGGCCTGCCGCGCCATCCCGAGCTGCCGACGCAGAACCTCCGCAAGAGCGCGGGCCTCTCGGTGGCGAGCGCCGCCGTGTTGGGCGTGCTGGCGTTGGTGGGCCTGCGCAAGCGCCGCATGGATGACATGGGCGGCGCGGGAGGGGGAGGGCCCAACTGATGTCCGACACGTTCTTCTCGGGTGCGCCCCACTGGACCTGGTTCATCATTCCCTACTTCTTCGTGGGCGGGCTCGCCGGCGGCGCGTATTTCCTCGCGGCCCTGCTGGAGTGGTTCGGCCGGCCCGACGACCGCCCGGTGATCCGGACGGGTTATCGCGTCGCGGCGGTCGGCGCGATCGTGAGCGGGGCGTTGCTCACCATCGACCTGGGGCGGCCGCTGCGGTTCTGGCACATGCTGTTCCAGTCGGAGAACTTCCCGGCGATCATGTTCAAGGGCTGGTCGCCCATCTCGTTCGGCGCCTGGGCGATTCTCCTGTTCGGCCTCTTGTCCGTCCTCTCGGCGCTGGGCGCCATGGCGGAAGAGGGACGGCTGCAGAACGCCGCGCTGCGCGCGGTGGGCGGCGCCGTGCGAGGCGGGCTGGCCAAGCTGGTGTCAGGGCTGGGCGGGCTCGCCGGATTCTTCGTCGCGGGCTACACGGGCGTCCTGTTGTCCGTCACGAACCGACCGATCTGGGCCGACAGCCCCTGGCTGGGGGCCCTGTTCGTCGCCTCGGGGGCGTCGACCGGCGCGGCCACGCTGCTCCTGCTCGCTCCGGCGCGTGGGGCCACGGAGCGCTCGCTCCAATGGCTCTCGACGTTCGACGCCAGAGCGCTCATGGTCGAGCTCCTCGTCCTGATCCTCTTCATAACGTCGCTCGGCGCGGTGAACCGCGTGTGGGTCAGCTTCTGGGGGTTCCTGCTGCTGGTCGGCGTCGTGGGATTGGGCATCCTCGCCCCGTTGCGCCTGCACGCGCAGCGCCGGCCGGTGGCGAACGCCGCCAGGCTGGTGCTGGTGGGCGGCTTCCTGCTGCGCCTCGCCACGATGCTCGCCTCCGAGGGAATCGACCGCTACCGCATCGCGGCGGGGATGTAGCATGATCACGAGACATCGCCGCTGCCTGGCGCTGACCCTCACCTTCGCCTGCATGGCGGCGTGCGCCAGCCCCGAGGCTTCGCGGGTGCGGGGGGGCGGGCCCGGAGCCGATCCGGGCAACCACGACCTGGTCACCGAACTGCACGCGGGCGCGAAGATGTACTATCGGACGCCCTGCCGCACCGTGAAGGTGAAATGCTCTGGCCCCACCCCCGCATTCGGCGCGCGCGGAACGTAGAGCTCGAGGAGCGGGTGGCGGCGGTGCGCCGGGCTGCACCCGAGTCCGACGCGTGGCTCAAGTTGCTGGAAGCCGCCCTCGCCGAGAGCGAAGCCGGCGCCGTCTGGGAGGCCGCCGTGCCGCGGCCCGTCGCGGAGCGACCCGTCAAAGCGCCCCTCTTGTCGCATACCCGGATCACCCTCGACGCGCGTGCGACCCGAGGCTGGGTGCGCCGCCTGCTGGCGCTCGCCCTCCCGGCAGAGGCGCGCAAGGTCGAGGGGATCGCGTTGCTCGAGGCAGCGCTGTGCCACGACGACGCGCGCATCGATGCGCTCGCCCGCTCGAGCGGCGCCGACCCCGCGGTGCTCCGCGTGACCGGTCAGATGGCGGTGCTGCCCTTGCTCCAGACCTTCGCCCGCGCCCTCGCTCCCGACGTGCCGGCCACGTGGTGGGAGGGCTACTGCCCGGTGTGCGGCGCATGGCCGGTGGTCGCCGAGTACACGGGGCTCGAGCGCAAGCGTCAGCTGCGCTGCGGCCGCTGCGGCGCGGGATGGGCGATTCCGCTGCTGCGTTGCGTGTACTGCGATGAGACGGATCACGACCGCCTCGGCTATCTGACCCCCGAGGCCGGCGAGCAGACGCGGAAGATCGAAGTCTGCAACACGTGCAAGGGCTACCTCAAGGCCGTGACGACGGTGCGACCGGTCGCGCCCTGGGCGCTTCTGGTCGACGACCTGACCACGGTCCCGCTCGACATCGCGGCGCTCGAGCGTGGCTACCAGCGGCCGGAAACACCAGGGTATCCGCTCGAGTCCCGCATCGTGGAGCAGCCGCCGATGCATGGTTGGTGGAGGTTGTGGAGGACGGTGGAGGTTGAGGCGTGACCGCGCCGCGCCCCGGCGAGATCTGCGCCGAGCTGCTCGCAGCGCTCGACGCGTCGGAGGGCAGGCGGCGGCGCCGCAAGCGCGACACCACGCCGGACGCGATCGGCTTGACGATGAAGCGGGAGCTGCTCGAGCGGGCCGTCGCCGCAGACCCGGATCCGCACCGCTTCGAGGAGTGGCTGTACGAGCAGTGCCTGGCTGCCGGCGCCGCCGACGGGGGCGTGCGCGCGATGGCGCTGTCGATCTTCGAGGAGTGGCGCCTGGCCCGGGATGCGACCGCGTTCGGCGAATGGCTGGCGCGCGGCGCGCCGTCCGATGACGCCCGTTCCGATCAGGGGTCCAACACCAGCCGCTAGCGAGGGGAACTCATGTACGTCGCCGCGCCCACCCGGGTCGTCGTCCTCAGTGGCATCGCCATCGCGCTCGCCGCCTGCGGCGGTGGAGCCCGCCGCCAGGCGTGGCCGGCCGCCGGCCCGCCGCCGGCGGTCGTGAAGGACCTGCAGGTGCCCGAGAACCCGTACCGCGTCATCTACAACCCGCCGGTGAACCTGGCGAAGCCGCCGGACACGACTGCGCACGCGCGCAAACCCAGGAGTTAACGGCCCGAACGGTGGCGGGCATCGAGATCCGAAACCTGCGAAAGCACTTCGGAGACCTGCACGCGGTGGACGGGGTGACCCTCTCGATCCGCGATGGGGAGTTCCTGGTGCTGCTCGGCTCGTCCGGCTCGGGCAAGACGACGCTGCTGCGCATGATCGCGGGGCTCGAGCGGCCCACGTCGGGCGAGATCTCCATCGGCGACCAGCGGGTGGACGGCGACGTGCCGCCCCGCGCGCGCGGCATCGCCATGGTGTTCCAGAGCTACGCCCTCTACCCCCACCGCACCGTATTCCAGAACATCGCCTTCCCGCTCGAGGCGGCGCGCGTGCCTCGCAAACAGATCGACGAGAAGGTGCGGTGGGCGGCGGAGCTGTTCAGCATCACGCGCTACCTCGATCGCTACCCGCGCCAGCTCTCGGGAGGCGAGCGCCAGCGGGTCGCCCTGTGCCGCGCGCTGGTGCGCGACCCCAAGGTGTTCCTGCTCGACGAGCCGCTCGCCAATCTCGACGCCAAGCTGCGCAACACCGCCCGCGACGACCTGAAGCGGTTCCAGCGCCGGATCCAGACGACCACCGTCTACGTCACCCACGACCAGGTGGAAGCGATGGGCCTGGGCGATCGCATCGTGGTGATGGAGCATGGTAAAGTGCGGCAGGTCGGGACCCCGCAGGAGGTGTACGAAGACCCGGTCGACACGTTCGTGGCCACCTTCGTGGGGCAGCCACCCATGAACCTGCTCGAGGCGCGCGACCCGTCTCTGCCGCCGCGCACGGTCGTGGGCTTTCGCCCCGAGCATTTCCTCCCCAACAGCGTGTTTGGTTCGGCCGAGGATACGCGCACGTTTCGTTTCGCCGTGCGGCGCGTCGAGTATCTCGGGTCCGACCGCTACGTGTACGGCTCGGTGGTCGAGCCTGGTGCTCCCCCGTCCGACGTGACGGTGATCGCCAAGCTGCCGGCGACCATCGCCGTCTCCATCCCCGAGGGCGAAACGCACGAGTTCGCCGTACCGCGACGGGCGCTGCGCTACTTCGACGCCGACACCGGATTGAAGCGGGCGCCATGACGCCGCGCCGCACGGTCGCCGACCGGGAAGACGTGCTGGGCGCGCTGATGCTCGCCCCGTCGCTCGGCTACGTGATCCTCCTGGTCGGCGTGCCGTTCGCGTTCGCGATTCTGCTCAGCTTCAGCGATGCGACGGCGGGGAGTCTCCACTTCGGGTGGGCCGGCCTCCGCAACTACGCCGCTATCCTCGGCGACCCGATCTTCCTGCGCGCGCTCAAGAACAGCGCGATCGTCACCGTCGGGTCGCAGGTGCTGGTCGTCGTGCTCGCGACGGCCGCGGCACAGGTGCTGCGCGCCACGTTCCGTGGCAAGCGGCTCGCGCGCTTCGTGCTGCTCCTGCCATGGGCGGTGCCGGTGTCGCTCGCCGCGATCGCCTGGACGTGGATCTTCGATTCCACGTTCAGCGTGATCAACTGGACGCTCAAGGCGACGGGCCTCATGCACGGCTGGCTGTATTGGCTGGGCGACCCGACGCTCGCCCTACTCGCCATCATCATCGTGCAGGCGTGGCGGATTTTTCCGTTCGCGACCGTGATCGTGCTCGCGGGACTGTCGTCGATCCCGCAGGAGATCGTCGAGGCGGCGATCGTCGACGGCGCCGGATTCTGGCGGCGGCTGATCCAGGTGGAGCTGCCGCTGCTCATGCCGGTGGTCGCGGTCGCCGTGCTGTTCGGCGTCGTGTACACCGCGACCGACCTCGGCGTGGTCTACATCCTCACGGGCGGCGGGCCGGCCAACACCACGCACGTGCTCCCCACGCTCGCGTTCCAGCGCGGCATTCTAGGCGCGGACCTGGGCCAGGGCGCCGCGATCGCCGTGTTCCTGCTGCCGTTCCTGATCGTGGTGGCCGTGGCGATGCTGCGATTGGCGCGCCACACCGAAGTGGGCGCGCGATGAAGCGCGTGGCGCTGTACGCCGCGGCGCTTGGCTTCGTGTTGTTCGCGGGGTTTCCGTTCTATTGGATGCTGATCACGGCGTTCAAGCAAAACCGCGACCTGTACGTGGGGGCCACCGATCTGAGCCATATCCCCTGGATCTTCAACGACCCGCCCACGCTCGACCACGTGAAGCTGTTGTTGGGCCAGACCGACTTCCCGCGCTGGGTGCTGAACACCCTCGTCGTCGTGGTCGCGGTGGTCGTGATCACGGTGGCGGTGGCGGTGCCGGCGGGGTACAGCCTGGCCCGGCTGGTGGGCCGCTGGGGCGAGCGCCTGGGCATGGGGATCTTCTTCACGTACCTCATCCCGCCCACGCTGTTGTTCGTACCGTTCTCGCGGCTGATTTCGCTGCTCCACCTCCAGGACTCGTTGGGGGCGCTGATCCTCATCTATCCGACGATGACCATTCCATTCTGCACCTGGCTGGTGATGGGGTTCTTGCGCTCGGTCCCGTGGGAGATCGAGGAGCAGGCGATGATCGACGGCCTGAGCCGGCTGGCGGTGATCCTGAAAGTGGCGCCGCGCCTGATCGTTCCGGGGATCTTGACTGTGATCGTGTTCACCTTCACGCTGGTGTTGCAGGAATTCGTATACGCGCTGACTTTCATCAGTTCGGTAGACAAGATGACGGTGAGTCTGGGAGTGCCGATCGCGCTGGTGCGGGGCGACGTGTATCACTGGGGGGCACTCATGGCGGCGGCGCTGTTCACGAGCATCCCGCTCGCCATCGTCTACAACGCATTCATGGACCGCTTCATTCAGGGCTTCACGATGGGAGCGGTGAAGGGTTAGTCGAGACTGAGCGTGCGGATAGACCCACCTTTTCCCTGGAGGGGGGAAGTCATGAGCAAACTGATGCTATCGTTCTCTGCGTTCGTCGCCGCGGTCCTCGTGCTCGGGAGTGCGCGCACCGCCTCAGCGCAGCAGGTGGTCAAGCTGGGAGAGGGCGAGACGCTCACGATCAGCGGCTTCATCAGCGCGACTCTATTCAACGACCGCGGCTTGTTCAGCTCGTTCGGACAGGGGCAGAACGCGGAGATTGCCGCTTGCCCAGTTCCGATACCGGGATGTACCGGGCAGCCCGGCGTCAACCAGGGGATCTTCGACGGTGACGTCCGGAACACCCGCATCAACTTTACGTTCAATGCTCCGCCGGTGCTCGGGAAGTGGGCACCTCGAGCCACGATTGAGGCCGACTTCTTTGGCGCGTTCAACGGCGTGCCTCCGTTCGGCGACGAGCAGTCGCAATTCCGCATCCGTCACGCGTTCGTGGACCTCTCGAACGGCCGCACCACCCTCCGCATCGGACAGTACTGGGGGCCGCTGTTCGGCGAAACCGCCCCCTTCATCCCCGTGTCGTTGACACACATCGCCTTTCCGGTCGGGCTGGGCGCGAGCATGATCGGCTGGCGGTTCCCGGGCGTCTTTGTGTTTCACGACTTGACACCCACCAGCCCGCTCAAGCTGCAGCTCGAGGTCGCAGCCTTGAAGGGCTCGGGGGTTGCTGCCTCGCTCAGGGACACGACGAACGTCATCGGCAGCGGGGAGGCCTCGGGGTTGCCGCAGGTCGAGGCACGGCTCAACGCGGCGAGAAGATTCACCAACGGCAGCTGGAACGGCTTCGTCGCGTATCACCTCGACTGGAAGGACGCGAACGGCACCGGCGTCCCGGGCTCCAACATCACGGACTGGGGTGGGCCGACTACGGGATCGATCAGCCGGACTACGCGCGATTCAGGACCGAGACCGGGGGGACCCTTGTTCGTCAGCTGAACCACGTGGGCTCGGCGCTGCTGCGGTTCCGCGCCGGGCGCTATGCCGCCGGCCTGGAGTATTTCCGGAGCGTGACCCGGTGGAGCACGGGCGTTACGAGCGCTGATCAGTACGCGCTCAGCGCGCTGTACACGCTGTGAGAGGGGCCGGGTGGGGCGTTGTTGGGTACAGCGTTGTCGAGTAGGGCGTCATCGGGTACAGCGTTGTCGGGTACAGCGTTGCCTGGGACGGCGTTCAACGCGTCACCCGACAACGCCTCATCCGACAACGCGTCACCCGACAACGCCTCATCCGACAACGCGTCACCCGACAACGCCTCACCCGACAACCATTGGAGGCCTTTCAAATGACCAAGCGTACCAGCATCGATCGGCGCGAGTTCGTCACGACGACCGGGGCGGCCGTCACCGCCGCGGCGCTCGGTCCGACCATCCGGATCCGGCGCCGCGAGAAGACGCTCAAGATCCTGCAGTGGAGCCACTTCGTTCCCTCGTACGACGTCTGGTTCGACAAGTACGCCAAGGACTGGGGGACCGCGAAGGGCGTCGACGTCACGGTCGATCACATCGCGCTCGCGGACTTGGGCACGCGCGCCAACGCCGAGGTCGCCGCGCAGCAGGGGCACGACCTGTTCCAGTTCCTCTCGCCCCCGGGGGCGTTCGAGCCGCAGGTGCTCGACATGGCCGACGTCGTCACGGAAGCTGAGCGCCAGCACGGACCGATCCTCGATCTCTGCAAGCGCAGCACCTACAACCCGGTCACCCGCAAGTGGTTCGGGTTCAGCGACAGCTACGTGCCCGACCCCGGCGACTACCTGAAGAGCATCTGGACCGAGATCGGCATGCCGGACGGGCCGACGACGTGGGAAGACCTGGTCAAGGCCGCGCCGCTCATCAAGGGCAAGCATCCCGAGATCCAGATCCCGATCGGCATCGGGATGTCGCAGGAGCTCGATTCGAACATGGCGTCCCGCGCCATGCTATGGTCGTTCGACGGCTCCATCCAGGACGCGAACGAGAACGTCGTCCTGCACTCGGACAGCGCGCTCGACGCGCTGGAATTCGGCGTGCGGCTGTTCAAGGCGGGGATGACGCCGGCGGTGATGAGCTGGAACGCCGCGTCCAACAACCAGGCCTTGAACGCCCGGCAAACGGGCTACATCCTCAACTCCATCTCCGCCTATCGTACAGCGCAGGACAACAAACTCCCCGTGGCGGACGACACGTTCTTCGTGCCCGCGCTCAAGGGGCCGCGCGGTACGGGTTGGGCGAGCGAGCACGTGATGGGGATCTACGTGATCTGGAAATTCGCGCAGAGCCCCGACCTGGCGCACCAGTTCCTGCTCGACCTGATCGGTCATTACCGCGACGCCGTGCTGGGCAGCAAGCTGTACAACTTCCCGTCGTTCACCGGCGCCGTCGCCGATCCGGGCGTGGCCGTGGCCCAGAAGATCGCGTCGGGGAACAAGTGGCTCGAGCAGGTCACGTCCAACGATCCGTTCGGCTCGAATCCACCCTCCAAGCTCAAGCCAATCAGCACGGCGCTCAAATGGGCCACGAACATCGGGCACCCGGGGCCCGCGAATCCGGCGGAGAGCGAGGTGTTCGACACCTTCGTGCTGCCCACCATGTTCGCGAACGCGGCGACCGGACGGATGAGCGCGAAGGAAGCGCTGACCGACGCGCACCAGCAGGTGAAGAAGATCTTCGAGAAGTGGCGCAGCAGAGGGCTGGTCGCGGGGGGCTCGCGCGACCGCTAGACCCGTCACCGCCGCCACCGGCGCCCGTACCGGCGCCGCGCCGCACCCGGGAGTCGTTCCCTGGTACGTCGCGGCCGCGCTGATCGCCGCCACCAGCGCGAAGGTCGGGGTCATCTGGGACATCTCGTGGCACCGCTCGATCGGGCGCGACACCTTCTGGACGCCCGCCCACATGGCGATCTACCTGGGCGGCGCGCTCGCCGGCACCGCCTGCGGCTGGCTCGCGCTGCGCACCACGTTCGCTGGCGTCGGGGCGGAGCGCGACGCGAGCGTGCGGTTCTGGGGGTTCCGCGCGCCGCTCGGTGCATGGGTGTGCATCTGGGGCGCGCTGGCGATGATCACGTCCGGCCCGTTCGACAACTGGTGGCACAACGCCTACGGCCTCGACGTGAAGGTCCTGTCGCCGCCGCACGTGATCCTCGCGCTCGGACTGTGGGCGATTCAGCTCGGCGCCTTGTTGCTCGTGCTCTCGCTGCAGAACCGCGCACCCGAGCAGCCACGGTTGTACGGCGTCTTCGCCGCCTACATGATCGCCATCCTGCTCCAGAACGTCGCCACCATCGGCATCGAGCAGATCGGCTTCGCCAACCTCGCCCATAACGCGGTCTATTATCTGGTGGCGGCGGGCGCCGTGCCGCTGCTGCTCGTCGCCGCGGGCCGGGGCGTGCGGCTGCGCTGGCCCGCGACCACAGCCGCCGCCCTCTATATGGCGTTCTCGCTGGTGATGATCTGGGTGCTGCAGCTGTTTCCCGCGACACCGAAGCTGGCGCCGGTGTTCAACCCCGTGACGCACATGGTGCCCCCGCCCTTCCCGCTGCTGCTCGTGCCTGTGGGCGTCGCGATCGATCTCGTGATGCACCGCGTGGGCCCCGGCCCCCGGCGTGACTGGGGGCTGGCGGCGCTCTTGGGCATGGCGTTCCTCGCGGTGTTCTTCGTCACGCAATGGTTCTTTGCGGAGTTCCTGCTCTCCCCACACGCCCGCAACTTTTTCTTCGGCGTGGACCAGTGGGACTATTCGAGCCGGGTGGGCCCGTGGCGGTATCGCTTCTGGCGCAGCGACATGAACCCGGTCACGCCCCGCTCGCTGCTCCTCGCCGCGCTCGTCGCCATGGTCTCCTCCCGCCTGGGGCTGTGGTGGGGCAACTGGATGGCCCGGTTACAGCGGTGACATCACGTGTGCTCGGCGTCGTGGCGATCGCGCTCGTCGCTTCGGCGCACGTGGGCAGTCCCGACACGTTCTTCGAGGGCGCCGCCGGCCCCTATCCCGTGCGCGTCATCGTCCGCAGCCCCGGCGTCGTGCCGGGGCTCGCCCAAATCACCGTCCGCCTGCTTGGCGCCACCCGGGTTCGGCGGGTGCTCGTGCTCCCGGTCTATTGGGATCCGAGGACCGCGGCACCCCCGCCGCCCGATATCGCGGCCCGCGTGCCCGGCGACTCGACTCTGTATGACGCGGCCCTGTGGCTCATGACGGGCGGCTCATACAGCGTGCAGGTGACCGTCGAGGGCGATGCCGGCGTCGGCACAGCGCAGGTGCCGGTGATGGCCGTGGCCACCCGACGCCTGGCGCTGCAATGGTCGCTCGGTGCGGGACTGCTCGCGTTCGGGGTCTTTCTCTGCGTGGGTGCGGTCACGCTCGTCGGGGCAGCCGTGCGGGAGAGCGGGATCGAGCCCGGTGCGGCCCCCGACCCGCGGCGCACCCGACGCGCGCGCATCGCGATGGTCGTGAGCGTCGCGGTCCTCGCGGGGGCGTTGCTCGGCGGCCGGGCGTGGTGGAACGCGGTGGACGCCCAGTATCGCTCCGGGTTGTACCAGGCGCTCCATGCGACCGCCACGGTACGCGTCGCCGGCGGCGGACGCGTGTTGCGGCTCGCCATCGACGATACGACGTGGACCAATCCTCGGCGCCAGTGGACGCCGCTCGTGCCCGACCACGGACACCTGATGCATCTGTTCCTGGTGCGCGACTCGAGTGTGAGCGCGTTCGCGCATCTCCATCCCCTGCCGCTCGATTCGACCAGGTTCGAGGCCGCCCTGCCGCCGCTCGCGACCGGAGCGTACCGCGTGTACGCCGACATCGTGCACGAGAGCGGGTTCGCGGAGACGCTGGTTGCGACGGTCGATATCGGCACGCCGGGGGGCACGTGGCGGCCATCCGACCCCGACGACGCGTGGACACCGGGAAACGGGAAGCGGGAAGCGGGGAACGTGGCCCCGCTGGCGGATGGCTCGACCATGATATGGGACCGGAGCGCCGCGCCGATCGTGGTGGATCAGGAGGCGCCGCTGCGCTTCGTGGTGACCGATCCCGGCGGACGCCCGGCGACCCTCGAGCCGTACATGGGGATGGCGGGTCACGCGATGCTGACGCGCGACGACGGCGCGGTGTTCGTGCACCTGCACCCGGCGGGGTCCGTCTCGCTCGCCGCACTGGAAACATTCCAGGAGCGGCAGCCGGGGGACACGATCCGAGGAGCTCTGGGAGCGCGGCTGACGAGGATGCAAATGGGCGGAAGGGATCGGGGCGAGGTGCGCGCCAGTGCGGTCGCGTTCCCCTACGCCTTCCCTCAACCCGGCCGCTACCGCATCTGGGTTCAAGTCAAGCGTAACGGCCGGATTCTGACGGGCGTGTTCGACGCGGACGTACGGCCCGCGCGCTAGCGCACCTCGACGGACGCCGGGTGGCGCACGCTGCCGTCCTCGGCTTTCGTCGCGACGTCGAGCGAGTCGCGGTCCCACATCACGACGACCACCAGGTCGGAGGACCCGGCGAAGGTCTCGAGGTCCATGGTCGACAGGCCCCGCTCCTTGAGCGCGCGCCCGGCGGAGTCGGCACGATACGGATGGGTGTGAAACGTGCCGACGAGGCCCGCGACGCCGTCGCACTTCCCGGCCACCGCGAACTGTAGCTGTCTTACGTCGGTCGCCGGCTGAAGCCGGCGCACGAACAATGTGTCCCCCGCCACCTCCCCTACGAGACAGGCGAGATACTCGCGCTGGGTGGGCTTGCCCGTGCCGAGCAGCTGCGTCAGGGTGTTCTGGCCGGCGAGCTCGTCCCAGTGGCGGTTGTTCTCGACCCAGAGGTCGCTCATGACACCGCGCATGGCCGCGGGTAACACGACGACGTGAAACGACGGCGCGAGGGCGAGCCAAGCGAGGGTAGCAGCGACCAGCGGGCTCAACGCTTCCGTCTCGCGTACGTCCCCACGAGCTGCGCCATCGCGAGCGTATGCCCCTGCATCGCCGCCTCGAGGTCCTTCTTCTGGGCGGCGGAGCGCAGCTGCAAGGTGACGTCGAGCGCGTACAGCTTGAAGAAATAGCGGTGCGCGGGACCGTGTGGCGGGCACGGGCCGCCGTAGCCGGGGCGATGGAAGTCGTTGCGCCCCTGGCGCGCGCCGCCCAGGTCCAGCGTCTCGACCTGGGCGACGTTTTCGGGCAGCTCGCCGACCGTGGCGGGCAGGTTGTACAGCACCCAGTGGACCCACGTCCCGGCGGGCGCGTCCGGGTCGTCGGCGATGAGCGCAAAGCTCACGGTGCCCGGGGGCGCGCCGCTCCAGACGAGCGGCGGTGAGACGTCGGCCCCGTCGCACGTGTACGTGGCGGGAACGGCCGAGCCGTCGGTGAAGGCCGGGCTGGTGAGCGAGAAGGCCATCTCATGCAAGATAGCCGGGGGGGGGGAGCGCGGCCTAAAAAGCCAAACCCGGGGCGGGAATTGCCCCCGGGCTGACCGGCCGGGCGAAGTGGGCCGTCGACACTTCGGCCGCGACCTGTAGTGCGGTGACAAGGTACGAACTGTTGCGTCCCCGCAGGTGGAGACGGCGTGGGAGGTGTCAGAGAACAGTCAAAGCGGGCGCGACGTGAGGCGCCGGGGTTACCTTGAAACTCCCCGAAATCGGGTGCATTTCTCGACCGTTCCATGAGTGCCGGCTCCCGTTCGCCTCGTCCTCGCGGCCTGTTCATCGCCGCGCTGCTGCTGCTGACGCTCGCGTTGGCGGCCGCGATCGCGCTGCAGGCCTATCGGACGTTCCTCGATCACCGGGCCACCGCCGAGCGGGTGTTGCGAGACAATGCCCGTCTCGCCGCGGCGCGGTTCGGGCAGCGCGCCGGCATGGAGCTGTACTACGTGGCGTTCATGCCGCCAATCGACGCGCTCTGGCGCGCGAAGGGAGGACCTCTCCCCTCACCGCGGCGACTCGGGGCGGGCTTCGAGCCGGACGCCGCGCGCTTCTGGCGCCACACGCGCTACACCTTCCGTATGAACCTGCGCACGGGCGCGATCGAGATCGCGGGCACGCGGCCGTCGGCCTCGGCCCTCCGCTGGCTCCGCGACACCCTCCCGGCCCACGCCCGGACCGTATACGACTCCACTGAGCATCTCGCAGCGATCGTCCGCCGCGTGGACGGCGTGCGCCGAGCCGTGGTGTACACCGTGTTGCCGAGCAAGGGGGGGGTGGCGCAGATCGCGCTCGGATTCGAAGCGGATCCCATGGCGTTTGAGCCCTTCTATACCATGGGATCCGAGAAGTCTCCGCTCCTGCCCCGCCCCCTCACGGGCGGCGTGACCTACGACTCGCTAGGGTCGGCGATCGTGACCGACGCGGACGGACTGGAGCTCTACCGCACCTCTGTGCAATACCAGCCTACCTTCGCGGCGCGCGACAGTTTCGAAGGCATTCTGGGCGCGATGCGAGTGCAGGTGGCGCTCCGACCGGACATGGCGCCAAAGTTGATCATCGGCGGCATGCCGCGGTCGAACGTACCGATGCTGCTCTCCCTGCTCGCCATCACCGCGGGGCTCGTCGTGGCCGCTCTCCTGCAGCTGCGCCGCGAGTACGAGCTGTCGCAGCTGCGCGCCGATTTCGTGTCCGGGGTCTCGCACGAGCTGCGCACGCCGCTGGCCCAGATCCGCATGTTCTCCGAGACGCTGCTGCTCGGCCGGGTGCGCTCGGACGACGAGCGCGTCCGCTCGCTCGAGATCGTCGACCAGGAGGCGCGCCGCCTCACGCATCTGGTGGAGAACCTGCTGCACTTCTCGCGCTCCGAGCGCCAGGCCACCCGGTTGTCGCCGGAGACCGCGCCGCTCGCCCCGCTCGTGCGGGAAGCGGTCGAGGCCTTCGCCCCGCTCGCGGCAGCCCGCGGCGTCACGTTCCGCACCGAGGTGAGGGAAGGCCTGGTCGCCCCGGTCGACGCCGAGGCGCTCCGGCAGATGCTCGTCAACCTGCTGGACAACGCCGTCAAGTACGGCCCGCCCGACCAGACGATCACGGTGGGCCTCGACGCCGCCGACGGGAAGGCGCGGATCCGGGTGGAGGATCAGGGGGCCGGTATTCCGGCCGCCGACCGCGAGCGCATCTGGGACCGCTTCTGGCGCCTGGAGCGCGACCGCGGCTCCGCCGTGGCGGGGACGGGCATCGGCTTGTCCGTGGTGCGGGAGCTGGTGGCACTGCACGGCGGCCGTGCCTGGGCGGAAGAGGGACGCGGGGGCAACGGGGCACGCTTCGTGCTGGAGCTGCCGCTCGCCGCTCAGCCGGAGGCGGCCCCCGAGGGAGCACGGATGCGAGCGGACTTCGGGGCCACGGCATGACACGCATACTCGTCGTCGAAGACAATCCCGATCTCGCGTACGGCCTGCGCAACAACCTCGAGATCGAGGGCTACGAGGTCGAGGTCGTCGAGGACGGCAGCGAAGGGCTGACGCGGGCGCGAACCGGCGGCCCCGATCTGATCATTCTCGATCTGATGCTGCCCGGCCTGGACGGCTACCGCGTGCTGCGGGCGCTGCGCGACGAGGGGCGCCGCATGCCGGTCCTCATCCTCACCGCCCGGGGCGAGGAGGCGGACAAGGTGCGCGGGCTGCGGCTCGGCGCGGATGACTACGTCACCAAGCCGTTCGGGGTGCTCGAGCTGCTGGCGCGGGTGGAGGCGCTCCTGCGTCGCACGGCGCCCAGCGGTGGCGGCGCCGCGCCGCCGGAGCAGTTCGGCGAGATCGAGGTCATCCCCGCCTCGCGCACGGTGCTGCGCCACGGCCGCCCGGTCGGGCTCACACCAAAGGAGTTCGATCTGCTGCTGGCGCTGCTGCAGCGGCGTGGGGCCGTGGCGACGCGCATGGAGCTGCTCACCGAGGTGTGGGGCTACAGCGCGGCGGTGCTGAGTCGCACCGTGGACACGCACGTCGCCGAGCTGCGCCGCAAGCTCGAGGCGGACGCGGCCGCTCCACGGCATATTCTCACCGTCCGCAAAGCCGGCTACCGGCTGGAGAAATAACGTATGGCGCTGCCGACGGCCCTCGTCTGCTGGCCCCTCTGGGTCTTTCTCTCCCGCACGCCGCCCGACGGTCACGCCATCCTCGCGGCGATGCACGACCGGTACGTGGGAAAGTGGTACGCCACGCTGACCTTCGTCCAGCACAACACCGCCACACGACCCGACGACAGCACCGCGCACTCCACCTGGCGCGAGTACGCCGCGCTGCCGGGGCGGCTGCGCATCGAATTCGAGCCGCTCGATTCGGGCGCCGGCGCGTTGTACGTGCGCGACTCGCAGTTCGTGATCCGCGGCGGTCAAGTGACCAGCGCGACGGCGTTCGTGCACCCGCTCATGGTGCTGGGCTTCGACGTCTATTTCGACCCCTCCGAGTGCACCGCGCGCCGGCTCGAGCAGCTGGGGTTCGACCTCGCGACGGTGCACGAAGACACGTGGGACGGCCGGCCCGCGTACGTCGTCGGCGCGCGGGCCGGGGACTTGCGGACCCGGCAATTCTGGGTGGACAAGGAGCGGCTCCTCTTCGTGCGACTGCTCGAGCCGGGGCAGCGCGACACGGCGCGCACGAGCGACATCCGCTTCAACGATTACCGGCCCGTCGGCTCCGCCTGGGTCTCGGCCGAGGTGGCGTTCCTCGTGGACGGCCGGCAGCGCTGGCTCGAGCAGTATGCGGAGATCCGCACGGGGACCCCGCTCCCCGACGCGCTATTCGACCCTCGCCACTGGCAGACCCAGCGCCGCTGATGCGGCGCGGCTCGATCGCATTCGTGTTGCTCACAGCCGCCGTGAGCCCATGCGGCGCGCAGACGCCCCAGGACACCGTGGTCACGGTGTACGGCTTCCTCCAAACCGGTGACTCCGGCCGGTGGAGCCTGCTGCTGCCGCAGCCCGTGCTTGCCGCCGGTCGGCGCATCGGCCTGCTGGCCGCTCCGGACGCCGCACGCTGGTCAAGAATGGACGGCCGCTTCGTGGAGGCCGTCGGTCGGGTGACGCTCTCCCCCACGGCACCCGAAGGGGCGGGCATCGCGATCGAGCACCTACGGGCGCTGGAGCCCCCCGGCACACAACGAACCACGGTCCAGCTTTCCTTCTCGCAATTGGCGGTGGTGACCCTCGCCGCCATCCCCGACCGGTTCGCATGGCGTGCCGGCGATGGCCAGCCGACGGGCGTGCAGCCCTTGCTGATGTACACGGTTTACAATCACGGCCAGACAGAGCTCGACTTCATGCTTCCAACCAACGACGTCGTGTGTGTCCGGGTGCGGCGGGAGGGCCAGGGCGACGAGGGTGGCTGGCATACGTCCCTGCCCGCCCCCACGGCCAATCGCGAACGCATCGTGATCCGGTTGGGCGGCCTGTTTCGCCGCTTCATCGCGATCCCCCCCGACGCCGCTCCGGTCGCCGGGCGCTACGTCGCGCACGTGACCCTGTGCGGGGTTGCGGACTACCAGGTGGAAACGCCTTTCGAGGTCGTCAATCCCTGATGTACTGTTCTCCCCCATGAGCGACACCTCGCCGCCCACGAAATACACCATCGGGCTGGTGCAAATGGCGATGTCCGCCGATCCCGCCGCGAACCTCGAGCAGGCGATCACGAAGGTGGCGGAGGCCGCGCGGGCAGGGGCGCGCCTGGTATGCCTGCCGGAGCTGTTCCGCTCGCAGTACTTCGCACAGCGGGAAGACGCGGCCCTGTTCGATCTCGCCGAGCCGGTGCCGGGGCCGAGCACGGAGGCGTTGGGGCGGGCGGCGCGACAAGCCGGCATCGTGGTGATCGCGCCCGTGTTCGAGCGGCGCGCGCCGGGGCTGTACCATAACAGCGCCGCGGTGATCGACGCGGACGGCCGGGTCGTAGGGGTCTACCGCAAGATGCACATCCCCGACGACCCGGCGTACTACGAGAAGTTCTACTTCACGCCCGGCGATCTGGGGTTTCGCGCGTTCGACACCCGCGTGGGACGCATCGGCACGCTGGTCTGCTGGGATCAATGGTATCCCGAAGGCGCGCGTCTCACCGCTCTGCAGGGCGCCGCCGTCCTGTTCTATCCCACAGCGATCGGGTGGCACCCGGCCGAGAAGGCCACTCACGGCGCCGAGCAGCTCGATGCCTGGCGCACGATCCAGCGCAGCCATGCCATCGCCAATGGCTGCTATGTGGCGGCCGTGAATCGCGTAGGACACGAGCGGTCGCCGACGGGCGATGGACTGGAGTTCTGGGGATCGTCGTTCCTCGCCGATCCCTTCGGCACAGTCCTCGCGGAAGCCCCGCGGGACCGTGAGGCGATCGTGCTGGGAGAGATCGACCTGGCCCGCATCGAGGAGGTACGGCGCGGCTGGCCGTTCCTGCGCGACCGCCGCATCGACGCGTACGGCGGCATCGTCAGTCGCTATCTCGGCGACGCATAGCGCTCCGTGAAAACGCCTGCCTCGCTCGGGCTCAGCATGCCCGCCGAGTGGGAACGGCATCACGCCACGTGGATCGGCTGGCCACACAACAAGAGCGACTGGCCGGGGAGATTCGGCCCGATCCCGTGGGCCTACGCGGAGATCGTCCGCAAGCTCACACCCGCAGAGGTGGTGCGGATTCTCGTCAACTCGCCTGTTCACGAGCGGGCGGCGCGGCGCGCGCTCACGAGCGCGGGGGTGAGCCCCGACCGGGCCGAATTCTTCCGCTTTCCCACCAACCGCGGCTGGACCCGCGACTTCGGGCCGCTGTTCGTACGCCGGTCCGGCCGGTCAGCCCAGCTGGGGATCGCGCGCTTTCGTTTCAACGCGTGGGCCAAGTATCCCGACTGGAAGAAGGACGATCGCATCCCGGAACGCGTGGCCGCGCGGCTCGATCTGCCGCTGTTCCCCGCGCGCGCCGGGAGCGGGGGGCGCGACGTGGTGCTCGAGGGCGGGAGCATCGATGTGAACGGCCGCGGCTCGCTCCTCACGACCGAGGAGTGTCTGCTCGATCCCGCGGTACAGGTCCGCAACCCGGGCCTGTCGCGCTCCGAGCTCGAGGCCGTGCTGCGGGATTACCTCGGTGCCACGAACGTGCTGTGGCTCGGCAGGGGGATCGCGGGGGACGACACGCACGGCCACGTGGACGACGTATGCCGCTTCGTGAACCCCGGGACGGTCGTGCTGTGCCGCGAACCCGACCCGCGGGACGCGAACTATCGGCCCCTGGCGGAGAACCGCGAGCGGCTCGAGGGCATGCGCCTCGAGGACGGCTCCCAAATCGCCGTCGTCGATCTGCCGATGCCAGCCCCGCTCTATTTCGCGGGCCAGCGGCTGCCGGCGAGCTATGCCAATTTCTACATCGCGAATGCAGCGGTGCTGGTCCCGACGTTCAATGATCCGAAGGATCGGGTGGCGCTGGGGATTCTGGCGGAGCTGATCAAGGATCGGCCGGTAGTGGGAGTACACGCCGTGGATTTGGTGTGGGGGCTCGGCACCCTTCACTGTCTCACGCAGCAGGAGCCGGCACTCCATGGGGGTCAGTAAACTCGGGAGGGATGATTATGGGCTCTACTACTCCGCAGTTCGGCCTCTCCTCGATCGGCCAAATCTTCGTCCGCGCGAAGGACCTCGACCGCGCCGTCCGCTTCTATCGTGACACGCTCGGCATGCCATTCCTCTTTCAGGTCCCCCGAATGGCCTTCTTC